>QFCS01004912.1_pt1 | contig 59685 bp, 60 predicted proteins | sample 3576561 | NCBI WGS metagenome assembly QFCS01 | reverse complement strand
GGCAATCGGCACCGCCTTTCTTTTTTACGGCTATCTCGGTCCTCGTGCCCTGCCGCCAGTTGTGGAAGGCGCGGCGACCTTTCCAATGATCAAGGAAATGGCCAATTTCGTCGAGCCGTACCTGCCCTCCGGCTTCCGGACGCGGCTGCAGGGCCGCGGTGGCGACGCCGGCTCCGTGCCGATCCCTTCGCCGGCCTCGACTGCCCCGGGTTCGGCTCCGCCAGCGGAAAGCGCGCCGGCCGCCGAGCCCCAGGCAGAGCCCGCCCAGCCGGCCGACACAACGGGGACCAAACCGCCGCAGTGAGTTATCCTTGATGGCGTAAGGGGCGCTCCCCAGTTATAACCCCGCCGTGCCCCACACCCGACGCCCTGACCACGACCTCGACAAGTTTCACGAGGAGTGCGCGCTGTTCGGCATCTACGGGACATCCGATGCCGCCGCGCATACTGCCCTTGGCCTGCATGCCTTGCAGCATCGCGGCCAGGAGGCCTCCGGTATCGTCACCTATGACGGCCGACATTTCCACAACCACCGGGCCGCCGGCCTGGTTGGCGATATCTTTGGCGAACAGGCGGTCATCGCTAAACTGCCCGGCTACAGTGCGATCGGCCATAATCGCTACGCCACGACCGGTGGCTCCTCCGACCGCAATATCCAGCCGATCTTCGCCGATTTCGACTTTGGCGGGCTCGCCCTCGCCCACAACGGCAACCTGACCAACGCCTACCTGCTTCGTAAGGAACTGGTTCGCATCGGTTGCCTGTTCCAGTCGACCACCGACACCGAGGTCATCAACCACCTGATTGCGCGCTCCAGCTACTCGACGGTCGTCGATCGCCTGATCGATGCATTGGGCCGCGTGAAGGGCGCCTATTCGCTGCTCCTGCTCACCAATGAGCAGCTGATCGGCGTGCGCGACCCGCTGGGCGTGCGGCCACTGGTCATCGGCAGGCTCGAGGACGCCTGGATCCTCGCCTCCGAGAGCTGCGCGCTCGACATCATCGGCGCCCGCTTCGTGCGCGACGTCGAGCCCGGCGAGATCGTCATCGTCGATGGCAGCGGATTGCGGTCGGTCAAGCCTTTCACCCGCCGCAATCCGCGCTTCTGCGTTTTCGAGCACATCTACTTCGCCCGGCCGGATTCCAAGGTCGAGGGCATCGGCGTGTACGATGCCCGAAAGCGCATCGGCGTCCAGCTGGCGGTGGAAAGCCCCGTCCCGGCCGACGTCGTCGTGCCGGTCCCGGATTCGGGCGTGCCGGCAGCCATCGGCTATGCAGCGGAATCCGGCCTTCCTTTCGAACTCGGCATCATTCGCAATCACTATGTCGGCCGCACCTTCATCGAACCGGCCGACCACATCCGCCATCTTGGCGTGCGCCTGAAGCACAACGCCAACCGGGCCCATATTGAGGGCAAGCGCGTGATCCTGGTGGACGACTCGATCGTGCGCGGCACCACTTCGATGAAGATCGTCGAGATGGTCCGCAACGCCGGCGCGCGAGAAGTGCATATGCGGATCGCGGCGCCGCCGACGACCGACCCCTGCTTCTACGGCATCGACACCCCGGAACGAAACAAGCTGCTGGCCTCGCGATACGACGTCGCCGGCATGGCGAAGTTCATCGGTGTCGATTCGCTGGCCTTTCTGTCGATCGACGGCTTGTATCGCGCCATGGGCCTGCCGGGACGCGACCCGAACAATCCGGGTTTCTGCGATGCCTGCTTCACCGGCGAATACCCGATCGCGCTGGACGACGTGTTGGGCGTCGAAGACCGCCAGCTTTCCCTGCTTGTCGAATCGGCCTGAGGTCGTTGTGACGGGTGCTTCTCCGGGACGGCTGGCCGGCCGCGTGGCGTTGATCACCGGTGCCTCCCGCGGCCTGGGCGCTGCCGCGGCATTCGCCTTCGCGAGCGAGGGTGCCCATTGCATCCTGGTCGCGCGTACGGTGGGTGGTCTGGAGGCGGTCGACGACCGCATTCGGGCGATCGGCGGATCGGCAACGCTGGTTCCCCTCGACGTCACCGACGGTCCCGGCATCGATCGCCTGGGCGCCGCGCTCTATGAACGATTCGGACGACTGGACGTGCTGCTGGGCAATGCCGCCGTCCTCGGCATTCTCTCGCCGATCGGTCATATCGAGCCGTCGATCTTCGACCAGGTGATGGCGGTAAACGTCACCGCCAACTGGCGCCTGATCCGCTCGCTCGATCCATTGCTGAGGCGCTCCGACGCCGGCCGCGCCATTTTCATCACGTCCGGCATCGCCCGTAGCATGACGCCCTACTGGAGCGCCTACGCCGCGAGCAAGGCGGCGCTCGAGGTGTTAGCGGGCACCTACGCTGCTGAGGTCGCCCATACTGCGGTGCGCGTGAATCTCTACAATCCCGGCCCCATGCGCACGGTCATGCGCCAGCAGGCGTTTCCCGGGGAATCGATCGAGCAACAGACGCCGCCCGAAGCACACGCCGAAGGGTTGATCCAGTTGGCGCTGCCATCCTGCACGATGACCGGCCAATGGGTGGCCGGCGACGCCGCCCTGACGGCTTCCTGATCGAGCTACCGCACCTTGGCCGGCGCCACCGGCGCCCGGTCCGCCACGATGATGCGATTGTTGATCCGCTCGATGGCGCGGTCGACACAGTATTTCAGTTCAGCGGCCGCCTTCCAGCGCGCGATCTCCGGATCTTCGGCTGGAGCGGACGATGCGACGATGATGGCCGACGGCTTCAGGCACCCGGTGAAGGCGGGCGCATCATCGGCATGTCCCGAGCGGGCGAGCGCGCGTTCCAGCCTCGGAATCAGGCTGGGATACGGTCCGCCACCCGACGTCCATGACAGGTAGTCGGATGTCGCTCCCAGCGCCACCAGAAGGTGCAATGTGTCGGCGGGAACCGGCCCGTACGAAACACGATCGATGAAGGCCACCGCCATGTTCAGCCGCGGCGTCGAATCGGCCGGGTTGAGATCCGCGGCGCGGCGGTATTTGTCGACAGCTCCGGTGAAATCACCACTGGCGCGCAGGACATTACCCCATTCCAGGAACAGCAATGCCGGTGCTGCTCCCGCGGCCACGGCCGAGGCATAGCGCTGAGCCGCATCAGCCAGCAGGGCAAGCTCGGCCGGCTGACCGACCGCGACGGTCACGAGGCCCGATTTCGTCCGCCGGTGCGCCTGCAGCATCCATTGTCGGTAGATCAGATGACCCTGCAGGCGGCGCACCAGCGCATTCAACGCCTCGCCCCGCCGCAGCGGGATGGCGTTGAGCTTCTGGGCAGCCTCGGCGAATGTCGATTCGGCGAGGTAGAGCTGCCATTGCAGGGCTGACGTCCGTTCGTCACTCCACGGCAGGCCAATCGTCCCCTCATGGATCGACACTCCCTTGCGGACATAGGCATCGATCAGAACGGCGAGCGCCGTCGGCGAATCGGGCATGCGCGCCAGCGATTCGGCAAAGCGGCCGATTGCCTGATCGAGTTCGCTGAGCTGCTGCGCCCGATCGATGCCCGCCAGCGCCGCCGCCCGCGCGAGATGGATCCGACCGAATACGTAAGGTACCCACGGCAGGTCCTCCGGCCGCCCCTGCTCGAGGATCCGGGCGATGAGCGCCTGCGTTCTCTCGAAAGCACATCGATCCCGCCGATTCTTGATGCGACGCTCCTCGCGCAGCACCGCGCTGGCGTTGGCGGGCAGCGCCATGTCGAGATTGTTGCAAGTCCTCTGTTCCGAGGCGAAGACATGAGATGCTGCGACCTTGGGATCGATGAAGCCGATGGCGGTCAGCGCCACGCATTCGAGTATCTCGTCGATCGCTCCCGGCGTGTCGGGACTCTCGCAGCTGGCGCGTGCCCCCATCTCGCCCGCCATGTTCACCGATGCGACGTAACCCGCCGGCTCCCGCCGCACGACGACAGAGGCCCGGATGGTTGGTCGCACGACGCCGAACATCGCGGCAAGCTCGCGGACGCTGGCACGCAGGGTGAGCGGGGCGCCGGGCACCTGCAGGTCGATCGGATTGGACGATTGATCGACGTAGAGCCTGCGCCACTCGCTGACGCCGGACTTCTGGATGAAATCGATGTGCTTGGCGATCTGCTGCGAGGCCAGCTCCGACGTCGGAGCGCCCTTGACCTCGGGAAGCTGGACGATCACCGGCTCGATGATGATGCCATCCTTCCAGACCTCGCGGACGATCAGGACAACCACGAGGATCACGCCGATGGTCACGGCCAGCGACAGCGTGACCTTGCGGATCAGCTCCATCCATCTGGAGATGCCCTCGAAGGCCTCGAAAGCCGTCGGCTTCGGTCCTGGTGGACCTGCCGTCGGTGCGTCGTCGGCTGGCATCGGCGCCCCCGCGAAACCGGATCGGCGCAATTCTACGGTAGTATTTGTCGGCGCGGCAACACGCCGTTATGCATCTCTAGAGCATATTCCGTTCGGCTGGAGTCAGCCGAACGGAATATGCCTGCTGCAACAACCAGATTCGGTGCACGCGTTTCCGGTCAGATGGAACCGCACGCGGTTCCATCTGACCGGAAACCGCTCTAGCGCTTGGCGGCACGACTCGCGTAGGGGTTCTTCGGCTTGCGCATCGTGAGGCGGATCGGCACCCCCGGCAGGTCGAAGTCGTCCCGCAGGCGGTTGATCAGGAAACGCAGATAGTCGTCGCCCAGTTCCTCGGGCTGACTGACCGACAGGATGAAGGTCGGCGGCCGGGTCTTGATTTGGGTCATGAAGCGCAGCCGAATGCGCCGTCCCCTGGCGAGCGGCGGCGGATGCAACGTCTCCATCTCGCGCAGCCATCGATTGAGCTTGGGCGTGGGCACACGCCGGTTCCAGACCTGGTAGGTCCTGAATACCGCCGGCATGAGCCGTTCGACGCCGCGACCGCTCATCGCCGACAAACCAACGATCGGAAGGTCCTTCACCTGGGCGAACGACGCCTCCAGCCGGTCCGTCAGCTTGCGCCAGGCACGGTTCGTCTCGGCGCGATCATCCGACAGGAGGTCGATCTTGTTGACGGCGATAACCAGCGCCCGACCCTCTTCGATCACCCAGCCGGCGACGGCGAGATCCTGTTTCTCGGCCATGTTGGTGGCGTCGAGCACGACGACGGCCACATCAGCCAGCCTGATCGTATCCAGCGTGTCGGCTACCGAGGCGGCCTCGAGTTTGGCATCGATGCGGCTGCGCCGGCGCATGCCGGCGGTGTCGACGAGGCGTACCGGCCGCCCCTGCCACTGCCACTCGACGCGGATCGCGTCGCGCGTGATGCCGGCCTCGGGCCCGGTCAGAACCCGTTCTTCCCCGACCAGCCGATTGAGCAGCGTCGACTTGCCGACATTGGGCCGACCGACGATCGCCAGCAGCAGCGGCCGGTCGGGATCCACTGTCTCCGCCACATCTCCGGCCGCCTCGAACGGCTCTTCCTCCTCGACGACGGGTTCGATGTGGCGCGCCAGCGCTTCGTGCAGGTCACTCAGCCCTTCGCCGTGCTCAGCCGAGATCGGTATCGGATCGCCGAGTCCCAAAGCGTGCGCCTCGGCCAGTCCCTGCTGCCCGGCGCGTCCCTCGCATTTGTTGGCGAGCAGGATCACCTTGTCGGCCCGCTTGCGCAGCCAGGCTGCGAAGCTCTCGTCGAGCGGCAGCACTCCCGCGCGCGCGTCGATCAGGAACATGACGACATCCGCCTGTTCGATCGCGCGTTCGGTGAAGCGCCGCATGCGCGCTTCCAGAGCCTCGCCACCCACGGTCTCCCATCCGGCCGTGTCGAGCAGCGTGAAGGCGAGATCACCCAGCTGCGCCGGCGATTCGCGGACGTCGCGGGTCACTCCAGGCGTATCGTCGACGATAGCGCGGCGCTTGCCGACGAGTCGGTTGAACAGCGTCGACTTGCCGACGTTCGGCCGACCGACAATCGCAACCCTGGGGGCGCCCTCGAGCGGCCGGTTGTTGTCAGCGTAGCGCAATTAGACGCCCGGAATCGGTCAAGACGTAAATCGTGCGGTTTGCGATCACAGGCCCGAGCCGCACCGGATCGCGCAGATCCATCTTTCCGAGAATCTCGCCGGTATAGGGCGAAACCGCCAGCAGTTCGCCGAGTGTGCCAGCAATCAGCAGGCGGTCGCCTGCCAACACGGGGCCTGACCACAGGACCGGCCTTTTCCGCGATTCGTCATGATACTGCGTGAGTGGCGTTACCCACTTGATCTTGCCGTCATCACGCGAGAGCGCGGCGACGTCGGCCGAACCGGTGGTGACGAAGACGAATCGGCCGGCCGCCCAAGGAGTCTGGTTGCCGCCGATGCCGCGCTCCCACACCCTCTGTCCAGAACGCAGATCGATCGCCGCCAGCTGCCCAGCCGTACCCATCGCAAGTACGAGGCCTCGATCGATCACCGGCCTGCCGCGGATGTCGGTCAGATTGCCGAACGCACGGACCTCGCCGCGTGCACCGATCATGGTCTCGTTCCACATCGACCGGCCATTTTCCAGCCGCAGACCGACCAGTTCGCCCGACGTGAACGGCGCGACGACATATTCGCCCGAAGCCGCCGGACTGTTGCCGCCGACATAGCCCGACGTCTCCTGCAGCGCCGAGTACTGCCAGAGCTCCGCCCCGTCGACGGCGGCGAGCGCCTGCAGCTTGTTGTCGATGCCGATCACGAACACGCGGTCGGCAAAGACCAGAGGTGCCCCACGCACGGGGGCGCTCACCGTGGACACCCAGACTTCGGTGCCGTCATTGGGATCGAGCGAATAGACGGCGGCGTAACCGGTGGTCACGAACAGCTTGCCACCATAGTAAGCGAGACCGCCGCCGAATTCGTCGGAGTCACGTGCTTTCTCCGGCTTCAGCGTCACCCGCCACAGGAGCTGGCCGGTATCGGCATTGAAAGCGGAAACCGTGCTCTGCGCGTCCTTGGCGAAGACCTTGCCTTCAGCGACGACAGGCGGCGTCGTCAGGATGCGTGAACTGGTCGAGCCCGCACCGACGTCGGCTGTCCAGATGATCTGCGGTGAATCCGCAATCGCCAAGTTGTGCATCGCGTAATTCGCGAAGCCGCCAGATTGCGGCCAGGAATCGTTGACGGTCGGTGCCGGAAGCACGACCTGGACGTTGGCCATGTCCTTGTCGGGTTCGAGCTCCGTGCGCTCCGCAAACACCGGCAGACGCTCACCCGGCAAGGGCGTTTTACTCTTGCTCAGAATCCCATCGATCATGTCGCAGGCTGACAGCGACGTCACCAACAGGAAAGCAACCAGGCCGATCCGCCAATCGGCCGCACGCGCCACCCTTGCCATGGTACTTACTTCGCCTCCGTGGCGCCGTAGAGGTTAAGCATCGCTGCGGCGCGCTGGGCCGCACCCTGCGGGACTTGCGGGTCTTTGGCGATCTCGTTCCAAAGCTCGCGCGCACGCTTGGCATCGCCCTTGCGCAGGGCAAGCATCGCCTGAAGTTCGCGCACGCTCAGCCGGAACGGGCGACCGGGACCGGCGAGAGGCTCAAGACGCGCGATCGTCTCCTCCGCACGCGGCGTGTCCACACTCTTGAAGGCCGCGATGACATTCGCGAGGTCGGTCAGTTCCGGCGACGACAGGGTCGGCGCCGCCTCCAGAAGGGCCGTCACCTGCGCATCGACCGGGTCGCGCAACTGGGCAGAAAGCAGGGTCGCTAGCGATCGATAGGGCTCAGGCGCATTCTTGGCCTGTGCTTCCAGCGCCGTGCGCGCTGCCGCGGGATCCTGGCCGATCTGGGCAAGTGCTGTCGAATACGCCGCGCTCGCCTGTGCGCGCTGGGAGGCCTGATACTGTCGCCAGCCAACGGCGGCTGTCGCCGCCACGATCACAAGCACCGCAAGAGCGACAACCCAGGTACCCCAGCGCCGCCACCATTCCTTGAGCTCGTCCTTGCGGACAGCCTCCTCGATTTCATGAAAAGCGGCGGAATCGGACACAGGGGCTCCAGATTTTATCGCGATTTATCAACAGGTTCCGGTGCGGGTTCATAGCCGCCCGCCCGGTCTTTGGCAAACCACGGGACCAAGGCCTTTTGGGGGCGCTTTACCCCTTGGAAGGGTTCTGCAACAATCCGGAAAAGAAACATGGTTCACCTCGCCGCGGCATGAGCAATCTCTACCGGCTGGCCGATCAACGGGCCCGGCGCCGCATTGTCTGCTTCGACAGGCGGGAACTGGCCCGGCTCCTCAGCCTCTACAGCGGTCGCGTGGCGTCGGGGGAATGGCGGGACTACGCGATCGACTTCCGCCCTGGAATGGCGATCTTCTCGATTTTCCGACACACCGCCGAGCAGCCGTTGTTCGCCATAGCGAAGATGCCGCCTGGCAATTCGCAGAGCGGCTACTTGGTTTACAATGGCCCGCGCAAGCTTGCCCAGGGCGATTCGCTCGAGGATGTCCTGCGCATATTCGAACGCAAGCTCAAGCTTCTGCGCGGCTGATCCGCAGGTGCACGGACAGGCGCAGTTTCTGCGACGTCCGGTTCTACTTCTTCGGCGTGGTTGCTGCGCCTATGCCCGCGCCGACGGCCGCCCCCGCCAGAGCCGGTGCCAGGAGAGGCCAGCCCGCCAATGCGCCAATGGCGAGACCCGCGCCCGCCCCCATACCGCCGCCCGTGACGGCACGTTCGCCCCAACTATCGCCACAAGCTGCCAGCGTCAAAGCCATGACGGTGAGAGAGGCAACCTTTGAAAACATGATCGTACCCCAAAGGAACTACGGGCTAAGTATTGAGTTTTCACTTCAATAACGCCCTGTATCCTATTGGTGGTAATGTTCTTTTTGTGACCGAAAGCGCCTTCTTCTAGTCCAGCCGACGCTCCCGCCAGCGTCCCGGCGGCTCGCCGAAGGTGCGTTTGAAGGCCCTGCTGAAAGCAACTTCCGATTCATAGCCCACGGCATGTGCGATGTGTGCGATCGACAGCCGCCCGCCGCGCAGCTTCTCCTTGGCGAGCTGCAGGCGCCAGTGAGTGAGATACTTCATCGGCGGCATGCCGACGAGGCTGGTGAAGCGTTCATTGAACGCGCTGCGGGACATCGACAGCTCGCGCGCCAGCCCCTCGGTCGTCCAGTCGACTTCCATCCTGTCGTGCAACAGGGCCAGCGCACGTCCTATCCGCGGGTCCCTCATGCCGCACAGCCATCCGGATTGGAAATCGGCGACGGAACCCGCGTAGTCCCGGACCGCCTCGACGAAGAGCAGCTCCGACAAGCGCGACATGACATGCGACGAGGCGAGCCTGCCGTTGGTCAGCTCGCGGGCAGCAAAGCGTACCGACGCTTCGACCCAATCACGCGATGCCCCCTTCCGAAGATCGAGCCTCAGCATGGAAGGCAGGGTAGAGATCAACGGGTTGCTGGTTTCCTCGGTGGCAAGGAACCCGCACACGAGATGGGTTGCCTCTCCGCCACCGCCATGGTCGATGCGAGCAAGACCGGACCCATCGCCCGGCCGGATCAGCTCGTCGGCACTGATCGCCGGCAGCCCGGCCGCGCTGCCAAGGGTGTGACGATCATTGCGCGGAATCAACACGACCTCACCCGCGGTGATCTCCATCGCCTGACCGTCATCGAGCGTGCAGATCAGGCGTCCCCCGATCACGAAATGGTAAGCGATGATCTGGCCGGGAGATTCGATGAAGGAGCGGATGTCGTCCGCCGTCACCTTCGAAAGGGTGCACCACGGCGCCGTGAATCTGGCCTCGAGAAAGAGCCCGCCGGTCAGGCGGACGGACCCCAACACCTGTGACAGGGCATCGACCATTGGGCGCTCCGGGCTGAATTGGCCGCCCGATCAAGCAATCCGGACGGTCGATCATTGGCCGGAGGCCGGAATCCCATATTTTTCGCCGGCGCGCCATGGCGTCATCACACAGAGAGTGCACGAATGACATCCTATGCGAACCAGCTTCTGCCGCAGAGCAACGGCGGGCTGTTCCTGACCGACGGCGGCATCGAGACCACCCTGATCTTCCACGATGGCTTCGACCTTCCCTACTTCGCGGCCTTCCATTTGCTGCGCGATCCCAGAGGCCGCGAGGCGCTGGTCCGCTACTACGAACGCCATATCGCCATCGCCAAGGCCGATGGCCTGGGGTTCATCCTCGAGAGTCCGACGTGGCGGGCCAGTCCTGATTGGGGCAGCAAGCTCGGCTACTCGGCCGCGGACATGGCGACCGTCAATCGGGAGGCCATCGAGCTCATGCACGCTCTGCGTGATTGCCATGAGACGGCGCTGTCACCCATGGTTGTCAGCGGCTGCGTCGGTCCTCGCGGCGACGGCTACGAGCCGCAACAGGTCATGACGCCCGGGGCCGCCGAGGCTTATCATGGCCTGCAAGTCGAAGCGTTCGCTCTTGCCGGAGCCGGCATGGTGACCGCCATCACGATGACGAATGTCAGCGAGGCGGTGGGCATCACACGCGCCGCGGCGAAGGCCGGCCTGCCGGTTGCCGTCTCCTTCACCGTGGAAACCAACGGCAAGCTGCCGACCGGTCAGTCGCTGGGCCATGCCATCGGCGAGGTCGATGCAGCCACGGGAGACGGTCCGGCCTACTACATGATCAATTGCGCCCATCCCTCGCATTTCGGCGGTGCTCTGGACGACGGTAGGCAGGATGGCGGTGCGCAGGACGGCGGCTGGACACGACGCATCGCCGGGCTGCGAGCCAATGCGTCGCGCCGAAGCCATCAGGAGCTGAACGATCTGCCGGATCTCGATGCCGGCAATCCGGTCGAACTCGGCGCCGAGTATCGAGACCTTGTCAGGCGGTTCCCCCACATCAACGTGCTTGGCGGCTGCTGCGGCACCGACCATCGCCATATCGAATGCATCGCTCTCGCCTGCCGCGAAGTGCGGCGCGCGGCGTAGACGGGCCCGATCGATGTGGAGGGCTTTCCTCCACATCCCGCCTGCGATGTCCATGCCTCTCAGGAAAAGATCTCGTCGTACCGGTCCGGCTTGAAGCCCACGGTGAGCTTGCCCTCCACGTCCAGCACGGGACGCTTGATCATCGCAGGCTGCGCCTGCATCAGGGCGACCGCCTTGCGCTCATCGAGACCTTCCCTGTCCTTCTCCGGCAGTTTTCGGAACGTCGTGCCCGATCGGTTGAGCAATATCTCCCACCCGATCTGCGAGGCCCACGATTCGAGCCGTACCCTGTCGATGCCGGCCGTCTTGTAGTCGTGGAAATCATAGGCCACGCCCTTCTTGTCCAGCCAGGTTCGCGCCTTCTTCATCGTGTCGCAATTCTTGATGCCGTAGATCGTGACCTTCACGGGTCTTCCTCGGTTGGGGTTGCGAAAAATTCGATGCCGCTGTCGGAACATGGATAGCCGGTCCGTCCTCGGATCAGCAATTCAATGTCGAAGGAGGACATGATGTCTGCCGACCGCGAGCTCGTTCTGACCCGACTGATCGACGCCCCGCCTGAGAAGCTCTATCGCGCCTGGACCGAGCCCGAATTGCTCAAGCAGTGGTTTGCGCCCAGGCCCTGGACCACGCCGGTCGTCGAGGTCGACGTGCGGCCGGGAGGTTCCATGCTCTTCGTGATGCGTGGTCCCGATGGTCAGGAAATGCCAAACCGCGGCGTCTACCTCGATGTGCTGCCGAACGAACGGCTTGTCTCGACGGATGCCTTCGTGGAAGCCTGGGTGCCGTCCGAGAAGCCGTTCATGACCTTGACCGTGACGTTCGAGAACGACGGTGGCAAGACGCGCTATACTGCCCGCGTCCTTCACTGGACGGTGGCCGACCGGGAAGCCCATGAGAAGATGGGTTTTCATGAAGGCTGGGGGCTTTGTGCCGACCAGCTCGCCGCTCTCGCCGCAAGAATCTGAACGGAGGTCTCCATGCCCAATGGCTTCGTCTGGTACGAACTGATGACCTCGGACGCGAAGGCGGCCGAATCCTTCTACAGCTCGGTCGTGGGCTGGAAGGCGACCGATTCCGGCGTGCCCGGCATGAGCTACACGTTGCTGCTGGCCGGTGCGACACCGAAGGCCGGGCTGATGGCCCTGGCCAAGGAAGCCTGCGACGCCGGAGCGAAGCCCGGCTGGGTCGGCTACATCGGCGTCGACGATGTCGACTCCTGTGTTGCGCGGGCAACCAAGGCAGGCGGTGCGACCCACGTCCCGCCGACCGACATTCCTCAGGTCGGCCGTTTCGCCATGCTGGCCGATCCGCAAGGCGCCGTCTTCTGCCTGTTCAAGCCCAATACCGACATGACACCGGCAGTCGACGAGATGCGACCGGGCAGCATCGGCTGGCACGAGCTGATGGCTGCCGACGGAGAGAAGGCCTTCGCGTTCTACGCAGGCCTCTTCGGCTGGTCGAAGGCGGAGGCGATCGACCTCGGCCCGATGGGGCGCTACCAGCTCTTCACGGCGGGCGGCGAGCCGATCGGTGGCATGATGACGAAGCCGCCGGAGATCCCGGTGCCCTTCTGGAGCTACTATTTCCGTGTCGATTCGATCGGCGCAGCGCTGGAGCGCCTGAAGGCTGCAGGCGCTCGCGTGATCAACGGGCCCATGGAGGTTCCCGGCGGCAGCTGGATCGTCCAGGCAGTCGACCCGCAGGGTGCTGCCTTTTCGCTCGTCGGCGCCAAATGATCTCGTGACAATGGCCCACGGCAATGTCGCACGTCATAGTGGGCCCATGACCAACGCCCCCTCCTCCCGAAGGACGTTCCTCAAAGCCGGGGCCGCGCTTGCCGGCACCACGATCGCCGCCGACACTGCCAACGCGCAGACGCCGCGCATCACCGGCGGAAGTGAATCCGCGTTCCCCTCGGCCGAGGCGCCGGGATCGAACGATGGCGGCTACAACATCCTCTTCATCCTGACCGACCAGGAACACTACATGGGCCCGGGCTGGCCGTTCCCTCTTCCCGGCCACGAACGCCTGCGCCGCGCCGGCACCTACTTCGAGAACCATCGCATCGCCGCCGACATGTGCTCGGCCTCGCGCGCGGTCATCTACACGGGTCTCCACCAGCCACTGAATGGCATCTTCGACAATGCCGGCGTCCCCTACATGAAGAGCCTGGACCCGAAGCTGCCGACGATCGGCAAGATCCTGCGCCGGATCGGCTACTACCCAGCCTACAAGGGCAAGTTCCATCTCAACGGCGCGATGGCCATGGAGAACCATCCGAACCACATCGAGGCGCTGTTCGAATCGCTGATGGACCGGGACTACGGCTTCTACGACTACACCGGCACCGGCGACTACATCGAAGGCGCATTGGGCGGCTACCAGTACGACCAGATCACGACAGCTCAGGCCCTCCAATGGCTGAAGGCCACGGGCCAGCCGATGACCGCACGCCGCCAGCCCTGGTATCTCGCCGTCAACCTCGTGAATCCGCACGACGTGATGTGGCTCAATACCGACCTGCCGGGACAGCCGGTCCAGGCGAAGGACGCCAAGCTCGCGATCGCCTACGAGCCGGACGATACGCTCTACAAGCAGCAGTGGGATGGGATTCCATTGCAGAGCACCTGGCAGCAGCCCCTCGACGGACCCGGCCGGGTGCCTGCGCATCGCATCTACCATGCCGCCAACGGCTACCTGACAGGGCTGATCCCCAACGACGAGTGGCGTGTCCGCAAGCGTCAGAACTACTATTTCAATGCCATCCGGGACGTCGACCAGCAGATCGTCCAGCTGCTCGACGCGCTCGACCGTCTGAGCCTGACAGACAAAACCATCGTGATCTTCACCTCCGACCATGGCGAACTCCTGGGTTCGCATGGCGGCCTCAGCGGCAAGGGCACGACGGCCTACAGGCAGCAGAACCACGTGCCACTGCTGGTCGTACATCCCGAGATCAAGGGCGGCCAGCGCTGTCTCGAGACGACCTCGCACCTCGACCTGGTGCCGACGATCGTGGCGATGACCGGCAAGCCGACCGCGCCGGCGGCCGACATGATGGCCCAGATGAAGGGGCGGGACATCACGCCGCTGCTGCGCCAGCCCGTCAACCCGGCCTTCTCCCGCAGCCGCGGCGGCGTGCTGTTCTGTTATGCCCAGCTCATGGTGCACGATCCGAAATTCACGCAGCTCCTCTACGAGACGCTGCGCGACAAGGCGATCACCCGCGCCGAACAGCTGCCGACGCTCGAAAAGTTTCCGATCGACTGGTCGTTGCGCGTGGCCATCCGCAGCATCACCGACGAGCGCTACACCTTCTCGCGCTACTTCTCGTTCCGCGGCTTCAATACGCCGACCACGTCCGAGGAGCTGCGCGCCCACAACGACCTCGAGCTCTACGATCTGCAGGCCGATCCGGAGGAGAAGGTGAATCTGGCCTACGACTTCGATGCCCACCGCGATGTGATCATGGCGATGAATGCCAAGCTCAATGCGCTGATTGCTCGCGAGATCGGTGTCGACGACGGATCGTTCCTGCCGCTCAAAGACTGGATCGACTGGAAGAACGCACAGCCGGCCGGCGTCAACCTGTGATGCGACCGGCGAGCGCATCCATCCAGATCGCAACCGCCGTCGCGCCGCCGTCCGGGATGCCGATAGCCCGATCGCCCAGGTAACTGGCGCGGCCGAGCCGCGGTCGCATCGCCACCGTTGCCCGCGCGCCAGCCTCCGCCGCGGCCGCAGCCGCGCGCAGTGCCGACCCGGCACCTTCGCGCCGCGCGACGGTCGCCTCGAAGGCCGCAGCCGCCGGCAAAAGCGCATCGAGCATCGTGCAATCGCCAGCACGCGCGCCGCCCAGTTCGGCGATTGCGTCGGCTCCGGCACGCAGCGCCACCGCCCAGTCGGCCGGCGCAGGATGCTGCGGCAAACCACGAGCCGCACGCATCAGTGCCGTCGCATAGAACGGACCGGAACTGCCACCGACGGCCAGCCGCAGAACCTCCCCGATCCGCGTCAATGCTGTCGGCGGATCGACCCAGGCACCTTCCTCGAGGGCGTTGATCGCCTTGGCTCCCCGCGTCAGGCTGAGGCCAAGATCGCCGTCGCCCGCCCGGCTATCGAGATCGGTGAGCTGGGCCTCAGCGGCCTGCAACGCGTCGGCAACGGCCAACGCCGCCGCGCGCAATGCCGCCGAGTGGGGCCCTGGCGGCCGCATCGGTCGCGCCGGCGGCGCCTCGGAAGCCAGGATCCGACGCTCGATGCTGACGCCGGCGTCTTTCCAGGCGGGTGCGCGCGCCGGGGCATCGATCAGCGCCAGCCGCCGCGCGTCGAGCTTCAGGATGGACAGCGAGCAGCCCGGCATTTCGAGCGCCGTGAGGAACTCCCCGCACCAGGTCCGTGCGACCTTCAGACCGCGATCCTGCAGCACGCGCAGCGCCCGGCGCGCCACGATCGCCAACTCCATATCCGGCGTGCCTCCCAGACCGTTCACCAGGAGCGCCAGCGACTGGTCCCGCTGCGGCGCAAGATCGTCCAGAATGGATTTCAGCAGCCGCTCGACGAGGGCATCGGCCGACACCAGGGCGGAACGCTCCACGCCGGGTTCGCCATGAATGCCGAGGCCGAGCTCGATCTCGTCGTCGGCGAGAACAAAGCCGGGATGGCCCACGGCGGGAACAGTGCACGCCCCGAGAGCCACCCCCATGCTGCCGAGGTCCGCTGCCGCTGCACGAGCAACGGTGGCGACCTCGCCCAGACCCGCCCCCGCCGCAGCCGCCGCGCCGGCAACCTTGTGGACCAGCACCGTACCGGCAATTCCCCTGCGGCGATCCCGTTCCACCGTGCCTGCAAGCGCCACGTCATCGGCCACGACCACGATCTCGACGGGAATGCCCTCGACTCGCGCCAGCTCCGCGGCGAGGCCGAAATTGAGACGATCGCCGGTGTAGTTCTTCACGACCAGCAGCGCCCCGGCCGACCCCGCAGCGGCACGGATCGCGGCCAGCACGGCATCGACACTGGGCGAGGTGAAGACATCCCCCGCCACGGCCGCCGCCAGCAGGCCCGGCCCGACATAGCCGGCATGAGCCGGCTCGTGGCCGGAGCCGCCGCCCGAGATCACCGCGACCGGCCGACCCGACACCGGGCCGAGATCGGCACGAACGATGACGTCGAAGTCGGCGAGCAAGGCGAGGCCGGCATGCAGGTCGCACAGACCTTCGAGCATCTCGCGTACGACGCGTCTCGGGTCATTGATCAGCTTCTTCAAGAACGCCTCCCCGGCTCGACGGCGCCTGATGCGAAGAGCGTAGCCACGCTCTGCCTTCTGGTCCCAGATTACCTTGCCATCGGCGCCGCGTCCGCCGTTTCCCGGCCGAAGATCTGAGACAGGGAACTCATGTCGCGCTGCCGTCCCGTATCGATCGACACGGTCGCGGTCATGCCTGCCCGCAACGGCGGCTCGCCGGCATGCGGCACGAGGCGCAGCTTCACGGGAAGGCGCTGCACGACCTTCACCCAGTTCCCACTGGCATTCTGCGGTGGGAGAATGGCGAACTCCGCCCCTGTCGCCGGACTCAAGCTCTCGACGACCGCTTCCCACGTCGTGTCGGGATAAGTGTCCAGCACCACGGTTGCCCTCTGCCCCTCGCGCACGTGAGTAAGTTCTGTCTCCTTGAAGTTCGCTTCGACCCAGGGGCGGCTGACCACCACCAGGGCAAAAAGCGGTGTCGCCGCCTTGACCTGCTCGCCCTGCTGCACGCGCACGTTGACGACCACCCCGTCGACGGGCGCGCGCACGGTCGTGCGCGCGAGGTCCAGAGCGGCACGCTCCCGTGCCGCGATCTTCTCGCGGACGACCGGATGCTCGTCGGCCTGTAACTCGGGATCGCCGTTCAGGGCCGTCAGCACACGCTGCAGCTTCTCACGCGCCGTCGCGACCCGATCCGCCGCGGCCCGCGCCTCGTTCTGCGATTCATCGCGCTTGCTCGCGGACGCGACGCCCTTGACGGCAAGCTCCTCCTGGCGTTGCCACTGGCGGCGAAAGTAGTCGGCACGCGCGTCGGCGTCGGCAAGCTCACTCATCGCCTCGCGCCACATGCCGCGCAGGGTTTCGACATGGGTGCGCGCCTGATCGAGCTCCGCATCCGCGCTGTCGAGAGCGAGCTTGAACGGCCGCGATTCGATGGTCAGCAGCGTATCCCCTGCAGCGACGGCCGCGTGGTCCCGCACGAGGACACGCCGCACCTGGCCCGAGATTTCGGGCGCGATCTGGACGATATGCGCCTTCACGTAGGCATTGTCGGTGCTGACGAAACGGCCCCCGGACAGCCACCAGTAGACGCCGCCCGCGACGGCGATGAGCGGCACCCCGACAAGCAGGATCAGGCGCACTCCCGCCTGGCCACGCCGGATCACGCCGGGCCTCCGGCCAGTGCCTGCAGCCTGCTCTTCACCTTGGCGGTAAGCGCCGTGAATTGCGCGCGTTCGGCCGGCGTGAGCTGCGCGAGGGCGTCGTCCACGGTCGACTCGGCAATACGCCACATCTCGGCGTGTACCCGGCGCGCCTCCCCCGTGAGATGAAGCCGATTGATCCGGCGGTCAGTTTCATGCCGCCGCCGCTCCACCCATCCGTTCTTCTCCATGCGATCGATCATCCGGCCAGCGCTGGCGCGGTCGATTTCGAGCATGTCGGCGAGTTCCGTCTGGCTCGCACCAGGACGGCGGTAGAGCCGGGTGAGCACCAGCCACTGCGCGCGAGTCAGGCCGAGGCTACGCACGCGGCGGTCGAATACGGTGCGGATCAGTCGCGCCACATCCGACAGCATGTACCCGATATAGCCCTCGTCCTCCGGTGCATCGGTTCTTGTATTCAAGCCCGCTGGTCCCCGTTTGTTGCCTAGGCTACAGTAGCCGCGGCAATGACCTCAAGTGCCGTCGCCACTGCTTCGCCCCACCTTCCGGAGCCTGCCGACGGCCTGTCGGTCACCCGGCGCGTCCTCATCCTGATCATGGTGGTGCTCGGCGCCACCCTCTACGCGACCACCCTGTTGATCGCGTCGACCCTGCTGCCGCAGATGCAGGGCACCATGGCGGCCACGCAGGACGAGATCGCGTGGGCGATGACGTTCAACATCCTGGCGACGGCCGTCATCACGCCGATGACGGGGTGGCTCGCCGCTCGCTTCGGCCGGCGCGCGACAATGACGTGGTCGGTTCTGCTCTTCACCGGCACGACTTTCATGTGCGGGGCGGCGACGTCGCTGGAAACGCTGATCCTGTGGCGCGTCCTTCAGGGCGCGCTGGGAGCGCCGGTCATTCCCCTGTCGCAGACGATCCTCCTGGATGCCTTCCCCAAACGTCAGCAGGGGCTGGTGACCTCGATCTTCGGCATGGCCGTGGTCATCGGTCCCGTGATCGGCCCGACCCTCGGCGGCCTGCTGTCCGAACTCTACAGCTGGCGCTGGGCCTTCTACATGATCGTGCCTGTCGGCCTGATATCCTTTGTCGGCCTGCGGCTGACCTTGCCGCATGATCGGCCGACCGGTCGAACCGCGCTCGACTGGACGGGCTTCCTGTCGCTGTCCGTCGCGATCGCCGGGGTGCAGCTCGTGCTTTCGCGTGGACAACGCCTCGACTGGTTCGAATCGACCGAGATCGTCATCGAGGCCTTCGTCGCAGCCATCGCCTTCTGGATCTTCTTCGTCCACAGCCTGACGGCGCAGCGACCATTCCTCAATCTGGGCCTGCTGAAGGACCGCAACTATTCGCTGGGCCTCGTCCTGGTCCTGATCTACGGCATGCTGAACTTCACGCCGATGGTGCTGCTGCCGCCCCTGCTGCAGCAACATGCCGGCTTTCCCGATGCGCTGATCGGCGAGATCATCGCCGCCCGCGGCGTCGGCGCCACCATCGGCTTCTTCCTCGCGATCTTCGTCGGCAGGATGGACCCGCGCATCGGCATCGGCGGAGGCTACGCCCTGCAGGCGATATCCGGGGTCTGGCTCATGGCGCTGGACCTCAACGTCGACAGCGGCACCCTCATGGCCAACAGCCTGCTCCAGGGCATAGCCATTGGCGTCATCTGGGTGCCACTCACCCTGGCCACGTTCGCGACCACCAGTTCGGCCAACCTTGCGGAAGGCACCGCCGTCTACCACCTGCTGCGCAACATCGGATCCAGCTTCTTCATCTCGATATGCGTCGCCGAAGTCGTGCGCACCAGCGGCGCAAACTACAGCCGGCTGGTCGAGATGGTGAATCCCTTCAATCGGGCCCTGGCGCTGCCTTGGGTCACCGGCGCCTGGGACGTCGAGAGCGTGGCCGGCCTCGCCAAGCTGTCGAAGGAGATCGGACGCCAGGCCGCCATGCTGGGCTACATCAATGCCTTTGGCCTCTACACGCTCGCCTCAGCCATGGCGATTCCGCTCGTTCTCATGGTGGGAAGTCGTTCGCGCGCCCGATAGAAGATGATGTCAGGCCGCCATCCCCTCGGTCAGGGCAGCTCGCGCAGAGTCTTGGTCGCCACCGGTCCCATTTCCTTGCAGAATGCCCTCTCGTCCTTCTGCGCCTCGGCCTCCATCTCGGCGTAGGCCTTGTCGAGCTTGCGGTCGGCAATCTCCAGCCGCTGCTCCGCCCAGTCGATCCAGTAGTCCAGCCGCGTCTCCTGGTCCTTGGTGAGGTCGAGGTCGCAGGCGTCGATGGCGATCGATACAATGTAGAGGCCGAGCAGCATCTCCTCGACCTCTTTGCGCGATTGCGCGGACGCAGGCCACAGGAGAGCCGACAGGCAGCCTGCCGCCAGCAGGACGGACCACACACGACGCATCGCGATCTCCCCCCCAAAGGGCTGCAGACGCCACCCGCGTCCCGCCGCCGCCTTCTCTCATGGCTGCCGAGTGGCGTCACCAGCTTCGTCGCGCCATCCGTCGATCGGGCGAGATGATCTGCATGTGGTTGTGGACGTCGCGCACGCCTGCCACCTTCAACGCCGCTCCTCGGCATGCCTGATGATCGGCCTCGTCGGCGACCTCACCCCACAGATGCACGACGCCGTGTCGGGAGACCACATCGAAGCCCCCGCCGACCCCGACGCCGAGTTTGTTTACAGCTGCGGTGACGGCCCGCCGCAGGTCGTCGTCATCGACCACCGTCGCGCCGTCCCCTGCCGTAGCCACGCCGCCGGGCGTACGCGACAGAAGCGCCTTGACGAGATCGGAACGCCCCACGATCCCGACGATCGTCCTTCCGCGAACGATGGGAATAAGGCGATACCGGCTTTCCAGGATAAGGGTTGTGACTGCCTCCAGAGGGCTGTCCTCCGCAAGCGTCACCACAGGGGTGGTCATGACGGTGTGCACCGGCCGTGACCACGCCTCGGCCACCGTACCGTCTTCCTCACTGGACGACTGCAGCCCGACTGAAGGGCGGTCTGGAGTGCGCAGAACCTGGCGAATGAGGTCATATTCGCTCAGCATACCCATCAGCGCCCCGCCGCCGTCCGTCACCGGAAGGGCGCTGGCATTGGCATTCACGAGCATCACCATCGCCTCGAGCAGGCTCGCGTCCCCTCCCACGGTCACCACGTCGGTGGACATCACATCCTTGGCGCGCATCGGTTTCCCCTCGCTTACACGGCCAAGTGTAGTCCGGCGGAGACGCCGGGGACATGGGACGCTTTGTTCAGCTGCGAACCGAGACCAGCCGCAGCACATTGCCGCCTTGGCTGCTGGTTCGGCGGCGCGCCAAGAGCACGGCGAGCAAAATCCCGTGACCAACCAGGAAGAGGATCACGGCGAAGACCGGTGCATCGGCGATAAACGCCAGGGCCAGCGACGTCAGCAGAATTGTGACGTGCGATGCAGCGGCGAGCACGATCTTGAGAAAGCTGTCATAGGTGGAAACGTGCGATTGCACTTCCGTGTCGGAAAGCGATGCCATGGGTGAGCTCCGAAAAGGGTTGCCGTGCTCACCGAACGGGTGCCCTCTCATAGCGTTCCCTACGGCCGTCGCGCCGGCCGCTGTTGCGAACCGCTCTCGGGCTTTATAAGGGAGCATATGGACAATGAAGCCGAGCTGCTAAGGCATCATCGGCCGGCCGCACTCCCGCCGGCCGTGGCCACACGCGACGTGCGTCCGCTGCGAAAGGCTGAGCGCTTTCTGCTGGCCGCGTTCCGCAAATGGCGTTTCGACTGGGAATGCTGGGAAGACGGGGGACCTAACGACGGCATGTCCGACGTCGAGACGTCGAACCTCGAGGTTCATTTCGACGCCGCCGGCCTGAGTGCCGCCCTGCCCGACTTCAGCGAGGCGATGGAGGCCCTGCTCTTCTACAGCCGTCGGGGATTGGCAATTCGGCCGCCGTCGGCGTCGCTTCTAAGCAGGGACGAGGAACGTCTGCTGACCCTCTGCACGCTTTCTCAAGCAGGGTCTGACGGTCTGGTAATGGCGTCTCTGGCCGTCATCATGCACCCCTGTCATCGTCCGGTCACCAGCCGGCGCCTGTCGATGGCGACCACATCCTTGCGGGCAGGCGGACTACTTCTGCCGCCGCCCGCTATGAGGCTGAAGCCCCGGCTGCATTGAGCACAGGCGGTCAACCCGCTAGTCCACCGGCTTCGCTTCTACCGGCTCGCTCTGCACCAGCTTGTGGCCGGTGAAGCTGCGGGTTTGTGGGGGCGGCAGCGACGCCGCGAACTCCTGCATCAGCTCCTCCTTGCGCGCCATGAGCCGTTCGGCGAGCGCCTCCATGTCCAGGCCCGCATCCCGGGCCTGAGCGAAGAGGCCCTCCGAGCGCTTTTCCTCCTCCTTCACGTGGTGCTTGATCATCTCCGACAGCACCATGACCTTCGCGTCGTAGAATTCCGAATCCGGACTGCCATCCATCAGTTCGGCGATGAGCACCTTGGCGCCATCATGCTCGACGTAGGATTCCTCCAGAAGATCGTCCTCCTCGATCTGCCCCTTGCATGAGGGATAGAAGATCTCCTCCTCGATCATGGTGTGGATGGACAGTTCGGTGCAGATCTGTTTCACCAGCATAGCCTTGCGGTCCTCCCGGGCCCTTTCGAACTTGTCGAAGAGATCCTCGACCTTGCGGTGATCTTCCTTCAGGAGCGCGATGGCGTCTGGCTTCTTGCTCGCAGTCATGATGACCTCTCTCTCGGTGCTTGGAACTCTTACGATCTCAGTCGACCTATCGGATGATGTCGGGTGCGGGTTGCGGACCGATGGACGGTCGCGTGACCGCCTTCATCCCACCGGCTTTCAGGCGGCTGGGCCCGCATCGATCGATGAAGAGGCGCAGGGCCTCGAAACGACGCAGCTTCGCCAGGTCTCGCAACTGCTCGAGCTCGCGGGCCAGAGCAGTCGTCAGCGAATCTCGCTTGATCATGATCGGCCTACCAGAAGCGACGTGAGCCAAACAACGTGACCAGCGTGTGCTCGTCACGATGGCGCGCACCGAGGGCCGAGCCGGCGCAAGCCGCAGCCGCTCCGATGGCGAGAGTCGCGGCCGCGAGGAACGCCGCGATCAGCGCAGCCTTGCGCGCCTGGTCGGCCACGTCGCGGGCCTTCTGTTCGGCCGCCTTGAGCTGGGCATAAGCTTCATCGACGCGCTTCTCGGCTTCGGCCTGCGGCATGCCCGTCTGCTGCGACACGAGCTGGGCCAGGTAGGTGCGATCGCCGGCATCCACGGTGTCATTGCGATCACGGATGTTCGTCGCCAGCGTTCGTGCGATCGGCATCGCGATCTCGCCGCGCGCGACCCGGCCGTTGCCGTTCGTCGGTGTCCCCGCTGGAGCCAGCAGGCGATCGACGGCAAGGTCGGTCGGCGTGAGCGACAGCCGGCTGGCCAGATCGGCGGCGGCCGGATTGGCTGCGGCCCCTGCGGCTCCCGCGGCGGCAACAGCGGACGTCGACTTCACAGCCGTTCCCAGCGCAGCCGCGCCGCCGGCCAGCGCTATGGCCGCACCGACGACGATGCCGATCGCCCAAACGGCGAAGCCGTGGCTGCCGTCACGAAAGTTCTGCTCGACTTCGTCGTCATCCGCCCAAGGCGTGCGGGAGCGGCCCGCCAAGTAGCCGCCGGCCGCGAAAGCGGCGACATGGACAATGGCGGTGTACACGGCAGCGAGGATCGCGATGGCGCGGGCGGAGAGACCGGCATAGGGCTGCGGCGATACGATGGAGAGGCCGAGCGCAGCGCCGAAAGTCATCAGGACGATCGAGAGTGCTGCGGCGGCAAAGGCACCCAGAATGACGGGGCCCCATTCGATGTAGCGGCCCGGAGAGGCGAGAACGGCGGCGGCGTCGGCCGGCGCGGCGATGGTACTGGTCGTGACAGCCATGCTGCTTCTCCTCGGTTAGCGCAAGCCGACGAGGGACAGGATGAACATGACGACGACCACCAGGCCGACGAGATAGATGATGGAATTCATTGATGTCTCCCGTGAGTTACATCCCAGGAAAGCCGGGGGTGCGCGCTTAACGGGGGACTATCGCAGTGGTTGCGTCTCTCGCGCGTATTGGTCTCTCGCGCGTATTGGTCGCCGACGCCTACACGCGGCGGCGGCTGGTCGAGATGCCTGCCGCGCTGCGCAAAGCTTGTTTCAGCGCATCGTCGATGGTGAAGCGCCGCCGGTCAGTTGTTTCCGGGAGCTGTGCCTTCATCCACGCATCAAGCCTGTCAGCATCTTCGATCTTCTCGAACAGGCAATGGATCTCCGTCGATTCCGCCGTGCGCACGAGGCCCGTGGCATAGGCGCCTTCGACGTCCAGCGACTCGATGAGCCGGCGCAGGTGGCGGCGTAAGGCCGCGAAGTCCGACGCAGCAAAGGATCCTTCGACGACGCCTGCAACCAGATGGCCCTGAGAATGGAGCTGCCCGAATGTCACCAGATCAAGATGAAGGGCGGATGCCACTGTGCCTGTTCCTGCTCGCATCTGACGAAGGCCCGCCCGGCTCTTGCCGGGCGGGCCGCTGGCTGCCCCAGAGGGCAAGCTCTCTGTCGAAGGTCCGGAAGCGCAACGCCCGAGCAGGCCTACAGTTGCACCCAACCTCCCATTACCGAATGATCGTGGCCTTGATCGCCGTCTGCTGGCTGAAGACCGTGATAAGCTGATCTCCAGGCTTGACTGCCCTCAGGGCCGCTCGGCCGGCTTCCGTCCGGACCTGCGGCATCTGGATGATCTCGCCGCTATCCGGAGCAGGCTCTTCGGGCTTGCCACCCGACGCGTTGATCAGGAAAAGTGCCGCCGATGACGGCTCGACCCTGGTGCACATTCCGTCCATGCGCCAGAGCCGGATCGGCTCCTGTGCACCTGGAATGCCTTCGAGGCGTGCCCCTTGGGCCAGCATCGCCTTGGCCTGGGCGTCAGCCTGCGGCGTCTTCTTGGCGATCATGAAGTCCAGATAATCGTACCAGTGGACATCAACGATCTGCCCGACGCGGAGCTGCCCGTAGTTGGTCACGAGATCCGCCGCCCGCATCTTCACGCGGCCGAGGTCTTCCCAGATGATGTTGAAGATGCGCCGCTCGGGATGAAGACTGTGGATCGTGCCGCGCTTGAAGTTCTGGTAGGCGTTGGGCACGACAAGGTCCTCACCAGCAGCTAGAGCCGGCGGCAGGACTGCGAGCGTTGAGCTGGCGAAAGCGACCCCTCCGAACAATTTCAGGGTCGTGCGACGCGATGCATGTAGCATGACAATCGTCTCCTCTCTTTGCCGGCCGCGATGGCCGACAATCGACCGTGCCGAGCCCACGCCTGGCACCATTAAAATCATCGTGCAGCGGCTCGCCTGCCGCCTTGCGGCAAATCAAAGGCGAACGGCATCGACGGATCGAGGAGAGTGGCGTCCCAGCGTGGATGAAACTGATAACTACGTCTCCGCGGGAGCGCTATGAAATTCCCGCCACTCTCGGCAAGACTTGCGCCTGACAGGCCAGAAGCCGCCCAAAATACTACGATCCGCGGGCCAACGCCATCAGGCGGCCCGATCAGGCTCAAGTGGCACCTGACCGTCTCGGATCGAAATCCACATTGAACTGTGCTGTGAGGAAGCTTCCAATGGTTGTATGGCATATGACCGTGCGAAGCACCTTGAGATGATCGGCAAGGCGATTGAGCGAATGGACAAGGCAGCGTTCTCGTTGAAAGCGCTGTCGCCCGCTGCGCTGGGCGTCGCGCTAGTCCTCATCGAACGCAAAGTGCCAGCATGGCTTGCTCTGGCAGCCGCCGCTCTAGCCGTATGCATCTACTGGTATCTCGATGCGCAGTACCTTGGCCGGGAGCGCGCATTCCGGAAGCTCTATGACCGCGTCAGAAAGGGCGAACTCGACGATGATCCGTACGTCATGGACGTGGCCGCTGTGTTTGGCGAACAGCCGGTTTGGTCATGTCTGAAGGCCGGCGCTGTCATCGGGGTGCACGGCGCCACGCTGCTTCTCCTCGGCATCGCGTTCATCGCCCTTAGCCTGTTGAAGACCTGACCCGTGGCGCGGAACGTATTCTTCAGTTTCGACTACGACGATGTGATGGCAGTGAACATCGTCCGCAATTCCGATGTCGTGCGGGCTGCCAACGTAAAGCGTCCTTTCTCGGATCGTAGCTTGTACGAGGCCGCAAAGAACACTCCCGGTGCGATCAAGCGGGCCATCGATAGCGCGGTCGACGGAACGAGCGTGACGGTCGTTGTGACCGGCGAACACACTTGGCGAAGCTATTGGGTTCGTTATGAGATTGCAAAGAGCCTCGAGCGCGGTAACGGCTTTATCGTTGTCGATATCGACGGTGTAGGGCCGCCTCCAACCCCAAACCGAGGTCCAAACCCGCTCGATAGCATGATGTTGGCGCCGTCGTATGATCGGACCGGCTTTGCCATCATGGAGTGGGATGGTTCGAAGTACGTCGACTACAAACTACTAGGCTATGCTTCCAATGCGACTGCAAAATATCCTGGGCGCTTTCTGACAGGGGGTGCATATGCCCTGTCTCAGCGGTTTCCGCTTCGACAGCACTGGCGCCTGCTGCAGATGTACTTTCCCAGCACCATCGAACAGGCGGCGCGGGATGCAGGTTGGAATCCCTCGTCCTGAAACTCCGGGACGGAGCATTCGAGCTCTTATGGAGCTGCGGCAAGGGTCTTCCATGTTGCCCGAGAGAATGATGTCACAGAGAAGCGAGAACTACCCGCCACGGCGGTATAGGCGCTCGGCCATGTCCGCTGGCTGGTCCTTAGGCTGGCGGTATCGTTGCTCCCGCGTCTGAATATGTAGCTGGCGGTGGAAGAGCGCGACATAGTCGAGGTCGGTGCGAAGATCCGATGAAGCAGGTACGGTCCGGCTCGCCAGCTCCAGCGTGGCACCTCCCGTCGAAGCGACGGGAACAACGGCGGCATCAGGCTGGTAGTGATGGAAGAGCTCATGCTCCTCGAGAATGCCCTCCATCCCGCCAATGAACACGGCGGCCTGAAACCGTTGCTCTTGAAACATCCGATCGCGCATGCTGCGAAGACTGGCTCTTCGATCATTGTCCACGGGGTCGACGAAGACTACGTTGCCAAAACGCGCATTCTCCTCCGGAAAATCGTCTTCGAAGAACTTGCTTTGGTAGAGCTTGACCCAAGTCGCGTAGTCGACATCCATGCTCTCGGCCGCAACCCATATCATTGGCGTGATGGCCGGATGTCCGCCCCAGACCAGCAAGCGACGTCCAAGTGTCACGTACACCAGAGCCGTGACAGCCGCGGTAATGGCGACCGGGTCAGCGGTCGCCGCAAACTGCGGGGCCCGCTTCGGATCGGGCACACTGGCGGAAAGAAAGATGACATCGGCCATGATCAGCTTTCCCATGCGGCCAGAGCCCAGCCTATCTCCGCGGTCTTGATTGCGCGAACCGCCTTGATGTTGTCGTCGAGCCACTTCAGGTGCGCCACCCATGCTTCGGAAATGCCAACATGGTCGTAGACCAAGATTGGCGTCTCGCGCTGGTCGGCGCGCCGGGCCTTCTCCGCAACATCATTGAGAAGCTCGGCGGTCGGAATGCCGACAATGGGGTAGGCCCATACCTTCCGATCATCCAACAGCCGGATGGCGATCGACCGGTGTGAGCCGATCGCCGTGATCGCGCCGCCGATACGATCAACATCGGCACGTAACCGCCCGGTGATCGACATGTAACGCGACGCAATGCTGCGGCTTCGCAGCCGCTCCACAGCAAGCGCGATGCGGTCCGAAGTTGCCTCCTCAATGGGGCCGTCCACACCGGCCAGGTCCGCCTTCTCCAGATAGATGGTCTCGGCCATGTCGGTCAGACGGCTGGGCGAATGGTCCGGCCATACCACCCGCAACACGTGAATCTCCTTGGCTCTGGCACGGCCGATCTCATGGCGCGTCCATTTGCTTTCGAAGTAGGTCGGCGTGTCGAGCATCACTAGAACATCCGAATCGCAGAGACGGTGCCACAAGACGTCCTGGAAGGGCTCCCCTGGCCTCACATCGTGCGTGTCAAGGAACACGTCGAATCCTCGCGACGTCAACAGATCATGTAGTTGCATCGCCGCGCTACGAGACTCAATTCGACGGTAGCTGATGAATGCCCGCCTCTGACGGCGCAGCAGGCCTACACATTCGAGTAATCCTGCAGCGAGCGCCGCCATCTCGGGGTCATCAGCCCGCCGCCGCAAGCCGTTGGCAAAGTGCAACTGAGCAGGAATCTGCGTAGCAAAGTCGGCTCCTTCAGCGATTGTCGGGATTACGGGCGCGCTCGTCCGAATCAGTTCATCGACGGCAGCCAGGTCCGTGTTGGCATCTCCTCCGAAATAGACCGCCGCGAAGGCCGCGCGCCGATCGCGGTTGGGAACCGAAGTACCGTCGTGGACCACGACATCGACGCCGATGCGCAGGCCAAAGTCGTCCACCATGTCTTGGACCGTCTGGAGCAAGCGCGACCGTTGGGCATCGGTGGCATCGCCAAGAACAGCGAGCTCGTACAGGCTCAAGTTAGCGCTCCAGTATCTGACTCGTCATCGCCGCTCGCGGGCGATCGGATGCCAACTTATCGATCTTGCGAACGGCTGGCGATAGGTAGTGTGGGTCCGCAACCGACTCTGTCTCAGCAGCCGGAAAGATTGCACGAGCACGAAACGCGCCCTATGGTTGTGCTGTCGTTGAGAGTCGAGGTTGCATGAACGGATCGGTGGCACATGGCTTACTTCACCATCACGGAGGCTCGTAGTGCCGCCGCGCGCGCACCCGGCTTTCAGCCCCTGCGCAAGAGCGCCTCACAGATGCTCTCCGAGGAAACGGCGGCGGTTCGCGAGACGGATCGTTTCGATATCTTCCTATCGCACTGCGTCGCCGACGCAGACGTGATCTTGGGCGTAAAGACCCTGCTCGAGGAGGCAGGCAACAACGTCTACGTCGACTGGATCGTCGACTCGCAGCTCGAACGAAGCCGAGTCACACCAGCCACAGCCGATGTTCTCCGGAGCAGGATGAGACAATCGGAATCGCTTTTCTTCGCCACGTCGACAAGTTCGCCTGACTCGAAATGGATGCCCTGGGAACTCGGCTACTTCGACGGTCTTCGACAGGGACGTATCGCCATTCTGCCGCTAGTGGCCACCGAGGGCGCGGCCTTTCTCGGCCAGGAGTATCTCGGACTCTATCCCAAGGTCGAGCGTTTGGAGAGGAGGAACGGCCGCTCGGACGTCTTTGTAACCAAGGGCGCGGGGACACAGACCTTTATGGAGCTCTCGGCCTTCAAGTCCGGTTCGTCGACATTCAGGAGCTACTGAACATGATGTCGTTTCTGCCTGAGAACGACGCAGAGCGCGGCGTCTCTCGTGTGTTGCGCCTAGCAACTCCGCGGGTCGGGCAACGGCACCTCAATGACTGTGCCGCTGTGTCAGACAGCGCACCCCTCCTCTTCTAGATGCCCAACAGTTCGCCAATTTTGTTTCGAGATGACCACCTTGGCAGAGCGATCGAACGACGTTCTATCCGGACTGCATCTGTTGCCCCTACCCGCGCAAAGGCCATACGAGATACCGAGTAGGCGGTGAGTTGCATGCGCTTGCGCAGCCATTGCGTGATGGTCTGGAGATTCGCGAGCTCAAAGAATCTGTTCGCTGCCGCGAGCCGGTCCGTGAGGCGGTCGGCGGCCTGGACGATGCTCCCCGCCTTCCCTAGCAGCTCGGATGCCTCCGAAAGCGTGTCGCTCCCGACAAGGCCGAACTTGGCTTGAAGATGCTCGCAGGCATCAGCCAGATTGCGCGCTTCCACGCTGGGCGATCCACCATAGAGCAGAAATGCGCCACCTTCGATACGACCGAGCGACTTGGTCATCCTCTTGAAGATCGGCTTCGTGTCGGGGTTCTTCGAGTATTTCTGCCGATCGTCCCTGGCAATCTCGGCCGCTATGTCGCGAATGCGCTCGGTGAGTTCCAGCGTGCCTCCCGACGCCTGCAACACCTTTGTGAGAATGGAGACGAGTTCCGGCATCTTCGCGTCGAGTTCATTCCTCAGGCTGGTGAACTCTCGGAGGCAGGGGTGCTCGATGAGGCCCAGCAGGAAGGAATGCAGAAGCGGTAGCGCGGCTTCCAGCCCTTCAAGACGGACGAGCAGATCGTGCCGGCTCATGCGATGCGAGAAGGCTTCTTCGCGATCAGTCCATCGAAAGCCAAACTGTTTCTCTCCGCAGTCGCAGCCAAGGAGTATGCGAGAGCCGTCGGCATACCTGGCGACGTTTCCCCTCCAGTGGATGGGACGAAAGCAATGAGCGCAACGTACATAGGGCCGACTTTGACCCTTGGGCGGCGTCAGGTCGTAGCGGTACTCAATTTCCGGGACCTCCTCCTTGGCAGGCACCCGCAAGTGAAGATTCGGCAGCGCCTCTGGATCGCTGATCCAGAACCGGCGCGACATCAGCTTGCGATCGTCGTCGCTGAGTCCTTCCCGGAAGCGCCCTGCTGCCGTTGGCCTACGTTCAACCGGGCCATCCAGATAGGTGTCAGTCTGGCTCATCTTCAGATGCCCTTTGCCAGTTGGGTTCGTGCCCTGTCGAACAGGCTGCGCCGCTTCATGCCGAGGCGGTCGATCTCCGCGGTCAACGCCAGCAGGCCCTGCAGGGCCTTCGGGTGACACTTGCCGAATGGTTCGCCGGAGCCGCAGATGCAGGCCCGGTGCTCCTTCGGGCGCCTCAGCTGCTTGTCGAACTCGAGCCAGTTTTTCTCCCTGACGAAGTACGGGACGATCGTCTCGATATCGGTGTTCGTCAGCGGCTCGTCGTTGTCGGCGTAAAATTCCAGGAGCCCGACGCTGCCGTGGGCACGCTCGCCCCAAGGCCACCGTCCGTGGCGATCATAAAAGGCCAAGCCATACAGATAGTCGCGGGCTAGGCCGTCGATGAAGAAAGACAGGTCCGAGCTGGGCGGAAATCGGGTGGCCTCCTCCTGTTTCACGCACACGCAGGCCGACCCATTGTCCGGATTGCGATGGAGGTCCCGCGTGTCGGCGAGTCCCCTTTTGGCGGCGATGGCGTTGGTGCGTCCGCCGGTCTCGTACAGCGCCGGCACGCGGTCAGAAGCAGGGTTTGCCTTGGTGATCCGGACGTCGAACCGCTCGTTGATGATCTCCCCTTCGTACTCGGCGTTGATCAGCACGCCGCCCTCCACCGTGCCCGGACCGGTTCGGACAAGCTGAGGGTGGCGTGCCATCGCGGCCGCCACCTCCTCGTCGGAGAAGGCAGACGTCTCTACCGCGCCCACGGCTCGGCGGGCTTCCGGATGACCGCCGGCTCGGCCGCGGGCAGGACCGCCGGCTCCGGCACGGGCGTCGAGCGGATGAAGGGCGCCGCCACCTCGGCCTTCATCAGATTCGTCTCACCGTCGTAGGCATCGCGCGCCTCGTAGGCCTCCTCCACCCAGTCTCCGAGGTTCCCGCGACCGTCGTCGGAGACCCAGTCGTACATCTTGACGATGGAGGAGAGCGGCGTGCCGTCCGTCAGCTTCATCGCGGCGAAGGGGTTGGCTCCCGGCGCGTCGGTCTCCCGGTCCTGGTTCTTCATGGCGTGGATGCGCACGCCGACCAGGGCGTTGCCGCGTTCCCAGCTCTTGCGGATCTCATAGTCGACCCAGTCGCGCTCGGCCGTCTCGGCACCGATCAGGACCACGGTCACTGAAGTGTCCTTCAGCTGGTCGTTGATCCACCGCTTGATGGCGGCGTCGCCCTGCCGCTCGATGGTTTCCCAGTCGACGGAATCGATGACGCCGTACTCGTCCTCGTCGGCGATCACGTTGCTGTTGCGAACCTGCGCGGCGCGCCAGGCGTCACGCTTGTAGTGAAAACTGTAGAAGACCTTGCGGGCCATCGATTGTCCTTGCTCAGAGGGGTTAAGACACTGTCCGACCCCGGTCACCGCTTTGCCGCAACCTCAAGGTATGCGGCGCATTGTCTGGCTGGGCAACGGACGACTACACTGCTACATCTGGATTGGTCAGTAATACTGACCATTTCAACCAGGTCTGTTGCCTGGATGGACAACAGTTAGGGAGCGAAATTTCGCTCGTCAAGGAGGGGCCATGGCTCAATCCGCATTTGGAATCTTCTTGCGCAAACTGCGAGAGAGACGGGGCCTATCGCTCAGGGAACTGGCACAGCTCGCAGGAATCGATCATGCCTACGTCTACCGTCTGGAGACTGGGGAAAAGGAGTCGCCCTCGGATGAGACTCTGACGAAGCTGATCAGAGCCCTCAAAGCCCTGAAGCGCGAGGGCGACATCCTCCGATACCTCGCCGTCAATCAGAGCGTCAGCGCCGGGCTGGCGGAGTACGTGCTGGAGGATCAGACTGTGTCGCCCGAGGAGCTCAAGATGGCGGCGCACATGGCGTACCGCGGGTCCGCCCGACCGGACTACAAAACGACCATCGAGCGAATACGGCGCATGCTGGGAGACGAGGAGCGTGGATGAACTGTCGGTCGTGCTGAAGGCCCGGGGCCTCGTGAACAAGGTGGCGCCCACGGCCGCGCCGGTGCCCGTCGAAGCATACGTCGCGGAGATCGGCGCGGTGCTGCGCAAGGACAGCAGCCTGGGGCCGGAAGAAGCCGGCTACTCCTTCCCGAAGGGCGATCGACACTACATCTGCGTCAACAGCAACGACCGCCCCGAGCGCCAGCGGTTCACCATCTGCCACGAGATCGCCCATATCGTCCTGGGACTTCCGTCGGAACACGAGCAGCTGCCGTGGTGGAGCTACGCGAGGAGACCCTTCAACGAGATCCTTTGCGACGTGTTCGCCGCCGAGCTGCTGCTGCCCTACGGGCCTTTCAAGCGGTTCGTGGACAAGGCCGATCTCGGGCTCGCCGCCGTCGAGGAATTGGCCGGCCGCTTCGACGCATCCATGAGCGCCACTGGCTCTCGGTTTGCCGCCGTCGCAGGATGTCCCTGCGCATTCGTCCTCTCGGAGAAGGGCGCCGTCCGGTACGCTTCTCGGTCCACCACGCTTCGGCAAGCAAACGCATGGATCACGCCGCGCATGGCCCTGCCCGCCGGCTCGGTGTGCGCCCGCCTGCACGCGGGCGGCACGTGCGATGGCCCGGAGGAAACGGCAGCGAACCTCTGGTTCAGCTCTTGGGATCGCGGCGGGACCCTCCTTGAAGACGCCCGTCACTTCCCGCAGTGGGAGCAGACGGTTGCACTGCTCTGGTCCGAGGACGAGGAACTACCGACGCCGGCCACGGGGCGAAGCCGGGAGCGCGAGGCGGAGGAACATGGGCTGGCTGAGCTGGACGGCATCCTGCCGTGGCCCGGGAAGAAGCGGCGCCGATGAGCTCAAGCCGTTTTCCGATTGCCAAGCTGGCATCGGCAACTACCCGGCTCAAGCAGGTAACTCCAAGCGTCTTTCGTTGAAGGTGCCGGCGAGACGCACGCCCAACTTTCCGTAGGTTCAAATCGGGGGCCCGCAACCACCGAGACCGACACTCGTTGATCGTTGTCATTTGAGCGATGATACGCGGTTTTCAGCGCGTTTCTCGCTGCACGATCGTCCTATTGCTTCGCTACAGTCGCCGATTTCCACACAAGCTCCTTGAGACCCTTTCCAACAGCTGCTTCCCTGCGAGTGAATCGGTTCAGTCGGGCGCAAGGAGCGAGATGGCAAGGCAGCATCTCAGCGTCGGTCCTCAAAGACCGGCTTAGCTATCTCTTGAATTGCAGGAGACGCAGGGCATTGGCCGCGACGAGAACAGTTGCGCCCGTGTCGGCAAGGATCGCTAGACGGATGCATCCCCAAAACTGCAGTCGGTGCGCAACGCGCGCGCCAGTGACAATCTGTTGATTGGCGTGCCCTGCCGAAGAGCGCACAATAAATACGATGCTGCGTTTACGCCTCCTCGCGGGCCTTCTAGGCTGCCTCGCCGTTCTGGTGGCAGGCCTGCCGGTGGTTACGCTTGCATCTGCGCCTGTGGCAAAGGCAACACCGACGGCAGCTGGAGAACCATGCCAGCATTGCCCGGACTGTGGCGGCACGCCGTGCCAGACAGCGATGACGGACTGCGTATTGGCCTGTGTGGCTACACCGCCGGCGCTTGCGGCTTCGGCGTTTACACTGCCCGCGGTCACGGCCGGCCAAGCGCCATGGTTCGCATCGCCAGTCATCCTGCATGGCCTGATGCGGCCACCCGATCCCTTTCCGCCGCGATCCTGATTTCCTGATCATTGTCGAAGCGTAGCGCGCGCCGAAGAGCGTCGTGCTGCTCGCGCCTTGGCGTCGCGTTGGGCGCCTTGACGCGCGGTCCGTGAAAGGGAAGCCGTATGTCGAGCGAATCGAATTCGAGGCGAGGGGTTACCCTGTCGCTGGCGCTGGTTGCCTTGGTGTTGGGCGTCGCCGCCGGCGCAGGCGCCGTGCTGTGGTTGTGGAAGAAGGACGTCCCCGTCGCCCCGATGGACGCCGCTAGCGCCGCGCCCAGTGGCGGACCCTGCAGCGGCAAACCGGCGAAGCTCTATCGAAACCCGATGGGAGCGCCTGACACCTCGCCGGTGCCGAAGAAAGACTCCATGGGTATGGACTACATCCCCGTCTGCGAGGACGAGGGTGCGCCGGAGAACGGCAATGTGGTCAAGGTGAGCCTCGACCGTGTGCAGAGGCTAGGAGTCCGTAGCGAGTTCGTCGAGGAGCGGACTATGGCGCGCACTGTGCGGACCTTCGCCTCTGTGCAGTACGATGAGCGTCGCCAGGTCGTGGTCGCGCCCAAGTTCGGCGGTTGGATCGAGAAGCTTTACGTCAACGCCACCGGCGACATCGTGAAGGCCGGCCAGACGCTGTTTGACGTCTACAGCCCTGAGCTCAACGTGTTGCAGCAAGAATTCATGCTGTCGCGCGGTACGCAGAGCGGTGCCGAGGGCCGCCTGCACAATCTCGACTATCCCGAGGCAGAGCTTGAGAAGCTGCGGCGAGGTGATCGAGCGTCACGCCTCATCGGCGTGCCTGCGCCGGAAGCAGGTACCGTCGTCGAGAAGGTGGCGGTCAAAGGGATGCGCTACCAGCCCGGCGAAGTGCTGTTTCGCATCGTCGACACGTCGGTGATGTGGGTGCTGGCGGAAGTCTATGAGCAGGATCTGGCTTTCGTGAAGGTGGGCGACATGGCCAGGGTAACAATCAACGCCTGGCCCGAGCGGGCCTTCGCCGGCCGCGTGATCTTCATCTATCCCAGCGTCGGCAAGGAAAGCCGCACGGCCAAACTCCGCATCGAGGTTGCCAATCCCGATGGTCTGTTGCGCGCTGACATGGCCGCCCTTGTGGAGATCGAGGCGCCGCTAGGCCGCACGCTCGCCGTACCTGACTCGGCAGTCATAGACAGCGGCCAGCGGCAAATCGTGCTGGTCGAGCGCGGTGAGGGCCGCTACCAGCCGGTGGCCGTGAAGCTCGGCGCGCGCGTGCCGGGATACGTGCAGGTACTCGACGGGCTGAAACCAGGCGAGCGCGTCGTCACCTCGGCCACGTTCCTGATCGATGCCGAAAGCAATCTCAGGGCGGCCCTCGGGGCCTTCACGGCGGGAGAAAGCAAATGATCGCTGGACTCATCCGCTGGTCGGCCCGGAGCCTGCTGCTGGTCTTCATCGTGACCCTCGGTCTGATCGGCGGCGGTCTTTACGCCATCGGTCACATTTCGCTCGACGCCATTCCTGATCTCTCTGACACCCAGGTCATCGTCTACACCGAGATGCCGGGACAGGCGCCGCAGGTCGTCGAGGACCAAGTCACCTATCCGCTCACCACCGCCATGCTGGCGGTGCCGCGCAGCCGCGCCGTGCGCGGCTTCTCGTTCTTCGGCGTGTCGTTCATCTATATCATCTTCGAGGACGGCACCGACATCTATTGGGCGCGCAGCCGCGTGCTCGAGTACTTGAACTCCGGCGCCCAGAAGCTGCCGGCCGACGTCAAGCCGACCCTCGGACCGGACGCCACCGGAGCCGGCTGGGTCTTTCAGTACGTGGTGCTGGGCGCCAACCGCTCCCTGGCCGAGTTGCGCTCGCTGCAGGACTGGTACATCCGCTTCGGACTGGCCAAGGCCGAGGGCGTGGCCGAAGTGGCGAGCGTCGGCGGGTTCGTGCGGCAGTACAACGTCGTTGTCGACCCTGCGAAGCTGCGCTCGTTCGTCGTGCCGCTGGGCCGCGTCATCGAAACGATCCGCGCCTCCAACCGCGAAGTCGGCGGGCGCGTCGTCGAGATGGCCGAGACCGAGTTCATGGTCCGTGGTCGTGGCTACATCAAGAACGTGGCTGACCTTCAACAGATCGTACTGCGGGCTGATGGCACGGTGCCCGTGCTGTTGCGCGACGTCGCGCGCGTCGAGCTAGGGCCGGACGAGCGTCGCGGTGTCACCGAGCTCGACGGCGAGGGCGAGGTGGTAAGCGGCATCGTACTGCAGCGCTTCGGCCAGAACGCGCTCGATATCATCGCCAACGTCAAGGCAAGGATCAAGGAGATTGCCGGCGGCCTGCCGGAGGGCGTCCGCATCGAGGCGGTCTACGACCGCTCTGATCTGATCTATCGGGCCATCGATACCCTCGTGAACACGTTGATCGAGGAAAGCATCGTGGTGGCGGTCGTGTGCTTTGTCTTCCTGTTGCACGCGCGCTCGGCCCTGGTGGCGATCGTCACGCTGCCGGTCGGAGTCCTGATGGCGTTCCTCGCCATGCATACGCTGGGCATCGGCTCGAACATCATGAGCCTCGGCGGCATCGCTATTGCAATTGGTGCGATGATCGACGCCGCCATCGTCATGATCGAGAACGCCCACAAGCATTTGGAGCGATTGAAGCCGGGAGAATCGCGCACCGAGGCCATCATAGCGGCGGCGGTCGAGGTCGGCCCAGCGCTGTTCTTCAGCCTGCTGGTGATCACCGTCTCGTTCCTACCGATCTTCACCCTGGAGGCCCAGGAGGGCCGGCTGTTCAAGCCGCTGGCCTGGACCAAGAGCCTCGCAATGGCTGCGTCGGCGTTGTTGTCGGTGACCCTGGTGCCGGCGCTGATGGTCCTGTTCGTGCGCGGCCGCATTCTTCCCGAGCGACGCAACCCCGTGAACCGGGCGCTGATTTGGCTCTATCGTCCGATGATCCGGCTGGTGCTGTGGGCGCGCGTGCCGACCATCCTGTTGGCGCTGGCGATCCTGGGCGCTACAGCATGGCCTGCGACTCGGGTCGGCAGCGAGTTCATGCCCAGCCTCGACGAGGGCACGCTGTTCTACATGCCAACCACTCTGCCCGGCCTGTCGGTCACCAAGTCGGCCGAGCTGCTGCAGACCCAGGACAAGATCATCAAGTCGTTTCCCGAAGTGGCCTCGGTGTTTGGCAAGGCAGGCCGCGCCGCCACCGCGACCGACCCGGCCCCGCTGGAAATGTTCGAGACGATGATCAACCTCAAGCCCAAGGATCAGTGGCGGCCGGGCATGAACATCGACAAGGTGATTGCCGAGCTCGACCGGGCCCTGCAGTTTCCCGGCGTCAGCAATGCCTGGACCATGCCGATCAAGGCCCGCACCGACATGCTGGCGACCGGTATCCGCACGCCGGTCGGCATCAAGCTCTTGGGCCGCGATCTTGGCGAGCTGGAAAACCTCGCGCGACAGGTCGAAGCAGCGGTGCGCGATGTACCCGGCACGACCTCGGCCTTTGCCGAGCGCGTCACCGGCGGGTCGTTCCTCGATATCGTGCCCGACAGGACCCGGTTGGCGCAGTATGGCGTGCTGATCGAGGACCTGCAGCTCGCCGTGGCGAGCGCCCTGGGCGGCGAAGCGGTGGCCACGACGGTCGAGGGTCGCGAGCGCTACACGATCAACGTTCGTTACCCCCGCGACCTGCGCTCCGACCCGCGGGCGATCGCCTCGGACGTCCTCGTATCGACCATGCGCGGCGGCATGATACCGCTCGGCCAGGTCGCCGAGGTAAAGCCGAACCGCGGGCCGACCACGATCCGCACCGAGAATGCCCAGCTCGCGGTCTACATCTTCGTCGATTACCGCGACCGCGACCTGGGTAGCTACGTCGCCGACGCCCAGCGCGCAGTCCAGGAAAAGGTCAAGTTTCCGCCCGGCTTCTACGCCGTGTGGAGCGGCCAGTTCGAGTTTCTGCAGCGGGCGGAGGCGCGCCTGCAGATCGTGGTGCCGGCGACGCTGCTCCTGATCTTCGTGCTCCTCTACCTCAATTTCCAGCGCATGACCGAGACTCTGATCGTGATGCTGTCGCTGCCCTTCTCGCTGGTCGGCGGCTTCTGGCTCGTTTGGTGGATGGGCTTCAACATGAGCGTCGCCGTCGCGGTGGGCTTCATCGCCCTTGCCGGCGTCGCCGCAGAGACCGGCGTCGTGATGCTGATCTACCTCGACCACGCCTTGGCCGAGCGCCGACGACGAGCGGAAGCCGAAGGGCGCCCGCTCGATCGCTCCGACCTCACGGCCGCGATCGTCGAAGGCGCCGTCGAGCGGGTGCGGCCAAAGATGATGACGGTGACGGCCATCATGGCCGGCCTGCTGCCGATCCTGTGGAGCACCGGAACGGGCTCGGAAGTGATGCAGCGCATCGCCGTACCGATGATCGGCGGCATGGTGAGCTCGACCCTGCTCACCTTGCTGGTCATTCCCGCGCTCTATGGTTTGGTGAAAGGCTGGCGTCTGCAACCTGCACCTGGAACGCTAAGGGAGGCGCACCCATGAAGCTCTTCGTGCTCACCGCATTACTGATGATGCTCCAGGCCTGTGCAACGTCGCCGCCACCGACGCTGGCGCCGTTGCCCGAGCCCGATGACCCAGCTGCAACTTCTGCCGACGCGCCCTATCGCCCTGTGATGGCTGGGACGGTCTATCACGGACTGGGAGTGGCGCCATGACAAAGGCTGCCATCATCGTGCTTTCTCTTATCGGCCTTCTGGCCGGTTGCGCCTCCTTCTCGCCAGATGGCGGCATGGGTGAGGTGGCACTGGGCGTTGGCCGGGAGATCAGTCCCGGCGTCGGCAAGAACGTCGTCAAGATCACCAACATCGAGCAGGCGCAGCGGGCGAAGGAACAAGTCGCGGCCCTGCTGGCTGCACCCCTCTCGGCCGATGCCGCAGTTGAGGTGGCGCTGCTCAACAACCGCGACCTGCAGGCGGCGTACAACGACCTGGGAATCTCCGAGGCAGCCTATGTCCAGGCCAGCCTGCCGCCCAACCCAGGGATCTCACTGATGAACATCGGAGGCACGGGGGTCGCAAATTTCGAGCTGAGGTTGATTGGAGACATCCTCAGCTTGATCACCCTGCCTCGTCGCACGGAGATTGCCGCTGATCAGTTTGCCCGTGCTCGGCAACAAGCTGTGGCGACCACGCTGACCCTCGCGACGGACACGCGCCGGGCCTATATCCGGGCGGTTGCGGCCCAGCAGCAGGTCGGCTTCCTGGACCAGGCGCGCAGCACGGTCGACGCGGCCGTGAGGCTAAATATGCAGCTAGGTCAAGCCGGCGGCGGCGACCAGCTCGATCAGGTCGAACTGGCCGCCTTCTATGCCGAATTGAGCGCGCGCATGGCCCAGGCCCGGCTCACGGCGCGCCGCGAGCGTGAGACGCTGATCCGCCTCATGGGGCTGTGGGGAGGCGACACTTCCTTCAACCTCCCCGCCGAGCTGCCGCCCCTTCCTGGCGAACCCGAATCAATGGCTGCGGTGGAGGTCGAAGCCATCAACCGCAGAGTCGACCTGACCATGGGGCGCTACGATGTCGCCGCGCTGGCTAAATCCCTGTCACTCACGGAAGCGACCCGGTACGTCTCGATGCTGCAACTGGCCGGTATCTATAATAACGAATCGCCCAACATGCTGACCAACAGCAATACCGCAATCAACCGCGGCGGCGCCCAGCTCGACTTCCAGATACCGATCTTCGATACCGGCGAAGCCCGCACGCGGACAGCGCGGGAGACCTACATGCGGGCGCTGAACCGGCTGGCTGCGAAAGCTGTCAATGCACGGTCCGAGGCGCGCATCGCCTACGAGACCTATCGCGGCACCTACGACATCGCCCGTTTCTGGCGTGACCAAGTCTTGCCGCTACGCCAGACGGTCTCCCGTGAGGTGTCACTCCGGTACACCAATGGCGTACTGGCCAGTGAGGGGCTGCGCGTCGATCTGTTCCGGTTCTTCGTCGACGCTCGCGTGCGCATTGGCGCCACCGCCTCCGCACTGGACGCCAGACGTGACTTCTATCTCGCCGCGGCCGACCTGCAGGCCGCTCTGTCCATTGGCGGCGGTGGTTCGGCGGGAAGCGAGCCAGCAGCATCAACTCCGATGCGATAAAGCCATGACGACCACCGCCCTACGCAACGCGCAAACGCTGCGCCATTACGCAGCGATCGAACTAACGGCGTTGCGCAGGACGATATGGCTAAGGGTGCCGATGGCTCCCGTCGGCCCTATGTGGTGCCGAGCAGTTCCGATGTGACGGCTGGGCGACAGAGTTTGAATGTACATACGACATAAGCTAGGCGCACGCTTGCTATGGCCACGATGATCATGCCCCAACGCCGCAGAGCGCATCCGCACGCTACTGAGCGATCAACAGGTAAGGCCAACGTCGCCACTCGCCTCAAACCGACGACGACTGCAATGATTTCTCGCTGCGCCAAATTGAGGACCGCAAGAGCTTCTCATGATGTCTGAAGCCGAACGTCGTTGCGACAAGCGTCAACATGCGACGACGTCAGATCCGCAGACACAAGTCTAATAATGCTGGCCCATCCTCTGGCAGAAGACGAGTCCAATATTGGACACCAACGGGTCATATTCGTGGTGGTTGCCGATGCAATCGCAACACACCTTCGGTGACACCCTTGGCATAAATCGTGCTGCCACAATCGCACTTGCCTTCTCTCTATTCACGCGTGGAGATTGATGTGGCTCAAACGCCAGGGCCATCTCCTGAAATATGAAGGAGGCATTGATGTGAGTGGCAAACTCGTAAAGGAGATGAGGGACATGAAGCTCGGAGGAATTTTCTCGTTGGGTCTTGCGATGGTCACCGCTGCATGCGGTCCTATGTCCACTGGGCAGGTCAAGGACCTCAACGTGAAGGACTGGGTCGGCCATAGCTCGGCTCATCTCATCCAGTCGTGGGGCAAGCCGCATCACGACGATCCGACCTCTGACGGCGGTCGCGCCATCGGGTATGTGATTACCAATCAGGCGGTGACGGGGCCGAAGTCGCAGGTCATTTTTCGAGCACAACGCTGCATGATCAACTTCACCGTCGATGCCAACGGCATCATTGATGATGCCACGGCGACCGGTTCCAAGTGCACGATCGGCCCGCACGGCGACATGCATCCGCCTGCCAGCAAGACCTGATTGCTCAAGCGACATTGCTGTCCCCGCCACAGGCACCAACGCAAGGAGCGTCAGCATTGACGGTCCCCCTTCGTTGTCTTGCGGGCTTCTGTCCGGCCTGGAACACCCTGATCCATCGCGGTCGAATCCGTGTTGCGGCGCTCATGTACCCGTGGTTCCTATACCATCCGACACCTCGGATATCGTTCCAGGTATCCGTCTGGTGACAAAGATGGCATTTTTCGACGTGGGCATGAGGTTGGCCGGCTAGCCGGACAGCAATGTCGAAATCGCCCGGTTCGCGCGGGCAGACTCGCGCGATCGGACCAGGAGATTCGCTAAGGCGCGGCGCTCACAACACATTGCCCGACTGCTGGCAGTGTTCCAAGCTGGTCGCGGGATCATCATCGTCGGTTTCCTCACGGATCGTCCCGGCGCGCCATGATACAATGCCGGCACAGGAGATAATCGTTTTGATCTCGGCGGCGTTATCGCCAAGCGATTTTCGCTGCGCTGCAATTCCGGTGATCGCCGAACGATAACCACGTCTTTTCGGCCGGCGGATGCATTTCGCCGCGAGGACCAATCCGGCACTTAATTCCTGTCGCCGTAGTGTCGTCGACAATGCGACTGCTGCCGACGACGCAATTGATCATGCAATTTAGGTGATTCGCGCTGCGTCCGATCCAGCCATTGAGGTTGAGATCCTGAGGACGTTGGGCTGGCCGCCGCAAGCGCGAGAGCCAAGGATCACTGCCAGTAACCAACATATTTTGATGCTGCCTTTCCCAACGTCAGGCCCACACTACGCATCTGAACTGACCGTTCGCTGATGGTATCGACGCAGGGACGCAGCGCCAGGAGATCCAGCTGATGGGGACGGTCCGGAGGCGACTGCAATAGGAAAATCTTTCCTACTCTATCGCACTTGAGCGTTGGTTCTCGGTTGGCGCCGCAAAATACTGTCAGTCCACGTACTCTTAATGAAAGATATCGTGGCAGCGATGTCCTGATCGCTCAACCGGGAGTTAAAAGCCGGCATATCGGTCGCATAGCCACTCGGGTAGGCTGCGGGTCCTCGCTTGATGATATCAAACAGCACCTCATCCGTATGATGCCAAGTATGACCTGCGGCGTCATGGGGTGGCGCCGGCAGCTTTCCGCTTGGCAAACGTACCCTCCAGTTAGGTTGGCCCTCCAGATTTACTCCATGACAGCTAGCGCACTCGCTTGCATAGATGCTGCGCCCTCTGTCGACGACCAGTTGGTCAGTATGACGTATGGGAGGGAGCGTCTTAGTGGAAAGGAACACGTAGAGCCCGAGGGCCGAAAACGCCACGATAGCGATCAAAGCAACAAGCCAAAGGCGCAATCCATGCTGAGTTATCTGCTTCCCGTCGATACGCTCATGCTTGATGAAGAGTCGGCGTTGCTTCCTATTCATGGGCTCTTCCAAACCCAAGCAGATGACCGCGGTAGATAGGCAACCTTCAGGACGCCCTCTCTGCCCTGGAGCTCAACTTGATCCCTCCAAACCCACGGAACAGCCTCGGCACTAGGCAGACGCCTCTCCAGGATGGCAGCAGAAACCACAAGCACAGCGTCAAGCTCCTTTGCCAGTCGCTCAAGGCGTTGCGCGACGTTCACCGCGTCGCCGACGACGGTGAACTCATAGTGTTGACCGCTTTCGAGCACACCCGCCGTCACTAGACCAATGTGAAGTCCGATGGCAGCATCAAGTGCAGGCTTAGCCTCTTCCCGCCTCTGTCGTTTCCACCGGATGAGCGATTGGCTCAGCTGTAGCGCACATCGGATCGCCCGCTCGCCATCATCGGGCTTCGCCCACGGGTGGCCAAATACAGCCATCACACCATCGCCGATAAACTTGTCCACGGTGCCACCCCAGTCGAAGACGGCCTGGGCGACATGTGTTCGATAGTCAACAAGCAGTTCAGACAACGCTGTCGGCTTGGCTGTCTCGGCAAAATGAGTAAACGACCGCAAGTCGACGAACATCACAGCAGCCGTTCGCCGCTCGAGATCAACTGAACCACTCTGCAGCTCAGCTACGATACCGGGCGAAAAGAAACGTGAAAGGCTCAAACGGCGGCGCTCGAGCTTGAGCGCACTCGTCAGCCAGGCGCCATGCTCTTGAATTATCAAGAAAGTGACAAATGCAGCAAAGGCAAAGGCGGTTGCGAGCGCGGCGTCGGTCGCGAGCACCGCGGACGCCGGGCTGTTCCACCGGTTCTCGATCACGCCTTTGACGATCAGCAGGGAAATCCAGCCCGCCAACACCAAGCCGGCGTAGAGCAGTATGAGCGACGCACGCAGGCGAAGGGCCACGTGATTCAGCAACACGAAGGCAATGGCGAAGGTTGTTGTCGTTAGCGCATGGTCCGGATGCAGCGCAGTCGCCGATCCAAAGAGATGCTCGTGGAACAGCGCCACGATCGCCAGCGCGTCGACAACGACGAAGGCCGCGCCCGTCCACGCAAGTCCCCGTCGGCTAAGTGACAGCGCAAGGGCGACGGCGCTTGCCAACGCATATCCGCCCAAGACGTTTGCGTGCACGAGGATGTTGCCACTGTGCTCACCCAACATGAGATTGAGCGTCAATATGACGAGCACGGCCAGTCGCAGCCACGCCGACCGGCGCTCATGGCGCCTTTCTCGGTCGCTGACGCTCAGGTCCGGTTCTTCATCGTGCGACCCAAGCCCCGAGGCGGTCCGTATCCATCCACGCACCCGCCCCAGGAATTCGTTCACGGCTCGACCAACAGAGACGCCTCGTCGAAGGCCCTGTCGGATGGTGTCGGAGTTACTGCTTCTCTCCGTCCCTTTCCTCATCGTCCCGGGTTCCCAGTTGCTCTCTACAGTCGGTTCCCTGGCACAAGATTCGGAGCACATCGGTTTGGCGCCTGCAGGTTACTTCATAGAGGACGATTCCTGGCGCAAGCTCCGTCGGCGCGATTTTCGACGGCACACACTGCAATCGCTGCAAGACCGTCTGAAGGGGCTGATCATCTGCCTGCGCAGGCAGAGGCGACATCAGGGCGACGACGAGCACACTGGATGCTCGTCCCAGGGTCACGAATCTCACTGAGCCACCGAATTAATGCCCCTTACCGACCTTGACGACGGTGATGGCGCCGTTGACGCGGTCGGCCTCGAACTCGATCTGCTGGCCAACCTTCAGCTTGTCGAGCATTGCGGGATCGGCGACCCGGAACACCATGGTCATCGCATCCATGTCTAGGTTCTTGATAGGCCCGTGCTTAAGCGTGACTTTTCCCGCGGGCTTGTCGACCTTGACGACTTCGGCCTTGACCATGTTGCCGTCTGCCCATGCCGGGCTCGTGAGTAAAATCGCGGCCAGCGCAATTTTGGCTATCATTCTGAACATGCCATGCTCCTTTGGTAAGCTGATCTCACTCGACAACGATTGTCCCGAACATGCCGGCTTGGCGATGGCCGGGGATCAGGCACGAGAAGTCAAAAGTGCCGACTTTGGTGAATTGCCACAGAATTTCGCCGGTCGCTTTGGGCTTCAGCCGCTTCGCATTCGGATCGTCGTGCTCCATGTCCGGATTCTTCTCCATGTCCTTCATGTGCTTTAAGTTCTCCTCGACGGTGCCGACGACGAACTCGTGGTCGACAGCGCCGTTGTTGCGGAGCTGAAAGCGGATCTGCTCTCCCTTCTTGAACTTGAGTCGGTCGGGCAAGAACAACATCCTGCCGTCGTCCTCGCGGAAGACGACTTGGACCACGCGCGCGGGCTTCTTAGGATCTCCGGGTTTCCCGTACGCTGTATCGTCAGCGTGCGAGTGCCCTTCTCCTGGTGCATGTCCGGGGCTGGCTACGGCGGGCACAGCCATTAGTACCGTAGCGATTGACGCAACGATCAACTGTCGAGTTTTCATCATGACCTCCTGGGCTTAACTATTTGTGGGAGTTGTGCGGAGACGGCTTGACTACGCGCGCCGGCGTGCTGCCCGGCTTCGCAGACGGCGTGGGCGTCGCGGCGCGGATTGCTTCAGGCTTCGGCCCCTTCCACTCCCAAGCCACAGTGCCTGGCGGGTTCTGGTACCAACCAGGATCTTTGTAATCTCCGGAGGCGAGCCCCTCGCGTACTTTAACGACGGAGAGCATGCCGCCCATCTCAATCGGCCCGAATTGCCCGAAGCCGGTCATCATCGGCAGCGTGTTCTCTGGGAGCGGCATCTCCATCTCGCCCATGTCCGCCATGCCGGCACTGCCCATCGGCATGTAGTCCGAGACCAGTCGCTTCATCTTGCGGGTGAAATCCCGCTTGTTGACGCCAATGAACGTGCGCAGGTCGTGACCCATGGCATTCATGGTGTGATGCGACTTGTGGCAGTGGATTGCCCAATCTCCGGGGTAGATCGCATCGAACTCGTAGGCGCGCATAGCGCCAACAGGGATATCGATCGTCACTTCCGGCCAACGCGCTTCTGGTCGTACCCATCCTCCGTCGGTGCAGGTAACCTCAAAGTCATAGCCGTGCATGTGAATCGGATGATTGGTCATGGTGAGGTTGCCCACACGGACCCGAACGCGATCGTCCTTCGCAATGACTAACGGGTCGATGCCGGGGAAGACGCGGCTGTTCCACGTCCACATGTTGAAGTTCAACATCTCGGCGACCTTCGGGACGTAGGAGCCGGGCTCGATGTCGTACGAGCTCAGCAAGAACACGAAGTCCCGGTCGACGCGATGCAATGTGGGATCGCGGGGATGGACGACGAAGAAGCCCATCATTCCCATAGCCATCTGCACCATCTCGTCGGCATGCGGGTGATACATGAATGTGCCGCTTTTCTTGAGCTGATACTCGTACACGTAGGTCTGACCGGGCTTGATGTGCGGCTGATTGAGGCCGCCAACACCATCCATGCCGGAGGGAAGTAGCTGACCGTGCCAATGGATGGTGGTGTGCTCGGGCAGGCGATTAGTTACAAAAATGCGAACCTTGTCGCCCTCCACCGCCTCGATGGTCGGGCCTGGACTCTGACCGTTGTAGCCCCATAGCCGGGCGATCATGCCGGGCGCCATCTCGCGCTCGACCGGTTCGGCGACGAGATGGAATTCCTTCCAATCGCCGTTCTGCCGCCAGGGCAACGTCCACCCGTTCAAGGTAACGACGGGTTGATAGTCTGGTCCGCTCGTCGGATAGAGCGGCGGCTGCATCGTGTTGCTCGTGGTGGTGGGCGCTTCGGGAATTGATTGCGCCTGGACACGGCCGCTGATGGCGGATGCGCCCAGCAGAGCCAAGCTGGAGGCGCCTACGAGATCGCGTCTGGAGAGACTCATGTTGTTCTCCTCTTCACTCAAATGCCCAAGGGAAAGGTTTGCGGCGGCGGCACGGTATTGATCACGCCTGACGGCGGCACCGTACCGCCAACGATCAATGCCGCTTCCAGGTCGGCGTCGGCCAGAAGGTAGTCACGCAACGCGTCCTGCGCGGCGAGGCTGGCCGAGATGCGCTCTCGTTCTTCGATAAGAAGTTCCAAGACGTCGATCAGCATGCCGTTGTAGCGCAGCAGGGCTTCAGCCGAGTTCTGGCGCCGCAGAGGCAGGATCTTGGTCTGGTAGTAGCGGGCGATGTCGTAGCTTCCGCGATAGGTCGCATAGGCCGCACGCGCTTCGGATCGGGCATTGATGGAGCGCTCGGCGAGGCGGTTGACGGCGCGCATATAAGTTTCTCGCGCCGCACCCAATCTGGCCTCGCCGGTATCGAAGATCGGGATCGAAATGGCGAGACTCAGGCCTGCACGGTTCACGTTCGTAACATTGCCCGGGTCAGCCTGCTCGCCTGACTCCCTTTCATTGTCGTAGACGCCGCCCAGTTCCAAGAACGACACGTAGCGAGTGGCGTTGACGAAACCCACGGACTTGGCCAGCGTTTCTATCTCGTAACGCAGGATCAGCAGGTCGGTCCGCCGTCGCATGGCCTCGACCTCGACATCAGTCAGCATTCGGGCGGAGACGGGCAACTTCGGTAGGGTTGCTGGCAACTTGTATTCGATGTCGGAGCCCCACAGACCGAGCAGCCGGGTGAGGGATTCGCGCTCACGCTGGGCGGTTAAGCGCGCGAGCCCCACCTGCGCACTTATGTCGGCATAGAAAGCTGCGACGCGCCCCTGGTCGAGTTTGTTGACCGCCCCGGTCTCACCCAACTGCTTCATAAGGCTGGCCGATGCATCGGCACTCAGCCGGACGTCCTCCAGCAGGGCGAGGCGTTGTCGAGCGGCCACGGCTCGAACCCAGGCGCGACGCACGTCCACGGCGAAGGTCAAGGTGGTAGCGATGGCTCGATACCGCTCCTCTTCGAACTCGCGCTTCGCGATCTCCGCTTTCCTGGGCAAGGTCGCAAGCGAAAGCAGGTTGCCGACGAGCTGGAGTCCCAAGCCGACAAAGCTGCCCGTTCCGGACGCGGCGGTGCCGAATGCGCGCGAGACAACGAGCGACGGATTGGCTGGCAGTGTAGCCTGCACGTAGTCGGCCTCGGAGATGCCGAGGTCGTTGTAAGAGGCTTGCAAACCGCGATTGCTCAGCAAGGCGATTTGAACGGCAGTGTCCTCGCTGAGCGGCTCTGTCAGCATCGCCTGCACGCGCCCGTGGGCGGCCCGAAGAGCCTCTGGTGAGGCATGCTTGGCGACCTCTTTGCCGATCTCGCGACGTACCCCTTCGGTCACCGGCGCCATGCCGCCGTCGCCGGTGAACTTTGCGCAGCCCGCGGCAAGAAGGCTGGCGAGGACTGCAGCAGCGAGATTCGCGGGTGCTTTCATGGCGCCCGTCCCGGCCGAGGGGCCACGCTGTCGTTCAGTTCACGCCACGGTCTGGGTGATGCCACCGGCGCATAGTCGACGGTTCCGCCCATGACCGGCTGGTAGGTCATCGGCACATCGGGCGCGAAGGGACTGTGCGGATCGGAGTCAGACGGCTCCGGCAGAGACGGCAGACTGCAGGCTGCAAGCCCGAGAGCGAGCGCAAGAAACATGGAGAAATTCATCTACGACATCCAACGGAGGATCGATGCAACGATGCTGCTGGCCGCCGCTGTAAGGCGGCGCCATCACTCAGTTTGCGCAATTCTCGCGTTAGGACGTGCTACGTCACATGCGCACGTCGCCTTACGCGCTTCTCGCGCGAACCCGATCAGTCCTGCTGTTTGGGAGGTCGTTCTGCGCGATCGCTGGATCGCCCGACAAGCATGTCGGACAAGCTGCCAGCGTACTGGCTGGCCGAAGCCTGACTGCTGCCCACGCTCGACAGTGGCGTCGCGAGGGCAGCGTGGCAGGCCACATTGCAGCATCCGTCGCCAGCATGTCCGCGTGGCTGCCGATCCGAGCAAGGTTCATCCGAATGAGTGGCCTGCTCGAGCGGCGAAGCGATCGTTGCCGGCGTCGTGATGGGCTGGTCGTGCTCTACGTGCCGGCCGGTGGAAGTCTGCACATGGCTGCGTTCGGCAGACGTGGGAGATGTTCCACCATGAGCTAGGGCCGTACCGGATGCGATGACGAATCCCAGCACAGCGAGCAATACGACTCGCCCAATGTGGCTCAAGGGATCAATTCTTCGCATCGCAATCAAAATGGCTTCAGCGATCATCGTTGTCAATGCAGTGGCGCCCCGAGATTCGCCTTACACTGCATCGATATCAATGCCGGAGCGTTGAAAGAGTCGATGAATCAAGAGCTTGACGCCCATACACCCCACCCTGGCAGGGTATGTGATTTGCTCTGACTGGTAACGGCCAGGCGAACCCACGGGAGGATCGGAATGGCCCAGCACAAGAATAAGCGCCGGATCCATAGTAATCCGGAATGCCCGAGCGTAAGGACGCAAGGCCGACCGCTCTCGGGTGTGCGGCTAGAATGAGCAGAAGTCGGGGAGAGAGGCGGCAACTTACTCAGCCTCATTTCCGGTCAGTGACTTAGATCATTTCCGGTCAGTGACTTAGATCGACCCGCCAAAGAGGCCGATACCGGACCGCGGGCGGCTAACGCCCTCGATTGTCGAGCACCGCGATCAATTCGTCGATCTTGGTCTGACGGTCCCGCGCCGAGCCCGCGTGAAAAGCGTGTGCGACGCAATGGTGTAGGTGGTCGCTCAAGGTTTCCTGCTCGACCTTGTCTAGCGCCGCTCGCACCGCCTTGATCTGAGTGAGCACATCAATGCAATAGCGATTTTCTTCGATCATGCGGGCGACGCCACGAACTTGGCCCTCGATTCGGCTAAGTCGAGCGAGCTGGGATTTCTTGATCTTATCGTCCATGGCTTGAATAATACCCCCGCAGGGTATAGATAGCAAGTCATGAAGAACACTTGCTGCCACGCTGGTCATGACCACGCGACGCATTCCCACGGCTCTGCCACGACCGCGATCGACCCGGTGTGTGGGATGGCAGTGAAGATCGAGGGCGCGAAGCACAAAACGGTGCATCGCGCGCAGACTTACTACTTCTGCAGCGCCAAATGCCTGGCGAAGTTCATCGCCGAGCCTGAGCGTTACTTGAAGCCCTCCCCGGCCAAGCAGCCGGATACCCCTGCCGGGACGATCTACACGTGTCCCATGCATCCCCAAATCCGACAGGCCGGGCCGGGCAACTGTCCGATTTGCGGCATGGCTCTGGAGCCGGAGCTGATAACGGGCGAAGCCGCGCCCAATCCCGAACTCGCGGACATGACAAAGCGGTTCTGGATCGGGCTTGTTCTGTCTTTGCCTGTGCTGGCCCTGGAAATGGGAGGTCACCTGACTAACCTGCACATGCTTCTGGGCGCCAAAACCTCAAGCTGGATCCAGTTCGTGTTGGCCACGCCGGTGGTCCTTTGGGCCGGCTGGCCGTTCTTTGAGCGTGCGTGGCAGTCCCTCAAGACGCGCAATCTCAACATGTTCACCCTGATCGCCATGGGCATCGGCGTCGCCTGGGCCTATAGCGTGGTGGCAATTGCCATACCTGACCTCTTCCCGCCGGCCTTTCGAGGGGCTGAGGGAACGGTGGCGGTGTATTTCGAGGCCGCGGCGGTCATCACAGTCCTGGTGCTACTCGGCCAGGTGCTCGAATTGCGCGCCCGCGACCAGACGTCAGGCGCGATCCGCGCCCTGCTCGATCTGGCACCTAAGACCGCGCAGCGGCTGAAGACCGACGGCACCGACGAGGAGGTTTCCCTCGACGCCATCGGCGTCGGCGACCGACTGCGTGTACGGCCGGGCGAGAAGGTGCCGGTCGACGGCGAGGTGAGCGAAGGCCGTTCCTCGCTCGACGAATCGATGGTGACGGGCGAGTCCATGCCGGTCACAAAGGAGGTCGGCGCCAAGGTGATCGCCGGCACGCTGAACACGACCGGCAGCTTCGTGATGCGGGCCGAGAAGGTCGGCCGCGATACCATGCTGTCGCGCATCGTGCAGATGGTGGCCGAGGCGCAGCGCTCGCGCGCCCCGATCCAGCGTCTAGCCGACATGGTCTCGGGCTATTTCGTGCCCGTGGTCATCGCCATCGCGCTCGCGGCCTTCGCGGCCTGGGCCATCTGGGGCCCCGAGCCGCGCCTCGCCTTCGGCCTGGTGGCGGCGGTGACGGTGCTGATCATCGCCTGCCCCTGTGCGCTCGGTCTCGCGACGCCGATGTCGATTATGGTCGGCGTCGGGCGCGGCGCTCAGGCCGGCGTCCTGATTAAGAACGCCGAGGCGCTGGAGCGAATGGAGCGGGTCGACACCCTGGTGATCGACAAGACCGGCACGCTGACCGAGGGCAAGCCCAAGGTGGTAGCGATCGTTCCGGCGGCGGGGTTCGCCGAGGCCGATGTGCTGCGCCTCGCGGCCAGCGCAGAGAAGGCCAGCGAGCATCCATTGGCGCTGGCGATCGTCGCCGCGGCGGCCGAGCGCAAGCTCGCCCTGTCCGACGTCGCCGATTTCGATTCGCCCACCGGCAAGGGCGTGGTCGGCACGGTGGAGGGCCGCCGCCTGGCGCTCGGCAATGCGCGGTTTCTGGGCGAGCTCGGCATCGCCACGACCGCGCTCGAGGGCGAGGCCGAGCGGCAGCGCCAGGAGGGCGCCACTGCCATCTTCCTCGCGGTCGACGGAAGTCCGGCTGCGATATTCGCCATTGCCGATCCAGTGAAGGAGACGACACCCGCCGCCCTTGCGGCGCTGGCGCGAGAGAAGATCCGCGTCGTCATGCTGACCGGCGACAACCTTACCACCGCGCAGGCCGTTGCTCGACGGCTCGGCATTGCCGAGGTCGAAGCCGAGGTGCTGCCCGACCAGAAGAGCGCCGTGGTCGAGAAACTGCGCCGCGAGGGCCGCGTGGTGGCCATGGCGGGCGATGGCGTCAACGACGCGCCAGCGCTGGCCGCAGCCGAGGTCGGCATCGCCATGGGCACCGGCACCGACGTCGCGATCGAGAGCGCCGGCGTCACTCTGCTCAAGGGGGATCTCATGGGGATCGTCAAGGCGCGGCGCTTGTCCCAGGCGACCATGCGCAACATCCGGCAGAACCTGTTTTTCGCCTTTGTTTACAACGCCGCCGGCGTGCCGATCGCGGCCGGCGTGCTGTATCCGATCTTCGGCATCTTGCTGTCGCCTATCATCGCGGCAACAGCCATGGCGCTGAGCTCGGTGAGTGTCATCGGCAATGCGCTTCGGTTGCGCACCCTGCATCTGTAAGGGCGAGGAGATCCCGCCGCCATGAATTCATTCGAGGTCGTGTCGACGGGAGATGCACGCGCCGTAATGGTCCAGGTCTTGCATTGGATTGCAACGATCATTGAAGTCGTGGGCGTGGGGGCCATCGTCATCGCGGCAGTTGCGTCGACTATCGTTTTCGTCAAGGCGGGGGTGAGGAGTGGCTGGAATGGCGCGATGCCGAGCTATCGGGCTGATCTCGGCCGCGGCATATTGCTGGGACTGGAGTTCCTCGTAGCGGCCGATATCCTCGTAGCGGCCGATATCATCGGAACCGTTGCCGTGGCACCGACCTTTCACAGTCTCGGCGTGTTGGGGTTGATCATCACAATACAAACCTTCTTGAGCTTTTCGCTCGAAGTCGAGATCGAAGGACGATAGCCATGGAAGCGCTCCGGATAGGTTTTCCAAATACCAACGGGGCCAGAAGCCCGACGCCGCGATTTGAGAGCTGGAGGCAGCCACAACCTCAAGTCGTTGATCCAGATCAAGGAAAACCGGGCCGGCAGAGCCTACGGTTAGCGTAGTCTTTTCATGCAGCAGTCGATGATACTGGCTTGTTCCGGGCTTCTGACGCATAGTCGAAGCGCCATCGGTTGTGTGCCGTTCGGCCAACCCTGAAGCACGCGGATGTGGCATGCGCGTTTTGGGCATAGTCTTCGTAGCTTTGATATGCGCACTCGCCTTTGGTGGTGCGGCGTCGGCTCACTCGCCTGTTCATCATGAGCAGCGAGCAGTTCCTGCCCACCCGGATCATTCCGTCTATGGCGACGCCTCGCGATCCATACACGCAGTGGGACCGCGAGAGCGAGCAGCGGCTGCCTTGTCGCCCGCGGCATTCGCTCAGTCACGGGACATTGGTCGCTCGAACGACACATCATCGGATGTCGATCTCAACGACGATTGCTGCGGTGTCGCTTGTCACGCCGCCATCGGTAGCAGAAACTACTACAGTCGAACATCGCAGTTGCCACTCAGCGCAGTTGTCACTGTAGCGGCGTCGCTGTGCGGCAGAAGCCAAGGTCGGCTAGAGAGACCTCCGCGCGCTCACTAGTCAAATCGTCGTAGTGCAAGCCAGAAGCTCGGTGGCTCCTTAGGCCATCGGTGTTGGTGATTCGCGTGCGACCATTTGAGGGACGACACGGATCGGATGATTCGTGCGCCGCATCATTCGCGCTTCTCTCCCTTCTAGACCATGGCTCAGCTATGAAATCTCCACTGTCATCGAGGCATGACGCTCTCCCATGCGTCTGCCCAAATCCGCCCATCAGTCAACTTCGCCACCGCGCGCTTGAAACCAAACCTTGTCCCGTCACGGACCCTCTTCGGAGAATGGGCGAGCAGACACTTGGTCCGTCGAGCGGGATTGAACACTTGGACGATGTCCCTCTCAAGCGGGCGTACGTCAACGGTTCGCAAGCAAAGCTTTGCGTCCAGTTTCCACATATGAGGTACTCAGCAGGCCGCCCCCTGTTCCGCCAGGGGGATCCAGCGGATGCAATCTTTTACATCGGGTACGGACAAGTGCACCGGTTAGTGACGACCGAGAAAGGCGACGACCGTCTCGTCGCAATCCTCGGCCCCGGTGATTTTTGTGGCGAGGAATGCCTCGCGAACAAGCCGTATCGCACTACATCAGCCGTTGTCGTTGAAGACGCTGAAATCGCGAGGATCGATAGGAGCTTGATGCCCAACTTGCTCCGGGAGTGGCCAGACCTCGCTGGCGCGTTTACGGCATTTCTGGTTGCACACAGCCTCGAAACCGAAGCCGCCTTGATTGATCAGCTCGTCGGATCGGCCGAACAGCGTTTGGCGCGCGTACTGCTCAAACTTGCCAACGTCGGCAACGGGAGTCGCGACTTCGGCATCACATCGAACGTCAAGCAGGAGATGCTGGCAAATCTCATCGGCTCAACGCGTCCGCGAGTGAACTACTTCCTGAACAAGTTCAGGCGTCTCAACCTAATCGAATACGGAGGCCGGACGCCGCCCGGCACAATCAAGGTGCATTCTCGTCTGAGACGATTGGGCGAAATGGATTGAAATGTCGATGGATTCGATTGCGTCGCCCATTAGCGATAAATGCAAGAACTACTCCTGTGCTGGTCGTCCCCGGACAGCTGATGCGAGATCATTGGCACGATTGAATTCGAGTCTCAGATTGAACAGCGTGAACCGCACACTTGGTCCAAGGTTTCATCAAAGGAGACCTGTCATGATGAATCGTTGGAAACTGGCCTTGGCGACTGCCGCAAGTGCGTTGGGGTTCATGGCGTTCACTCAAGTCGCGTGGGCGCAATCAACCGATGCCACGAAGGGCCAGCACATACAGGGCGGAACGCAACCCGGACCCGGAACGCACGGCCACTCCTCGTCACCCAAGCCGGGTGAAACGAAGGAGATTCAACAGCAGCAGCACAACATGCCGGCTACGCCAAGCCATTCGAGTGGACCAGCTACCGGCAAGTCTGGTCAGTAGGCAAGCCCCCTTTTTACAGGACTGCCACAAGACTATCGCTCATTAGGGCGAAGGACAAAGGTACGTCCGCGGGCAATTGAAGAGCCAAACAGAGACAAGCAGTTGGTAGACCAGCAAGGCGTGTCCTCTTGGCTCAATTGCTTAACCCCAGCCAAGGGCTGGCGCCTTCATCTTGTGGCCCACTCCTTGTAGCCTTCACGACTCACCGATCGTGTTGGCCACTGAGTCCGTTACTTCCTTTGACGTGCGCTGTCTGATTCCACGAACAAAATGCCCAAGGCTGCGACGCCCAAGCCCAAGAAGGTAGAGGTTTCAATATCCTCTCCGAAGAACAATGCGCCGTAGCCCAGTGCGATGAACGGCGTCAAGAAAGTAAAGGCATTGCCTTCATGTAGCGGGACACGGCTCAGGAGTGCGAACCATAGGCACCGAGCCAAGGCTGTGCCGACCAAGGCCAGACCGAGCAGGCTTCCGACAAAACTGTAGGACCACACAACGGCCAGCGGGTCCTCAACAACAACAGCGGTGGCACTCAACGGCAAGAAGCCGAAAAGACACTGTGCAGACGTAGCCACGATCGGGTCAACGTTGCCAGCGACCTTGCGAGTGAGGACATTGCCGGTTGCGACGCCTATGGCTGCGATCACGAGGTACAAAAAGCCTAGAGAGAAGTCGCTGGAGCGACCGCCCATCCAAGGTGGGATCGCAACAACGAGAACGCCCACAAAACCGAGCATGAGACCGATGACCTGATGGGAAGTCGGCCTCTCCGCCAAGAGCGGATATGCCAGTAGCGCGGCAATGAACGGCTGCACGTGAGTAATTGTGGTTGCCATACCAGGCGAAACAAACTCGGCACCTCTGAACATTCCCAGGTAGCCAAAGCTTATCGTCCCAATGCCGATGAGCGCGAGATATGCCCAAGTACGCGGTTCACGAGGTATCGGGCGGCCGAGGCGGATCGCAACTCCAGCCAATACTGCGCCAGCAACCAATGCTCTTAGGGCGGCAAACGTCAAATGAGGAGCACTGCTCGCACCCACCAAAATGAGCGGATAGCAGAGGGCATCCAATGCCGCAACGACGGTAAGGCCCAACCTGCCCAACGCCGAGGCGGAATGGCTCATGCGACGCATGTCATCTTGCCCTCAAAAGACCACGCCGCACGGAAGCACGGCTGCACGCGACATCGCTCGGCTTCAGGTCGAATCAATGATTGTCGATGAATGGATCCAGGCTTTGGTTGGCGAGCGCATCCCCTCTTCCGGCGATCGTCACCCACCTGACAAACCGCCAACCCGCGAACCCAACTCAGCGAAGATCGTCGTCATAGCGATAACGGTGATCGGCCGGATGGCGCACTTCTGGAAGTCTGAGCCAAGCTCTTACGAGATCCATTCGCAGCATGGCTTCGTGGTCTTTGTCCTCTTCGCACAACCGGAGCGCCAGTCGTAGTTGGCCGCGCATGTACCAGACCTCGAGCGCTGTGTGGACGTGGTCGGGCGGCTCGGGCTTGCCCGGCACGGCGATGGATCGCCACTCCGTTACCAAGTCCTCAAGTGCACTGCGGCACGTGTCAGTGGCCCGTGCGGCACCAGGTAGGCCGATAGTCGCAATGACCAAGACCCCGAAGTACATCACGCTGCAAGCGAAGCCGATGCCTCTCCTGCCAGGGCACCCCGGTTTTCGCTCATTCTTCATCGTTCGCAGCCCGGCGAGAGGGTGCGGAAAAGAATCCCGATAGCCGCGGGACGAAGCCAGCAACGTCGTGTCGATAGCGTTCATACAGACTGCCGAATTCAGCGGCGGCATCCCGCTCCTCGACGCGAGCCAAGCGCACATACATGAAGACGAGCACGGGGAACATCGTCAGGGTCAACAAGGTCGGCCACTGAAGCAGGAAGCCGAACATCACAAGGATGAAGCCGACGTATTGGGGATGACGCATGTAGCCATAAACGCCAGTCGTGACCAGCTGGTGCTGTCGTTGGCCCTGATAGAGTGCCTTCCAGCCTACCGATATCAGCAAGAAGCCCGCACCGATGAAGAGGAAGCTCAACACGTGGAACGGGCCGGCGTGTGGATTTGCCTGCCAGCCAAATATCATCTCGAGGAGATGACCGGCGTCGTGGGAGAACCAGTCAACATTAGGGAAGCGACTCTGCAGCCAACCTGACAAGACGTAGATCGTCAGCGGAAAGCCATACATTTCGGCGAACAGTGCAACCAAGAAGGCACTGAAGGCGCCAAAGGAACGCCAGTCACGCCCTGTATGCGGCTTGAAGAAGGCGAAGGCGAATCCGATGAAGATCACCGAGTTGACGATGACCAGAAACCAGAGCCCATAGGCAGGAGAGTGATCTTGCAAGATCGCCTTCGTCATCAGTCGTGATGGGTTTCGTTAAGCCGATCATCAGCGTTGCGTCGCTGCCCGCTGCGACCGCCGTGCCCATGATGCATGAAGAGATGCATCACAGGACACAGCAAGAGAAGGAGGAAGGGCAGAACACCTAGAACGTGCGCTCGGTGTTCGGTAAACAGGAGAAAACCGCCTGCAGTGAGGAAGCCGATCAGCACCCAGGGGAACGGTTGACGCCACCAAGCTGGCTTATTTGTATGATCCATTTGTCCGTCGGCCCCTCTGTGTTGATCGAGGCGAGACAGCGCCGCCAGAAGTCGTTGGACACTTCGAATGTGGCCCCTTCTGAGGAACGCGTGCACTGGCGCGCGCTGTAGATCCGCGAATGGCTGGGGTCATGCCATTGACCATGGCAGATGAGCCGCAAGGCGGGGGCTTGTGAGGATGCAGGAGCCCGTGATTGTTAAACAGCGGACCAAGGTTCCGAAACCACCAACGAAGTACGGCCAGAGCGATGAGGGAGGAACTTTACTGGTAGTTCACCCTTCGCTGATGTCCAATTTGGGACATCGCCAGAGGTATTCACTTGAGCGCAATAATGCGAAAGTGTCGAGCCCTCTTCTTTCTTCTGTATGTCTACTCCCTTAGTGATGTTTGTACCAGCCCACCCCCCTGATGTCGTTCCAAGCATCAGTTTGATGGCAGAGATAGCATTGCTCGACCCGGGCATGCTCCTGGCCCGCCACCTTCTCCGAGACCATCTCAAAGTGACCCATGTAATGGCTGGGCGGGGCTTGATGGCACTGCGCGCACTCGGTCGAACTGGGCGACGGGTGTTTGAAGCCCGCCACATTCCACGTCGCCGTCGAATGGCAGGCAGCGCACTCCTTACCGAACAGGTCGCGGTGCGGACTGCGGTTGCTGTGACAGGCGAAGCAATCGAGCGTGCCCAAGTCAGCGGGCGCGTGACCCGACAGTGACGCAAACCAGGGAGACGGTTGGTTCACGAGCCTCGAGCGCCCGATTGCGATCAGAGCATCGTGGTCCATGCGGGTCGGACGGACTTCACCCAAATGCTCGACGTGGCATGTCGCACAGGTCTGAATGGTCGCGTGAAAGGCCGTCGATTCGCGGGCGAGCGTCGTGGCATCGGCCGCATGACATGAGATGCAGGCTGCGGCTTCCACGCCCTTGACCGGCGTATGGCACGCCTCGCACTGATTGGAGAGAAAGGCGTGCTTGGTTGAAAGGGCGCCCGGCCTCACCAATGTCGCCCAGTGAGGCAAGCTTGCCGATCCCTTACGATAGACGGTACCGACAGCCATGATAGAGCTGGCGACGGTCACCGTTACAAGCAACAGGTAAATAAGCGCCTTCCATTTCATGGAAGCCACCGCAGCCCATAATAGATTCCTCCGCCGATATGCAGCAACAGGAGCCCGTACATTAGAATCGACGCGACGATGTGGACGACAATCCATCGACCGGCGATACGTTTGGCGGTGTCGCGCATCCCGAGCGAGTATTCGATGTCTGCAATCGCATCGACGAGTGTCAGGATAGGGACATCCGGTGCGGCTGCGCCGACAGTGGCTTGGCGCCCGAGGTGAAGCGCGATGCGATCATAGGCCGTGCGTAACGTCCCGAGCAGCGCCTGCTGCCGGCGTACTTCCGTCCCGAGATGTGCAAGATAGTAACGGCCGATAAAGCCCGTCCCGATCACAATCACAATATCCGCAATCAGCGCGATGCCCAGGCCGCTTTGATATTTGTGTCCCGAATGCAGGATGGCAATCAGGGATGCTAGAAGCCCGCCGTAGATGTGGAAGCTAAGAAGGCGGCCCAGCGAAACATGCCGCGTCACGCGAACTTTCAGCCAACCGATGTACTTGACGGCGGGGTAGACGAGCGCCAGCAGCATGAAAGTTGCTGCCATGATCCCCAGTACTCCGCCGGCCAGGCTGCCCGCAAAGCGCGGCGAAACGTGCAAGAGATAGCCAGGCGCAAGGAAGAGCAGCAGTGTTCCGAGCGCCAGGACGACAACTCGCTCTTTGTCGCCCATGTCAGGCGTCGACCGTGATGTCGCCCAGAGAATGGGCTTGGCAGGCGAGTATTATCCCGGACGCCTTATCGTCGTCCGTCAGCGCGTCCTGAACCTCCATAGTAACCTGACCAGCCAGCAACTTGGTCTTGCAGAGGCCACAGGTCCCTACGCGGCAGGAGTAGTCGATCGGCACGCCGATCGACTCCGCCACCTCAAGGACCGTCTTGTCGGGCGGGAGAGGCGCTGATTTGTGAGACCGGTCGAAGGAGATGGTCGCCGTCGCCGGACCCGCCACCGGTATGGGTTCCATCAACGGAGGTGTGGCAGCCTCGACCCGCTCGACAAGCTCCGTCACCATCAAAGGTGGCGGTGGGGGCGGCAGAGGACGCGGCGGCGGCACGGCCCCGGTGGCCGGACCAAAAGCTTCAGTCTTGACCTGGTTGGCTGGCACACCCAATTCGCTCAGGATGCGCCGTATAGTCTCCATCATGGGCGGTGGACCGCACAGGTGGACGCGTCGAATTTCTAGTGAAGGTACTGCATGGGCGAGTGCGTCCTTCGTTATCTGGCCTTCCAAGCCCATCCATGCTGATCCTTCCGACCTCGCGCCGACCGACGCCACAACATGGAGCTTGGGATGACGGCGCTGCAGGTACTCGAGCTCTTCACGGAAGATCAGCTCGTCGGTGTTCCGTGCAGCAAGGATCAGGAAGATCTCGCCTGGCCAGCTCATGTCCGTCAGATAGCGGATCACGCACATCATGGGCGTGATACCGACGCCGCCGGCGATCAGGACGATACTTTCGGCGTTTCCCCCATCGAAGGTGAACACACCCGAGGGGCCACGAACCTGCAGCACGCTGCCAGGCACGACGCTGTCGTGCAGGAAGCGTGAATACGCCCCCTCCTCCTCGCGCTTGACGGTGACCTCCACGTACGAGGTCCGTGTTGGTGGCGAGGCGATCGTGTAGGATCGGCGCACCAGTCTGCCGTCGATCTGCGCTGAGAAAGTCAAGAACTGGCCGGGGGCATAGGAGAACGGGATAGCGCCACCTCCTGGCTCAACCAGCCGGAAGGTCTTTACGAGAGGTGTCTCACGAACAATGCTGGCGACGCGCAGCGTTCCGGACCATGTCGATATAGACGTTGGAGGCGATGGTAGCGGAGGTGACTGCTGGACCTTTGTCGACGGCGGTGGTGGAGGGGATACCGCTGGAGTCGTGGGCGTAGGGGAGGCAGAGATCGGTACGGGCGCACGACCCTGCGCTGGTTGGGGGCCGGCTGGTCGAGTCAAACGATTGACCAAGGCAAGCGAGCGATGTCGACGCCCAACACCGACGACAAGCATCGTC
>QFCS01002002.1_pt1 | contig 59817 bp, 64 predicted proteins | sample 3576561 | NCBI WGS metagenome assembly QFCS01 | reverse complement strand
TTCACGGAAGTCGCGCGGCGCATGAAGCGTGACATCGTCATCGATTCGGTAAGCTTCTCGACGCTCATCCCGGGCATGCAGGCTGGCCGCTACGATTTCATCGCCGCGCCGACGACGGTAACGCCGGAGCGTGCAGAGAACATGCTGTTTACCGCCGGCTACCTGTGGACCGCCTACCAGTTCGGCATCAAGAAGGGCTCCGCGCCGATCAAGGGGTGGGAGGATCTCAAGGGCAAGTCCGTGGCGGTAAACAAGGGCACACCCTACGAGCAACTCGCCAAGAAGAAGGGCGAGGAGATCGGCTTCACCGTGCAGGTCTACGACACTCAGCCGGACGCCATCCAGGCGGTGCTGTCGGGGCGCGCCTACGCGACGCTCGGCGGCAACACGACCATCGTCTATGCCGCATCGAAGAATCCGCAGTTCGTCGCGGACCTTGAGCTCAAGGACACGCGCGCCCACTGGGCTGCGCCGGTGCCGAAGAGCAATCCCAAGCTTCGGGCCCAGCTTCAGGATGCACTCGACTGCATGAAGAAGGACGGCACGATGGCGAAGCTGTTCGAGAAGTGGTTCAACAAGAAGCCGGAGGCAGATGACCTCGCCGTTGTCATCACGCCGGGCTACGGCGTGCCGGGCATGCCGGGCTACGATCCGACGCCGCATGAGCTGAAGTGCGGCACCTGATACAGATATCGACAGCCATACCTGAAACCTCTTTGCCTCCTCACGCGGCGCGCGGGGAGGCCCTCAGATCATGAAACCAATCGTCAATGCGCGTGGAATCCACAAGCATTTCGGCGCTCTTCACGTATTGAAGGGCGTCGATCTCGCCGTGGCCGAGCGCGAGCTCGTGTTCATCATCGGGCCTTCTGGCTCGGGGAAGTCGACCCTGCTGCGTTGCCTCAATCGGCTGGAGGAGCCTTCATCCGGCTCTATCGTGGTCGACGGCATCGACATGCTCGATCCCAAGACCGACATCAACCACGCGCGCCAGCGCATCGGTATGGTGTTCCAGTCCTTCAATCTCTACCCGCACATGACTGCGCTGGGCAACGTCACGCTGGCGTTGCGCAAGGTAGCGGGCAAGTCGCGTGCCGAGGCCGAGGCCAAGGGGCGGGCGGCGCTGCAGCGGGTCGGCCTCGGTGATCGCGCCAGTCATACGCCGGGTCAGCTTTCGGGGGGCCAGCAGCAGCGCGTCGCCATCGCCCGCGCGATTGCGCTCGAACCCAAGGTCATGCTGTTCGACGAGCCGACTTCGGCGCTCGATCCCGAGCTGGTGGGATCGGTCCTCGAGGTGATGCGCGATTTGCGCGAGAGCGGCATGACTATGATTGTGGTCAGCCACGAGATGGGCTTCGCACGCAATGCAGCCGACCGCATCGTCTTCATGGACCATGGCCTCATCGTCGAGCAGGGGCCGCCGGCGGCGATCTTCGAGAATCCGGCTCAAGAGCGCACCCGGGCCTTCATCGGCCAGATCCAGAGGCATTGAAATGCCGACGGCCAGCAATCATGTAGCGCGGCGCTTCCGGCGATGACGACCTGGGATAGGTTCGTAGAGACCTTCTTCAATGCGAAGGTCATGGCGAAGTACCTACCGGACATCCTGTCCGGCATGGTCGTGACGATCGAGCTGGCCATCTTGATCGTGCTGAGCGGCCTCGCGACCGGCCTGATGCTGGCGCTCCTGCGCGCGCTTGGCATCCGGCCACTCAATTGGCTGATCATCTTCGTCGTCGACCTGTTCCGTTCGCTGCCGCCGCTCGTCATCATCGTGCTGATCTATTTCGGGTTGCCGTCGGCCGGCATCTCGCCTTCGGGGTTCGTCTCGACCTGGATATCGCTGGCGCTGGTGCTGATGGCCTTTTCCGAGGAGATCTACTGGGCTGGCATCACATCGGTTCACAAGGGGCAATGGGAAGCGGCGCGTTCGACAGGCCTCGGCTATGGCCAGACCCTGATGAGCGTCGTGCTGCCGCAGGCATTGCGTCTCACCATACCGCCACTCACCAATCGTACGATCGCTATCACCAAGGGGACGGCGCTCGGCACCGTCGTCGCCGTGACCGAAATTCTCGGACAGGCCAGCTCGGCAGTTTCAAACTCCTACAATCCGTCGCCGCTGATGATGGGCGCGGCGGCGTATCTCGTCCTGTTTCTGCCCGTTGTCGTCGCGGCGCGTTGGATCGAAACCAAGTTCGCGTGGAAGCGATGATCGAGACCTTCTTCAATCCTGAGATCATCGCCGCGATTTGGCCGATCGTGCTGGCCGGGTTGCTGAACACCGTCCTGCTGTCGCTAATCGTCGTGCCGCTCGGCTTTCTGGGCGGACTGATCCTGGCGCTGCTCGCCACCGTGCATCATCCGTGGGTCCGCTGGCCGCTGATCGCCTGGGTGGACTTCTTCCGCGCCTTCCCGCCGCTGGTGCTGCTGATCCTGCTGTTCGCCGGCCTGCCGTTTGCGGGTCTGGAGCTGGGCGGCTTCGCCTGCGTCGCCATCGCCTTCTTTCTCAATACCGGCGCCTACTACGGCGAGATCCTGCGGGCCGGCATCGATTCCGTTCCGGCAGGCCAGGTCGAAGCGGCGCGCTCGACGGGACTCTCGCGACTGCAGGCGATGGGATACATTGTGCTGCCGCAGGCGGTGCGCAACGTGCTGCCCGACCTGATGTCGAACACGCTCGAGGTCGTGAAGCTGACCTCGCTGGGTAGTGTGGTCGCTGTTCCCGAGCTTCTGTTCCAGGCTCGCCAGGCGCAGAGCGTGACCTACAGCCCGACGCCAATCGTGCTCGCCGCGATCATCTACTTCCTGCTTTTGTGGCCGATGGTTCGCCTGTTGAGCCGGCTCGAGAATCGCGCTCTGGCGGTGCGCCGCTAGTTGCCATAGCCTCCCGGATAAAAGGGAGGAAAGACATGAAGAATCTTGTCGCTGGCTCCGTTGCGGCGCTTGTGTTCGTTGCCGCGGCCGTTCCTGCTGTGGCGCAGACCTCATGGCCCGAGAAGCCGGTCAAGCTGGTCGTCGGTTTCACCGCCGGCAGCGCCACCGATGTCACCGCCCGCCTGTTCGCTCAGAAATTCCAGGAAGCCTGGGGGCAGCCGGTCGTCGTGGAAAACGTGGCCGGCAACTCGGGAGCCATCGGCACCGACCGCGTCGCGAAAGCGGCACCCGACGGCTACACGCTGATGTGGTCGGGAAACGCCTCCATCACCATCCTGCCCAGTTTGCAGACGCTGCCCTTCGACCCGTTGAAGGATTTCGCGCCGATCTCGGCGGCGCTGCGCATGCCGTCGATCATGATGGTGAACAACGACCTGCCGGTGAAGTCGATCGCCGAGCTGGTCGCCTATGCCAAGGCGAATCCCGGCAAGATCAGCTACGGCACGCCGGGCGTCGGCACGCCGCAGCATATCGCCGGCGAGATGTTCGCCAACCTGGCCGGTATCAAGATGGAGCACATTCCGTATCGCGGCGCCAACCTCTCGGATCTCATGAGCGGCGTTGTCCAGGTCGCTATCCAGAACGCCGGTGCGGCCCTGCCGCTGGTCCGCGACGGCCGCGTGCGTGGCATCGGCGTCACGTCGCTGCAGCGCTCGACCAACGCGCCCGATCTGCCGACCTTCGCCGAATCGGGCTTCCCCGGTTTCGAGGCGACATCGTGGTTCGCGCTGCTGGCGCCGGCCGGTACGCCGCAGGCGATCATCGACAAGGTACGCGCGGAATCACTAAAGGTGCTTGCCGATCCCCAGTCGCAGCAGAGGTTCGCCGCGCTCGGCCTCGATACGGTCGGCAGCACGCCGGAGGAGACGCGGCAGGCGATCGCCACCGACATTCCGAAATGGGCCAAGGTGATCAAGGACGCCGGCATCAAGCCGAGCAAGTGAACATGGCCACCTTTGCTCGCCTTGCTGCAGCGCTGGAAGGCAATGCGGCTTTGCAGCGTCGCGCTCGCCTGGCAGCGCTCTCCTTCAGCGTGCTGAGTGGCGGCGAAGCCGTCGCCGTACGCGTTGGCGACAGTGTCTCTGTGGCGCCCGGCCGCGCCTCCAATGAGGCCTTCACGCTGACCGCATCGCCCACGACCTGGGCCGAGTTCGCCAAGACCGTTCCGGCCGTGGGCTTCCAGAGCCTGGTCGGAATGCAGAGGGTCGGTCATCTCGAGGTCGATGGCGACATGGTCGCCTACGGCCGCAACCTTCTGTTCCTGGAGCAGCTCTTCGCAGCGCTGCGGCCGCAGGGGGAGGAGAGGTCGCCTGCCGGCGCGGCCGACGTCGTCGAGATCGAGCCGATTGTCGGCCGCTACCTGCGCATGGAGGTGAATGGTCGGCCGCATCGGATCTATTTCGAGGAGGCGGGCAAAGGTGTACCGCTGCTCTGCCTGCACACGGCCGGTTCCGACGGTCGGCAATACCGCGCGCTGCTGAACGATAGCGACGTGACGCGCCGTTTTCGCGTCATTGCCTTCGATCTGCCATGGCACGGCAAGTCGTCACCTCCTCCGGGCTACGAACGCGAGGCCTACCGGCTGACCACCGATCTCTACGTCGACACGGTCATGGCGGTGGCCCAGGCGCTGAGGCTGGACCGTCCGGTAGTGATGGGCTGCTCGATCGGCGGCCGCGTCGTCGTGCATCTTGCGTTGCGCCATGGCGCACGCTTCCGGGCGGCGATCGGGCTGCAGTCGGCGACGCACGCCGACGCCGGCGCAGACACCCGCCTGCGCGACCTCGGCGTCCTGTTCCGCCCTGACGTTCACGGCCAGGAGGCGGCAGCCGGATCGGTTGCCTGCCTGATCTCGCCGACCGCGCCGGGCGCCGACAGGTGGGAGACCCTCTGGCACTACATGCAGGGCGGCCCGTCTGTCTTCATGGGCGACCTGAATTACTACTTCTCTGAAGGCGACCTTCGAAACACCGACCTTGTCGACCTCGATTCGAAGTGCCCGCTCTATCTGCTGACCGGCGAGTACGATCTGTCGGCGACGCCGGAATTGACGGCCGAGCTGGCCCGCCTCACCGGCGCCCGCCACTTCGAGGTGATGGAGGGAATGGGCCACTTTCCCATGTCGGAAAACCCGGCCGCGTTCCGTCACTACCTTCTGCCGGTTCTCGAACGCATTGCTGCCGCCGGCTAGACGATGGTCAGAACTCCCGCTCGATACGTCCGTCCGGGTGGATCGTGATCTTGCTCGGCACGCCTTGTGGCCGCGTGGGCACGGCGTCGCGTGTAACGTCGGCATTCCACGAGCCGTCATTGTTCCGGTCGATCTGCTGAACGCGATAACCTTGCGATTCAATACGTTCGCGGGACAGTGACTCGGTATTGGGATAGCGGCTGCCGTAGGAAGTCGCTGGCGCGCCGGTAGACGGGCTCGATGACGCCGGCGGCGTCACGGGCAGGGGCGGCGGGAGGGCTCCTGGCGACATTGTCTCGGGCATGCGGCCAGCATTGCCGATGGACCCCGGCGCATATTGCGCCTGAGCGAGGCCGGGAGCGAAGGAAACCGCCAGGACGAGGGCGAGAAGGTGATGGCGCATGCTCGGCATATGGTTTGCCGAGCCTGTGCTCACAAGCCTATTCCTTAGTATGGCTGGGGGGTTTCCCGACGGCACTGGCGGGACGTGAGCGAAGTCAAACCGTCCCGCCAGGCCCCGGACGCAAGGGCGGGCGTCGTCTGCCTGCCTACTGCTCCCTGATGTTGCCGTTGGCATCCACGATTACGGCAACCTCGGCGTTGTCGCGCATCGCCTTGGCCGCCCAATTGCCGGCGGGGTCACGGGTCAGGCTGCGGACGCCGGAATAGCCCTTGGCTTCAAGCTTGGATTTGACGGCCGCCTCGGCAGCCGTCGGATTCTGCGGATTGGTCGGGAAGGCGGTGTTCGGGTTGCTCGTTCCACCAGGCATCGAGCGGCTATCGCGACCATCGGGTGTGCTCGGCGCCTGCATCTGAGCGTGCGCCACGCCGGCTGTCATCACGAGGGCAAGGGCGGCGATCGTTGTCCGTACCATTCAGTCCTCCTCCATGTCTTTGGACGGCGACTGAACGCACGTGGACGTCAAGGTGTTGCCTGCCGGGAACGGTGCCCTGTCTCGGCAACCCATGGATCACTTCTTCGTTGCGCTGCAACCGTCATAGGTGACCGTGTGGCTGGCGCCTTCCTCGATGAACGCCGTGTCGCCCTTGCTCCAGAAGACCATGGTGTCGTCCGAATTGGCGTAGCGGATGCCGGAACCGGAGAGGGTTTGCGGCAGGGTCAAGGTGCGGCCGCCCTCCAACGTCAGCACGACTCGCCCGCCGGGGATCGGCCGCCCGTCCGGCGCCGTGCGGACGGGTCCGTCAAAGTATTGCGCCGTCAGCGTCTTGCCGTGCGCGCACGCGTAGTGAACCGTCGCAATTGCGGCTTGTGTCTGGGCGACCGCCGTACCCGCGGCAGCAAGCGACGGCAGGGTGGCAAGGCCCCAGAGCAAGCCCGAGAGAGCGGTCGTATTGGTCTTCATCGCGGCAGGCTGAGCCGACGGTTGCGGCTTGTCTACCGGCCATGGTCGAAGGTTGCTATCAAGTCGCCATGAGTCTCGATTCCGTACGCGCCTTCCTCGCCCAAATGGCCCCTGATCTCGCCATCATTGAACTGACCAGCAGTACGGCGACCGTCGAACAGGCGGCGGCCGGACACGGCGTCACGCCCGCTCAGATTGCCAAGACGCTGTCGTTCCGGGTGCGCGACCGCGACTTGCTGCTCGTGACGAGCGGCATGGCCCGCCTCGACAACAAGAAAGCAAAGGCCGTTTTCGGCGGCAAGCCACGGATGCTGGGTGCGCAGGAGGTGGCGGCGATCACCGGCCATCCGGTCGGCGGCGTGTGCCCGTTCGGACTGGCTACGCCACTGCCTGTCTATTGCGACGTCTCGTTGAAGGCCTTCGACGAGGTCGTGCCGGCGGCCGGCTCGATTCATAGTGCGGTCCGCATCAACCCGCTGCGCATGGCGGAGATCGTCGGCGCGCAGTGGGTGGATGTGTGCGATCTGCGTGCCTGATCGGCAGGTCGTCTAGGCGCTGTTGCGCTTGCCCCATCGTTCCAGGAAGTCGATGCAGAAGTCGGCCGTGGTCACGTCGACGTAGCGCCGGCCGATGTCGCGCAGGTTGTCGCGATGGGGGTCTTCCTCGATATCCCCGACGCAGTCCTCCGGCACCAGCGTGCGGAAGCGATGGCTGAAGGCGTCGATCGCGCTGCCGCGTATGCAGCCCGAGGTGTTGCAGCCCGTCACGATCATCGTGTCGACGCGCTCCTTCATGAAGTAGTTGGCGACGCCGGTCTCGAAGAAGATCGACGGGCCCTTCTTGGTGACCTTGAGGTCGTAGGCGGGATCGTAGATGCGGGGATCGAGCGCCGTGCTGGGATGGTCGTGCAGGAAGGTCTCCTTGACCGCGGTGATCTTCCAGTAGGGCATCTCGCGTTCGTTCATGTAGGCCGTGTTGCACACCGCCACCGGCGCGCCGACACGACGTGCCACTTTCAGCAGTCGGGCGGTGTTCTCGACGGCGCGCGCGACCAGCGGCGCACCACCCAGCGGGTACTGTGGATCGGTGAAGCCGAGCTGGAAATCGACGACCACGATTCCCGGCTTCTCGCCCGTCCCCACGGAGATTTCGCCATAGCTGCGTCGCTGATAGTCGTCGGTCATGCGGTACTCCTTGCTGACTGATGGCCTGTCCAGTGCCGGATCGGTGAGCGCACGACCGGCTAGGTGAGCACCTTCAGCCCGACTGGCGTCTGGATCTGTGCACGATAGCGCAGTTTGGGACCGTGGACGACGGCAGGCGCGCGGTCGATGTCGAGTGCCCGACACAGGGCCTCGATCGCGTGAGGGCAGGGCCACGATTCCCGGGTAGGCCGCGTCCCCCGCACAACCTCCTGCCACGCACAATGAAAAGCCCGCCCCGTCGTCGACGGAGCGGGCTCTTCAACGATTTATGGGCGATCAGCGTGCAGTGCTGACACGGCCCTGGCTGTCGACCACGACGGCGACCGGCGCGTTGCTCTTGTCGCGGGCGACAGCACGGAAGCTGCCGTCGCCGGCCGGCTGCACGCCGCGCACCTGGGTATAGCCGACCTTCTCGATCTGGGTGCGCGCGACAGCCGCCGCGACCGTCGTCGTCGGGTTGCTGCGCGGGCCGAGAGTGTCGGACTGCACGGGTTCACGCGGCATTGTGGCACCGCCGAAGGGCGACCGCGCCTGAGCTTGCGCGGCGGTGCCGGCGAGGACGACGAGGGCGAAGGCGACGAGGGGACTCTTCATTTGATGCATACTCCTGTTCAGCAATGAACGGGCGCATCCTGGCCAGGATTGAGGCCACTTCATGATCCATATACGCATCACACCTGATGCGATCACGCGGCGGTGACGCCGATCAACGAGTCGTGCAGCCAGATCATCGCGATGTATGCGATGCTTCCGATGGCGACGACGATGAGGTCGTTACGACCGAAGGATGCGACGCGCGGCGGCTCTGCGTCACCACGACGCCTCACCGCGATCCGATCGTAGACGGCCCAGGCGAGAAGTGCGCCGAACAGCAGCAGCGAGCCGAGATCGCCGTTGACCAGCAGATGCGACAGCGCCCACGCCTTGACGGCGACAAGCATGGGATGGCGCAGCAGCGACTTGATGCGGCTGGGGGGCGCATAGGCCGCCGCCAGCGACACGAAGGCGAACCACAGCAGCACCAGCGCAACGGGATGGAACAGCGCGAACGGAGGATGCCAGATCTGGATGTATCCCGCGTCACGATAGCGGCTGAAGCCCCAGATGATCAGCACGAGGCCGAGTCCGGCAACGGCCGAGTAGAGGCCCTTGTAGGGACCTTCGCCCAACCGACCGATGATTGCCGCGCGCGGCGCGCGTAAAGTCGTGAAGATGTGGATGCCGAGGAACAGCACCAGGCCGAGGATCAGGATGCTCATGTCATCACTTTAGCATGCACTCTGTTTCAGCACGCGCACGGCACGTCACATGCCGAACCAATGGGCTGCCATTCCGACGAGGCCCGACGCCACGATGGGATAGGCCGGGTTGATCTTGGTCCGGATCAGCAGCCCGAAGACGACGATGGCGATCGCGACGTAGAGCACGTCGGTCAGGGCGCCGCGGCCCATGATGATCGCACCAGCCAGCACCAGCCCCACCGAGACTGCGCCCAACCCGGTCTGGATGGCCGGACGCCAGCGCCACGTGGCGAGATGACTCCACAGACGGCCGATGGCGAAGGTGAGCAGGCCGGTCGGCAGGAAGAAGGCGATCAGCGCGACGGCCGCGCCGGGCAGGCCGGCGACGACGGCGCCGATCGAGGCGACCATCATCATGTTCGGGCCGGGCGAAAGCTGGCCCAAGCTGTAGAAATGGATGAGGGTGGGGAAATCGACCCAGTGATGGACGTTGACCGTGAGCGTCGTCAGCTCGGGAAAGGCCGCCATGCCGCCGCCTATGGTCAACAGCGAGAGATAGGCAAAGACGCCCGCGATATCGCCGAGCTGCTTCATTTGCTGCTCCGGTCGCGCGGCCGGTGCCACCAGATGGCGACAGCGCCAGCCACCAGCAGGGCGTAAGGCACCTGCACGCCGAACACCGTCACGGCGGTCGCGGTCGCGATCACGAAGACGTAGTCGGCGACGCTCTTCAGGACGCGCGAGCCGAGCTGCACCATCACCATGACGATCAGGCCGACCGCTCCGGCGGCGATGCCGTGCAGGAAGGCCCTGGACCACGGATCGTCGCCGCCGATGCCATAGGCGAAGGCGGCGCCGGTCATGAGCGCCGCGCCGGGCAGGCACATGCCGAGGGTGGCCAGCAGGGCGCCCCAGCCGCCACGCAGACGGTCGCCGACCAGGATCGACATGTTGGTCGCGTTGAGGCCGGGCAGGGTCTGGCTGATCGAGAGGAGCTCGACGAAGGTGACGTCGTCCAGCCAGCGCTGGCGGACCACGAGGGCGGTGCGCAGGTAGCCGACCACGCCGCCGCCCAGGCTTGTGGCGCCCATCACGAGGAAGACCCAGAAGATGCGACCGAGCGACGGCCTCGGCGGTTCGGGGGGAGAGGACGGTTCCGTCATTCGTGCGCCTGCGGTGGGTTGCCGTTCAGCCGGTAGACCGCGCCGGTCTTGGTCGTCGTCAGCGCCAGCCAGTCGGCGGCGCCCTGCTGCAGCTCGATGAAGAATCGCTCGCAGGCGAGCTGGGCCTTGCGGCCGAGTTCTGCCGGCGAGGCGAAGCGCATCTGGAAGGCGAACTCGCCCACGAAGGCGCGGTGGTCGCCACGTGATCGCCATAGCGCCAGATTGGCGACCGAGCGTGTATGATGGCCGAAGTCGAGCTCGCAGATGTCCTGCATCAGCTCCTCGACGATGCACTGGTTGACCAGCGCGACATCGTCCGGTCCGTCGCAGGAGATGGTCTCGAGCGGTGGGAAGAGGTGCTGGATCTCGGGCAGCGTCATGTGGCCGAGCGAAGCCATTGCCAGCCGGTCGGCCTCGGGTGCCTGGCTCAGGCCGAACTCGACATTGTGCGCCAGCAGCCGGCGCACGCCGCCGATGCGTTCCTTGAGCGGCATCAGCTCCATCTTGAACTTGATGCGATAGCTGCCCGAGATGCGCGGCCGCACGTCGATCGACTGGGCGGCGTTCATGTCGGGCGTGCGGAACTTGAAGACGATCTCGGGGTCGGCCACCGGGAAGCCGTCCTCGTAGGCGATGCGTCGACGCAGGATGAAGCCGTGATTGTAGAGGTGGAAGGCGCCCGTATCGAAGAACAGCACCTCGCGCACCTTCGGGCGCTCGTGGATCTGGCGCGAGTGGCGAAAGCCGACGCCAGTCGCCTCGGCCGCCTGTCGCACCAGCTGGGCGAACTCCTTGAAGACATGAGCCGAGGTGAAGCGGTCAGGCTTCAGGATCAGCTTGCACTGCAGGTAGCCGAGCTCGTCGAAACGGCGGCCGTCGGCATAGCTGCCGTCGCGCCGCTCGATGAGCCACTGCGGCAGCATCAGCCCTGGCTTGTCTCCCTGCATGCACTCTCCCCGCGGACACGGTATCGCGCGTCCGGCACCATGTCATCCGTGACGGCGTCACCCCGTGACAGGCGAATCGACCTTGCCGAACGACACGACCTTGCCCTGCTCGAAGCACACGAAGTAGCGGTCGGACATGGACCACGGCACGCGGCTCCAGAAGTCCTTCAGCAGCGTATAGTACGAGCATTCCTGCCCCGGGGCGTGGGCCACCGTGTCGGGCCGGCCCATGATGGCCTGTACCTGCCCGCGGTCCATGCCGGCCTGCACGCGGTCCATGTCCCCGGCCGGCGTGGCGCAGCCTGCGAGCAGGACGGCGATCGGCAGGACATCAACGAGGTGCTTCATCGATCGTCTCCGTACCGTCATCTGGATGCCTGCCGTCCAAGGGGCCAGCGATAAGGCAGGCTTGGTCTGGCCGGCAAGAATTGTCGGGCAGATCGCCGTCTGGCGAAAGGCCGATCGATGCGCTACGTCCGAGGCATGCACAATGTTCCCCGCATTCAACCCGCCGGGCTTCGCGCGTCGCTGAGCGGCGCCATCGGCGGACTGCCCGAGACCCCGATCGCCGAGGTGGCGATGAGCGTGTTCGGCGATCCCGACGTCGTGCCGCTGTGGTTCGGCGAAAGCGATCTCGTGACGCCGGCCTTCGTGAGCGACGCCGCGGCCAGGGGCCTGCAGGCGGGCGAGACGTTCTACACCTGGCAGCGCGGCATCCCCGAGCTGCGTAGCGCACTCTCGACCTACACCAAGCGCCTCTATGGCATCGACTGTCCGGTCGACCGCATCTCGGTGACGACCGGCGGCATGCAGGCGATCCTGCTATCCTGCCAGCTTCTGCTCGATGCGGGTGACAACGTCGTGATCGTCTCGCCGATCTGGCCGAACATCACTTCTGCGACCAAGCTGGTCGGCGGCGTGCCGCGATACGTCGCGCTCGACCGCAAACCGGATGGCGGCTGGACGCTCGACCTGCAGAAGATCTTCGACTCGGTCGACGAGCGCACCCGCGCGATCTTCGTCAATTCGCCGGGCAATCCTACCGGCTGGACGATGACCCGTGACGAGCAGAAGGCACTGCTCGAGTTCGCCCGCAAGCGCGGCATCTGGATCATGGCCGACGAGGTCTATGCGCGGCTGATCTACACGCGGCCGGTCGCGCCGTCCTTCCTCGAGCTGGCCGAGCCCGAGGATCCACTGATCGTGCTCAACTCCTTTTCCAAGCCGTGGGCGATGACGGGCTGGCGCATCGGCTGGCTCACCCATCCGCCGGCGCTGGGTGACCAGTTCGCCAAGCTGGTGCAGATCAACACGTCAGGCCTGCCGCACTTCCTGCAGCGCGGCGCCGTAGTGGCGCTGGAGAAGGGGGACGGTTTCGTCGCCGAGATGGTGGACCGCTGCCGCGCCGGCGGCGAGCTGGTGTTCCAGCGGCTGTCGGCTCACCCGCGCGTCATGATCGCCCGGCCGGAAGCGGCGTTCTATGCCTTCTTCGCGGTCGACGGCGTCGAGGACACGCTCGCCTTCTGCAAGAAGCTCGCGCAGGAATACAAGGTCGGGTTGGCGCCGGGCGAGGCGTTCGGGCCGGGCGGCCAGGGCAATATCCGGCTGTGCTTTGCGTCCAGCGCAGAGCGGCTGAGCAAGGGCCTCGATCGTATCGAAGCCGCGCTCAAGGCGTTGTAGTCTCCCGGACCGCGGGCCTCTGGCCCGCTCTTGATTCTCGAAGGCGGGCTTGGAGGCCCGCGGTCCCATGAGCCTGAGTCCCTCGCTGGAAGTCCATCACCTGCGCAAGGTCTACGGCGACGTGGTCGCCGTCGACGACCTTTCCTTCACCGCGCCGCGCGGCATCGTGCTGGGGCTGTTGGGCGGCAACGGTGCGGGCAAGACCACGACCATCGCCATGCTGCTCGGCCTGCTCGAGCCCACGGCGGGCGAGATCCGCGTGCTCGGCATCGACATGAAGAAGCGTCGCTACGCCGCGCTGCCGCGCATGAACTTCTCGTCACCCTACGTCGACCTGCCGCATCGCCTGACGGTCCGGCAGAACCTGCTTTTCTACGGCCGGCTCTACGGCGTGCCGGCCCTCGGCCGGCGCATCGATGAGATCGCCGAACACATGCAGGTCGCGCCCTTTCTGGATCGGCAGACCGGCCGGTTGTCGGCCGGGCAGAAGACGCGCGTTGCCCTGGCGAAGGCGCTGATCAACAAGCCGGACGTGCTGCTGCTCGACGAGCCAACCGCGTCCCTCGATCCCGACACCGCCGACTGGGTGCGTGGCTACCTGAAGGACTATCAGCACGAGACCCGCGCCACGATCCTGCTTGCCTCGCACAACATGGCCGAGATCGAGCGCCTGTGCGACGACGTCATCCTGATTCAGAAGGGCCGGGTGTTCGAGCGCGGCAGCCCACGCGAGCTGATCGAACGATTCGGCCGAGAGGACATGGAGGAGGTGTTCCTCGACATGGCGCGCGGCCGCGGCCGCGGGCTCGACGACCTCGGGCGCCGGGAGGTGGTATCGTGACCGGTTCTCTCAGGCGCATCCACGCGGTGGTCATGCGCCATATCCAGCTGTGGCGCAGCTCCGTGATGCGGCTGGTCGATTCGATCTACTGGCCGGCCGTGCAGATGGTGATGTGGGGCTTCCTGACACAGTACCTGCTGCCGCAGGCCTCGTTCGTCGCTCAGGCGGCGGGCGTGCTGCTGTCCGGCCTGCTGCTGTGGGAGGTCGTGGTCCGCGGCAACCTCTCGCTCAGCATCGCCTTCCTCGAGGAGATGTGGTCGCGCAACCTCGGCCACCTTTTCGTGAGCCCGATCCGCTCCTGGGAGCTCGCCGCCGGCATCGTCATCGTCGCCCTGCTGCGCACGCTGCTCGGCATGGTGCCGGTGTCGCTGCTGGCCTGGGCGTTCTTCGGCTATTCGATCTACTCGCTGGGCCTGCCGCTGATCGCCTTCTTCGTCATCCTGCAGATGTTCTCCTGGTCGATCGGGCTCGCCATGTCGGGCCTCGTGATGCGGGTCGGCCAGAGCGCCGAGAGCTTCGCCTGGGCCGCGGTGTTCATCCTGATGCCGGTGAGCGGCGTCTACTACCCGATCTCGGTCCTGCCGCAGTGGCTGCAGGTCATCGCCCATGCCCTGCCGACGGCCTATGTCTTCGAGGGGATGCGTGCCATCATGATCGAGAGGACTGTCCACTGGGACCTGCTCGCCATCGCCCTCGGCCTGTCGATCGTGTATCTGATCGTCGGCTTCCAGGTCTTCCAGTGGTTCTTTCGGCTCTCCCGGCGCGCCGGAAGCCTGCTGGGCCAGGGAGAGTAACTAGGTCCGACGGAGCGGAAGCGGAGGATGACGATGGCAAGAGTTTCCCAGGCGTGTGTGGCGATCGTCCTGGCAGCAGCCGCCGGCTGCTCCAACCCGCAGGACAAGCCCAAGCCCGATGTCTGGAACGCCAACTTCAACGTGCCCTTCGCGACCATGGTCGCCTGCCTCGCGGCGCCGCCGACGGGCGCCTTCACAGTGTACCAGCCCGACTATCCGTCGGCCGGCGTGGCGCGCATCGTCTACATGCCAGCCAACACGCCCCAGGCCCGCTCGGAGTACGTCGTCACCCAGATGGTGGGGCCAGTCAGCCAGGTGAGCTGGCGGAGGTTCGGCAATGTCGGCGGCTACGACTGGTTCGACAACCAGGCGCGTCAGCGTGCCGAGGCCTGCGCGCGCAACACGTGATCTGGCAGCCGGGCGCTACGGTGCGTTCAGCACCGCCTGGCAGGCTGCCGGCAGCTTGGGCCGGTAAGGGGGGAACGTGGTGCCCGGTGGCGGCAGCCGCACCGGCGGCCGCGTGAACCACAGCTCGAGCTGCTCGCCGCAGCCGTCATCCTCGTAGTAGCCGGCCTGCGGCTGGCACTGCGGGTTGCCGGGCGGGCAGTACAGGCGGACATGGAAATGCTCGTCATGGCCCGCCCAGACGACGAGCTTGCGCAGCCAGGAGCGGTTGCCCGCCGCGGTCTGGCAGAGCCGCTGCTTGATCCATTTGTTGACGAAGATGCGGTCGACGCCGGGCGCAGTGGCGGCGAGCCGCAGCAGCACCGCGTGCTGGTCGGTGAACACGGTGTCGTCGATGCCGCCGTCGTCGCCGCGTACCAGCGAGCGCAGGCGTGGGTTCTCGCGCTCGGCCGGTGCGCGGCGCGCGCCGGGCTGGCGCTCGAACCAGATATCGACATCCAGTCCGACCTGGTGGCTGGCATGGCCGAAGCTCATCGGCCCGCCACGCGGCTGGCCGATATCGCCGATATAGAGCGGCGCTTGGCCGGCTGCGCGGACCTGCTCGCTGAAGCGCTGGATGAAATCGATCGTGACGGGCTGACCCCAGTAGCGGTTGCGGCTGATGCGGATGGCCTCGTAGCCAGGTCCTTCGAGCGGCAGGGGCTGGGCGCCTTGCAGGCAGCCGGCGCTGTAGAAGCCTATCGATTGTGTCGGGCCGGGCGCCGGAGTGGTCACCCGGCCCCATTCCTGCGCCTCGGCGCCGAAGGCCAGCAGCGCCACTGCGAACAGCGAAACCAGGAAACGCGTCATCTTGGCGGCAGGATACCCGGCCGCTAAGAGTTTGCCCATGGCTGGCTACGCCAATATCAGGGTCGAGCGCGACGGCGCCGTGGCGCGTGTGCTGCTCGATCGCCCGGATCGCCGCAACGCGCTGACCCATGCCATGATGCTGGAGCTGGAGGACGCGTTCGCCAGCCTGCGCGCCGATGAGGGCTGCCGCGTCGTGGTTCTGCGCGGTGCCGGCGGGCACTTCTGTGCCGGCGGCGATCTCGACGCCATGGCCGACATGCCGCCTGCTCCGGCGAGCGGCGAGGTCGATCCGCTGGTGGCGGCCTATCGGCAGTTCGGCAATGCGCTGCTGGCGCTCAACACCCTGCCGCAGGCAACCGTCGCCGTCGTCGAAGGGTCGGCGGTGGGCGGCGGCTTCGGCATGGCCTGCTGCTCCGATGTCGTCATCCTGCACGAGAGCGCACGCTTTGGTCTGCCCGAGCCCAAGGTCGGCTTCATCCCGTCGCAGATCCTCCCCTTCATCGTGCGGCGCATCGGCGAGGGCGCGACGCGCGACCTCGCCGTCACCGGCCGCATCATCGACGCGGCGGAAGCGTCGCGAATCGGCCTCGGCAGCCATCTCTGCCGGACCACCGCGGACATCAGCCGGACGCTGAGGAGCGTACTGGACGACGTGCTGAAGCTCGAGCCGCGGGCCGTTGCGGAGGCCAAGCGCCTCGTGCTGAGTTGCGCCGTGCAGGACGATTCCGCCGTGCTCGACGATGCCGCTCAGAGCCTTGTCGGTTTGCTGCGCACCCCGCGGGCAGCCGAGGGCATCCGCCATTTCAAGGCGAGGACCGCCCCGCCGTGGGCGCGCAATTAGAACCTGGGAGGACGCGAACCATGCGCAACTATCGCCATATCGAGGTCAGGCCGGTTGCCGGCGCCCTTGGCGCGGAGATCCACGGTGTCGACATGTCGAGTGACCTCGCGGGCGACGTCGTCGGCGAGGTGCGCCAGGCTTTCCTGGACCATCTCGTGATCTTCCTGCGCGACCAGACGGCGACAGCGTCGCAGCAGCTTGCCTTCGCCCGCCGCTTCGGCGAACCCATGGAGTACCCGCAGCTCAAGGGGCTGCCGGAGGCGCCGATGATTACGCCGGTCGTCAAGCTCGAGCACGAGCGCAACAACTTCGGCGGCATCTGGCATTCCGATACGACCTACCTCGATAAGCCGCCGATGGGCAGCATGCTTCTGGCGCGTGAGGTGCCGCCCTATGGCGGCGATACCCTGTTCGCCAACCAGTATCTCGCCTACGACGCTTTGTCGGAAGGGCTCCGAGCGACGCTCGACGGTCTGGTGGGCGTGAGCTCATCCGCCAAGGCCGAGGTCACCAAGACACGCGAGGACCGTATGAAGGCGGCCGGTGCGGAGCTCAAAGTGTTGATCGCCGAGCATCCTATCGTGCGCACCCATCCCGAGACCGGTCGCAAGGCGCTCTACACTTCGGAAGCACATACGTCGCACATCAAGGGTTGGACCGAGAAGGAGAGCCTGCCGCTGCTCCAGTTCCTGTGGCAGCATCAGGTCCGGGCGGAGTTCACCTGCCGCTTTCGCTGGCAGCCGGGCTCGCTCGCCTTCTGGGACAATCGTTGCGCCATGCACAATCCCATCAACGACTACCATGGCTTCCGGCGGGTGATGCACCGCGTCACCCTGGCTGGCGACACACCCCGTTAGGATCGGCGTTCTCGCACACCGAGGCCGTGCAGCAATTAACTGCTTTGGCCATGAAAATATATCTGTCGTTTGACATTGTCTATCGATCGATATAATTCGTTGCCGTTGCAAAACGGCGATCATGAGCATCACGACAATGCGGTATCGGCCAGGAACACATCTGCGGGGCGAAGAGACCCGCCGCCGCATCCTGGGCGTCGCCCTGGAGGTGTTCGCCGAGCTTGGCTATGACGCCGCGAGCACCCGCCAGCTGGCCGAGCGGGCCGGCGTGAACCTGCCGGCCATCCAGTACTACTTCGGCAGCAAGGAAGGTCTGCACCGTGCCGTCGTCGATTCGCTCGTGGAATACAGTGAGACCTTCATGGCTCCGGCGACGTCGAAGGCCTGGTCGCTCCTGGAGAAGGCCGACGCCCCGCGCGACGAGCTGATCGACGCGCTATGCGGCATCTTTGCGCGTTTCGTGGTGATGGTGTCCGTCGGCGACGACGCCGATGCGCGACGGCGCATGTGGGCGCGGGCCGAGGTCGAGCCGTCGCCGACCCTCCTGGTATTGCACGAGGAGGGGCGACGCCAGGTCCTGGAGCCATGTGCCGCCCTGGTGGCACGCCTGTTCGGCCGGTCCAGCGACGAGCCCGAGATGATCCTGCGTACCCTGGCCCTGTTCGGCCAGGCGACGATCTTCTGCCACGCCGGCGTTCAGCAGATGATGGGACAAAGCGGGCTCAGCGGGACACGCATCACGATGGTGGGTGCCCTGCTGGCGTCACAGACCAAAGCCATCCTGCACGCCGCCCTTGCCGACACGAACATCGATACGATCGAAGGCACCGACAGATGACCTGCGCATCCGATTTCGCCCGGACGACACGTCGTCTGGGCCTTTTGGCATTGGGCATGGGGGCTCTTGCAGCCTGCACGTCCGGCCCGGACTTCAGCCGCCCCGCCAAGCCGACGATCGACGGCTACACTCCCGAGAGTCTGGTGCCGCGCACGTCGTCGGCGCCGGTCCATGGCGGTGATGCCCAGATGCTGATGATGGGCGCCGATATTCCCGGCCGGTGGTGGCAGCTCTACGGGTCGGCCGAGCTCGATGCCCTGATCGATCAGGCGCTCAGCGCCAACCCGGATCTCGATGCCGCCCAGGCCGCCTTGCGACGCTCCAACGAACTGCTCTACGCGCAGCAGGGCGCGCTCTTCCCGACCATCAGCGGCGGGGCCAGCGGCACGCAGCAGCTCTACAATGCCGCCCAGGCCGGCCAGTCGGGAACGACGTCGCAGTTCGCGGTCAACTCGGCTTCGCTCAGCATCGCCTATGCTCCCGATCTATGGGGCGGCGTGCGACGGCAGGTCGAATCGCAGGCCGCACAGGCGGAGTATCAGCGCTTCCAGCTGGAGGCGGCCTACCTGACGCTGACCACCAACGTCGTGGTCGCGGCGATCAACCTCGCCTCGCTGCGGGCGCAGATCGCTGCCACCGAGACGATCATCCGCCTGCAGACCGAGGGGCTGAGGCTCGTCCAGACGCAGTTCGATGCCGGCTACGCCTCGCGCGCTGATCTGCTGGCGCAGCAGGCATCGCTGACCCAGACGCAGGCGACGCTGCCGCCGCTGCAGAAGCAGCTCGCCCAGCAACGCAACCAGCTCATGACTCTGCTCGGCAAGCCGCCGACCGACGATGCCGGGCAGGGCCTGCAACTGGCCAGCCTCCACCTGCCGAAGGACCTTCCGGTCAGCCTGCCGTCGCGACTCGTGGAACAGCGGCCGGACGTGCGGTCGGCCGAGGCGCAGCTGCACTCGGCCAGCGCCGATATCGGCGTCGCCGTGGCGGCCCAGCTGCCGCAGCTCAACATCACCGGTCAGCTCGGCGTCACGTCGGCGGGCCTCGGCACGCTGTTCGGTCCCGGCACCGCCCTGTGGAGCATCGGCGCCAGCCTCGCCCAGACGCTGCTCGACGGCGGACAGCTCGAGCACAAGAAGCGTGCCGCCGTCGCGGCCTTCGACCAGGCGGCGGCGCAGTACCGCAGCACCGTGCTGTCGGCGTTCCAGGACGTCGCCAATGCGCTGCGTGCGCTGCAGGCCGACGCCGAGGCCCTGACCGCGGCGGCGGCGGCGGAAAGCACCGCTCAGCAGAGCCTCAACTTGTCGCAGCAGCAGTATGCCCTGGGCACGGTCAACTATCTCATCCTGCTCAATGCCCAGCAGACCTACCAGAATGCACTGGTCAACCGCATCAAGGCCCAGGCAGCGCGCTTCAGCGATACCGCTGCTCTGTTCCAGGCGCTGGGCGGCGGCTGGTGGAATCGCAGCGATGTCGCTCCAGGCTCGGCGGGCAAGCCGGGTGTTTTCTGGCTGCCGCCCGTCCAGGACGTGAAGCCGCCCCGGGCCGGTCACTGAAGTTCACGGCCGGCGCGCCGGCCGAAGTGGAGACAAGGCAATGTTCAAGCGCATGCTCATCATGTTGGTCGCAGTCGGCCTCGTCCTGGGAGGCGTGTTCGGCTTCAAGGCCTTCGTCGGCATGAAGATCAAGGAAGCCATGGCCGGCATGGCCAACATGCCGCAGACCGTGTCGACGATCACCGCCGCCAAGACGGATTGGCAGGAGCGGGTCGAGGCGGTCGGCACGCTGCGTGCCGTGCGCGGCGCCGACCTGTCGCTCGAAGCCTCGGGCGTGGTCGAGGAGATCAACTTCCAGTCGGGCGACGAGGTGGAGGAGGGCAAGCTGCTGCTCAAGCTGCGCGACAACGACGAGGCAGCGAAGCTCAAGGCGCTCGAGGCGATGCAGCGGCTCTACGAGCTCACCTACGAGCGCAACCTCCGTCTTTCCAAGACCCAGGCGGTGAGCCAGGCCGTCGTCGACAGCGACCGTGCCAACCTCGACAACTTCAAGGCGCAGGTCACGCAGCAGAAGGCCATCGTCGACAAGAAGTCGTTGCGTGCGCCCTTTGCCGGCAAGCTCGGCCTGCGTCAGATCGATCTCGGCCAGTATCTGCCGGCCGGCACGGCGATCACCACCCTGCAGGCGCTGGCGCCGATTTTCGCCGATTTCTACCTGCCGCAGCAGGCGCTCAACCAGATCAAGGTGGGCCAGGACATCGTGGCCGAGGTCGACACCTATCCTGGCCGGCGCTTCACCGGCAAGATCACGGCCATCAGCCCGAAGATCGAGGCCACGACCCGCAATGTGCAGATCCGGGCGACGATCGATAATGCCGACAAGGCGCTGCTGCCGGGCATGCACGTCACCGTGCAGGTCAGCATCGGCGCGCCACAGCGGCTGGTGACGCTGCCGCAGACAGCGATCAGCTACAATCCGTACGGTGACCTGGTCTACGTCGTCGACTCGAAGGGCAAGAGCCCTGATGGCAAGGAAACGCTCGTTGCCAACCAGACCTTCGTGACGCTGGGCGCCACGCGCGGAGACCAGGTGGCCGTACTGAAGGGCGTCGACGAGGGGCAGGTCGTCGTGACGGCGGGCCAGATGAAGCTGCGCAACGGCGTCCCGGTCGCGATCAACAACACGGTGCAGCCGACCAACGATCCGCAGCCGCGGCCGGTCGACCAGTAACGTCGATCAGTACGAGGACGACGCCATGAAATTCACCGACATCTTCATCCGCCGGCCGGTGCTGGCGATGGTCGTCAGCCTGCCGATCCTGGTGGTCGGCCTGCGCGCGGCCATCACGTTGCCCATCCTCCAGTATCCACGGACCGAGAACGCCGTGGTCACCGTGACCACGACCTACTACGGCGCCGATCCCGACGTGATCGCGGGTTTCATCACCACGCCGCTGGAGGCGGCGATCGCGCAGGCCAACGGCATCGACTACATGACGTCGACCAGCACGAACGGCGTCAGCACCATCACCGTCAATCTGCGACTGAACTTCGATGCCAACAAGGCACTGACCGAGATCAACACCAAGGTCAATTCGGTCCTCAACCGGCTGCCTGCCGCCGCCCAGCAGCCCGTGCTGACCGTCAAGGTCGGCCAGACAATCGACGCGATGTATATCGGCTTCAACAGCAAGGAGCTCGCGCCCAACCAGATCACCGACTACATCGTCCGCGTCGTCCAGCCGAAGCTGCAGTCGGTCGAGGGCGTGCAGACGGCGGAGCTTCTCGGCGCCAAGAACTTCGCGCTCAGAGCCTGGCTCGATCCCGACAAGCTGGCAGCCTATGGCCTTACCGCCGCCGACGTCAGCCAGCAGCTCGCGAACAACGACTACATCGCGGGGCTGGGGAACACCAAGGGCCAGATGGTGCAGGTCACGCTGAAGGCGTCGACCAGCCTCCACACCCTCGAGGAGTTCCGCAACCTCATTCTCAAGCACGAGAAGGGCGCCATCGTGCGGCTGAAGGACGTGGCCAACGTCACGCTCGGCTCCGACGACTACGAGTCGGAAGTCGCGTTCGACGGACAGAGGGCGGTCTATATCGGCATCCAGGTCGCTCCGGCCGCCAATCTGCTGGACGTCGTCGAGGGCGTGCGCAACGTCATGCCCGGTATCGTCGCCCAGCTGCCCAAAGGACTCGACGCGCGAATCGTCTATGACTCCACGGAATTCGTGAACAGCTCGATCGACGAGGTCGTGCACACGCTGGTCGAAGCGCTCGTCATCGTGACCTTGGTCGTCTTTCTCTTCCTGGGCTCGATACGATCGGTGCTGATCCCGACGCTGGCGATCCCGCTGTCGCTCGTCGGCACTTTTACGATGATGCTGCTGTTCGGCTTCTCGATCAACCTGCTGACCTTGCTGGCGCTGGTGCTGGCGATCGGCCTGGTCGTCGACGACGCCATCATCGTTGTCGAGAACGTCAATCGCCATCTCGAGGAGGGCATGGCGCCCTTTCCGGCGTCCATCCAGGCGGCGCGCGAGCTGGCAGGTCCGATCATCGCAATGACGGTGGTCCTGGTCGCGGTCTACGTGCCCATCGGCTTTCAGAAGGGCCTGACCGGCGCGCTCTTTACGGAGTTCGCCTTTACGCTCGTCGGCGCGGTCACGGTATCGGCGGTCGTCGCCCTGACTCTGTCGCCGATGATGTGCTCGCGGATGCTCAAGCCGCATGGCGAAGGAGCGGGACGTCTGGAACGCTGGCTGATCGCCTTCATCGACCGCACTTTCGAGCGGCTGAGACAGGCCTATCTGCGCCGCCTGAGCGGCAGCCTGAACTACCTGCCGGTCACCGCTGTCTTCTCGGCGGTCGTGCTGGGCAGCATCTACTTCCTGTACGTCAATACCAGCAGCGAGCTCGCGCCCAACGAGGACCAGGGCATCATCATCACGCTGGCCACCGCCGCGCCGAACGCGACCATCGACCAGCGCCTGATGTACAGCCGGCAGGTCTACGACGTGTTCAGAAGTCATCCGGAAACGGATCACGTCTTCCAGCTCGACGTGCCTGGCCAGTCGATCGCCGGCATGGTGCTGAAGCCGTGGGACCAGCGCACCATGACCGCGGGCCAGCTCATGCCGATCGTCCAGCAGGAGGTCAGCCGCATCGCCGGCGCGCAGATCGTCGCCTTCCAGCCGCCGCCGCTGCCGGGCAGCCAGGGACTGCCGATCCAGTTCGTGATCACGACGACGGGTGACTTCCAGCAGCTCAACCAGGTCGCGCAGGAATTCCTGCAGGAGGCCCTGAAGAGCGGCATGTTCATCTTCCTGAACACCGATCTGAAGATCGACCAGCCGCAGGCGATGGTCGAGATCGACCGCGATCGGGCCGCCCAGCTCGGCCTCAAGATGAGCGACGTCGGCGGCGCCCTCGCCTGGATGCTGGGCGGCGGCTACGTCAACTACTTCAGCATGGAGGGGCGATCCTACAAGGTCATCCCGCAGGTTCAGCAGGATGCGCGCCTCAATCCCGAGCAGCTGCTCAACTACTACATCAGAGCGGCGGACGGCACGTCCGTGCCGATCTCGACGGTTGCCAAGATCGTCACCAAGGTCATTCCGCAGTCGTTGAACCATTTCCAGCAGCTGAACAGCGCCACCATCCAGGGCGTCGCCATGCCGGGCGTCGCCCAGGCCGAGGTGCTCGAATATCTGCAGGGCCTGGCGGCGCGGACCCTGCCGCAGGGCTACACTGTCGACTACGGTGGCCTGTCGCGCCAGTACATCCAGGAATCGGGCGGATTCGTCGTCACCTTCGGCTTTGCGCTGATCATCATCTTCCTGTCGCTGGCGGCGCTCTTCGAGAGCTTCCGCGACCCGCTGATCATCCTGTTCTCGGTGCCGATGTCGATTGCCGGGGCCCTGCTGTTCCTGGCCGTGCTGGGCACGGTCGGCATGCCGGGTGCCACCCTCAACATCTACACGCAGGTCGGCCTGGTGACGTTGATGGGCCTGATCAGCAAGCACGGCATCCTGATCGTCGAGGTGGCCAACGAGCTGCAGCGCGCCGGCAAGTCCAGGCGCGAGGCGATCGAGGAGGCCTCGTCGATCCGTCTGCGGCCCATCCTGATGACGACGGCGGCCATGGTTCTGGGCGTCGTGCCGCTGATCGTCGCCACCGGCGCCGGCGCGGTCTCGCGCTTCAGCATGGGCCTGGTCATCGCCACCGGCATCTCGCTCGGCACGCTGTTCACGCTGTTCGTCGTGCCGGCGGTCTATCTCATGCTGGCCACCGACCATTCGAAGGAGGGTCACGGGGCGCAGGATCGTCATGAGGAGCCGAAAGCGACGCCGGCGGAATGATTTTCCCGCCGGCACGAGGCTTTTCGCGCGAACGTGCCGGCAGCATTGTCTTGGCGCGAGACGAGCCGCGCTGATACGAATCCTTCAGCGCCGTCATCCTGATCTCCCCGCGTCGCGGGCGAGAGGCGGCGCAGGGAGAAGGCATGTTCGACGTCGGGGGCCTGCTGGCGGTTCTCTTTCTGGTGGCGGCGAACGGGTACTTCGTTGCCGCCGAGTTTTCTCTCGTCGCCGTCCGCCGCAGCCGCGTCACCGAGTTGGTCGCTGCCGGGCGCATGAATGCTAAAGCGCTCGAGCGTGCGCTCGACGGCCTCGACTCCAACCTGGCAGCCACTCAGCTCGGCATCACCATCTCGTCGCTCGGACTGGGGTGGATCGGTGAGCCGGCGATCGCCCATCTCATCGAGGCGCCACTCCAGAGTCTTGTCGGGCCGTCGGTGGCGGGCCTCAGCGCCTACGCCATAGCCGTAGCGATCGCCTTCATTCTCATCACGGCCCTGCACATCGTGCTCGGTGAACTCGCCCCCAAGAGCCTCGCCCTGCAGCGCAGCGAGCAGACGGCGTTGTGGATCGTGCGCCCGCTGGGCGTATTCCTGTGGCTGTTGCGGCCGGCGATCTTCGTGTTGAACGGTCTCGGCAACCTGGTGCTGCGCGCCTGCGGCCTGCGATCGGGCACGGGCGAGGCATCGCTGCATTCGGCGAGCGAGCTGAAGCTGCTCGTCGCGGCGAGCCAGGATGCCGGCCTGCTGCAGGATGCACAGGAGGAGATTCTCGTGCGCGCGCTGGGCATCGGTACCCGCCACGTCGGCGAGATCATGACGCCGCGCACCGAGGTCGACTGGATCGATGCCGACGAGGGCCGTGACGGAGCGCGGCGCGTGATCGCCGAAAGTCGCCACAGCCAGCTGCTGGTCGCGCGCGGCAGCATCGACGAGCTGCTGGGCGTGGTCTCCAAGCAGGACCTTCTGGACCAGGTGCTGGCCGGGCAAGAGTTCGATCCGATGGCCGTGCTGGCGAAGCCGTTGCTGGTCCACGAGAACGTGCCGATTTTCCGCGTGCTCGAGCTCTTCAAGCAGGCGCCGGTGCGGCTCGCGGTGGTGGTCGACGAATATGGCGGGCTGGAAGGCGTCGTGAGCCAGGCCGATCTTCTCGAGGTGCTGACCGGCGACCTGGCGGAAGCCGACGGCGAGGCGCCCGACGTGGTTGCCCGAGGCGACGGATCTCTCCTGATCGACGGCATGGCGTCGGCCCATGAGATCCTGGATCGGCTCGGAATCAGGCAGCGATCCGGCGGCGGCCGCTTCCACACCATTGCGGGCTTCGCGCTGGCCGAATTCGGTCGGCTGCCGGCGACCGGCGATTCCTTCACCTGCGAAGGCTGGCGCTTCGAGGTGGTCGACATGGATGGCCGGCGGATCGACAAGCTCCTCGCCACGCCGGCCTCGGATTGAGCCGAAGCGGCCCGTCGCTCACCGCGACGGTGGCGCCAGCGTGATCGTGCCTGCCGCCGTCCGGCCGAGTTCGGCGCGGGTTCCGGCGATCTCCACGTAACCCAGATTCTGCCAGCGGGTGAGGAAGTTGCGGGACCACGGCGAGAGCATGTTTCCCGACTGGCCGAGCGGCATCGCGAAGCGGCTGTTGTCGAGATCGCTGAAATCGTAGACACCGCGGAAGCCCGCGCCATGGACCGCCTCGAACGGACGGCTGCCGCGGTAGGACGGCTGGGCGCGGTTGAGTGTCTGGGCGCCGCCGTCGGCCGGATAGCGCACCGACGCGATATCGCGCAGCAGCGGCACGGCATCGAACATCGGATGACGATGTGCCGCGACATGTTCGCTGCCCCATTGCCACTTGTCCATGTTTGGCCCCTGCCGGCGGCCGATCCAGGCGAGGGCGCGGTCGAGCGCGCGCGCGATGGTATCCTCGCAGCTTTCGATTTCGCGCGTGCCGCCGTCGTCGCACCAGGCAGGCTTCTCGTTGATGATGCGCAGCAGGAGCGGGACGTCGGGCGCCGCCATCGATTGATAGAGCTGCTCGCCGAGCTCGTCGGCCATGATGCTGCGCTGCAGCTCCCAGATCCACGCCGTGTAGATCAGCGGTTCCGGCCGGTTCGCCAGCATGAAACGATTCCACCGGCTCAGCATCGCGTGAGCCTTGGCGGCCCGGGCATTTCGCGGCGTTCCCTTCAGCAGGATCGGCAGCATGTCGTTGGCGTCGAGCGTCATGTTGTCGGCCTGCATCACGATCATGCCGTAGACCGGGTGACGCTCGACCTCACGCAATAGCTGGCCGGCGCGGCGTTGGCGGTAGGGTTCGGCCCAGTCGAGGCTGATCAGGTAGCGGTAGTCGTCGGGAACCAGCCGCCCATTGGCATTGACGATCAGCCCGCTGCCCGGATTGAAGACGCGTGGCAGGTCGTCGAAAGGCACGAAGCCTGCCCAGTCGTACTCCGAGGTCCAGCCTGGCACCGGCATCGCGCCGTTGCCGTTGCGCCGGATCGGTACGCGGGCCGGCGAGATAAGGCCGATATTCCCGGACGTGTCTGCATAGACCATGTTCTGCATCGGCGAGACGATGCGCCGTGCCGCGGACAGGAATTCCTCCCAGTTCTGGGCGAGGCCGACGCGGCCGAAGCCTTCGGCGGAAGTGTCCGCGCCGTCCAAGGCCGTGGCTTGAAGGGCCAGCACATGGCCCTGCGGCGTCAGGCCGTCGGAGCGCTGGATGAAATCGTCGATCACGGGGCCGTGGCGCGTCTCGCGTACCCGCATGGTGACGGGCTCGCCCCACAGCACGTTGATCGTCTCCTCGCGCACGGCGAATGGCCGTGCTCCGTCCGGCGTGATGTAGCGGTTGGGATCGGTGGGATCGACGCGCTCGATGAACAGGTCCTGGCTGTCGAGGTTGGTGGTGGTGAAGCCCCAGCCGATCGTGCCGTTGTGCCCGAGGATCACTGCAGGCGAGCCAGGCGAGGTGGCGCCGCGGATGTCGAAACCCGGACCGACCAGGCGGGCGAGATACCAGGTGCCGGGGAAGCTGAATGACAGATGCGGATCGTTGGCGAGCAGGGGCTTGCCCGATACGGCGTGGGCGCCCGACAGCACCCATTCGTTGGACGCTTCGCGCTTGCGTGTCGCGATATTGTCGGTCTTCCGGTAGAGGCGATCGAGGTCGATACCCTTGGTGGCCTCGCTTGCCACGCCGATCGTCGCGTCGCGGTTGTCGCCCAGCGGCTGGATCAGGAACTTCACGGCGTCGGTGCCGATGCGTTGGGCGAGGCGCAGGCGCAGCAGCTCGGCTCGCCAGTTGCCGTCGAGGCCGAGCGCCATGAGCTTGGCCCACAGCAGCGAATCGGCGGGCTGCCACGGTTCCGGCCGATAGGCGCCGCCGGTCAGCAGCTTGATCAGCGTGAGCTCGAGACCGAACTGCTGGTTTTCCCGACCGATCCAGGCATTGACGCCTGCGGCGTAGGCCTCGATCTGGGCACGCATCGCGGGCGACAGCGCATTCAGGCTTTCCGCTGCGCGACGATGGATGCCGAGGCCGCGCATGGTGCGGTCGGTATCGATCAGGGCGCTGCCGAGCAGGCGGGGTGGCAGCAGCTCGGACAGGCGGCCCTGGCCAAGGCGGCGCATCATTTCCATCTGCCAGAAGCGGTCCTGCGCGTGGACGTAGCCGAGGCCGAAGGCGGCGTCTTCGATGGAGCCGGCGATGATGTGGGGAACCGCGTTGCTGTCGCGCAGGATCTCGACGGGAGCCTTCAGGCCGGCCGCCTCGACATGTCCGCTGTAGGGCGGCAGCGCACCGCTCACCTGGAAGTAGGCGCCGATCAGGAAGACGACGATCGCCAGCGCTGTTCCGGCCACGACTCTGGCCAGGATCACGCCGACGCGGAGCAGGGTGTGCAAATCAGGCCTCTTTCGGACCGCGGGCTCTCGGCTCGCTCGGGCGTCCATGCGGATGCGGGTTCCTGAGAGGGCGGTATGTCCTCGGTCCGGAAGAGCGTGAACGCCGCATCAGCGTTTCCGCTCAGCCGCCGACGAACGAAAGGATGGCCTGACGGTCGCTGTCGAGATCGGGCGCCGGCCGCCGCGTCTTCGGATCCTCGAAGGCGGACATCTTGATTGGATTGCCGGCGAGCTTGAGCGTGCCGCCGCTGCCGTCCGGTGCTTCGATCAGCATGTTGCGGGCGCTGACCTGGGGGTGTTGCAGCGCCTGCGCGATATTGTTGATCGGGCCGCAGGGCACGCCGGCCTTGCCGATCACGGCGAGCCAGTGCTCGGTGGTGTTGGTCTTCAGCACCGATTCGAGCTCGCGTTCGAGCTGCAGGTGATTCTTGAGGCGCAATGCGTTGGTCTTGTAGTCGGCGGAAGTCGCGAGGTCCTGGCGTCCGAGCGCATCGCAGGTCTTGACGAACAGACTGTCGTTGCCGGCAGCGATGATGATCGAGCCGTCCGACGTCCTGAAGGCCTGGAAGGGCGTGATCGTCGGATGGCGGGCACCGAGCGGACCGGGGATTTCGCCTTCCACCGTGTAGCGCATGATGGCGTTCTCGAGCAGGGCGAGCTGGCAGTCGAACATGGCGATGTCGACCTTGGTCGATTCGCCTGTCTTGAGGCGATGGACCAGCGCGGCATTGACGGCGATGGCGGTGAACAGCCCGGCGCCGATGTCGCCGATCGAGGTGCCGACGCGCGACGGCGGCTGGCCCTCGTTGCCGGTGATGCTCATGATGCCGCCCATGCCCTGGACTACCATGTCGTAGGCCGGGTCCTTCGAGTTCGGGCCGGTATGGCCGAAGCCCGAGGCCGAGGCATAGATCAGCTTGGGGTACTTCTTGTGAAGCGTGTCCCAGCCGTAGCCCAGCTTCTCCATGGTGCCGGGCCGGAAGTTCTCGACCACGACGTCCGCCTTCTCGAGCAGCTTCTCGAAGATCGCCCGGTCGGCCTCGGCCTTGAGGTCGAGGGCGATACTTTCCTTGCCTCTATTGACCGAGGCGAAATAGGTCGACCGGCCGTTGATGAAAGGTCCATAGGCCCGGGCGTCGTCGCCGCCCTTGGGCGGCTCGACCTTGATCACCCGGGCGCCCATCTCCGCCATGAGAAGGGTGCAATACGGACCGGCGAGAATGCGCGACAGATCGATGACGAGTATGCCCGACAACGGGCCCTTGGCAGTCTGGGTCATCTGAGGTTCTTAGCCAGTGGCCCGACACGAATCCAGCCGGTCGTGACGACCATTCACCGTATCGGGAGTTTGAAGGCGCCGCGCAGGAACGTTGCCACGTCCTGCTTGGCGCGCGCGAGCGCCCCCGGATCGCCGCCCATGGTCGCGCCACGCTGCATGCAGGACCGGAAGTAGGCGGAGATCGCCGCCGGCTCACGCATCGCGTCGCCGGTGTCGGTCCGGCGGACAATTCCCTCGTCGACCTCGACTTCCGCCTTGCAGCCGCGGGCGCTTTGCAGAGCCGGCAGGAAGCGCGGCGCGTCGGGAATGTCGAAATCGTGATACGCCCCCTCGTAGACGATCGTCCGGACCGGGATGCCCTTGTCGGCGAACCAGCCGGCGTAGTCGCGGCAGGCTGCGGCGGGCGTGTAGTCGTCGGCGCCGCCCAGCAGCATCAGGACCGGCTTGCGGCTTGCTTGCCCGGCGCGATAGGGGATGCTGCAGGAAGGATAGAGCGCGACATGGACGGCGAAGCGCAGGTCGCCGTCGACCATCCCGCGCCGCAGCGGCTCCAGCGCGCTGTAGAGGGCAACCTGTCCGCCGCGCGAAAAGCCCATCACGCCGATCCGCTCCGGATCCAGTTGCGGATGCGTGGCGAGCAGGCGCAGCGCCGCCAGCGCGTCGGCAAGATTGGCCATCGTCGAAAGGCGGCTCTGGTCGCGTGATGTCGAGGTCAAGCCGCGCGGCGTGAAACTGTCGACCACGAAGGTCGCGATACCGAGCTCGTTCAGGCGCTTTGCCCAGGCATGCTCGCGGCCCGGCAGGATGCCGCCGCTGCCATGCGCGATGACCATCGCCGGCGTTCCGGGGCCAGCGCCTTGCGGCAGCGCCAGGGTGCCGGCGACGATGGTTCCCCTGTAGGTTCTGGTGACGAGCTCGGTCGGTCCGGCAGGCGTTGCGGATTGAAATTCGATCCGTCCCGTCCGGCCGTCGGCGAGCGAGGACACGGCCTGGCCGAGGGCCGGCGAGGCGGCCATCAGGAGCATCGCGGCGATCGACGCGGCAGATCTCATGCCTCGGCTCCTAGCCAAGGGAGCGGCGGGAATCCAGCCACACATTCGCCGCCGCGGCGGCGATCACGATGACGCCACCGAACAGTGTCAGGTCATCCGGCCTTTCGCCATCGAACAGCCACACCCATACCGGTCCCAGCACGAGCTCGAGCAGGCCGAGCAAGGCCGCCTGGCCGGCAGGAATCCGCTTGAGGGCAGCCATGTAGAGCAAGAGCCCGCCGGCGAGCTGGCCGGGGCTGAGCGCCAGCAGCCAGGGGACCTGAGCCCAGGTGATGTTGGACGGCTCGGCGAAGGGCAGGGCGACGGCGCCCGAGATGACGCCGGCCAGCCAGATCGCCGGTGCCATGCCGACATCGCGACGATGGCGCACCACGACGTAGTTGGCGCTCATGCAGAAGACGACGATCGACGCCACCGCCATGCCCGCGATGGCGCCGGCCTGCAGTGATCCCGCGACGCTGATCGAAAGGCCGATCACGGCGGCTGCCATGGTGACGATGGTATGCAGGTGCAGCGGCTCACCGAGGAAAAGGCGGGCCAGCAGCGCGGTCAGGAAAGGCGTGGCGCCGAACATCAGCAGCACGTTGGCGACCGGGGCGAGGCCGAGCGCGAGGATGAAGCTGACGAAGGAGCCGGCAAGCAGCACTGCGCTGACGAGCAGCGCCAATCCGGCATTGCGGGCGTCGATGAGAACGGCGCGATGCTGCCAGACGAGCAGCGGCAGCAGGGCGGCGACCAGGAATGCCGAGCGCCAGAAGGAGATATCCCAGGCGGGGAGATCGAGCCGGCGTACGATCACGCCGGCCGTGCTGAACAGCGTTGCGGCGCCGATGGCATAGAGCACGCCCAACGCGGCGGAACTCGGCGAAGAGGAGTGCGTTTTCATGCCCAAGAAACTGTGAATTCAATACGGACTTGCCGTGCCTCCGTCCATCGATTCCCTCGACCTGCCGCCGTTCCGTCCACGGTTCCCGTGGTGGAATGCCGATCTGCAGACGATCGCCGTGGTTCTGGCGGGATACAGCGTCGACCTCTCCCCGCACAGCAGTGAGCGCCTGTGTTTCTGCATGGCCGACCGCAGTGGCGATATACTGGTCGGCATGCTGGACCGGCCTGCCGAGCCGCGCGCCGACCGGCCGCTGGTGATTCTGGTCCATGGTCTGACGGGCTGCGAGAACAGCTCGCACGTCGTCAATGCCGCACGCCATCTGCTTGATCGCGGATATCGTGTCCTGCGACTCAATCTGCGGGGATGCGGCGCCTCCCGGCCCTATTGCCGCGAACACTATCATGTTGGCCGAACCGCCGACTTTCGGCGCATCCTGGCCCAGCTTCCCGACGATCTGACGGCCGACGGCGTCGTCGCGGTCGGCTATTCGATGGGCGGCGCGATGCTGCTCAAGTATCTCGGCGAGGAGGGGTCGTTCTCGCCATTGCGGGCTGCCGCCACGATCTGTGCGCCTCTCGACCTGCTGCAGACCGCCGAGCACATGATGCGGCCGCGTAACTGGCTCTACCACACCTACCTTCTGAACGACCTGAAGAAGGAGACGCTGGCGCCGGGCGGCGAGTTGGCCGACGAAGAGCGGCATGTCGTTCGCATGGCGCGCAGCCTGCGCGAGCTCGACGACCGCTTCATCAGCCCGCGCTACGGCTTCCGCGATGCCGAGGACTACTACTCCCTGTGCTCGCCATTGCATTACATGCCGGAAATCCGTGTTCCGACCATGGTGCTGGCCGCGAGCGACGATCCCTGGATCCCGTCCTCGTACTATCGCGGGTTCAAGTGGGCGGATAATTTATCGCTGCTGGCCGTCATGGCCGAGGGCGGCGGCCACCTGGGCTTTCACGCCGCAGGGAGCGCCCGGCCGTGGTGCGACACGGTCCTCGAGAAATTCCTTGAGCGGGTTTGATAGACTGGCGGCGTGAACCGCCCGCCGTTCGATCCGCCGCCTTTCCGCCCTCGCTTCCCCTGGTGGGGCGGCGACCTGCAGACCGTGGCGAGTCGCCTGCAGCCGGCGCCTGTGCCGCTCCTCCCGGACCGGACCGAGCGTCTTGTGCTGCCGTTGAACGACGGTACCGGCGACACGCTGCTGGCCAGCCTCGATCGTCCCGCCGCACCGCGCGCCGGCCGGCCGCTGGTCATCCTGATCCATGGACTGACCGGCGACGAGGGGAGCCGGTACTTGCTTTCCATGGCGCGCCTGCTGCTCGACCGCGGGACGACGGTCCTGCGGCTGAATCTGCGCGGCGCCGGTCCGTCTCGTGCCTCGTGCAGCCAGCACTACTACGCGGGCCGCAGCCAGGATTTCCGAGTTCTGCTATCGCTTCTGCCGGCCGACCTTACGCGCGACGGCATCATGGCGGTCGGCTATTCGCTGGGCGGGGCGATGCTCCTCAAGTACCTGGGTGAGGAGGGAGCGGCGTCGCCGCTGGTGGCCGCCGCCACGGTGTGTGCGCCGATCGATCTCTCGGTCACCTGCCGCTACATGCTGCGCCCGCGCAACCGGCTCTATCACCGCTACATTGTCGGTCTGATGAAGGTTGAGGCCACGGGAGAGGGGGCAGTGGTATCTGCTCATGAAAGGGCGGCGATCATGTCCGCACGAACCGTCTGGGAATACGACGACGCCTTCATTGCACCACGCTATGGCTTCGCCGGCGCGGAAGACTATTACGAGCGGTGCCGGCCGACCCGCTTCATGGGCGATATCCGCGTGCCGACCCTGGTGCTGGCCGCGCTCGACGATCCGTGGATTCCCGGCGCGCTCTATCGCGACTATGCTTGGCACATGAATTCGTCACTCTTGCCGTTGCTGCCGCGGCAGGGCGGCCATGTCGGCTTTCATGGGCGGGGAAGCCGTCAGCCCTGGAGCGATCTCGTCGTAGCCGAGTTCCTCGGGGCGGAGGTTCTCAGCCATGAATGAGATTCAACCGATGGCAATGATCGTTGGCGTCGCCTGCTCCCTGGCGGCGCTGGTACTCGCCTGGAGAGCCTATCGCGCCGCCGCAGCCGACCACGAAGCCCGCAAGCGGGAGAAGCAGGAACGCGATCGCCAATAGTGGGCAGTCCCGTCGATTCGACGGCTCAGGACAGCGCTATCGGCTCCGCGGGGAGGCCGTCGCGCAGCAGGGCCTGAAGGCGCGCGCCGAGATCGATCGGCTCGAAGCGTTCGCCCGTAGCCGCCGCAATCTCCTCCAGGCGCCACCAGCGGTGGCCCAGCGTCCAGCTCCGCTCGCGCTCGTCGAGGCCCGACGTATCGATCTCGGTGCGGTTGGTTCGGGCCAGAAAGAAGCGCTCGCGATGCAACACATCCTTGCCGCGCCAGCTCATGCGGCGCTCGCGCTTCCAGACCCAGTGCACGGGACCATCGACGGTGAGCGCGGTCTCTTCGCGGGCCTCACGGATCGCGGCGTCGGCGAAGTCCTCGCCGGGATCGACGAAGCCGCCGATCATCACCCAGAACGGGTCGAAATAGGGCTTGGCCGGGTCGAAGACGCCCGGGTCGTGGACGTTGAACAGGAACAGGCGGTCTTCAGGATCCAGCAGGATGAGGCGGGCCGACGGACGTTCGATCATGCGCCGCGATCACCGTGCCTTGAGCAGCCGGGCAGCGTCGACGGCGCCATAGGTCAGAATGCCGTCGCAGCCGGCGCGCTTGAAAGAGGTCAGCGTCTCGATCAGCACCTTGTTCCAGTCGAGCCAGCCGCGGTCGGCGGCGCCGCGCAGCATCGCGTACTCGCCGCTCACCTGGTAGGCGTAGGTCGGGACGCCGAACGTGTCCTTCACCCGTCGCACGATGTCGAGATAGGGCAGGCCAGGCTTCACCATGACCATGTCGGCGCCTTCCTCCAGGTCGAAGCCGACCTCGCGCAGCGCCTCGTCGGAATTGGCCGGGTCCATCTGGTAGGTCTTCTTGTCGCCCTTGAGCGCGCCCGAGCTGCCGATGGCATCGCGGAACGGGTTGTAGAAGGCCGAGGCATACTTGGCCGCGTAGCTCATGATCTGGGCGTGGACGTGGCCCTTGTCGTCGAGTGCCTTGCGGATGGCGCCGATGCGCCCGTCCATCATGTCCGAGGGCGCCTGCACATCGGCGCCGGCTTCGGTCTGCACCAGCGCCTGTTTGACCAGCGCCTCGAGCGATTCGTCGTTCTGCACGTAGCCGTCGCGCACGATGCCGTCGTGGCCGTCGCTGTTGAAGGGATCGAGCGCCACGTCGCAGACGATTCCGATGCCCGGAACGTCCTTCTTCACGGCACGGATGGCTCGGCAGACGAGGTTGTCGGGATTGTAGGCTTCGCGGGCGTCGGGCGTCTTCGCGGCCGGATCGGTTTCCGGGAAGATCGCGACCGCGGGAATGCCGAGATCGCGCGCCTGCCTGGCGGCGTCGACGAAGAGGTCGATGGTCAGCCGGTCGACGCCGGGCATCGAGGCGACCGGAGTGCGCTCGTTCCTGCCTTCCTGGACGAAGACAGGCCAGATCAGGTCATCGACGGACAGCCTGGTCTCGGCGACGAGTCTTCGCGACCATTCCTCGCGGCGGTTGCGGCGCAGCCGTGTCGTCGGATAGCGGCCGAGGGTCGAGAAGCGGTTCCCCATGGCCGCGTCTTATCGCGCGAACCGCCGGTCGTCGCAATGCGGCTTGTTTGACTGCTTCCCGCCCGCCGATATGATCCCGCGCCCATGGATTTCCAGCTCACCGAAGATCAGGAAGCGTTCCGCGATACGGCGCGGCAGTTCGCGGTCGGCCGCATGCTGCCGCAGGCGGCGCGGTGGGATGCCGAGAAGATCTTTCCCGAAGAGACGCTGCGCGAGGCCGCGGCGCTTGGCTTCGGTGGCATCTATGTCCGCGACGACGTGGGCGGCAGCGGCCTGACGCGGTTCGACGCCGCCCTCATCATGGAGGAGCTGTCCGCGGCCTGCCCGAGCACGGCTGCCTATATCTCCATTCACAACATGGCCGCCTGGATGATCGACGCCTTCGGCGACGACGACCAGCGCCGCCGGTTCCTGCCCGCGCTCTGCTCGATGGAGCATTTCGCCAGCTATTGCCTGACCGAGCCGGGGGCGGGGTCGGATGCGGCCGGGCTTTCGACCCGCGCCGAGCTGGTGGGAGACCACTACGTCGTGAACGGCACCAAGGCCTTCATCTCCGGGGGCGGCCGCAGCGATATCTATGTCGTCATGCTGCGCACGGGCGGGCCGGGCGCCGGTGGCATCTCGACACTCGTGGTCGAGAACGGCACGCCCGGCCTGTCGTTCGGCAAGCAAGAGCAGAAGCTCGGCTGGAACAGCCAGCCGACGGCTGCGGTGATCTTCGAGAACTGCCGCGTGCCGGTCGCGAACCGGCTGGGACCCGAAGGGCATGGCTTCAAGATCGCGATGGCCGGGCTCGACGGCGGGCGCATCAACATCGGCGCCTGCTCCCTGGGCGGCGCGCGGGCCTGCCTGGAGACGGCCTCGCGCTACGTCGTCGAGCGCAAACAGTTCGGCAAGCCGATCGCCGACTTCCAGGCCACCCAGTTCAAGCTGGCCGACATGGCGACCGAACTCGACGCGGCACGGCTGATGATCTGGCGGGCGGCGACGCTGCTCGATGCCAAGTCGCCGGAGGCGACCCAGGCTGCGGCGATGGGCAAGCGTTTCGCCACCGATGTCGGCTTCAAGGTGGTCAACGAAGCGCTGCAACTGCATGGCGGCTACGGCTACTTGAAGGACTTTCCCATCGAGCGCTATTTGCGCGACCTGCGCGTGCATCAGATCCTCGAAGGCACCAACGAGATCATGCGGGTGATCATCTCGCGCAGGCTGCTGATGGGATGACGGATGTCATCCCGGACCACAGCCTGAGGGACGTTGGAGACCACGAGTATGAAGGTCCAAAGGTCCGTCGCTGCGCTCGGGATGACAGTGACGATGATTGACGGAGAGTAAATGTCCGAGTCTGAGATCCTGTTCGACGTGAAGGATGGCCTGGGAGTCATCACCCTCAACCGGCCGAAGGCGCTCAACGCGCTGACGCACGGCATGATGCTGGAGATGGAGCGGGTCATCCCGGGCTGGGAGAAGGATCCGGCCATCAAGGCCGTGGTTCTACGCGGCGCCGGGGACCGGGCCTTCAGTGCCGGCGGCGACGTGGCCGGCCTCTATCGCGAGATGCGTGACAATCCCGCCGGCACGCTGCGACGCGACTTCTTTCGCGACGAGTACATTATCAATCGTCGCATCTACCGATATGCCAAGCCGTGGATCTCGCTGATCGACGGCATCAACATGGGCGGTGGTGTCGGCCTGTCGGCGCACGGCTCCCATTCGGTGGCGTCCGAGAAGTACCTCTTCGCCATGCCGGAAACGACGATCGGGCTCTTCCCCGATGTCGGCGGCGGCTACTTCCTGACCCGCCTGCGCGGCGCCCTCGGTACGTTCCTGGCGTTGACCAGCCATCGGCTGAAGGTGGCCGACGCCCTGTGGGCCGGCATCGTCGATGCCTATGTGCCGAGCGCCAGGATCGACGATCTGCAGGCGGCGCTCGGCGCCGCCGACCTGGCGGGTCCCGACGCCAATCGCAAGGTGGATGCGGTGATTGCCGGTTTCTCCGAGGATCCCGGCACTCCCGGCCTGGCGGCCATGATGGCGGATATCGACCGCTGCTTTTCGGCGGAGTCGGTCGCCGAGGTGGTGGCCAAGCTGCGTAAGCATCCCGGTGAGTGGGCCCAGAAGCAGCTCGCCGCCCTGCTGAAGCTCTCGCCGTTGTCGATGGCAATCACGCTGGAGCAGCTTAAGCGTTGCGCCAACCGCTCCTTCGAGGACACGATGACGATCGAGTACCGGATGAGCCAGCGCTGCATGCAGCCCGACCACGACTTCTTCGAAGGCGTGCGGGCGCTGCTGATCGACAAGGACCAGAAGCCGAAGTGGAACCCGCCCGCGATCGAGGGCGTGACGCGAGAGATGGTGGAGGAGCACTTCCGGCCGGTCGCGAACGACCTGTTCTTCGACTGAAATCGAAAGGGAGGACGTCATGGCGAAGATCGCCTTCATCGGATTGGGCAATATGGGCGGCCCGATGGCCGCGAATCTCGCCAAGGCGCAGCACCACGTGACAGCCTTCGACCTGTCGGCTGCGGCGGTCGAGGCTGTTGTGGAGAAGGGCGCGCACAAGGCGGCCTCGGCAGCCGAGGCTGTGAAGGGCGCGGAGATCGTCGTCACGATGCTGCCCGCGGGCCGGCATGTGCGCGACGTCTACGAGAAGGACGTGCTGCCCCACGCCGCCAGGGGCGTGCTGCTGATCGACTGCTCGACCATCGATGTCGACAGTGCCCGCCATGTCGGCCAACTCGCCGAGAAGGCCGGACTGGAGATGGTCGATGCGCCGGTCTCGGGCGGTGTCGGTGGGGCGGCGGCGGGCACGCTCACCTTCATGGTCGGCGGCAGCGAGACGGCCTTCGCCAGGGCCAGGCCGGTGCTGGAGAAGATGGGCAGGAACATCGTCCATACTGGCGCTGTCGGTGCCGGGCAGGCGGCCAAGATCTGCAACAACATGATCCTCGGCATCTCTATGATCGCCGTCTCGGAGGGCTTCCTGCTGGCCAAGCGCCTCGGCCTCGACGCGCAGAAGCTGTTCGATGTGGTGTCGACCTCGTCGGGTCAGTGCTGGTCGGTCACCAACTACTGTCCCGTGCCCGGACCCGTGCCGGCGTCGCCGGCCAACCGCGACTATCAGGCGGGATTCACGGCGGACAACATGCTGAAGGACCTGAAGCTCGCCCAGCAGGCGGCGCAGACCTCGGGCGCCAGCACGCCGATGGGCGCCGAGGCGGCACAGCTTTTCAACATGTTCGTCAATGCCGGCAATGGCGCCAAGGACTTCTCTGGCATCATCCGCATGCTCGACGGCAAGTGAGGATCGATGATCACGCTCTATGATCTGGTCGTACAGGAAGATCGACGACCCAGCCCGTACTGCTGGCGCATCAAGTACGCCCTCAGGCACAAGGGCCTGCCATGGCGTGAAGAACCGGTGGGCTTCACGGAAAAGCACAAGATCGCCTTCGCCCAGTCGCAAACCGTGCCGGTCATCCAGGACGGCGACAAGGCCGTGAAGGACAGCTGGGCGATCGCCCGCCATCTCGACCAGGCCTATCCCGACAAGCCGCTGTTCAAGGGCGAGGATGCCACCAACCTGGGCCGGTTCGTCGCCGGCTGGGTCGATACCGCGGTGCAGCCGGCCCTGTTCCCGATCATCGTCGGAGATCTCCATGCGCGGGTGCGCGAGGTCGATCGTTCCTATTTCGAGGAATCGCGCGGCAAGCGCCTCGGCACGATCGACTTCGCCGCCTTCCAGTCCGAGGCACGGGAGAAAGGCGTCGACGCCTTCCGATCGGTTCTTGAGCCCGCGCGGCGGATGCTGCGCGATCAGCCGTTCCTGTGCGGTCTGGAGCCCGGCTATGCCGACTATGCGCTGATCGGCGCCTTCCTGTGGGCGCGGTCCGTCAGTCCGCTGGAGCTGCTGGCGGCGGATGACCCGGTGCAGGCCTGGCGGGAGCGCATGCTCGATCTTCACGGCGGCCTGGGGCGCGAAGCCAAGGTGGCCTAGCTTCCTCGAAGGAGGGCACAGATGTCCGAATCCGCGTCGTTCCGGCCGGAAGACCATCGCTTCGGGCCGACGCACTGGTTCGAGGATCTGTCGGTCGGCCAGAAATTCTACATCAACTCGCGCACCCAGACGGAATCGATGTTCGCCGCCTTCCAGCTGGCCAGCGGCGACAATCATCCGATTCACTACGACCGAGAATATTGCCGGGCCCGGGGCCATCGCGACCTGCTGGCGCACGGGCTGCAGGTCGCGATTCAGGGAGCCGCCGGCGCCGGCGTCTTCCCGCATTTCATCGGCGATTCGCTGATCGGCTTCCTCGAGCAGTCGTCGCGGTTCCTGAAGCCCGTCTATTGCGGCGACACGCTCTATCCCATGCTGGAGGTCAGCGACCTCAAGTCCGGCAGGACGACGGGGGTCGTCACCATGACGCTCACCATCCACAACCAGTCCGGCGTGCTGGTCTGCGACGGCGAACACAAGTACCTTGTCCGCAAGCGCCCTCAATGAATGGAAGGAAGCGATCATGATCGGAGTCATTGCCAAGCTCACCATCAAGCCGGGGACCAACGCCGATTTCGAGGCGACGATGAAGGCGCTGCAGGCCAAGGTCCACGCGGATGAGCCGGGCAACAAGCTCTATGCGCTGCACAAGACGGACGATGCCAACGTCTACATCATGCTGGAGCGCTACCAGGATCAGGCTGCTCTGGAAGCGCATCGGGCGGCGCCGCATTTCAAGGAGCTGGGACGCAAGCTTGGCGACTACCTCGCCGGCCGTCCCGACGTCCAGGTGCTGCAAGAGATCTGACGCCGGCGACGGCATCGCGACTGCTGGGGACATGGGCGGAATCTTCCATCGCCATACCAAGCCGGGCACTGCGCCGGGCACGCTGGCCGGTCGCGCGCCGGTGCCGGACGAGGCGCTCGACTTCACGCTGGTCGAGTACACCGGCGAGGACGTGCAGGTCCTGCATGGGGTCGAGGTCGACGAATGCCGCTTCCATCTCGGCACGCCCGGCCACACCTGGATCGACGTGGCCGGCCGGCCGAGTTCCGACATGCTGCGCGACCTCGGCATGGCCTTCAATCTGCACCCGTTGGCGCTCGAGGACGTGTTCCATGCCAACCAGCGCAGCAAGCTCGACCTCTATGAAGGGCAGGGCTTCATCGTCCTGAGCGATCCGGTCTACGAGGACGGGGTGCTGATCCCGCGACAGGTCAGCATCTTCTTCGGCGAGAACTACGTGATCTCGTTCCATGACCACAAGATCGACATCTTCAAGCCGGTGCGCGACCGTGTGCAGACGGCGGGATCAAGGCTGCGTACGTTCGGCATCGACTATCTCGTCTATGCCCTGATCGATCTCGTGGTCGATCGCAAGTTCCCGCTGATCGAGACTCTGTCGACTCACCTCGAGGATCTCGAGGACGAGGCGCTGGAGCATCCAACCGAGGACACGCTTCTGCACATCCACCAGGCGCGGCGTGCCCTGGTGACCTTTCACCGTCTGCAGTGGGCGGAACGCGAGACGGTGCTGGCGATGATGCGGCCGGAAGTGCCCTTCATCATGCCCGAGACGCGCACCTACCTGCGCGACTGCTTCGATCATGCGGTAGCCGTGCTCGACCTTGTCGAGAGCTACCGCGAAATGACCAACGGCCTGATGGAAGTGTACCTCATGTATGCCTCCAACCGAATGTCGGAGGTCATGAAGACGATGGCCATCATCACCGTGTTCTTCATGCCGCTGAGCTTCCTGGCCGCGATCTACGGCATGAATTTCGAGCGCGACGTCGGCAACATGCCCGAGCTCGGCTGGAAGTATGGCTACGGCTTCTTCTGGGTGGTGGTGGTGGCGATCGTGGCCGCGCTCTTCCTGTGGCTGAAACGCAAGCGCTGGATCTGATCCTATGAGCGACTACCGACTGTTCGGCTCCGAGCTTTCACCCTATTCGGTCAAGGTCCGATCCTACCTGCGCTACAAGGGCCTGCCGCATGAGTGGATCCTGCGCACGCCGGCCGTTCAGGCCGAATTCCAGAAGTACGCCAAGCTCCCGCTGATCCCGCAGCTGGTGACGCCGCAGGGCGAGGGGATGCAGGATTCGACGCCGATCATCGAGCGGCTGGAGGCTCGGCACGCCGAGCCCTCGATCGTGCCCGCTGACGCGGCGCTCGCTTTCCTATCGGCGCTGCTCGAGGAGTATGGCGACGAGTGGGGGAACAAGTGGATGTTCCACTACCGCTGGCGCTACCAGCCCGACGTCTGGGCGACCGCGGAACGCATCGCGCATCAGATGGCGGGCGCGCAGGGTACGCTTGCCGTCGCGCAGGCGCGCGCCGCCGTGGCCGACCGCATGACCGGCCGGCTGGGCTTCGTCGGTTCCAACGCCGAGACGGAGCCGACCATCGAGGCTTCGTTCAGGCGCGCCTTGACGCTGCTCGAGGCGCATCTGCAGACGCGGCCCTACCTGCTGGGTGGCCGGCCGGCGATGGCAGACTTCGGCCTGTGGGGCCAGCTCTACGAGCTGGCCACCGATCCCACGCCCGGCGCGATCATGCGCGCATCGAGCCCAAAGTCGATGGCCTGGGTGCAGCGCATGCTCGAGCCGAAGAACGAAGGCGCCTTCGAAGCCTGGCCGGCGCTGTCGCCGACCCTGATGCCGCTGCTCAGGGAGGAGGTGGCCGGGATGTTCCTGCCGTGGTCGACCGTCAATGCCGCCGCGATCGAGCGCGGCGACAAGCGCTTCGAGACGATGCTCGCCGGTGCGCCGTGGACCCAGGAGCCGCAGAAGTACCACGCGCGGTCGCTGGCCGAGATTCGCCGCAAGCACGCGGCGGCGAAAGGGGCGCCGGGCCTCGACGCCATCCTGAGCGAAAGCGGCTGCCTGAAATATCTCGGGCAGGGCGTGGACTCATAAGAGCCTGGCCACAGCCTACGCCAATGTCGGATTTTGAGGCTGAAGCGGATGTCGCCTCGGCCCTGGTACCGCCGGAACCGGTTTGTGAGTACGTGCCCTAGCTAGCTTGAGTTCCGAACATACCCGGATCATCGAGACGCTGCGGACTGGTGAGGTCGTCACCGGTCGTCTCCCTTGGAGTGGTGTAGCTGGCAGGAGCAAGGCCGCGAGCGAGCGCGCTTCTCACTGGCCTAGCGCGCCTGATAGTGCGGCCGCGGCTGGGCGATCACGTAGGCCGAGACGTCCCAGGCCTGCTGCAACGTGAGCTGCGGATGCAGCGGGTCGACGCCGCGCGGCATGTTCGACCGCACGAAGGGCACGATACGCGGATAGCGGTCCATGCCCGCGCCGTCGTTGAAGCTGTCGGGCCCCCAGAGCGGCGGGAAGGCATAGCCGTCGGCGTCGCCCACCGAGCCGCGGCGCAGGCCGAGCCCGTCCTGCTGATGGCAGGCGGCGCAGACCGTCGAGAACACCATGGCGCCGCGCGCCGCGTCGGGCGCCAGCGGCGGCGCTTCGGGCGGCGGCTGGGCCGGCGCGGCGGGCACGTCGCCGACGTAGCGCAAGTAGGCGAGGAAGGCCGTCATCTCGCGTGAATCGTCGCGCAGGGGGCGGCCGTTCATTGACCGTTCCATGCACTCGTTCACCCGCTCGGCGAGCGATATCACGCGCCGGGCGCGCTCGGAGAACTTGGGGTAGGTCGAAAAGACCCCGACCAGGGGCAGGCCGGCGCGGCTGGTCCCGGCATCGAGGTGACAGCTCTGGCAGGCGAGGTTGTTGCCGGCGAAGCGCATGGCGCGGTCCGGCACCTCGGGGCCGATGTTGGCGAATGTCCGGGCGATCAGCTCGTGGCCATAGGCGATGGACGGGCCGTCGCTGCCTGCCGGGATCCTGAAGCCCGGCCCGCTGGCGCTGTAGTCCGGCCACGACTGCGGGCGCTCCGAGGGGCCGAACACCCAGGCGGGCGGCGTGTCGCCGGGAAGGTGAAGCAGCAGGACGCCCGCCGCGAGGGCGAGGAAGGCGGAAGCGAACAGCCAGGCGAAAAAGTTGAGCTTCATGGCAGCGACGACAGGACGAGCGTGAGGCCCGACAGGGCCAGCAGGGCGAGGATGACGTAGCGGAAGCCGACGTCGCTGATGCGGCCGTAGAGCATGAGGCCGAGGCGCGCACCGACCAGGGTCGACGGAACGCCGACGGCCGCCCAGACGAGGAAGCGCCGGTCGAGGAAACCGGCGATGGCCGCCGAGATCAGCGCCAGGGACAGGATCACCATGTTGAAGGGCTGGTTGATGCCGCGCTGCTCGTTGCGTCCGTAACCGCGCAGCTGAGCCCAGATCGCCGGCGCAGGTCCGCTCAGGCTGGCCATGCCGCCCAGCAGGCCGCCGATGAAGCCGATCGCGCCGTCCGCTGCACGGCCGCCGCCGGTGACGATCGGCGGGCGGCGCACGAAGGCCATCCAGCCGCTGTACAGAAGCAGCAGAACCCCTACGCCGAGCTTGAGCGGTGGCGGGTCGATGCGGTCGAGGAGCAGGATGCCGAGCGGCACGCCGACAGCACCGCCGACGAGGAAGGGCCACAGCCTCGGCCAGCGCACCCCTGCCATGATCCGGGGCAGGGACTGGAGGTGGCCGGCGACGCTGCACAGGGCGACCAGCGGCGCGGCGGTGGTCGGTGGCATCGCCTGCAGCCAGAAGCCGAGCGCCACGAGGGCATACCCCATGCCGCTCAGCCCGTTGACGAACCCTGCCGCGAGGGCGCCGGCGACAACGATGGCGATGTCGCCGGCCGGCGGCAGGAGCACGAGCTAGGCTCCGGCGGTGAAGGCCTGGATGCCGGTCATGGCGCGGCCGAGGATCAGCGCATGGACGTCGTGCGTGCCCTCGTAGGTGTTGACCGCTTCGAGGTTCATGACGTGGCGGATCACATGGTACTCGTCCGACACGCCGTTGCCGCCGTGCATGTCGCGCGCGACGCGGGCGATGTCGAGGGCCTTGCCGCAGTTGTTGCGCTTGATCAGCGAGATCATCTCCGGCTGGGCGCGGCCCTCGTCCTTCAGCCGGCCGACGCGCAGGCAGGCCTGCAGGCCGAGCGCGATCTCCGTCTGCATGTCGGCGAGCTTCTTCTGGACCAGCTGGTTGGCGGCCAGCGGCCGGCCGAACTGCTTGCGGTCCAGCGTGTAGTTGCGCGCCTGCTTCCAGCAGAATTCGGCCGCCCCCATGGCGCCCCAGGCGATGCCGTAGCGCGCGTTGTTGAGGCAGCCGAACGGCCCGCCCAGGCCCGACACGTTGGGCATCAGGTTCTCGACCGGAACGAACACCTCGTCGAGCATGATGGCGCCCGTCACAGACGCGCGCAGCGAGAACTTGCCTTCGATCTTCGGCGTTTCGATGCCCTTCCAGCTGCGCTCCAGGATGAAGCCGCGGATCGCGCCGCCGTCGAGCTTGGCCCACACCACCAGCACGTCGGCGATCGGCGAGTTGGTGATCCACATCTTGGAGCCCGAGAGCTTGAAGCCGCCGGGCACGGTCGTGGCGCGCGTCTTCATGCCGCCCGGATCGGAGCCGTGGTCGGGCTCGGTGAGGCCGAAGCAGCCCACCCATTCGCCAGAGGCGAGCTTGGGCAGGTACTTCATGCGCTGCTCCTCCGTGCCGTAGGCATAGATCGGATGCATGACCAGCGACGACTGCACGCTCATCGCCGAGCGATAGCCGGAGTCGACGCGCTCGACCTCGCGCGCCACCAGGCCGTAGACCGTATAGTTGGTGCCGGCGCAGCCGTACTTCTCGGGCAGGGTCGAGCCCAGCAGGCCGAGCGCGCCCATCTCGTTCATGATCTCGCGGTGGAACTTCTCGTGCCGGTTGGCCTCCAGCACGCGGCTCATCAGCTTGTCCTGGCAGTAGTCGCGCGCGACATCGCGGATGGCGAGCTCCTCCTCGGTGAGCTGGTCGTCGAGGAAGAAGGGATCCTCCCAGTCGAACGGCTTGGCATCGGCGCTGACGCCCTTGGCGGCACTTTTCATCGGGGTGGCGGCGACTGACATTTGGTCCTCCGGATACTTGCCGGGCGTCTTATCAGGCGATTGCGGCTGGCGTCTATGCCGCCATTTCCTTGGCCCAAGGTCGCCGGTAAGCCTTTGAGCACGCCAAGGCAGTATGGCTTTCACTTCGTCGGCACTCCTCACGTCTCGGTGGAAGGAAACGACGGTCCTCCCTGTCGCCGGAGGCGGTAGCCGCTCGCAGCTCGGGCGTAACTTTCACAAACGCCGACCTGATGATACGGTTTATTCATGACGCTCCGCGACATGCGGCCTGCTGATCTCCCGCCGGTCCGGGCATTGCTGGAACAGCTTGGCTATTCATTGGACGCGGCTGAGCTTGGTCGCCGCTACGCCCGTGTGGCTGCGGCGACCGGTCATCGCGTCGTCGTGGCCGAGATGGACGGTGAGGTGGTGGGGCTTCTGCACGTCTTCGAGCGCCCGGCGCTCGAAAAGCCCTGCGAGGCCGTCGTTCAGGCGTTGGTGGTCGACGGCAGGCGGCGCGGCAGCGGCATCGGCCAACGCCTCATGCACGAAGCGGAGAGGTGGGCGGCGGAGCGTGGTCTTGCGTCGACATCTCTTTATACCGGAACCGCGCGCTTGGATGCGCATGCGTTCTATGAACGCATTGGCTATCGCCTGAAAGGAACCTCGCACCTGATGCAGCGTGGCTAGGCTCAGGACCATCAATGCCTGGACGACCCGTCGCCGGTCCCCGGACGTCAGCCCCGGGAGCCGGTCGCCGGGGCCTCTGCGGGATCGGGCAGCTCCGCCCAGAAGTTCATCAGAGCCTCAGCAACCGGCGCGGGGGTCTCCTCCGGCCACCAGTGGCCCACGCCGGCCAGATGCGCCATTTTCGCGCCCGATTGCTGCGCTGCCCACTCATGCTGCGCCAACGTCCCGCTGGCTCGCCCGAAGTCGTCGACGGCGATGAGAGCGAGTCCCGGGCGTCGTGCGGCGCTCGACAGGAGCTGTCCCGCTTCGGCCATCGCCGGCTGTCGTGCCGACCGCAACAGCTTGAGGACGGCGCGCCCCATCTCGGGATCCATGCCTGCCGCGACCCGCTCCGCCATGCGCCCGGTCATCCCGAGGGCCGACGTCACCGCGAGCCGCTGCTCCAGGTTGCCTCCCCACAGCTCCTGCACCGAGGCTTCCCCCGGGCCCTCCTGCTGCCACAGCTGTGCCCGCGGATGCCAGACGTAATCGGGCGCGAACACGCCGAGTGCATCGGAGGCCCAGCTGCGGATCAGATCCGGACGGCTCATGGCCAGCGCCGCGACGTGGATGCCGCCCCAGTCGTGTCCCACCAGGTCGACCGGAGCGCGGAACAGCTCCAGCTGAGATGCCAGCCAGTCTCGATAGGTCGTGGTCGACGAGTCGAAGCCGCGAGGCGCGGGGACGCCGAACCCGGGCGGGGACAGGGCGACCGCGTCGGCCCGGTCGAGCTCCTTGATCAGCGGTCCCCAGATGGCCGCTGACTCGGGGTTGCCGTGGACGAGGACGAGTGGAGTGCGCGACATGAGGCCACCTCTCATATACTTGCTAAGCAACACACAAGTATAATGGCATGATCGACACGCGCGTACCATAGCCAATCGTTCTTCCCGGGCCGCTTGCGCGCGCTCCGTCGCGCGTGCTATCGCGCGCGCACTGGCGCACCGCATGGTTCGTCGATTCGATGTCTGAACAGTCCTGACGCCCGATCAGCCTCCCGCTCGCCGCACGCAGCAAGAGCGTCGCGAGCAGACCGAACGCAAGGTGGTAGCTGCCGCGACGGCGCTGATCGCCGAGCACGGGTCGCGTGCGCTTACCCTGGCAAAGGTCGGCGAGGCCGCCGGCTACAGCCGCGGGATCGTCTCTCATCACTTTGGCAGCCGCGAGAATCTGCTCCGCGCGGTGATGCGCGATGCTCGGGCCTTTGACCTCCCGGAGCCTGGGGATAGCGCCGGAGCCTGGCTGGCGGCCATGGTTCGCGCCTACCTGAAGAACATCACCAACCAGCGTCCGGCTGCCCGCGCGTTCCTGCAGATGTGGGGCGAGGCGATTGCCACCGATCCCGTCCTGATGCCACTCTACGCGGAACAGGACGCCCGCTTCCGGCGCCTGCTCGCCGATAAGGTCCGCGAAGGGATCCGCGACGGTTCGGTGCGAGCAGACGCCGACCCTGAGGCGATGGCAGTGTCCCTCCTTGGCCTCCTGCGCGGGATCGCACTGCAGCTGATCTCGACTCCACCCCCGGCGCGGATCAAGGCGATCATCGACGAAGCCGAGCGGGCCACCCGGCGTGCGCTGAAACCGTGATCCTAACCTAAGGCGCCGGTCGTCCTGCCGGTCAGGGCCCGGAAAATCTCCAGGCTCAGCCGTCCGAAGGCCTCGGAAGCACGCAATTCCACGGTACGGGGACGGGGCAGGTCGATCGCCAGGTCGGCCGCGATGCGGCCGGGCCGGGCGGACATCACGACCACCCGATCCGACAGGAACACCGCTTCCGGGATCGAATGGGTCACGAAAAGCACGGTCTTGCGGGCCTCCCGGGCGAGGTCGCGCTCGCCCCAGATGCGCAGCAGTTCGAGCGCCATGTCGTCGCGGGTCATGGCGTCGAGGGCGCCGAACGGCTCGTCCATGAGCAGCAGCGGCGGATCGAGCAGCAGGGCGCGGCAGAGTGCGGCGCGTTGCTGCATGCCGCCGGAAAGTTCGCGCGGCAGCTTGTCGCCGAACCCCTTCAGGCCGGCCATATCGAGAAGCTGCTCCGCCCGCCCGCGCAGGGCGCGAGGATTCTGGCCGGCGAGTTCGGCCGGCAGCAGCACGTTCTCCAGGATCGACCGCCATTTCAGCAGGATCGGCGCCTGGAACACCATGCCGATGTCCGGGATGGGCGCGTGCACGTCCCGGCCGGCCACCGTCACGGCGCCGACCGTGGCCGGCCGCAGCCCGGCCACGATGCGCAGCAGGGTGGACTTGCCGCAGCCGCTCGGACCGACCAGCGAGACGAACTCGCCGGCGCCGACGGACAGCGAGATGCCGGCGAGGGCCTCGACCGGGCCGCTCGCCGCCTCATATGTCATGCCGACCCGGTCGAGGCCGATCAGTTCGCGATTCACGAGAGAAGCGTCGCGGCGATCGGATCTACTTCGGCATCTCGACCTTGGTGAAGAAGTCCGTCGAATAGACGGTCTTGCACTCGACCTTCTTGGGCAGGCCCATGTAGGTGTTCACGAGGTCGACCGAAGCGCACATCTTCGTCTCGTCGATCCAGCCGATGCCGTTCTTGGCGTAGCGATCGGTCTTCATGAGATCGAGGCCGATCATCATGTTCGGCGTCATGACCTCGACATCGACTTCGGGGACGCGCTTCTTCAGGATGGCCATGGCGGCCTTGGGATCGGCCATCACGTCGCGCCAGCCCATGTAGGACGCTTCGAGGAAGGCCTTCAGCGCGGCCGGCCGCTCCTTCATGGTCTTGGCGCTGGCGATGATCGACATCGAGTACATGTCGAAGCCGAAGTCGGCCCACGGCATCATCACGACGTTGCCCTTGCCCGCGGCCTTCTCGTAGAGCGGCAGGCCGGTCGAATAGTCGCCGACGCCGTCCATGCGCTTCTCGGCGACGGCGGCGATCTTGGCGGCCGGCTCGATGTTGACCCAGCTCACCTTTGCCGGATCGATGCCGTTCACCTTGGCGAAGGCGGGGAACATCTGCCGCTGGCTGTCGCCCGGAGGGGCGCCCAGGGTCTTGCCTTCGAGATCCTTGGGGGTCTTGAGCGGCTTTTCCTTCAGGCTGAAGATGTTGAGCGGCGTCTTGTCGAACACCATGCCGACGGTCTTCACGGTCGTGCCGCGGCCGATCGAGGCGATCACGACGGCAGCGTCGGCCAGGCCGGCATCGGCGCGGCCGCTGTCGACCTTGGCGATCGAATCGCCCGAGCCCTTGGAGTTCTCCAGGGTCACGTCGAGGCCCTTGGCCTTGTAGTAGCCCTTGTCGAGTGCCACCCAGTAGGCGGCATGGTCGCCGACGGCGAACCAGTTGAGCGCGAAGGTGAACTTCTCCTGCGCCGAGGCGCTGCCGGCCGTTGCCACGGCGCTGGCCAGCATGGCGGCCAGTGCGAGCGAGAATGTACGTGTCATGGTCTTCTCCCTTTTCCCTTCCCCGATCAGTCGATCCCTTCGGCCCACGGCGCCCACAGCTTCGCGGCCAGCACGACGGCGCCGTAGAGCACCAGCCCCACGATGGAGATCCAGATCAGCGCAGCGAAGGCGACGGACGTGTTCATGCTGCTCTGGGTAGTGACGATGACGTAGCCCAGCCCCTTCTGCGAGGCCACGAACTCGCCGACGATGGCGCCGACGACGGCAGCCGTCGCGGTGATCTTCAGCGCGCTCAGGATGTAGGGCAGGGCATTGGGAATGCGGATCTTGACGAAGATCTTCCACTTGGGCGCGCTGAACACGCGGCCGAGGTCGAGCATGTCGGCCTCGACCTGGCTCAGCCCCACCGCGGTGTTGATCACCACCGGGAAGAAGCCGATCAGGGCGCCCATCAGCATGTTGGGGAAGATGCCGTAGCCCATCCAGATCAGGAACAGCGGTGCGATCGCGACCTTGGGCAGCGTGTTGACGAAGACGAGGAACGGCACCAGCGCATTGGCGACCAGCGGCGACCAGGCGATGGCCACGCCCAGGGCCACGCCGACACCGGCCGCCAGGAAGAAGGCACCGATGATCTCGAGCGACGTCACCCAGAGGTGCTGCATCCAGGCCGTGTCGCCATGCCAGAGCGCGTTCCACACCGCGAGTGGAGAGGGCAAAAGATATTCGCGGATTCCGCCGACGCTGACGGCGACCTGCCAGCTTGCGAGCAGGAAGGCGAAGAGCACTACCGTCGGCCAGTACTGGCGCAGTAGAGGCTGGAATTTGATCATGCGCGGTCGCACATTCAGGCAGACTGGCGAAGCGTCGATATACCGTCAAGCTTGAGGATCATCAGTGAAGCTTTCTCTCTGCAACGAGGTGATTCGCGAGCTGTCCTTCGAACGCCAGTGCGCGCTGGCAGCCGGCCTCGGCTATCGCGGCCTCGAGCTGGCGCCGTTCACGTTCGGCGACGATGCGTGGCGCATGCCGACCGTCAGACGCGCCGGGATTCGCCGCGCCTGTGCCGATGCCGGCCTCGCGGTGAGCGGGCTGCACTGGCTCCTGGCGGCGCCGGCTGGCCTGTCCATCACCACCGCCGACCGCGCCGTCTGGCAGCGCAGCGTCGACGTCCTGCTGGCCTCGATCGATCTCTGTGCCGAACTGGGCGGCGCCTACCTGGTCCACGGCTCGCCGGCGCAGCGCCGGGTGTCGGCACCGGACGATGCCGCGCGCGCCGAGGAGGCCTGGAGGCTTGCCGGCGAGCGTGCCGCCGCCGCCGGCGTGGCTTACTGCCTCGAGCCGCTGGCCAGCCCCGACTGCAATCTCGTCAATACGCTGGCCGAGGCTGCCGAGGTTGTGCGCCGGCTCGGCAATCCCGCCCTGCGCGTCATGGTCGACACGCTGGCTGCCAGCCTGATGGAGTCCGAACCGGTCGCCGACGCCATCCGGCGCTGGATGCCGTCGGGCCTGGTCGCGCATGTCCAGTTCAACGATCGCAACCGGCGCGGTCCGGGCCAGGGCGAGGACCGGTTCGCGCCGGTCGTGCGGGCCCTGCGTGAAACGGGCTATGACGGCTGGATCGCCATGGAGCCTTTCGTCTATGAGCCGGACGGTCCGACCTGCGCGGCGCGCATGATCGGCTACGTCGCGGGCCTGCTGGAGCAGAGCGAATGAAGGTCAAGCTGGAGGAAGTCGACCGCTACGAGCGCCACGTGAAGATGCGGCTCGCCTTCCGCTTCGGCGTGATCACGGTGACCGACGCGACCCAGGCGGTCATCCGGGCGCGCATCTCGCTGGAGGACGGCCGCAGCAGCACGGGCGTCGCGGCCGAGGCGCTGGCCGCCAAGTGGTTCGAGAAGAGTCCGACCTTCACCGACGAGCAGAATCTCGAGCAGCTGCGCCAGTCGCTGGATCTTGCCATCGGTCTCTATTGCACGCACGGCTTCGACCGGCCTTTTGGACTGTTCGCCGAGACCTACCGCGAGCAGCAGAAGCGCGGCGCTGCCCTCGGCCTCAATCCGCTCGTCGCCGGCTACGGGCCGGCGCTGCTCGATCGGGCGATCCTCGACGCCCTGGGGCGGGCCACGGGCCAGTCCTTCTCCACCATGATCGCGGCCAACGTCCCCGGCATGCGCGGCACCGCCCTGACCCCGGACATCGACGACGCGGCCCTGACGCCGTTCCTCGCCGGCCTCGCGCCGGGCAGGAGCATCGATCTCCGCCATACGGTCGGCCTGGTCGATCCGCTGACCGCGGCCGACCGCCCGGCCGACGAACGGGTCGATGATGGCCTGCCGGAAACGCTGGAGGAGGTCGTCTCGTACTATCGCGGCCGCTACTACAAGCTGAAGGTCGGCGGGAACATCGCGGCCGACCTCGACCGGCTCGGTCGGATCGCGTCCGTGCTCGATGCCGGCGCCGGGGACTACCGCACGACGCTGGACGGCAACGAGCAGTACGACGACGTCGAAGGCATCGTCGAGCTGTGGCGCAAGGTCGAGGAGACGCCGTCCCTGGCGCGGCTCGCGAAGTCGACCCTGTTCATCGAGCAGCCGATCAAGCGGGCGGTGGCGCTGTCGCGGTCGGTCGCGCCTCTGGCGAAGCACCGTGCGGTGATCATCGACGAGTCCGACGGCGAGCTCTCGTCGTTCCCCGACGCGCTCCGGCTGGGCTATGCCGGCGTGTCGAGCAAGAACTGCAAGGGCTTCTACAAGTCGATCCTCAACGCCGCCCGCGTCGCCCGGCTGGGCGCCGGCTACTTCATGTCGGCCGAGGATCTCACGACCTGGCCGGGGGTCAGCGTACAGCAGGACCTGGCGCTGGTGTCGCTGCTCGGACTGACGCATGTCGAGCGCAACGCGCACCATTTCATCGACGGCATGAGCTTCGCCCCCGAGGCGGAGCAACGTGCCTTCGTCGCCGCGCATCCCGACCTGTACGAGAAGAAGGACGGCCGGCCGGCGCGGCTCAGGGCGGGGGGCGGCCGGCTGTCGCTCGGCTCGCTGGACGTGCCGGGCTTCGCGCTCGGCGCGGACATGGATTTCGGCTCGATGACGCCGATGGCTGCAGGAGCACGGATATGACATTGCCGACCCGTTTCGACAGCGTTGAGGCTGTCGAGGATTTCATGACGGCACCGTCGCATGCCCTGGTCGCCGACCTGAAACGGGCGCCGGGCGACATCATCGTGCTGGGCGTCAGCGGCAAGATGGGGCCGACCCTGGCGCGCATGGCCAAGCGGGCGGCGCCGGACCGACGCGTCATGGGCGTGGCGCGCTTCAGCGAACGCGGCGTGAAGGAGGCGCTGATCGAGGCCGGCGTTGAGCCGATCGCCGCCGATCTGCTGGACCGTGCCGCGATCGAGGCGCTGCCCAGGGCGCCCAACGTCGTGTTCATGGCCGGTCGCAAGTTCGGCGCCACCGGTGACGTGCCGCTCACCTGGGCGATGAACGTGCAGGTGCCCGCGATGGTCGCCGAGGTCTTCAGGGACTCGCGCATCGTCGCCTTCTCCACGGGGTGCGTCTATCCGTTCGTGCCGACCGACGGCCGTGGCGCGGACGAAGACGTGCCGCCGGTCCCACCGTCCGGCGACTATGCCAACTCGTGCGTCGGGCGCGAGCGCATGTTCGAGTACTTCTCCAGGAAGTATGCGACGCCGGGCCGGCTGTTCCGCCTGAACTACGCCATCGACATGCGCTACGGCGTGCTGCACGACGTCTGCCGCAAGGTGCTCGGCGGAGAGCCCATCGACCTGTCGATGGGGCACGTCAACGTCATCTGGCAGGGCGATGCGAACGCGGTCGCGCTGCGGTGCCTGGCGCATGCGACGACCCCGACCACGCCGCTCAACGTCACCGGCCCTGAGACCATCGAGATCCGCTGGCTTGCCGCTGAGTTCGGCAAGCTGTTGGGAATGCAGCCCAGCTTCGTCGGCAAGGAGGCGTCGACTGGATGGCTGAACGATTCGCGCCGCATGGTGAAGGCGTTCGGTCCGCCGTCGGTGCCGCTCGCGAAGATGATCGAATGGACGGCCGACTGGCTGGCGCGCGACATGGGCTCGCTCGACAAGCCCACGCACTACGAGGTGCGCGATGGCCAGTACTGAAGTGCCAGCCGACCGGCTCGATGCCCGGCCCATCGGTGCCGACCAGGGCGAGGCGGTGTGGCCCCTGTCGATCGAAGCCGGCTGGAACCAGAACCTGGCCGACTGGCGCTTCATGCTGGCGGCCGGCCGCGGCTTCGGCTGCGTGGGCCAGGACGGCAGGTGGCAGGCCAGTTCGCTCGTCCTGCCGCTCGGGCAGCGGCTCGCCTGGATCAGCATGGTCCTGGTCACGAAGGAGCGGCGGCGCGGCGGCGTCGGCACGGGGCTGCTCAGGCGCTGCATCGACGAGATACAGGCCGCGAATGCCGTCGCCGGACTCGATGCCACGGAGCAGGGGCGGCCGATCTATCTGCCGCTCGGCTTTCGCGACCTCTACCGGATCGCGCGCTGGCACTTCGATGAGGCGAAGGACGATGCTAGCCCGCCGCCGGCCGGTGTCGTCCTGCGGCCCGTCGTACCCGCGGACCTGCCGCGGCTTGCCCTCTACGATCGCCCGCTGACCGGCATGGAGCGGCCTTCCATCCTGGCCCATCTCGCCCTGCGCCAGCCGGCACGCGCCTGGCTCGCCGAGGACGCGGGCGGGAAGATCGTCGGATACGTGCTCGGCCGCGAGGGCAGGATGGCGACGTCGATCGGGCCGGTCGTGGCCGACAGCGAGGCGATCGCGCTTGCCCTGATCGTCCGGGCGCGATCGGGGCGGGGGCCTTTCATTATCGACGTGCCCATCGCGCACCAGGAGGTCCGCGCCTGGCTGGAGAGGCAGGGCGCGACGTCCCCGCGCGGCTACATGCGCATGACGCTGGGCGAGGCCAAGGGCCTCGACGATCCTTCGCACGTCTTCGCCCTGGCCGGGCCGGAACTCGGATAGGATGACGCCATGACCCCGGACAAAGCCCTCCACTGGCGCGATCTGCCGGCGCCGGTCCTGTCCCTGCTGCGACAGGGCTCCGTCATTCCGGCCCATCCGCTGGCCCTTGGCCCCGATCGCCGGTTCGACGAACGGTCACAGCGCGCCATCAGCCGCTACTACGTGGATGCCGGCTCCGGCGGCCTGGCGGTGGGCGTCCACTCCACCCAGTTCGCGATTCGCGAGGTCGGCCTCTACCGCCCGGTCCTGGAGCTCGCCATCGAGACGGCGCGGGAATGGACCGACCGTCCGCTGGTCATGATCGCCGGCGCGGTCGGCCGGACGGCGCAGGCGGTCGAGGAAGCACGCACGGCGCGATCGCTCGGCTACCATGCCGTGCTGCTGTCGCTCGCGGCGTTCAAGGGCGCCGGCGAGGACGAGCTGATCGAGCATTGCACGGCGGTCGCGAGGGAGATGCCGCTGGTCGGCTTCTACCTGCAGACGGCGGTCGGCGGCATTGCTCTGTCGCGATCGTTCTGGGCGCGCTTCGCCGCCATCGACAATGTCGTGGCGATCAAGGTGGCGCCGTTCAATCGCTATCGCACGCTCGATGTCGCGTTCGGCATCGCCCAGGCCCAGGCCGAGGAGCGCATCACCCTCTATACTGGCAACGACGACCACATCGTCGCCGACCTGCTCACGCCGATGGTGGTGCGCACGGGCAATCGCGAGATCATCCTGCGCTTCAAGGGGGGGCTGCTTGGCCATTGGAGCGTCTGGACGCGCGGCGCCGTCGAGCTGCTGGAGAAGATCAAGCTGGCGGTGTCGGCCGGTGCCGTGCCGCCGGAGATCCTGGCGCTCGATTCGTTCGTGACGGATTGCAACTCGGTCGTGTTCGACGTCGAGCACGACTTTGCCGGCTGCATCCCCGGCTGCCACGAGATCCTGAGGCGGCAGGGGCTGTTGACCTCCATCGAGTGCCTCGATCCGCACGAGACGCTGAGCCCCGGCCAGAGCGCGGGCATCGACAGGCTCTACGCGACCTATCCCGAGCTGCACGACGACGCCTTCGTCGCGGCCAACCTCGAGCGCTGGCGGAACTGAGTGGACGATCTCTTCGAAACATATGACGCGCTGGCCGTCGGTCGACTCGTGCGGACCGGCAGGCTGGGCGCGCGCGAGCTTCTCGACGCCACGCTCGCGCGGCTGCGTACGCTGAACGAATCGCTGAATGCGATCACCGACCTCTACGAGGGCGACTTGCTCGAGCGGTCGGTGGCCCGCGCCGGCGATGGGCCGTTCCACGGCGTGCCGTTCCTGGTCAAGCAGCTGATGGCCGACTGTGCCGGCACGCCGACCACCGTGGGCTCGCGGTTCTTCGCGACGCAGCCCGTCGCCGCCGCCGACAGCGCCGCCGTGGCCCGGATGCGCCGGGCCGGCCTCGTCATCGTGGGGCGCAGCAACACCAGCGAGTTCGGCCTCGCGCCGACGACCGAGCCCGCCTTCGGCGGTTCGACCCTCAACCCCTGGGGCGAGGGCCTGTCGCCGGGCGGATCGTCGGGCGGGTCCGCCGCCATCGTGGCGGCCCGCGGCCTGCCGATGGCGCACGCGACCGACGGCGGCGGCTCGATCCGCATACCTGCTTCACTCTGCGGCCTGTTCGGGCTGAAGCCGTCGCGCGGCCGCGTCAGCCTGGCGCCGATCGGCGAGACGCTGGCTGGCGCCGGCGCGCAGCATTGCGTGTCCATCTCCGTGCGCGACAGCGCCGCGCTGCTCGACGCCATCGCCGGCCCCAAGCCGGGCGACCCCTATGCCGCACCGCCGGCCGGCTCGTTCCTGGCGGCGACGCAGCGGCCACCGGGGCCGCTGCGGGTGGCGTTCATGCGCAAGCCGGTCGGCGGCCAGCCGCTCGATCCCGTGCTCGTTGGCGCCGTCGAGGAGACGGCCGCCCTGCTGGAGGAGCTTGGCCATTCGGTGGAGGAGGCGACGCCCGGCTACGATGCCGCCGCGGCAGGCGAGGCGCTGGGCACCATCATGGCCGCCAACACCTGGACGAACATCCAGATCCGCGCCAACGGGCGTTTGCCGGGCCCCGACGATCTCGAGCCGCTGACCAGGCTGGCGGCGGAGCAGGGGCGGACGATCTCCGCCCACGACTACATCCGGGCGGTGCAGACCTTCCATCGCACCGGCCGTCAGCTCGGCGCCTTCTTCGAAGGCTATGACGTGCTGCTGTCGCCCACGATCGCGCGGGTCTCGCTGCCGCTCGGCGCGGTGCGGACCGACGGCGACATGGACCAGTACCGGCAGGGGCTGGCGCCGATGGTGGCCTTCACGTCAGTCTGCAACGCGGCCGGCGTGCCGGCCATGTCGGTGCCGCTCGCCTGGACGGACGGCGGCCTGCCCATAGGGCTTCACTTCGCCGCCCGCTTCGGGGCCGAGGAGATTCTGTTCTCGCTCGCGGGCCAGCTCGAGCAGGCGCGCCCGTGGCGCAATCGCAGGCCCGCAGGCGGAGGCGCGAGATGAGCCGCGGGACTCGCCTGGCGATCGCCGGCTTCGTGGCCGGCGCGCTCGGCGTGCTGGTCTTCCATCAGCTCGGCTTCTGGATCACGAACGAGCTCGGCCTGACCCGCGTGAGCCTCTACAGCATGCGCCCGGTGCCGCCGTTCGGCGCACCGGTCATCGTGTCGGCCGCTTTCTGGGGCGGCCTTTGGGGCGTTGCGGCCGTGCTCCTGGTGCCGCGCCTGCCGGGGGCGCTGGGTGGCGTCCTGGGCTGGATCCTGTTCGCGGCCGTGATCGTCGCGCTGGTGAACTGGTTCGTCGTGCTGCCGCTCAAGGGGCTGCCGGTCGGCGGCGGCTTCCGCATGCCCGGCGTCGTCGTCGTCCCCGCCGTCTATGCGCTGTGGGGCTTCGGAATGTGGTTGATCGCGACATTCCTGCGGCGGCGCTGGCGCATCTGAGACGTGTTGCCGAAGGCAACCGATCGGCCGCCGGCGCGTTGTTTCCGTCCCATGTAGGATCAGCCACGCTCAGGATGGAGGAAAGACATGTTCGGAACCCGTCGAAGCATCCCGTTCTGGCGCCCGAAGCGGCGCCTGGTCAATGTCGAGCGGGCGCTGGCCTCGACCCAGCACGCTGGCCGCAAGGATGAAACCGTGTCCGCAAACGACGTTGCTGCAAGGCGTGCGCGCAGCCGGCTGGCGGCCGAAGCCAGGAAGAAGGCCCGCTTCGCCGAAGGCTGATCGGCGGATGCCCTCAGCGGATCCCTGACGTCGCGAAGGCGGCGACGAGCTGGCGCTGCGCCAGCAGATAGAGCAGCACCACCGGCAGGGCGGCGAGCAGGGCGGTGGCCATCAGGGGCCCCCATTCGCCGCCTTGCTCGCCCGTCGTGGCGAACAGCTTGAGCCCGATCGACAGCGTCTTGTGCTCCGTCGCATCCAGGATGAGATGCGGCCAGAGATAGAGGTTCCAGGCGCTCAGGAACGACAGCACGGCCATGGCCGCGACGGCGCCCCAGATGTTGGGCAAGGCGATGGTCAGCATCTGCCGCCACGGCCCGGCGCCGTCGATGCGAGCGGCCTCGAACAGCTCGCGCGGCAGCGCCTTGAAGGCCTGGCGCAGGAAAAAGACCACGAAGCCGCAATGGCCGATCGTCGGCACGATCACGCCCGTCAGCGTGTCGTAGAGACCGATGCCGGCCACCGCGACGTAGGTGGGCAGCAGCGTGATCACGTAGGGCACCGTCATGGTGCCGATGACCAGGGCGAAGGCCGCGTCGCGTCCCCGGAACGACAGGACGCCGAACGCGAACGCCGCCGGCACCGAAACGGCGAGCTTGCCCAGTGTGATGGCGCCGGCGACCACGACCGAATTGACGAACCAGATCCCGACCGGATGAAGCCGGAAGGCGGCGGCGAAGTTGCCGAGCGTGGGCTCTGCCGGCCAGAGGGAGAAGGTGGACCTGAACACGTCGTCGGGCGGCGCGAAGGCCGTGCGCAGCATCCAGAGCAGCGGGAACAGCGTGACGATGCAGGCGCCGACGAAGACCAGGTGCAGGATGATCTGGCCGCCTTTGGCGGCGGCAGGGCCGCGCGCCTGGGACATGGGGCGGATGGTCCGCGGCCCCGAGCGACGCTCCAGGGGACGCTGCAGGGGACGCTCCAGGGGGCCGGCCTCAATCGTAGTGGACACGACGCTCCCCGAAGTGGAACTGCGCCCATGTCACGCCGGCGATGATGGCGGCGATCAGGACGGCGACGGCGGCGGCCTCGCCGAACTGGAAATGACGGAAGCCGCGCTCGTAGAGGAAATACAGGAGGTTGCTCGAGGTCCGGTACGGGCCGCCCTCGGTCAGGACGTCGACCGCGCCGACGATCTCGTCGAGCACGATGATGAAGGTGGTGACGACGGCGAAGAACAGGGCCGGGGAGATCAGGGGCAGCTCGATGTCGATGGCACGCCGCCAGGGACCGGCTCCGTCGATGCGCGCCGCTTCGACGACGTCGCCCGGCACGTTGGCCAGCGCGGCGAGGAAGATCAGCAGATTGAGTCCGAAGCTCTTCCAGAAGGTGACGGCGATGACGCTCCAGAGGGCGAGGTCGGGGTCGCTCAGCCAGCGTTGCGGCGGCAGGCCGACCGCGCCCGTGAGGGTGTTCAGGAACCCGACCGTGGGATTGAACAGCCACAGCCAGACGACCGCCGCGACGGGAAACGACAGCACCGAGGGCGCGAACAGGGCGGTGCGGTACAGGCGGCCGGTCGCCTTCGCGGCGACCCGCATCAGCGCGAAGGCCAGCGCCAGCGGCACGCCGACCTGCAGCGGCAGGAGGGCCAGCAGATAGAGTCCGGTGTTGGCCAGCGCCAGATGGAAGTCGGGATTGGCCAGCGTTCCGCGATAGTGATCCAGGCCACGCCAGGTGGCTTCCTGGCGCAGCAGGCTCCAGTCGAAGAACGACAGGCCGAAGGTGGCGACCATCGGCAGCCAGACGAACAGGACGGCGGCGGTGACCGCGGGGCCGGCGAAGAGCCAGGGGGATTCGCGAAGCCGATGCCCCACTGTCGTCACCACGCCAGGGTCAGCCCGTCCGGGTCATGCCGCGATCAGCTTCTCGATGGCCTGCCGGTCGGCACGCAGGCCCTCGGGCACGCCGACGGCGCCGTTCACGATCTTGGTGATCCAGTCGATATGCACCGTGAGCGCTTCCAGGCCGCGCGCGCCCGGCCAGATCGTCTCGCTCGTGAGCCCGCTGTCCATCTGCGCATAGGCCGCCGCGTTGCCGGGCGGGACCGGGATGTCGTTGACGGTGACGTTGAGGTAGCCGGTGGCCAGCCAGATCTCGAAGCCTTGCTTGCTGGAGACGAACTCCATGAACTTGTAGGCGCCGTCCTGCTGCTCCTTGACCTTGGAGTAGACCGCCAGGAAGTTGCCGCCCGAGTTCATGCGGCGCGGATGACCGGCGAGTCCCGGCATCTGCGCCAGGCGCAGGTCGAACTTGGCGGCCTGCCGCACGCCGGTCTGGCGGCCGGACGAGGATGCCATCACGCCGATCGCACCGGCCTGGAAGGCCGCCAGCATCTCCGGGATGGTCATGACGCGCCAGAGATTGTCGCGGCGCGGCTGGACGAACGCCTCGATGCCCTTCACTGCGGCGGCGCTGTCCATCACCGGCTTGCCGTCGGCATCGATCACGTCGCCGCCGGCGTTCTGGATGAACGCCTGTGGCAGCCACTCGTTGACCTCGTAGCAGAGACCCTGCTTGCCGGTCTTCTCCTGGAGCTGGCGGACCATCGGATAGAGCTCTTCGACGGTCTTCGGCTCGGCCTTGGGATCGAGGCCGGCCTGGGTCCAGAGCGCCTGGTTGATGTAGAGGACGGGCGTGCTCATCGACCATGGCAGGCCGATCGGCACGCC
>QFCS01000316.1_pt1 | contig 59967 bp, 57 predicted proteins | sample 3576561 | NCBI WGS metagenome assembly QFCS01 | reverse complement strand
TCGTGGGAAGCAGCGGCTGGATAACAGACCACTCGAAATCCGTCAGATCGAAACGCGCCATGATCGCCTCCTGCAAATTGCAGGAACGGAATCACAGCCGCGGCCGATTGGGAATCCCGTTTATGGGTATGTGACCTAGACTGGTGCAGGCTGCGCCATTGGCCTTGTGTTTGTCGTCGCGTCTCCCTAGAACGGCTGGTGTCAGCATGTTACAACAGGTTGAGATGGCTTTGTTTTCTCCCGAAGGCGATACGCCGCTCTACATCCAGGTCGCCGATGCCTTGCGGCAGCGCATCCTGGACGGTGAGTTTGCGGCCAATGACCTGCTTCCCTCGGAATCGGAAATGGTGCGCAGCTTCGACGTCAGCCGGGTGACAGTCCGGCAGGCCATTGCGCTGCTTTCGGAAGAGGGACTTCTCGGCAAGGCGCAGGGAAAGGGCTCGTTCGTAAAAGCTCTGGTTGTCGAGCAGAATTTTCTGGGATTGCTGGAATTCCGCCGCGATCTGCGCCGCCAGGGGCACGAGCCGACGGCGGAGATATTGAGCTACGAGCGGATTGTTCCATCTGCCGCCATTCGCTTGATGTTCGGATTGGGTGAGCGTGACGAAGTGCATGCGATAGAGCGTCTGAAGCGCAGCGACGGCCGTCCGATCATGCTTGATCGCCTTTATCTACCCTGTCACCTGCTTCCGGAGCTTGATCAGCTCGAATTAAGGACGATGTGGTTCGCGGATTTGTTGATCAGCCATGGCCTGAAGCTCGTGCGCGCCCGCAAGATTGTGCAGCCGGTGGTCGTCGGCAATGCCGAGGCCAAGATACTTGACGTGCGGCCTAGCTCCATCGGCCTTTTAGTAGACCGTACGATCTGGCAGTCGACCGAGGACGAGGTTCCCGTTCTGTTGACCCGTTCCGTGATCTCTGGCGATGCTGCCAAGTTCTTCGTGGACGTGGCCGTGGAACAGCCCGAGCTTCATTAGCCGGTCTCAAATCAACGGCAGGCCTATCAGGGCCAGAAGGCTGATAGTTGCCAAGGCCAGAAGAGACAATGTTCCGGCAGCAAGCACACGCCCACCGGAGGCAAGCAAGCTGAAGATATTGACCGAAAGGCCAAGCGCCGCCATCGAAACGAGGGTGAGGACGCCTGATGCCTGGTGGATCGCCGGCAACGCGATTTCAGGAATGAGGCCCAGCGATCTGACGGCCATCATGCCTAGGAAACCAAGGATGAACCAAGGCACGAGGCAGCTCAGCCGAGGTGTTGCGCCGCCGTCGCGTCGCGACCTCCATCCCAGCAGCAGGATCACGGGGCCGAGCATCAGCACGCGCATCAGCTTGACCATTGCGCCGACCTGGACGCTTAGGGCACCCACGGGCGCGGTCGCCGCGAGGACCTGCGGGACCGCGTAGACCGTCATCCCCGCGAGGATTCCATACTGATGCTCGTTCAGCCCGAACGCCCGGGGAAGCACTGGCAGAAGCAGGACGACGATAATTCCCAAGGCTGCGGTGAACGCGATCGACGAGGCAACGTCCTTCGATTCCGCCTTGATGACGGGCGCGGCGGCGACGATTGCCGAGTTGCCGCAGATCGAGTTGCCGCAGGCGATGAGCGTCGCCAGCTTTTCAGGAAGACCGAGCAGGCGCCCGATCGAATAGCTTACAATCAGAGAAGCCAGAACAACGCAGAACACGATGCCCATGAGGGCAAATCCATCCGGACCTATCGCCGCTATGTTGATCGAAGCGCCGAGCAGAACGATGGCGATCTCCAGCAACGTCTTGGCCGAGAAATTGATGCCCTGGAGAAAAGCCTCGCGCATGCCGAAGGCGGATCGGATCAGGGTTCCGACGATGATTGCAAAGACCAGCCCGTCCATCCAGACATAGCCTGTCATAGCCTTCTCGGCGGCTTCCATTCCGAACGCCGCGGCTGCCACCGCGCAGGCGAGCAGAGTACCGGGCACGAGCGTCGAGCGAGTAACCAAGGCCGCTTCCATCGATGCAATGATTTGAAATCACTTATCAAATCGCATCCATGATCGTTGAAATCCATCGAATAAAACTGTATGATTCATTCGCTTGGTCTGGATGATCCTGATGACGTTCGAACAGTTGTCGATATTCGTCGCCGTTGCAGAGCGGCAGCACTTGACCCGCGCGGCGCAGGCGCTTCGTCTGACTCCTTCGGCAGTGAGCGCGTCGATCAAGGCGCTGGAGGGATTTTACAATGTGGCCTTGTTCGAACGTGTCGGCCGGCGCATCGAGCTAACGCAGGCTGGCCGTATATTCTTGACCGAGGCGAAGGCGACGCTCGTCAGGGCGCGTTCCGCCAGGCTGGTTTTAAGCGAGCTGGGTGGCCTGCGGCGTGGGGCTCTGGAGATCCACGCAAGCCAGACAGTGGCGAGCTACTGGCTGCCGGCGCGGCTGATGCGGTTCCACGAACGGCATCGCCATGTCGAAATCAAGCTGACCGTCGCCAACACGACGATGGTGGCGCGGGCGGTGCTGGAGGGCACGGCCGAGATCGGCTTCATCGAGGGCGCGCTGGACATGCCGGCGCTGTCTCAAGTGCCGGTCGCCCGCGACGAACTGGTGGTGGTGGTTCCGTCCGATCACCCGCTGGCTCGCGACAGGAACGTCACCTTCGCCAAGCTGCTCAGCGAGGTCCACTGGATCATGCGCGAGGAAGGATCCGGCACGCGGTCGGAATTCGAGCAGGCCCTTAGGCGCATGGGCCTCCAGGCATCGGCATTGCAGGTCGCGCTGGTATTGCCGTCGAACGAGGCCGTGCTTTCCGCCGTTTTGGCGGGACGTTGCGCGGCGGCGATGTCGCGCAGTGCCGCGGCTCCCTATGTCGACACCGGTCAGCTTGCCGTCCTCGAAGTCAGTCTGCCACCGCGCGACTTCACGGCCGTCCGCCACAAGGAGCGGCACACCGGCATGGCGGTGAGGGAGCTTCTCGATATTTGTACCGAAGCCGGCTGACTGGATCCACGGGCTTTCACAAGAAATGAGCCCGGCTGTTGGTGGCTGCCAACGACCGGGCTGTCGAGTGTCAAGAATCTCGGCGGATGTCGGATCAGGTAACCGCGCCCGATGCCGCTCTTCTTAGATGCTGGTGATGAGCCCGCCGTCGATGCGGATCACCGAACCGGTGATGTAGGAAGCGCGTGTACTGGCGAGGAAACAGACCGTATCGCCGTATTCCTTCGGGTCACCATATCGCCCAACCGGAATGCTGCTCGTGCTTTCCGCCACCACCTCGGCGACCGGCCGGCCTTCGCGCGTCGCCTTCTGCTCGTCCAGGAAGGTGATGCGGCCGGTAGCGATACGGCCGGGCAGCACGATGTTGGTCGTGATGCCGGACGAACCGACCTCGCGAGCAAGCGTTTTCGACCAACCCACGAGGGCCAAGCGAAGGCTGTTGGAGATGCCCAGATTCGGGATGGGGGCGACCACACCCGACGACGTCGAGGTGATGACGCGGCCCCAGCCTTTTTGCCGCATGCCCGGCAGCACATGGTCGGTGACGGTGATGACCGGCCGGACCATCATCTCGAAATACTTCGACCACGTTTCCGGGGACTGTCCGCTGGCCGGCGTCGGCGGCGGGCCGCCGGTGTTGTTGACGAGCACGTCGACGGTGCCGAAGGCCGTCGTTATCGTCTTGAGATTGGGCTCGATGACCGTCAGGTCAGCCAGGTCCCATGTGACGGCGATCGCCGAGCCCCCGGTCTGTGTGATATCCGAGACGGTCCGACCTGCGGCAGCCGCGTCGATATCGGCGACGGCGACCTTTGCTCCTTCCGTCGCGAGCGAGCGGGCGATCGCGCCACCAAGTCCGCCGCCAGCGCCGAACACCAGCGCCACCTTGCCGTCCAGTCCAAAATCCATTCACTCCTCCCGTACCGCGCCCAAGGGACGCGCTATATCCAAGAAACAAGGGCCGGAGCGGTGACACCGGCCCCAGGCCAGGCTTACGCGGCCTGCTTCTGATCGATGCTTTCCAGGATCGCGTCCAATTCGGCGAAGTCTTCGTTCTTCGGGGTAACCAGAGGCGGACGCATCGGGCCGCCGGCGAGGCCGACCCGGTCCATGGCCGCCTTCACGACGGCGGCGTGGCCGAGACGTTTGGACAGCATGCGGAAGGGCGCCAGCCTTGCAAACATCGATTGGCCGAGCCTGTAATTGCCGTTGATGGCGGCCTGGTACATGTCGATGAAATACTGCGGCATGAAGCTCGCTGCGGTCGAACTGGAACCGACGGCGCCCAACGCCATAACTGGCCACATCATGGCTTCCGAACCGCCGAACACGGCCATTTTGCCCCCAACCTGCGAGATCGTCTCCTCGATCTCCATGATATTGCGGGAAGCCTGCTTAACCGCCACGACCTGGTCGATCTCGGCGAGCTTGGCGAGATACTCGGGCGTAAGGTTGAAACCGGCGCGATCGGGTGCGTTGTAGAGCACGATCGGCAGATCCACCTTGCTCGCGATACGGGCGAAGTGATCGTAGACGCCCTTCCAGGTCACCTGCGAATAATAGGGCGGCGTCATCAGCACGGCATCGGCGCCGACCTCCTTTGCGTAGCGGGTCAGTTCCTGAGCTTCGAGGGTGCTGGAGTGAGCGGTGCCGCAAATAACCGGCTTGCGCCCGGCATTCGCCTCGACGGTCGCCTTCATTATTTGCTTCTGTTCGTCGGAGTTCAGCGAGTGGAACTCGCCCTGGGTACCGAGACACACCAGCGCATGAGCGTTGGACTTTGCGGCGAACTCGACGTTCCGGCGATGGCCGCTCAGGTCGAGACCGTAGTCTGAGGTGAATGGTGTGATCAGGATCGTATGAATGCCGTGCAGGAAAGGAAGGTGCTGGTCCATGGTGGTTGTCCTTGGGTTTCCGCCAGTTCTAATGAGCGAGGGCCGACCGGGCCTCGCCGAAGCAAAGGCGGTTGACCTCGCCTTCGCTACCGTTCGCGCCGCCCCCGTGCTCGCGCAGGGTGTAACGCTGAGCTTTAAACTCATTATGACAAGTTATAATGTCATGCTGGGTTTAGCAAGCGCTCTTTCGCGATGGCCGCTGGGATGGTAACTCATTCCAACATGTAGCGATATCTACCTTGCTCTGTCGCGAATGGCGGGCGAGCGCAGTCCGTAAGGTGGCGAGGGACTATGGACGCCAAACCTCCTCCCGATCTCCCAGGAGTAAGCCTGGTAACGCTCTTCACCACCTTCCTGAAGGTGGGGCTTCTCAGCTTTGGCGGCGGGCTATCGGGATGGATTTATCAGGAGGTGGTGGTTCGCCGCGGCTGGATCACCGCCGAGGATTTCCTTGCCGGATTGACGATCGCCCAGATTCTCCCGGGCACGAACGTAACCAATATAGCGGTCTATGTCGGCAACCGTGTTCGTGGCGTCGCAGGAGCGGCGGTCGCGGTCGGTGCCCTGCTGATTGGCCCGTTCTTGCTGGTCATATTGCTTGCCGAAACCTTTTCCTGGCTGATCCGCTTCGATGGCGTGGCGGATTTCCTCGACGGCGTGGCGGCAGCAGCCGTGGGTCTGCTCCTGGTGATTGGCCTCCATTCCGGGCGCGCGGCGCTGGCCAGTGTCCGCTCCGCCACCAGCTTCGTCGTCATCTTTGTCGGAATCGGTTTCCTCGGCGCGCCGCTCGTCGGGACCGTGATCGCAGTTGGCATCGTGTCGGTGGCGCTGACGTGGAGGCGCCGCGATGTTCGATAGCCGCCTGTTCGCGCTCGTCTCGGTGTTTACGCCGCTGTCCCTGGTAGCGATCGGCGGCGGGCCGAGCATCTTTGCCGGCATCCAGCGCGAAGTGGTTGACGTGCACCAATGGATGAGCGGACGGGAATTCCTTCACGCCTTTGCCATATCGCGCGCCGCGCCGGGTCCCGGTTCGATGATCTCGACGCTTGTCGGCTGGCATGTCGCCGGTCTGCCCGGGGCGATCGTGGCGACGCTGGCACTGTTCCTGCCGACGTCGATCCTCTGCTATTTTGTCGTCCGCCTCTGGTTCCGTTTCGCGGGCCGCGGATGGCACAACGCCATCACGTCGGCTCTCCAGCCGATCGGCGGCGGGCTCATCCTGGCGGGTGCGGTACTCATCGCCCGCATGTCGTCGGCCGGCCTGCTCTACTGCGCCGTAGCCGGGCTGGCAGCGCTGGCATTTCATGTACGGCCCAAAATGTCGCCACTAATTGGCCTTGTCGCCGGGGGATTGGTCTTCGTTGCCGCTCGGGCCGTTATCCCCGGGCTTCACTAGGTGACGGCCTGTTTCAAAGCAGGCGATTATGAGCGGCGGTGGCGTCCTTGGCAGGCGATGCTTGTCATGATAGGTCACGACAAGCATCGCAGCCGCCGGGCGGACCGGCGTCTTCTTGGCCCACTGGCCTGGCCTGTGAAGCCGGCCGGGTAAACGCGGTGATTGTTCCCCGGCAATGGGAGATGGGCGCATGAATCAGCACGATCTGTTCGCACCGAGTCATCAGCAAAAGCTGTACCTCAAGCTGGCGGACACGATCCGGCAGCAGATCGTTGACGGATCCTTTCCGGCGAACGAGCTGCTCCCTTCGGAAAGCGAAATGGTCGAGAAATACAGCGTCAGCCGGGTTACGGTTCGCCAGGCGATCGCCGTGCTGGTCGAGGAAAACCTGGTAAAGCGCATCCAGGGGAGGGGCTCCTTCGTCAAGGAAGCCAACTTCGAGCAGAACATGCTCGGGTCGCACGACCTCCTGCACGACCTCGGCGACGATGGACAGCCGCAAAGCTTCCGCGTGTTCGACTACGAGTTGGTTACGCCGCCCAAGCACTTCGACAACATCTTCCAACTGCCTCCGGGCGAGAAGGTCCATTCTTTCCGCCGCCTGAAGTTCAGCGACGGACTGCCTGTGATGCTGGAATATCTTCTGCTGCCGACGTTGCGCCTGCCTGATCTCGACAAGAAGGGCATAGAGGTGCGCTGGATCGCGCAGATCCTTGCAGAGGACTATGGCATCCACATCAAGCGCATGCGCAAGACGCTGCAGCCAATCGTAATCGGCTCGCGCGAGGCGCGTCACCTCCAGGTGAAGCCGCGCTCGGTCGGGCTGCTGGTCGACCGCATTACCTGGCCCGACGACACCGATCCGATGCCGATCCTTATAACCCGCTCCATCGTCAAGAGCGAGCACGCCAAGTTCTACGTAAACATCAAGTACGACGGGGCCGAGGGGGAGGTCTGAACGACTGCCAGCCTGTGTCGGAGTTGGAAGCCAGCCTGCGGTATCTGACCGGCCCACCGGCATCGCAGTCGACGACGATGGACGCCGGTTCAGGCTACTGAAAACTTCACCGAGCCATCGCGAGCCAGTTGGTCCGGCAGTCCGAGCTCCCAGCGAAAATACTCCGCTGAAGCCTCGTTGTTGCCTCGCAAGCGGTCGTGCGTCCAGAAAAGATAGTCGATGCAGTCGGCGTCGCTCGGGACCGCGGGCGAAACCTGCAGGTCGCCGCCTGCTCGTGTCCACGCGTCCTTGCCGCCGGCGAGTATCTTGACCTGGGCGTAAGGGGCAAGTCCCGCCACATCTGCCGCGACCAGGGATGCGCGGCCGTCGGTATCGGCGTAGACGACGATCCGTTGCGCTGCGCGCAGGTAGTCGAGGTGATCGCACAGGCGAGGCCGGATGATCCATTCCGCACCGGGCAGGTGCCCTTCGCGATAGCTCATGCCGGGGCCGGCGTCGATCAGCAGCAGCCCTCCGGATTTCAGGCTGCGACTGAGCTCTTCCCCGTCGATGGAACTTGCCGGAGCAGGGGTCGAGATATCCGATTGCGGAGGCGAGAGACGCGTCACGTCGGAAGCCTCGACGGTGCGCGCGTCCCAACCCATCTGCCGCAGCCAGTAGGCCGTGGTCGTTGCGCGCACATTGGCGTCGCCCTCGATCAGCGCCACGATGGCGTTCTTGGTCGCGCACCATCGGGTGATCGTCTGCACCAGCTGCCCGCCGGGAACGTGAATCGCTCCGTCGACATGACCCGCATCGAATTCGGCGCGCGTGCGAACGTCGATCAGGTAGACGGTTCGCCGCCTGTCGCGCGCCCAGGCGATTTCGGCGGCGGACATGGCCGGCACGGTCCGACGTGCCTGGAGCTGCCGCGACAGCTCGACGGAACGCGACACAGCCGAGCGCGAAACGGGGGCGAGCGAGGGATCCTTGCCGATCTCCAACGCGTGACCGGCCATGCGCCACGCCTGCGTGCCACCACGAAGGGCATAGACCGGGTTCTTCATGCCGGCATCGATTAGCGTCTGGGCTCCGACGATCGATCGCGTACGTCCGGCGCAACTGACCACGATTACAGTGTTTTCGTCGGAAACCAGGTCGGCCACCCGCCAGAGCAGCTCGCCGTTCGGCACGCTGATCGCGCCGGGCACGCAATGTGTCCTGAACTCGTCCTCGCTTCGGCCGTCGAGCAGGATGAACTTCTCCCGTTCCTTCATCATGTCATGCAAGCGGTCCGGCTCTATGCTGGGCGTATGTCGGGCGGATTCGATGATTTCGCCGAATGCTTTTGGCAACGGATCGTCGCCGACGAAAACTTCCAGCCCCTCCTTTCGCCAGTCGTCCTGAGTCGCCGTCAGCAGGGAGATGTTCGAGTAGCCGGTCGCGGCCAGCCGACTGCCCGCCAGCGCGGCAATGCCTTCCCCGGCGTCGAGGACGATCACCGGTGTGTCGGCGCGCGGGACGAGCGTCGGCATGCGCAGCTCCAGGTCGCTGTAGGCGACATGCGTCGACAGAAGCAGGTGCCCCGTGCCGTAGCGGCCACGCTCCCGGACATCGACTAGAGCAAATTCTTCGCCGGCGGTTTTGATTGAGTTGAGGTCGTGGAGGGAAATCGTCTTCATCGTCTGCAACCAAATTTCTCGAAAAATGACGCTCTGGCTAAAGGCTCAGGCTTTCGACTTGCTGCTGTTCTGAAACGAGCAGAGCGTCCATCCACCAGCCTTCTTCACCCACACACCTGTGAACTGGTGCTCCTTGCCGAGGATTTCGCCGGCGTCCATTCGTTCGAGCCGAACCTTGCCGCCCATCACAGCCGCGTCGCCGTAGATATTTAGAATGGTGTCGCTCACGGCCATGGAAAGGAACTTGCTCGGCCCCGAGGCGACCGAGGCCAGGTAGTCGTTCCTGAACTCGACCTTGCCGCTGGCGTGCACGTATCGGAACTCCTCGGCGAGCAGGCGTTCCAGCGTCGATCGGTCGGCGGCGAGCAGGGCGGTCCGGCGCTCAACGTCCGCAGCGAGGATTTCCTGTTCCGTCGTTTGCATCGGGATCTTTCGATTTTTGGCCACAAGAGGTCCGCCCGTGGTCACGAAGAGGTTTTCGTGACCACGCCCTGGCAGGCGGCTGCTACTGAGGGTAGGCGCCCGGCGGATGTGCCGCCGCGCCCGGTGTCGTCAGGCCTTATGCTTGTTGACGAAGTCCCAGTCGAACTCGATGCCGAAACCCGGCTTTTCGTTCAGGTGGAAGTAGCCATCCCGAAATTGCGCACGCTCGGAATAAACGTTGTGCCAGATCGGATCACGCTGCGGCAGGCCGTGGGCCTCGACGGTGTAACCGCAGCGCGGGAAGGCCGCGACCAGATGGCATTGCAGCTCCGGAGCATGGTGCGGCGCGATCAGCACGCCGCTCTGTTCGGCGAAATGCGCTATGCGCAGGCCCTCGGTGAAGCCGGCGTGGCGGGTCGCATCGAATTGCACGAATTTAATGGCCCCGGACGCGATGTAGTCGCGCGTGGTGAAGCGATGCATCTCGCGCTCGCCGTGCGCGAGCGGGACTTCAGAGGCATTCGCAAGCCGGACGAAGTCTGCCGGCTGGAGGTACCAGTGCAGCGGCTCCTCGAACCAGGTCAGGTCGTACGGCGCGATCGCCCTGGCGTACTCTATGGCGTCTTCAAGGTCGTAGGCGCCGCTGACGTCGATCATGAGCTTGACGTCGGGGCCGATGGCCTCGCGGGTTGCCTTGACGCGCGCCACTTCGTTTTTAAGCGGGCTGCCACCGCCTTTCAGCTTCACAGCCTTGTAGCCGTCCTCGACGAACTTGGCGATCTCCGCGGCGGCACTTTCGGGCGTGCCGCCCTCGACGTAATAGCCACCTGTGGAATAAGCCATTACCGGACGGTTGGTGCCGCCGAGAAGGCGGAAGACCGGCAGGTTGGCGCGCTTGCCGAGCGCGTCCCACAGCGCGAAGTCGATGCCAGCCATCGCCGCCGTCACGAGCCCGCGCGACGAACGCGGGAAGGCGCCGCGGTCGGGCGCGGGCGCCGTGTGGCTGAACATCTTCTCCCACACGGCGGTCGGAGAGGCGTCCATCCCGATGACCAGCTCCGAAAGCTTTTCGACCCAGGCGACGATGTCCTTGAGCGGGGTATTGTTGATCTTGCCGTAGCCGACGATTCCGTCGTCGGTGTGCAACTCGACAATGATGATGGAGACGTCCTCGCGTGCCTCGTAGGCGGTCTTCTGCTTGCGTTGCAGGGGAGCAACGACGGGGTGCGCTTTGATGGCTTTGATCTTACCCATGAGATATTCCACTCGATGTTGATATGCCTAATGAACTTCCATCCTGCCGCGGCCGGAGATCAGCCGGAGGAGCAGAAGCGACGCGATGCTGCTGATCACGATGATCACGGCCATTGCCGCTGCGAGCTCCACCGTGCCCGATTCCAGGTATTCAAGCACGCTGGTGGCCATGACTTCGGTGGCCGGCTGCGTCAGGATCGCCGAGATCGACAGCTCTCGCAGCGAGATAGCGAAGACCAGCAGTGCGCCAGCCCATGCGCTCGCCTTGAGCAGGGGCAGCGTGACCTCCAGCATCGAACGCAGCCAGCTGGCGCCGGCAACCCGTGCGACCTCCTCCATGTCGGGCGACAGCTGCTTGAAGGCCGAGCCGAACATCACATACGACACCGGCAAGTTCTTCGCGACATAGGCGATCGCCAGGATGGTGAAGGTGCCGTAGAACCAGTCGATGTAGCCGAGCAGGATGGCCACGGCGAATGCCACCGACGGGAAACCGTACGTGAGCATGATAATGGCCGAGATGATGCCCCGCCCGGGGAAAGTGGTGCGCTGCACGAACCATGCGCACACCATGCCGATGATGACGCAGATCACGGCTGTCGCCACGGCGAGACCGAGGCTGTGCAGGACGGCGTCGAAGGACGATCGGTTCGGGTTGGCGACGATCTCGAAGTTGCGGAAGGTGAAGTTTTCCGGCGTGAGATCCAGGCCGAAGCCCTTCAGCAAGGACAATGTGACCAGCGCGGCCAGCGGCAGCAGCGCCGTGACGAAGATCAAGGCGAAGCTGAACAGGAAGGCGGGGATACGCCACTTGCCGAGATGGATGGGCTGTGCCGCCGTGGCCTTTCCGGTAAGGCTGGTAAAGCGGTTGCTGCCGGTCAGCAGCTTCTGCAGCCACAGGAAACCAACCGTCGCCAGGACGATCGGCAGGGCCGCCGCAGCCGCCAGGTCGAGCCGCGGCGGAAACGAGATCAACTGATAGATCTTTGTCGTCAGCAGTGAAAAGTTGGCCATCGTGCCGATGGCGGCTGGTGCGCCGAAGGCCGACAGAGCGTCCAGCATCACCAGGATGGTGCCGGCGAGCACCGCTGGCAGGATCATCGGCAGCGTGATCGTGGCGAGCACCCGCAACTTGCCGGCGCCCAGCACGCGCGCTGCCTGCTCGTGGCTCGGATCGACATTGGACAGCGCTGCAGAGACGGTGAAGAAGATCAGCGGAAAGAGATGCGCCGTCTCGATGAAGATCAGGCCGTTGAAGTTGATGATGTTGAGCAGCGGGAAGTCGATGCCGAACAGCCAGCGCGCCAACTTGTTGAGATATCCGGAGTTCGGCGCGGCCAGGAAAATCCACGAGATGACGGTGATGAAGGATGGGATGACGAAGGCGAGCGCCACGCCGACGCGGATGAGAGTCTTGCCCGGCATGTCGGTCCTTGAAATCAGCCAGGCGAGAGGCAGGGCGACGAGATTTGAGAACACCGCCACCCAGAAGGTCATGGCGATCGAGTTCCAGGCCGCGCGTGCCATGCCTGGATGGTAGAGAGCTTCGACGATCGGCTGGAGCGACGGGCTGCCATTGGCATCGGTGAAGCTGAACTTGATAAGCAGCCCGATGGGGTACACGACCAAGCCGACCAGTGCGACGACCATGCTGATCAGGATCATAAGCTTCACGGGCTCGGCAAGCAGCCGGGCGATGGTGGCGCGCATCATCATCAGGTTGAACCGTCCTGGGCCGGAACGCTCCATGTCGAAGGTGGTCTGCGCTACTGACATGGCACTGCCCACGCTGCGTTGGAAGCCACGCTGACCAGAAGCGAGCCGTCGTTGAAGGAGGGCCGTGCGCGGGTGCGGACGCGCAGTCTAGTTCCCTTCACGTCGAGCGTGCTCTCGAAGCAGGTTCCTAGAAACGCGATGTCGACGACCTGTGCCTCGAAACCGTCCCCACCGTCCGCGAGCTTGAAGTCTTCCGGACGGATGACGACAGTCGCCCGTTCCTGCAGACTGCAGCCGGCGACGAATTCGGAGCTGGCATGCGCCACGAGCGGGACGCCCATGTCGGAATCGATGCTGAGAAGATTGGACTGTGTGTCCTTTTTGGTAACCCGGCCTTGAATGAGGTTCGGCGATCCGATGAAGGAAGCGACGAAAGCTGTCGCCGGCTTGTTGTAGACGACCTCCGGTACGTCGAACTGGATGATCTTGCCGCTATCCATCACGGCGATGCGGTCGGCGAGGACGAGCGCCTCCTCCTGATCGTGCGTGACGTACAGCATTGTCATATTCTTGTCCCTGTGCAGTCGCCGCAATTCCACGCGCAGTTCCTCGCGCAAGCTGGCATCCAGGTTGGACAGCGGTTCGTCGAGCAGGAGCAGGCGAGGTTCGCCGACGATCGCCCGCGCCAGCGCCACGCGCTGCTGCTGGCCGCCGCTCAGCTCATTGGGGTAGCGGTCCGCGAACTTCGACAGGTGGACCAGGTCGAGAACCTTCTCGACCCGGCGCCGGATGGAAGCGCGATCCTCGCCCGCAATGCGCAGGCCGAAGGCGACGTTTTCGAACACCGTCTTGTGCGGCCATACAGCATAGCTCTGGAACACCATGCCGAGCTTGCGTTTTTCCGTGGGGATGGATACGCCGTTGCCGGACACAAGCTTGCCCTCGATCTGGATCGTGCCGGCTTCGGGCTCGATGAAGCCGGCGACCATGCGAAGCGTGGTCGACTTGCCGCAGCCGCTCGGCCCCAGCAGGACGATCGATTCCCCCGGGTGGACGACAAGGTTGGCGCCGGTGACGATCGCCTTGCCGCCGAGGCTCTTGTGGATGCCTTCGAGCTTTAGCTGCGGGAGTGTCTGCGCGTTCAGGAAACCGTGCATAGCTATTCCCTTCCGAAGGTCTTTGCGAAGCGTGCAAAGAACGCATCCGCATCGGCGTCGGAAATGTCCGATAGATCGACGTCGAGTGCCTTGAACGATTCCAGCGAGGGAAGGCCGGCGTCGGTCTGGGCGTCCGAATTGGTCGGCCAGTAGTTCGCACGGCTCGAGAGCAACTGCTGGCTCTGCGCGCTGGTCAGGACTTCAAGCAGCAACTTGGCGGCGTTCGGGTGCGGGCTGCCCTTGAGGATGCCGCTCGGCTGCTGTGTAACGATCGTTCCGTCGTCAAGGCCGTAGAGGTTGATCGACTGCCCGGACCTGATCGAGGTGAGAACGTTGTGCGACGATACCGCTGGCGTGATGGCGCGCTCGCCCGAGGCGACCATGCGCACGGATTCCGGATTGGTGCGCACGAAGAGCACATCCTGTTTTGCCAGGGCCTCCAGATACGGCCAGTCGATCTTACCGATTTTGTACATGGCGAGGAAGAAGGTGCGGCTGTTGCCGGCTGTCGCCGGATCGGCCATCACGAGCTTGCCTTTCCACTTTGGATCGAGAAAATCGGCGAGCGACTTCGGCCGATCCTGCTCGGTGGCCAGTTCCTTGGTGTTGTAGGCCGGCGCAAGCATATAGAGGCCGGTAGAGTAGTATGCGCCGTCGGGGTCGGCATACTTGCCGAGCTTGTCGAAGGCAGCCGTCTTATAATGTTCGAAGCGCCCCTCTTTCTTCCAGAGCTCGGCGATATAGGGCTGGGTGTTGGTGATGACGTCACCCATGATGCGGCCGGCGGCGGCTTCCGCCTGGACCAGCGCTACCAATTCCGGCGCCTTCTTGGGCACGATCTTGAGTTCGACTTCGGGGAAGTTGGCGGCCCACAACTCGCTCAGAGCCTCGGCCTCCTCTGTCCTGGCCTGGGTATAATAGACGACCTCGGTTTCGCCGGCCTTGGTTGCCTCGTCGTAAAGGGTCTTGAAGACCGGATCCTTGAGTGTCAGGTCTTCGGCTTTCGCTGCGGAAGACAAGGACAAGGCGGCTGCGAAGGCAGACGCCACGAATGCCTTTATGCTTAGCATCGGTTTCCTCCCATTGGTTGGCTTCACGGCCAACACTTCAAAAAACGTTGATCTCCTCGTGACTGTTCGTCGCTTTCGCGGGCGCCGAGTCGGTCGCACAGTCGCTGGCCCAAACCTCCAAGGCCAACTTGTTAGGTCAACCTAACATGCTGGGACGCGAACGGCAACTAGGCTGTCTGTCACCTCACGATAATTTTGCCGATGGACAAAAAATTGGCCGGCCCCAGAGGGTGACGGGAGAGCCATTAGCGCTCTTCATTTCGGTTAGTCTTTCGTTTTGCGTCGACAAGCGCAGGGAACGACACAGTCAAAAAGGACGTGAAGCCTTGAATGCCGTCCTGGCGCTCATCGCCTTGTCAAAGGTTGGATCATATTATAATGAGCACCTATGTCAGGACAGGCATATATGTTCCAATAAGCTGTTCTGACGCTGACCAAACCAGCTTGCAAACGTCAGGATTTTAGCAATGGGTTCCCTGGATTCCTTCGATTGTCGCCGCATTCTCGATGTCGATGGGGAGCGCTATCACTATTATTCGCTTCCCGAAGCGGAGAAGAATGGCCTCGAAGGAATCTCATCGCTTCCGTTTTCGATTAAAATTCTCCTCGAAAACCTTCTGCGGCACGAGGATGGCGCCACTGTAACCAGAGCCGATATCGAGGCGATCGCGGAATGGCTGGTAAGCCGGACGTCGGAGCGCGAGGTGAACTTCCGCCCCGCGCGTGTTCTCAGCCAAGACCTGACCGGTCTGCCCGCCGTCGTCGATCTCGCTGCCATGCGGGACGCGACGATCGAGCTCGGCGGCGATCCGAAACTGATTAACCCTCAGATCCCGGTCGACCTCGTAATCGACCACTCGGTAATGATCGACCACTATGGCACGCCGGATTCGTTCAGAAAGAACGTCGAGTTGGAGTATCAGCGCAACACCGAGCGTTATCGCTTCCTGCGCTGGGGCCAGAAAGCGTTCGACAATTTTCGCGTGGTGCCGCCGGGCACGGGCATCTGCCATCAGGTAAACTTGGAGTTCCTGGCACAAACTGTCTGGACGCGAGCGGGCTATGCCGATGGGGAGCAGGCGACCTTCGCTTTCCCCGATTCGGTGGTTGGCATGGACTCCCACACGACCATGGTCAACGGCCTGTCGGTGCTCGGCTGGGGGGCAGGGGGCATCGAGGCGGAGGCGGCGCTGCTCGGCCAACCGATCTCGATGGTGATCCCCGAAGTGGTCGGCTTTAGGCTGACCGGAAAACTGCCGGATGGGGCAACCGCGACCGATCTGGTGCTGACCGTCACCCAGATGCTGCGCAGGCACGGCGTGGTCGAGAAATTCGTCGAATATTTCGGCCCCGGGCTATCGAACCTGTCGCTGGAGGATCGCGCGACGGTCGCCAATATGTCGCCGGAATACGGCGCCACCTGCGGCTTCTTCCCGACCGACAAGGACACGCTCACCTACCTGACGATGACTGGCCGCGACACGGCGAGGGTCAAGCTCGTCGAAGCCTATACCCGCGCGCAAGGCCTCTGGCGGAACGACGAGACCCCGGAACCGGTGTTCACGGACATTCTCGAGCTCGATCTGGGCACTGTGGTCCCCTCCATCGCCGGTCCGCGGCGCCCGCAGGACCGCATCGACCTCAGCAATGTCGCAACCGGCTTTGCCAACATCATCCGCGAGGTACGCCCGAACGGCGCTCAGACCGTCACCAAGGCGGCCGTACAGGGCGCTGAGTACCAGCTTACCGACGGCGACGTCGTGCTCGCGGCCATCACCTCGTGCACCAACACCTCGAACCCGAGCGTATTGATCGCGGCCGGGCTGCTGGCGCGCAAGGCGCACGAACGCGGCCTGAAGTCGAAGCCGTGGGTAAAGACCTCGCTCGCGCCGGGCAGCCAGGTGGTAACCGAATATCTGGCAGCGTCCGGCCTGCAAGCCGATCTGGACGCGCTGGGCTTCAACCTCGCCGGCTACGGCTGCACCACCTGCATCGGCAATTCCGGGCCGCTGCGGCAGGAGTTCCGCAACGCGATAGCAACCGGCGACCTTGTCGCCTGCGCGGTGCTGTCGGGCAACCGCAATTTCGAGGGGCGCATTGGTCCGGACATCCGTGCCAATTTTCTTGCCTCGCCGCCGCTCGTCGTGGCTTATGCCCTCGCTGGCTCTCTGTTGGTCGATCTCGCCAAGGATCCGCTCGGCTACGGCGTCGACGGCCAGCCGGTCTATCTAAAGGATATCTGGCCAACCAACGCGGAAATCGCCGAGGTGGCGCGCGCCACGCTCAGCAAGGAGATGTTCCGCAAACGCTACGGCGAGGTCTTCCAGGGTGGTGAAAACTGGCAGAACATCGTCGGCAAGACGGGCGTGACGTTCGAGTGGGCGCCCGGTTCCACCTATGTGCAGCGACCGCCCTATTTCAAGGAGATGGAGGTGGAGCCGAGCAAGGTGCGCGACATCCATGACGCCCGCATCCTCGGGCTCTTCCTCGACTCCATCACCACGGACCATATGTCGCCGGCCGGCGACATCAAACGCGACGGGCCCGCCGGCGAATTCCTGATCTCCCGCCAAGTGCGTCAGTCGGAATTCAACTCCTTCGGTGCGCGGCGCGGCAATCATGAGGTGATGGTTCGTGGCACCTTCGCCAACATCCGCATCAAGAACCAGATGATGGCCGGCACGGAGGGTGGTTACACGGTGCATCACCCGTCGGGCGACCCGATGACCATCTACGAGGCCAGCGAGCGCTACAAGAGCGAAGGTGTGCCGCTCGTCGTCTTCGCCGGTTTCGACTATGGCGTCGGCTCGTCGCGCGACTGGGCTGCCAAGGGAACCGCGCTGCTTGGTGTAAGGGCCGTCGTGACGCGTTCCTTCGAACGCATTCACCGTTCGAACCTGATCGGCATGGGCGTGATGCCGCTGGTCTTCCAGGAAGGCGACAGCTGGCAGAGCCTGGGCATCACTGGCGCCGAGACCATCACCCTCACCGGTATCGACGATGTCCAGCCGAAGCAGACGCTGATGATGCAGATACGTTATGCCGACGGCTCCGAGCGCTTGGTGCCGCTGCTCGTGCGCATCGATACCGATGAGGAACTCGCCTATTACCGGAACGGCGGCATCCTGCCCTATGTGCTGCGCAACCTCGTCAAAGGGGCGGCTGCGGCCTGAACCCTAGGCCGGCCGCGGCTCTACCGCTGCCGGCACCGCCGATTCGGTTCGGCCACGCGACGATCGTGTTGGGCTCTACTCGTACCGGCGCCGCCCGTCTTCCTATAGAAACGCTTCGGTCCATTCCCGATACGAGGGGCCGGCGCTCAGGCGATCTACTGTCTGCTCCGACGCCAGTCGCATGCTGCCGCTCGTGCCGTTGCCGTTCCGCAGCGCCGCCATCGTGTCGAATATGGCCTGTATGCTGGCCAGCAAGGGCTGATGTCCCTTGTTGAACAGACGCACGCCACGGGCGGCGAGGTAGCTGGTGTCCTGCAGCGCATCGGGAACCACGCCCAGGATCAGCGGCAAGCCGGCCGCGACCGAAATCGCGTCGAGATCGGCCCGTGTCTTGACGCCGGAGATGAAGATCGCGCTGACCGGTTGGCGGGCATATTCCTTTACCCGCAAGACGCCTTCCTCTAGGCCGCAAACGGCGATGTCCGTGCGGGCGACGATTGAGATCGGCGAGGCCTTGGCCGCGTGGCAGGCGGCGCGCAGCTTACCTATAGCCTCGTCGATGTCGACGAGTTCGCGGCTGGCAGCCCGGCCGAAGGCGGCCGGCAGAAGCGTGTCCTCGACGGTGATTGCCGCGGCGCCGGCGCTCGATAGCTCCTGGACAGTGCGCATGACGCTCAAGGCGTTGCCGAAGCCATGATCTGCATCGACGAGTACCGGGATCGAGCAAGCGCGTGTAATGCGACGCGTCTGCTCGGCGATCTCCGAAAGCGTGACCAGCACCAGATCTGGGGCGCCGAGGATTTGGAGGGACGCGCTCGACCCGGCAAGCAATGCGACCTCGAATCCCAAGTCCGAAGCAATGCGTGCCGAAACTGGATCGAACACTGACGCCGGAGAGACACAGCGAGGCTGACCGAGAATGTGTTCGAATGCCTTCTGGTTTTCGCTCATTGCGCAACTCCTTCGTCAACACAGCATATTATAACAAGTTATAATATAGGATTCTGAAGGAGCGCCAAGCCGCTTTCCTGAGACTTGAAGAGCGTGGAGATGGTGTCCGACTGCTCACCGGGACATAGGGCATTGGCATACTGCCATTGGAGCGTCCACAGTCAGTGGGTCCGGACGATCTGCGATTTATTTCGGACTTCCAATCGTAGATCGTATGATGCATCGGCTCTAACCTCCGCATCCAGCAACGCAGCCCGCTGCCAGCCAAAGGATGCGAGCACCATGCCCTCGTGCATTCCCCCCAAAATCTCGCGACGGGATGTTCTTATCGGTACGGCGGTCACCACCGCCTATGCGATGGCGCCATCGCGCCCGTTGGCCCAAGCCAACGTAGATGCCGCTGACGCTATCGAGACCATACCGTTTACGCTCGACGTCAACGGCGTTGCCCGAACACTGTCCGTCGATCCACGCACGACACTGCTCGATGTGCTTCGCGAGCAGTTGAACCTCACCGGCACAAAAAAGGGCTGCGACCATGGTCAGTGCGGTGCCTGCACGATCATCGTGGGCGGGCGCCGGATCAACGCCTGTCTGACGCTGGCGGTCATGCACGAGGGCGAAAACATCACCACCATCGAGGGGCTGGGAATGCCCGATGCTTTGCATCCGATGCAGGCGGCCTTCGTGAAGCATGATGGCTTTCAGTGCGGCTATTGCACCCCGGGCCAGATCTGCTCCGCCGTGGCGATGCTGGAGGAGGTCAGACAAGGCGTGCCGAGTCATGTTGCCGACGACGTGACGGAAACGCCTGAGCTTTCGCGTGACGAAGTCCGCGAACGGATGAGTGGCAACATCTGCCGTTGCGGCGCCTACCCCAACATCGTCGAGGCGATCGCCGAAGCTGCGGGAGTCGCATTATGAGACCGTTTACTTATGAACGCGCCAGGACGCCGCAGGAAGCTGCGTCGATGGTGGCAGCCACGCCCGGCGGCCGTTTCATCGCCGGCGGCACCAATCTTCTCGACCTGATGAAGCTGCAGATCGAGATCCCGACCCATCTTGTCGACATCAACCATACCGGCCTTGATGCGATCGAGGATACGCCGGATGGTGGTCTGCGCATCGGCGCGCTGGTGAGGAACACCGATCTTGCCGCCGACAAACGCGTACGCCGCGACTACGGCGTGCTCAGCCGCGCCCTGCTTGCGGGCGCGTCCGCCCAGTTGCGCAACAAGGCAACCACGGCGGGGAACCTGCTGCAGCGCACGCGCTGTCCGTATTTCTACGACATGGATCAACCGTGCAACAAAAGGCGGCCGGGCAGCGGCTGCGCCGCGATCGACGGCTTCAGCCGGCAGCATGCGGTCATCGGCACCAGCGAGGCCTGCATCGCGACCCATCCGAGCGATATGGCGGTGGCGATGCGCGTGCTGGATGCCACCATCGAGACGGTGAAGCCGGATGGCTCTAAACGCAGCGTCGGCATCGCCGATCTCCATTGCTTGCCCGGCAACACGCCCGAGGTGGAGACGACACTCGATGCGGACGAGATGATCACGGCCGTTATCCTGCCGAAACCGCTTGGCGGCATGCATGTCTACCAAAAGGTGCGCGACCGCGCGTCTTACGCTTTCGCGTTGGTTTCGGTGGCGGCGGTGGTGCAACGCAACGGCAGTGGTCGTGTCAGCTTTGGTGGTGTCGCGCCCAAGCCGTGGCGTGTAGAGGCGGCCGAGGCTGAACTGCCCAAGGGTGCCACTACGGCTGTATCGGCCATCCTGGCGGGGGCGAGGCCGACGCACGAGAACGCCTTCAAGCTGAAACTTGCCGAGCGGGTGCTGGGCGCCGTGCTGACCGAGGCAAGGGGTGAACCATGAAGTTCGACACCGCCGCCGAAACCAATCCGATCGACCGCATGCGGGTGGTCGGTCGGCCTATCTCCCGCATCGAAGGCGCGCTGAAAGCCAGCGGCCGCGCCACTTATGCCTATGAATACAACGACGCCGCACCAAACGCCGCGTACGGCATATCGTCGGCGCCGCCGTGGCGCGCGGGCGCATAACCCGCATCGATGATACCGAGGCGATGAAAGCGCCAGGCGTCCTGAGCGTCGTGACGTACCGGACCGTTCCTCCGGTCAACGCACCGGCATTCCTCAAGATCAGGACGCTCGCCGGTCCCGAGGTCGACCACTACCATCAGGCGGTGGCGCTGGTTGTCGCGGAAACGTTCGAGCAGGCGCGCCATGCCGCAGCGCTGTTGCGCATCGACTATGCTGTCGCGAGCGGCCGCTTCGACCTTGCCGAGCAGCGCGACACAGCGCCGCTGGCGCCGGAATACATCCTCGGGCCGTCGGAGAGCAGGATAAACGATTTCGACGGCGCCTTCGCCGCTGCCCCGGTCAAGCTGGACGAGACCTACAGCACGCCGGACCAGAGCCACGCGATGATGGAGCCGCAGGCAACGATGGCCGCGTGGAACGGCGACCGCGTCACTTGCTGGACCTCGCAGCAAGGCGTCATGGTCGCAGCCGGCGACCTCGCCAACGCGATCGGTATCCCGACCGAAAACATCCGCATCGTTACGCCCTTTGTTGGCGGCGGTTTCGGCTCGAAGAGCTTTATCTGCGCCGATCTGGTGCTGGCGGCGCTCGGCGCCCGCGCGGCCGCTCGGCCGGTCAAGGTCAGCATGCAGCGGTCGCTGATCTTCAACAATACCACCCACCGCCCCGCCACGATCCAGCGTATCCGCATCGGTGCGGAGCGGGACGGCACTATCACCGCGATGGGCCATGAATGTCTGTTCGGCAACGTTCCGGGAAGCTGGCAGGAAAGCGGTATCGTCCCGACGCGGCACCTTTATGCCGGCGCGAACCGGCTGACGGTGGCGCGCATGGCAACGCTCGACCTGCCCGAGGGCAGCACCATGCGAGCGCCTTGCGAGGCCAGCGGCATGATGGCGCTCGAGATCGCCATGGACGAGATGGCCGAAAAGTTGGGCATCGACCCGGTCGAATTTCGCATCATCAACGATGCAAGGTCCAACCCGGAGAATCCCGAACGACCGTTCTCGCTGCGCAACCTTGTCGGTTGCTTCCGCACCGGAGCGGAGCGTTTCGGCTGGAACCGGCGCAACGGCAAGCCGGCGCAGGCGCGTGAGGGAAAATGGCTGATCGGCATGGGCACCGCGTCGGCGATCCGCGGTGCCCTCGCTTTCCCTTCGGCTGCCCGGGTGCGGCTCGGTCGCGATGGGATCGTCACGGTGGAAACCGACATGACGGACATCGGCACCGGCAGCTACACGATCGTCGCCCAGACCGCGGCCGAGATGATGGGAACCGAGATCGACAGGGTGGTTGTCCGCCTGGGCGACAGCCGTTTTCCACCGACGGCCGGCTCCGGAGGCCAGTTCGGCGCGGCTTCCGTAACCGCGGCAGTCTATGCCGCTTGCGTGAAGCTGCGGGAAGCCGTCGCGCGGCGCCTGGGTTTCAACGCCGACGATGCCGAGTTCATCGACGGCAAGGTGGTGCACGGGAACCGGAGCGTGCCGCTCGCCGATGCGGTCAAAGACGGCGAGCTGGTCGGGGAGGACGTGATGGAATATGGCGACCTCTTCCAGCGCTACGACCAGCAGTCTTTCGGCGCGCATTTCGCTGAAGTGGCCGTCAATGCCGTCACTGGCGAAGTTCGAGTGCGGCGGATGCTGGCGGTCTGTGCCGCGGGACGCATTCTCAACCCGAAGACGGCGCGCAGCCAGATCATCGGTGGCATGACCATGGGGATTGGCGGCGCACTGATGGAGGATCTGGTTGTCGACACGCGATACGGCTTCTTCGTCAACCATGACCTTGCCGGCTACGAGGTGCCTGTGCATGCCGACGTGCCCCGGCAGGAGGTGATTTTCCTTGATGAAGCCGATCCAATGACGGGTCCGTTGAAGGCGAAGGGTATCGGGGAACTGGGTATATCCGGAGCGGCTGCGGCAGTCGCCAACGCCGTCTACAACGCCACCGGCGTACGGGTGCGCGACTATCCAGTCACCCTCGACAAATATCTCGACCGCCTTCCGACCGTCATCTGACGGACCGCCGCGACCCGCCTCGCCGATGCGCTGCGGCGCCACGCGGCGAGATCATGGGGCGATGCCCGGGTCACCACAGTTAGTCAAGGATCGTCCGACCGGACCGTGGGGCGAGGCGAGCGCCAAAACCTCCCGGGCTGCCGGACGTCGTATCCGAGCGAAATCCATCGAGCAGCGGTCCGGCTCGCGGATGATGCGCGTCAATGCCTCTCGCAGCACGACGGCAAAAAGCGAAATTGAAACCGTTCATTTCATGACTTTTCTGCGTTGAGCAGATTAAAAGCGAGCCGCAGCGTCACCGACGAAGTGCGGCTGCAGTCCTAAATCTCGCGCAAAAAGAATAGCAAGCGGCGCGGCAATCGGCGGGCCGTGCCTTCCGTTGCATAAAGAACTCGCCTGTGGATCACCTTTCGAAAATTTTTTGAAACGGTTCATTGACAGAGGGCAGTCATTCGATCACTGTCTTTATGAACCTTTTCAGCGGCCGCCTCGTGGGGTGGGAGGAATTTCCACGGTGGCGATGCCGGGCGTCTCGATCGTGCCGTTCAGGCGCACGCGCCAAATTTCATGTTGTGGAGGAGAAAATGCGCAGATTGATTGTCGTCGCTTTCAGCGCGCTGTTCGCTTTCGGTTCTTCAACCATCGCTCAATCGAAGGAGATCCTGCTCGGGGCGCTGTTGCCGTTGACCGGACCGGCAGCGCCGATCGGCATCGAGGAGCAGCAGGGAGTCCAGTTCGCTATCGACCAGATCAACGCGAAGGGCGGCATCGGCGGCGTGCCGGTCAAGATCCTGTTCGACGACAGCCAGGGTAAGCCCGATCAGGCGGTTCTAGCCTTCAACCGCATGATCGACCTGAACAACGTGCCCGCGCTTCTGACGGCATTCTCGTCGATTTCATTGGCCATCGCGCCGCTCGCCACTCGGCGAGAAGTGCTTGTCGTCAACCCTGCCGCCCAGACCGACAAGTTGGAGAATGCGTCGCCATTCCTGGTCAACACCATTCCGTTGGTGCGGCAGGAAGCGAGCGTGCTCGCCAAATACGCGGTCGAGCATGTCGGCAAGAAGGCCGCTATCATCTATGAGAACGCCGCGGCCGGCATCGACGGCAGCACGGATTTCAGAAAGTATTTCCAGGAGGCGGGCGGCGAGATCATCGCCGAGGAGCCGGTCGAGTTCGGCCAGACCAACTACCGTTCGACCTTGCTGAAGATCGCCGACGCCAAGCCCGATTTCGTCTACATCGCCATCACGCAGAGCCATGAAGCGATGGCCGATCAGGTTGGCCAGATACCGAATTTCCCGAGGGGGATCGGCAACACCTTCTCGCGTCCGTTTTTCGGGCACGCATCGACCGAGGGCTGGTACCAGACCGCGATCCAGTCAGGCTATCCGGATGACGAGATCGTGGCCGCGTTCAAGAAGCAGTTCAACGTCGATGACATGGGCTTCTTCGCGCGTGAATATTTCAACTCGACCAACATCATCCTGGCGGCGGCCGAAAAGGTGATCGCCGACGGGGGCGACATCACAGGTCCGGCATTGCGCGACGCCTTGCTTGCCATCCGCACATTCGAGTCTCCCGTCGCCAACATCACTTTCGAAAGCAACACGGCATCCAGACCGGTCGAAATACTCCAGTATCAGGGCAAGGAGCGCGTCATCATCGAGACCGCCCGCGCTGCGGACTGAACGCAGACTGGATTGCCGCAAATGCTATATCTGCAGCTGTTCATCGATGGGGTGGTCAGCGGATGCGCCGTCGGGCTCGTATCCGTGAGCTTCTCCTACTTCTACGCCACGACGGGAACCTTCCACGTCGCCCATGCGGGTATCTATACGTTCAGCGCCTACCTCGCATGGTGGCTGGTCGGTCTCGGCGTGCCGTTCGCCGCCGCGCTTGCGCTGGCGGTCGCCTTCGGTGGCGCGTCCGGGTATCTCACGCAGCGGCTGCTCTACGAACGGCTGTCCCGCAACGCGGCATCGCCTCTGGTGATGATGATCGCATCGATCGGCTTGCTCACGGTGCTGCAGAATATCGTGGCCATCCTGTTCACGCCCAACATCGTTCAGTTCGACGTCTCCTGGCGATTGGCGCATATCAGCCTCGGCGGGGTTTCGCTGAGTTATCCGCAGGCGCTGATCCTGGTGTCGAGCCTTGTCATCGTCACCGCGCTGGTTCTGTTCTCCCGCCATTCCAAGCTCGGCAAGCGCATCCGTGCCGTAACCTCCAATCCGGACCTGGCAGAGATCACGCGCCTCGCTCCGAAGCAGGTCTTCGCCATCGTGCTGGCGATCAGTTCGGCCATCGTCGCGGTGCCGGGCGTGCTGATCGGCGTCGACCAGGCTTTGCAGCCCTACACCTCACTGCTGGTGCTGCTGACCGCGGTGATCGCGATGATCGCGGGCGGCATCGGCAGCCTGCCGGGCGCCTTCTGCATGTCGATCCTGCTCGCCGTCGTGCAGTCCATGTCCGTTGCCTTCATGTCCGGGCGCTGGAGTGTGGCCGCCGTATTCGGCATCTTCATCGTGTTCATCCTGTTCAGGCCGCAGGGCCTGTTCCGCAGCCGTTTCAGTCGCGCGGTCTGAGGAGGGCAGCGGTGAATTACTTCCTCAGCTTCGTCATCTTGGCCGAAATCTTCTCGATCGCGGCGCTTTCGACCAATCTGCTGATCGGCGTCATTGGCATCTTCTCGGTAGCCCAGGCAGCGATCATGGGGGTGGGGGCCTATACTGCAGCCCTTCTGATGATGGCGGGCGTCCCGTTCCCGCTTGCGCTGCTGGCGGCGGTGCTGACATGTGCCGCCATCAACGTCCTGTCCTCCCTGCCATCGCTGCGGCTTGCCGGTGACTATTTCATCATTACATCGTTTGGAACCCAACTGGTGGCGACGGCAGTCTTCATCAACTGGCAGGACCTCACGGGAGGCGCGACCGGCCTCATGGGTATACCGATCGCGGAGATCGCGGGCCATAGTTTCGCGTCTTCGCGGCAGTTCGCGCTTCTGGTGACGTTCTTTCTGATCCTGATCGCAACCAGCTTCTGGCTACTAATGCGCTCGCCCTACGGCAAGCTGCTTCACGCGATCCGGCTGAACGAGGTCGCCGCGGTCGCCGCGGGTCGAAAGGTCCTGAGGGCGAAGGTGGGGGTCGCCGCCGTATCCGGGGCCTATGCCGGCGTCGCCGGGGCGCTCTATGCGACCTACATTTCGTTCATCGACCCGGTCTCGTTCGACATCCATGTGTCGGTTCTGGTGGTCACCATGCTGGTCGTGGGCGGCGCGCGGACACTGGCGGGTTCTATCATCGGACCGTTCCTGCTGCTTGCAATCCCACAGCTCCTTGCCCTCGTCGACATTCCATCCACCATCGTGGGGCCGGTGCGGCAACTCCTATACGGCGTCATCCTGATCGCCTTCATGCTGTGGCGACCGCAAGGCATAGCGGGGAGGAAGCTCTGATGACCTATTTCAGCGTTTCCAACGTCACCAAGCGTTTCGGCGGCCTCGTCGCGCTCGACGATTGCAGCTTCGCAATCGAACCGCTGCGCATAAGCTGCGTGGTCGGGCCGAACGGCGCTGGCAAAACCTCGATCTTCAACGTTATCACCGGCTTCATCAGACCGGACACCGGCTCCGTGGTCTTCAAGGGGGAGGATATCACGGTATCGAGCCGCCACGAGCGCGTCGGGCGGGGTATAGCCCGGACCTTCCAGAACCTCCAGTTGTTCGAGGAACTGACGGCGCTGGAGAACGTGCTCGTCTGCCTCAAGGATGAACGCGGCAACGATCCGCTGACCGCGATCTTCAGGCCCTTTCACACCAATGTCGTGCTGCGCCGCAAGACGGCGGAAGCGGCTGCGCTGCTGGAGCAGGTCGGCCTAGGCCACAAGATCGGCGCTCTCGCATCCAGCCTAAGCTACGGGCAGAAGAAGTTGCTTTGCATCGCCCGCGTGCTCGCCACGAACGCCGAACTTATACTGCTCGACGAGCCGACATCCGGCCTGGCGGCGGGCGCGCTCGATGCGATGGTCGACCTGATCCACAAACTGAAGGAACAGCACAAGACATTGCTGGTCGTCGAGCACAACACGCAGATCGTCCAGCGCATCGCCGACGAGGTCTTCTTCTTCCATCGCGGGCACCTGATGGCGCAGGGCACGCCGGCCGAGATCGTGGCGAACAAGGAACTCGGCCGCATCTATTTCGGGAATGGAGCCGGCAAGTGACGCTCGAAGCGCGCAATCTCGTCGCCGGCTACGGCGACAAGTCGATCCTCGACAAGGTATCGTTCACGCTGAACGACGGCGAGATCCTAGCCTTCTTCGGACACAACGGAGCGGGCAAATCCACCACGTTGAAGGCCGTCATCGGATTGATTCCCGTTCAGGAGGGCGAACTCCTGCTTGACGGAGAGCGCATCGACAAGCTGCCGATAGCGGCCCGGCTAGACCGCGGCATCAAACTGCTTCCCGAAGGGCGCGGTATCTTCCCTGACCTCAGCGTCAAGGACAGCATCGACGTCGTGGCGCAGCGCAACTGCACGCCCGGCGGCAGCAAGATCAAGAAAAGCGACGTCTACGACCTGCTGCCGAACCTCGCCGGGCTAAGGAACTCGATCGCTGGTGAACTGAGTGGCGGACAACAGCAGATCCTCGCCTTCGCGCTGGCACTTCTCGGCTCCCCGCGATGCGTTCTGCTGGAAGAACCGTCCGTGGGTTTGCAGCCCGACCTGGTGGAGGATCTTTTTTTAAAGATCCGGGAGATCTGTGGGCGGCTTGGCATCTCCGCGATCCTGATCGAGCACAAGATCGCCTCCGCCATGGCCATCGCCGATCACGTCATGATCATTAACAGCGGCCGCCTGGTCTTCAACGGCAGCAAGGCCGAGGCCGAGACGATCAATCTATGGAGCTATTTCTGAACATGGCGCGAAGGCGTCGGGAGAGATTGCGGTGAAATTCGATCTGCGGAACACAACACGTATCGTCTTCGGCGTCGGCGAGATCGCGAGGCTCGGCGAATTGTCGCGGGACTACTCGCGCATCCTGCTGATGTATGGCGGCGGGAGCATCAAGACCAACGGGGTGCATGCACAGGTGCTCGACACCTTGTCCGGGCATGAGGTTCACGAATTCAGCGGCGTGGAAGCCAATCCCGAATACGAGACGGCAATGGCTGCCGTCCGGTTGGCGCGAGACACGAACTGCGATTTCGTGCTCGGCGTGGGCGGTGGCTCGGTCATCGATGCCTCGAAATTCGTCTCCGCGGTCATCCCGATGGAGGACGGCGATCCCTGGGACCGATTCATGGGCGGCGAGGAACCTACAAGGGTCGTGCCCAACGGCGCGGTGCTCACGCTCCCGGCCACGGGTTCGGAGAGCAACCCCGTTTCCGTCATCTCGCGCCGGGAACGCGCGCTCAAGGTCCCGTTTCCCTGCCAGGCGGCTCGCCCCGTGTTCGCTATTCTCGACCCTTCGACGATGAGGAGCCTCAGCCGGCGGCAACTGGAAAACGGCGTGGTCGATTCCGTCACGCATGTCCTCGAGCAGTACATGACCCGCCCCAGCAACGCACCGATCCAGATCGGCTACAGCGAGGTCCTGCTGCAGGTGCTGTTCGAATGGGGACCGAGGCTGATCGACGAGGACAGCGACGAAGCGCGCGAGACGGTCATGTGGGCAGCCAATCAGGCGCTCAACGGATTGATCGGCGCAGGTGTCGCACAGGACTGGTCGACGCATATGATCGGCCATGCCATCACCGCGCTCTACGGTATCGACCATGCACGCACGCTGTCGATGGTTATGCCGAGCGTCTTCGCCCATGCCAGCGACGCCAAGCTCGCCATGCTGACGCGTTATGCCCGCAACGTCTGGAAGGTGGCCGCGCAGGACGATCGGGCCGCGGCGTATGAAGGCATCGCGCTGACGCGCGACTTCTTCGTGCGCATGGGTTGTCCGGTGCGGCTGTCTGATGTGGCACCGATCGTGGTGGATGCCGACACGGTCGCCGACCATGTCGCGCGGGCCGGCCAGCTTCCGCTCGGTGAAAACAGGGATATCGACAAGCAGGCCATCCGCCAAATCCTGGCGGCGGCGGCATGACATCCGGGGCCAGCACGCCATGAAGAAACGGATCAACGATCCGCGCGACGTCGTGCGGGAGATGTTGGCGGGGCTGGAGCTCGTCTCGCCGGGCCTAGCGCTGCTGGAAGGCGGAAGGGTAGTGCTGGGTGCAGATTTGCCTGCCTATACGGGATCGCGTCCTGTTGCCGTGACTTCGGAGGCCGGCGCAGGGCAGACTGACGATATGTTCCCTCGTATGGGGCGGGCTTCCCATCTCGGCAAGCGCGCCACGGTATCGCCAGATGGCGGCGCGGTGGCGGTTACGGGCTGGATAAGCGCGATCGACGTGGCGCTGACATGAAGCTGTTCTGGTCAAGTCGCTCCCCCTTCGTCCGCAAGGTGATGATCGTGGCCCATGAGGTCGGCATCGCCAGCCGGATCGAGCGCGTGCGGATGGTGGTGCATCCCGCGAGACCGAATGCCGAGGTCATGGCGTTTCACCCGTTGAGCAAGATTCCGGCGCTGGTGCTCGGCGACGGCCAGGCAGTCCACGATTCCCGCGTGATCTGCGAGTTCCTGGATGCGGAGTTCGGTCAAGGCACGTTGGTGCCCGCATCGGGCGTGGCGCGCTGGCGGGTCTTGACCCGGCATTCGACGGTCGACGCGATGATCGAAACCTGTGTGATGTGGAACGGCGAACGTAACAAGCCGGACGGGCGCAGGGATGACGATATCGTTCGGGCCAGCAGTCTGCGCGTGACGTCGGGCTTGGATGCGCTGGAGCGCGACGACGGCTTCCACGAGGGCGAACTGACGCTCGCCCATGTCGCCGCCGCGAGCGCCTTGGCTTATGTCGATTTCCGCTTCGGTACCTTCGGATGGCGCGAAGGCCGCCCCCGGCTGGCAGCGTGGTTCGAGGACTTTTCGCGACGGGCATCCTTCGTCGAGACGGCCTTCGTCGACGTCTACTGAGTGGAAGAGGGATTTCGTCAAGGCAACGTCATTCACATGCCAAGGCAAATTTCCGAAATTCGAATGAACCGGTTCATAAATTTCAAGGAATGGAAATGACGGACAGTTGGTGCGAGGCGGAAGGTGTGGCTCTCCGCTACAGGTTCGACGGCGCTGGCGGCCCGTTGCTGATCCTAGTTCATGAGATGGGGGGGATGATCGAATCGTGGGATCGCGTAGTGCCGCTGCTCCAGGAACGCTTCCGGATTTTGCGTTTCGACATGCGCGGAGCAGGCATGTCTGAGAAGGTCAGGGAAGGCATTCGCGTCGATCAACTGTCCGACGACCTCGCCGCCCTCCTCGATTCGGTCGGCGTCGCGGAGAAAGCCCTCGTAGCCGGCTGCGCCGTTGGCGGGGCGGTGGCCTTGAGCTTTGCGACACGGCATCCTGAACGGTGTGCAGGCCTTGTCCTCATGAACCCGGCGCTGAACGTGACATCGGAGAACCTGCCGGGTCTGCGGGTCCGCGCGGAGCGGCTCCGACAGGTCGGTATGCGCGGCATCGTCGAGGAATCGCTGGACAGCGGCTATCCCGAATCGTTTCGTGCGCTGGACCCCGCGCATTTCAGCCTGTTTAGAGCGCGCTGGCTGGCAAACGATCCCGAAAGCCTGCGGGCTCTTTTCCTGATGCTGGCCGACATGGACTTGCGTGCCGATCTCGCCGCGATCGCCTGTCCGGTTCTCGGCATCAGTGGCCGCTTCGACCCGTTGCGCACCACAAGTTACGTCCAGGAGCTTCTCGATCCGGTGGCGGACAAGCAGCTGGTGGTGATCGATGCAGGGCATCACATGCCTGATCAGGCGCCGGAGGCCGTGGCGCGCGAGATCGCGTCTTTCATGCTGCGCCTTCCTGACCTGCGCAGGGGGGAAGCGGCATGATCGGTCGCTGGCGCATCGGCGACATCGAGGTCGCCAATATCGTCGAATATTATGGACCCACGCATCAGCCGGAGATCGTGTTTCCTGACTTCGACCGGGCGATTTTCGCGCAGCGCGAGAATGAATTGCCGCCGCTGCACTGGTATCCGGACATGAACAGGCTTGTCATCGGCATCCAGTTGTGGGTGGTCTTTGCCGGCTCGAACACCATCGTGGTCGATACCGGCGTAGGCAACCACAAGCCGCGGCCGGCGGCGCGCATGAACCATCTCAACACGCTGGTCCCGGCTTGGCTCGAAGCCGCTGGCGTCGAGCCGGAAAAAGTCACCCATGTGGTGATGACGCACCTGCATGGAGACCATGTGGGCTGGAACACGGTGCTCAAGGACGGGCGCTGGGCTCCGACATTTGCCAATGCGCGATACGTGATGCCGAAGCGCGATTTCGACTATTTCAGGGATCTCAGCGAAAGCGGACGGGCTGGGGAATCATCCTTTGTCGACAGCGTGCTTCCCATCGTACAGGCCGGTCTTGCCGATTTCATCGACGGACAGGCCGAGGTGGCCGATTGCCTGCGGGTGGCGAACGCGATCGGACATACGCCGGGCCAATTGAATTATTGGCTGCACTCGCAAGGCCAGTCGGGGGTTTTCTCCGCCGACATCTTCCACCACCCGGCGCAGATACTCAATCCGGCTTGGAACACGGCGTTCTGCGTGCTCCCGGACGAGGCCAAGTCGACGCGCCTGCGATTCCTCGACGAGGCCAGCAGAACCGGCGCGCTGGTCATGCCCTGCCATTTCCCGCCGCCGCATTGCGGCTTCATTCGGCGCCAGGGCGATGGATTCGCCTATGAGCCGGCCCCCTAAGGCAAGCATTTTCCAGGAGAGAAGCAGTCCCATGGCAAACAGCAAAACCATCGTCACCTGTGCGATAACCGGTGCCTCCTTGACGCCTTCCATGTCGAAGGGGCTGCCGGTAACCGGAGAGGAGATGCGGACACAGTCGATCGATGCCGTCAAGGCGGGTGCGGCGATCGTCCACCTCCACGCCCGTATGCCGGACGGCCAGCCGACCAACGCCATCTCCGCATGGCGCGAATTCGTGCCGTATATCCGTGAAAATACCGACGCCATCATCAATATGTCCGCCTCGCTCGGCTCCACTGCGGAATCCCGCCTGGAGGCAGTGCTCGACCTTCGTCCGGATATCGCCACCGTCATCGTTGGCTCGATGAACTACGGCCTTTTCCGCAAGGCGGAAAACCAGGGCGTTTCCAAATTCGATACCGAATGGGAGCGCGACGCCTTCGGTCCGAAAAGCTACGAGATCATCACATCGAACAGCTTCGCCAAGATCGCTCGGATGATCGACATACTGATCGACAACGACATCGCGATGGAGTTCGAGTGCTACGATGTCGGCCATCTGTATATCCTTGAACGCCACCTGAGCACCAAGGCTGTCAGGAAGCCGATCATCGTGCAGTTCCTGACCGGCATCCTTGGCGGCATTCCCTCGGACATCGATCACCTGCTGCACATGAAGCGAACGGCGGAACGGCTGTTCGGCGACGATCTCGTCCTCTTCACGCACGGCACCGGCACGGGGAATATTCGCGCGGCGAGCTACGGCGCCCTGATGGGAACACATGTGCGGGTGGGCCAGGAAGACAATCTGTTCGAGTTCCCGGGAGTACCTTTTCCATCCAACGCCGCGCAGATCGAGAAAATGGGGCGGATTTTCAAGGAATTCGGCATCGAGATGGCGACACCGGCCGAGGCGAGGGGGGTGCTGGGCCTGTGAGAGGGAGACACGGTTCCTCCACCCTTGCATGACAACTGCGAGCTTTCCTCCGACCTTGCCGCCCGCATGCCGGCGGCAAGGTCGGAATTCAGGTGCCGCACCGTCGTCCGGTTTCGAATTTGAAATGGTTCAATGTCGACGGCGCGGTTTTATCTCAAGGCGACCGTGAAGCGGCCCGGAAGGCTCACTTACGGTCTGTATCGGACTCTAGTTCGACTTCACGGAGCCGCGGAAATTGATGCGCGCGTCGCACCGTATGGTGATCGGGGCCTCACCTTCGCCACTCATGCGCCTTGCCAGGAGGTCCCAGGCGATCTGCGCGAGTTCGCGTGTCGGCTGCTGCACGCAGGACAATGTCGGCCAAATCGCCTGCGCCCAATCCGGTTCCTCCGCGCACAACAAACCGACGTCGTCCGGATAGCGGAGACCCAGGGTCCGAATGGCTTCTATCGCCCATGCCGCCAGCAGGCTGCCGCTGGCGACCAGCACGCAGCGCGGATTTGCGGCGGGTAACGCTCCAGCCAGCAAATCCCGGAATTCTCCCTGAACCTTCCCGCATTTCAGAATTTCCAGCGTGACAGGACGTTTGCTTTCGGCAATCGCCTCGCGCATTCCCTCGATGTTCTGCTGCACGACAGCGAAATTTGGGAACTGCGTCGCCACGATAAGCCGCTCGTAGCCCCAATCGATCAGGTTCAAGGCCGCACGGCGGAACGCGGCCCGGTGATCGACCAGTACCTGGTCGGCGCCCACCGCGCTTTCCACAAAACGGTTGATTATCACCGTGGGCATCGCCGAAGCAGCCAGCTTGGCGAGGGGGATGTCGCCGCGGCGGGTTGGCAGAATCAGAACCCCGCTCGCGCGGGAGGCGATCAGGCGTTCGATGCGTGCCTCCTCGCGCGCGGGATCGTGCCGAGTGATGACGTGGACAAGTTCGAAACCGGCCGCGGTGGCATGCGCTTCCAGCGCGTCGGACATTTGCACGAAATTCGAGGATGTCATGTTTGGCACGCAAAGGCCGATGACAGGATATCGCTGGCTGCGCATGCCCTTGGCAAGCAAACTGCCGCTGAAAGACAGCGTTTTGATCGCCGCTTCGACTTTTTCCTTGCGCTTGGCGCTGACCTTGGCGTGACCGTTGATAACATTGGAAACGGTGCCCACGGAAACACCTGCAAGAGCTGCCACGTCGCCGATCGTGGCCTTGCGGTCCATCTGCAGTTTAGGGCGGAGTGTCCGTTCTTTTGCGCCGGTCAACGATCATGCCTCACTTCGCTACTGTTGTACGCGCAAGCCAGCGCCAGGCAATAGCTGTTTGAAAGGGTACAATTATCAGCCGGCGTCGACTTTTTCCAGTACCGCCGAGACGACGATGGGGTTGCTCATCCCCGTGTCAGCCCGCCGTGGTCTATGTGGTTAAGCGGATGAATTTACTGGGTTGTCCACGCACCTCCGTGACATCTCAATATCAAAAGATTTTGGGTCGTCATCCGTTGCCAAAACGGCATCACACCCATATAATGAACCGGTTCATTTATTGGGAGCGCTGACGAATGCAGGCCGGCGGACTACTTTTCGTCATGATGCGTCCATCGGCGCCGCTGCTGGAGGAATTCAACGAGTGGTACGACACGGAGCATCTGCTCGATCGGATGTCTGCGCCCGGGTTCCTTTCGGGTAGCCGGTTCCAATCGGTCAGCGGTCAGCAGCCCGGATTCCTGACACTTTATGACCTCGCATCTGTCGATATTCTCGATACACCGGAGTACCACCGGGTTTCGCGGGAAAACTTTACGCCATGGACGAGGCGGCTGATGCGCAGGATTCCCCGCGCGCGGATTCTAGCCGAGCAGATCCATCCGGTTGGCGCGACGATCGAGCCGACGCCGTTCCTGACCGTGCTGCGCTTTTCCGGCACCGGCGATATCCAGCCGGAACTCGTCGCGGCGTTAACGAAGGCCTTCGCATCCAGGGACGGCGTCCTGCAGCTGCGCATCTTTGCCGAGAATAAAGAGGATGGCGGCGTCGATCACCTCGTCCTTGTGGGGTCGAGCGTGCGCGTCGCCCACCTCGCCGTCGAAAGCGCGATCGGCGCGGCGGTGGGGCATTTGCGGCTGGTGGAGGAATTCGCCCCCCATCTGTTTGGGGCAACCTGGGAGCGTTGGATCTGAAAGCACGACCGGCGCGGCAGGAGGGCCGCGCCGTGCGTCGAACGGTGAAAATCTGTGGAGGACAGAACAATGAAGATGATACGCACTCTCCTTGTGGCCGGCAGCCTGCTGGCCACCGGCATGACGGCAAAGGCCGCGGACCAGGCCCTCATCGATGCAGCGAAGGCGGAAGGCCAGGTCGTCTGGTACAGCGGTCTGATCGTGCGCCAGGTGGTTACGCCCATCAAGGAGGCGTTCGAGAAGAAATACGGCATCACCGTCAACTTCGTATCCATGGCCTCGCAGGAAGCCGCGCTGCGGATTCTGAACGAGGGTCGGGCCAACAGCATCCAAGGCGACGTTTTCGACGGCACGGCACCGCTGTCGGCGGCGATGGACGCCGGCCTCGTCGAGCAATACGTGCCGCAGGAGGCGGCGGACTATCCGGCGGAACTCAAGGATCCGAGCGGCTATTGGACCGGCCAGATCGTGCAGGTGACCGCGCCGGCCATTAACACCAGCCTGGTCGATCCCGCCGATGCCCCCAAAACTTTCGACGACCTTCTGGACCCGAAGTGGAAGGGCAAGATGGCGTGGTCGAGTTCGGAAGAAATCGCCGGTCCTCCGGGCTTCATCGGCAATGTGCTGACCTATATGGGCGAAGAGAAGGGCACCGCCTACCTTGAGAAGCTGTCACAGCAGCAGATAGCCAACGTGCCCAGCAACATGCGCGTCGTGCTCGACCAGGGCATCGCCGGGCAGTACCCGCTGGTCCTTTCCATCCTCAACTATCACGCTGCGATCAGTGCCGGGCAGGGGGCTCCGGTTGAGTGGCTCAAGCTTGAATCGTCGGTGTTCACTTTCGGCACCGTGCAGATGCTGAAGAATTCGCCGCATCCCAACGCGGCCAAGCTCTTCCTGGAGTTCCTGCTCTCCGACGAGGGACAGCAGGTGGTGGCGGACGCCGGCTATATACCGGCCAGCCCGAGGGTAAAGGCCAAGGATCCGACGCTGAAGCCCGACGAGGGCAAGTTCGCCGTCACCGTCATCTCCTCCGAGACGTTCGCAAAGAACAAGGACAATTGGGTCGGCATCTACCGCAAGCTCTTCAAGTAAGGGCCGCTGCCGGGTCCTGCATCGCAGCGGGATCCGGTCCGACATCATGATTCCAGGCGAGAGATATGACGTATTCAGTGCCCACGGCGGCGAGTGAAGGCATGCGCGGACGCCGCCTCGAAGCGGGCAGGGTCTTCACATGGCTGTTCATCGCGCTGATCGCGCTTCTAGTGCTGCCGCCGGTTTGGACGCTGTTGCGGTCCAGCTTTTCCGAACGGTTGCCCGACGGAACCGAATTCTTCACCCTCGCCAACTACGGTGTACTGCTCAGCGAGGGCCGGTTCTTTGCGTCCGCCTTCAACTCGATCGTCTTTTCGCTGTCGGCCACCCTGGTTTCGTTGTTTCTGGGGGGCGCTGTCGCTTGGCTCGTCGAGCGGACGGACGTGCCTTTCAAGCGGCTAGCCTGGTTCACGACGATCGTCTCGCTCGGCACGCCCTTCATTCTCTACGTCACGGCCTGGAGCTATATCCTCGGACGGGCGGGACCGCTGAACGACATCTATCGCCTCGTGACCGGCAGCAAGGAGACGCTTTTCGAGGTCAACACGTTGTCGGGCATGATCGTCGTCGAAGGGTTCATCTGGGCGCCGCTCGCCTTTCTCCTGCTGTCGGCGACTTTCCGCGCCGCCAACGCAGAAATGGAGGAAGCGGCGCGCATGTCGGGCGCCACGGTCATCCAGACGATCCTGCGGATTTCGCTGCCGCTGGCCTTTCCGGCGATCCTGGCATTCGCGCTTTTCGCCTTCATCCTGAACCTCGAGGCATTCGAGGTTCCGGCCCTGATCGGCATGCCGGGCCGGGTCAATGTCCTGACCACGGATGTCTACCAGGCCGTAAAGGAAATCCCGCCACGCGTGGGCTTTGCAAGCGCGTTTTCGGTGGCGATGCTGATCATCATTTCCGTACTGCTGTATTTCTACGGCCGTATGTCGCGCTATGCGGAGCGGTTTGCAACCATCACGGGCAAGGGCTATCGCCCACGCCCGATCGCGCTCGGCCGTGCCAGATGGGCCTTCTCGGCGATCATCTTGCTCAACTTTACCATGACGCTTCTGTTGCCTCTGATCGCGATGATCTGGATTTCGGTCATGCCCTATGTGCAGCCGATGCGGCTGCAGGCCCTGGACAACGCGACATTGCAGAATTTCGGAACGGTGCTGACCTCGCGATACTATCTCTCGCTGGTCACCACGACGTTGATGGTTGCGGCCATCAGCGCCACCGTCACCATGCTTATCACCCTGCTGGCAGGCTGGCTTGCGGCCCGCCGCGCGCCGGGCGGGCAGATGATCGATCAACTCGTCGTCGTGCCCCTGATCTTTCCAGGCGTGGTGCTGGGCGTCGCCCTGCTCGAAGTCGCCTTGCGGCTGCCTTTTCCGCTCTACGGAACCATGTGGCTGATCATCCTGGCTTTCATCATCCACTACATGCCTTTTGGAATGCGCTACACCTACGCCGGGGTGCTCCAGATCCATCCCGAGCTGGAACAGGCCGCGCGCGTCTCCGGCGGCCGGGGTTGGCCCGTTCTGTGGCGAATCCTCGTTCCCTTGCTGGCGCCCGCACTGGCGTCCGGATGGCTGTTCATCTTCCTGCTGGCATCGAAGGAAATGTCGCTGCCTCTGCTGTTGGCCGGCCCATCGTCGCAGACCATTTCGGTCGCCATGTTCGACTTGTGGGGCAACGGCCAGATAGGCGAGGTGGCGGCACTCGGCCTGCTCTGGGCGCTTTTGATGACCTTGTTCGGGGTGGTTTTCTTCATGATCAGCCGCCGCCAGAGCTCGATGACTTTCGGAGTGTAGCGTGGCCGAACCCAGCAACTTCCTTTCCGTATCCGGCCTGGAGAAAATCTTTGGTCTCATGGGGTCGGCGCGCGTCGGCCTGCAGCCGACATCGTTCGATTTGCCCAAATCCGCCTTCTTCACGCTTCTCGGCCCCAGCGGCTGCGGCAAGACGACGACGCTGCGCTGCATCGCCGGACTGGAACGTCCTGACAAGGGAGCTATCCGGGTCGGCGACAAGGCCGTTTTCGATTCCGACGCGGGTATCGACGTGGCCATGGAGCGGCGCCAGTTCGGAATGGTTTTCCAGTCCTACGCCATCTGGCCGCACATGAACGTGTTCGAGAATGTGGCGTTTCCACTGCGCGTATCGAGGGATCGGCGCTTCAGCGCAGTGGAGATCAGGAAGGCGGTAGGCGAGGCGCTGGACACCGTCGGGCTCGGCACCTTGGCCGAACGCCACGCGACCCGGCTTTCCGGCGGCCAGCAACAGCGCGTCGCGCTGGCGCGCGCGATCGTGCGCAGGCCGGATCTCCTGTTGCTGGATGAGCCGCTGTCGAACCTCGACGCGGCGCTGCGTGAGGAGATGCGCAACGAATTGCGTCGCCTCCAGCAGCAGATGGGACTGACCACCGTCTATGTGACGCATGACCAGTCCGAAGCGCTTGAACTTTCCGACAGCATTGCGGTGATGAACGCGGGCCGCATCGTCCAGATCGACACACCGCGTGCCATCTATTTCAGCCCGGTCGACCAATTCACCGCCGGTTTCGTCGGCACCACCAACTGGCTCAAGGGTAAAATCGAGCGGGTATTCGGTGACACGGTCGTTGTCGAGACGGACGCCGGCGCCCGGGTCGAATGTGCTGGAGCATCCGGCTATTCGTCCGGCGACAAGGTCAGCCTGGCGGTCCGGCCCGAAGCAGTCGAAATCGTGCCTGCGGGCACGGAGCCTTCGCCCAGCAAAAACGAGATAGAGGGTCGGATCGTTTTCAGCGGCTTCAACGGCAGCTTGACCCGCTACCAACTCCAGGCCGGGAACGTGACGTTCCAGGCCTACGGCAGCCCGAAGTCGAGTCTGAAGCTTCACGATACCGTCGCGCTGCGGTTCGACCCTGCCTCCGTGGTTCTGTTCTCACGGCAGACAGGCTGACCGCACCGATCGTATGAGATTGTAATTTGAAGGAGCGTTTGATGATTGGAGCCTGTTCTTTCCTGCGCAAGAAGCCGCATCACGACGATGCTATGTTCTATAGCCACTGGCTGAATGTCCACGGACCGCTAGCCGCCCAGTTGCATGGCGTGACGCGGTATCTCCAGAACCACTTCATGGCGGACTCGCCCAGCACCAATGATCTGGCCCGTTCCCTGAACGTCAACGGGCTGGCCGAGATGTGGTTCGAAACCGAAGCCGACAGGGAAATCTGTTACGATTCCGAGCAGGAGAAGGTCTGCGACGTCGACTCACTGCTTTTCATCGGCGCAAGCGCGCGTGTCGTCACAGACGTTACGCAGGTTATACGCGCCCCACGCGAGCCTGCCAAAGGCAAGCGGGTGTTTCTATTCAACGATGACGGAAAACGAAGCCTGGGAAGCGCCTTCAAGGCGATTTCAGAACTGCCCCGCATCACCGGCATTACTGATCATCTCGTTACCAAGCCTGGCGCGGAGCCGACACAGGAGCGTGAGGCGGTGCGGATCAAGGTTTCGCGTATCGTCATGGTCAGTGCGGACGACCCCAGGATACTGGACCGGGCACAGGACATTTTGCTTTCGGATGCCGGTGGCGATGTCCCGATATTCGACAGCACGGAGCATTATCTCGTTTGATCGACCGATGAATGAACCGGTTCATGTAACGGGTCGACAATTCCATTGCGGCGAGCGGGGTGTCCGCTGCCGCGCAACAAGAGCAACCAAGGGAGGAGCGACATGAAGAATATCGCCTTTGCGGTAGCAGCCACGTTGTTTATGGCCGGCGCCGTGACAGAAGCCTATGCGGAGGACCTTTTGATCGGTACGCTGCTGCCGCTGACCGGGCCGGGCTCTGCGACCGGAACTGAACAGCAGAACGGCATCAATCTCGCCATAAAGCACATCAACGCCAAGGGCGGCATCAACGGCATGATGCTCAAAGCGGTGGTGGAAGACAGCACGGGCCGCCCGGACCAGGCAGTGCTCGGCTTCAATCGCCTGACCGATCTCAACAACGTCAAGGTAGTCATGTCGGCCTATTCGTCCGTGACGCTCGCCGTCGATCCGCTGGCGGCCCGCAAGGAAGTGCTGCTTGTCAATGCGGGTGCGCAGTCCGACCAACTGGCGACCGCCGGCCCATATCTCATCAACACCATTCCGCAGATCCAAGGCGAGGCGGAGTTTTTGGCGGAGTTCGCTAAGCAGAAGCTGGGCACCAGTGCTGCGCTGCTCTACGAGAACGCGGCGGCAGGCCGTTCGGGCAGGGACGATTTCGCCAAGGCATTCGAGGCGCTCGGCGGCAAGATCGTCGCCGACGAGCCCACCGAATTCGGCCAGACCAACTATCGGCCGTCTCTGCTCGCCATCAAGGCCTCCGGAGCGCAGGTTCTCTATATCGCGGTGACGCAGAATTTCGCGGCGATCGCCGAGCAGATAAGCCTGATCCCGGATTTCCCGTCCGTGGTCGGCAATACGTTCTCCACGCCTTTCTTCGGCAAGCCGGGCGCGGAAGGCTGGTACAACACCACCGTCGTCTCGAAAATCCCGCCGGCTTTGGCCGAGGAGTTCAAGGCGGAGTACAATGTTGATTTCTTCGAGGTGCAGTCGCGGGAATACTACAATTCTGTCTTCATCATTGCCGACGCGATGAAGAAGGTGCTCGACGACGGCAAAGAGGTCAACGGCACGAATTTACGTGACGCGATCCTCGCTATCGGCACGTTCAAGTCCGAGATCGCCGACATCACTTTCGACGGCAGCAACACTGCAAAACGTCCCATCGCCATCGAGCAGAACGGAAAGAACGAGCGGATCGTCATCGACTTTTCGCCATGAAGAAGAAATGTAGCATAATGAGGAGATGGTAAGGTAGAAATCCGAAGCGTGGCGTAATGTACGGAAATAGGTTTACAAGAATTCCTTGCGGCGCCACGTTCATTCTGTGCAAGAAGCTGAAAGAATAGATACTTTGATATCAACCGAGCAGCGCGCGTGATTTAGGTCATAAAGACATGGTTGAAAAGAATAAGGCGCTTTTTGATCTGAGCGGAAAGGTGGCTCTTGTCACCGGCGGCAATGGAGGAATCGGCTTTGGTATAGCCTCCGCTATCGCGAATGCGGGGGCGGACGTCATGATCATGGCGCGAAACCATGCAAAGAATGCTGCGGCCGTCGCGAAGATCGAAAACGAAGGTGGCTCAGCAGCATCCGTAATCGCGGATATATTGGACAGGGACGCTTGCGCGGCGGCGGTCGATGAGACTCTGCGTCACTTCGGGCGTATCGATATCCTGGTCAACAATGCCGGCATCAGCATACGCAAGATGCCCGAGACATACCAACTGCCCGAGTGGCATTCGGTTCTGGACAGCAATCTGACAGGCACGTTTGTCTGCTCGCAGTTGGTGCACCCGATCATGAAGCGTGTGGGCGGTGGCAAGATCATCAGTATAGGATCGATGATGTCGCTATTCGGAACCGCGCTGTCCGCTCCTTACGCGGCCAGTAAAGGGGGAATCGTGCAACTGTCCAGATCGTTGGCAGTTGCATGGGGTGCAGACAACATCCAGGTGAACTGTATACTGCCAGGTTACATCGAGACGGAGATGTCGAAGTCTCTGCTCGCACAGATCCCCGAGCTCAGAGGTCGCGCCACCGACCGCACCCCGGCGGGACGCTGGGGCAACCCTGATGATTTCGCAGGCGTCGCCGTCTTTCTGGCGAGCCGGGCATCTGACTTCGTGACCGGCACCGCGATTCCGATCGATGGAGGTTTTTCCATAAAGGCCTGACTTATACAGCGCCCGGTCATGGTTGCCGGCGCAGATGCGAAAGCTGATGATCGAGGATCGCGCGGCGAGGAGAAATTCGTCGCGCAGACGGTCAGCTCAGCCGCAGGGGTCAGTTGCGCCGTTGTGCCGGCCATTCCTGCGCCCGCAGTCGCTGTTCTTCCGAATCGCTGACCAGGGCGCGTATCCCGCTATGCATGAGGGCGACGGCTTCCTCGCGGCCAATGTCGTCGCCGACCGCCTTTCGCAGCCACAATCCATCGACGAGAGCGGCGATCATGAAACTCAGCTCCCGCACCCGCGCGGCATCCAGCATGCCGCCGAAAACCGAGGCGAGGTTCGACCGGAGCCTCTGGTAGAAAAGTGTGTGAATCCGGGCATATTTTGGGTTGGAGCCCGCTTCGGCGCAGACCGAAAGCCAAGCATTGGCGATGGGACGGGTGAAAGCGGATACGGGGAAATTGCCCTCGACGATCGCTTCCAGCCGCTCCCAACCGGTTCGGGCCATACGCAGCCGTGCGATGACATCTTCCATCAGCAGGCGGTTGTTGTAGCGCACCATGCCGAGAAGGACCTCGTCCTTGCCCTTGAAGTAGTAGGCGAGGATGCCGGGCGACATGCCGGCCTGGCGGCAGATGCGTGCCGAGGTCAGCCCCTGCAATCCATGTTCGAGGAACACGCGATGCGCGGCCGCGATCAGTTCGACGCGGCGGATGTCCTCGATCTTGGTTCGCTTGCCCTGAGTCGCCATGAGACGTTCTAGCAAGAAAGAATCTTGTATGCTCATACAAGAAACTATATTGACATAAAACGCCATGGCCTTAATGGCAAGGCTCGTCTTTATAAAAATGGGGAACAGCAATGCGCGCAGCATCCGCCTACGGTTTGGTTTTTGGTCTCCTCATGTCACCGGCTGTGGCGGCGGATCCGGCGCAATGCCAGAAGGTCCGTATCGCGGACATGGGCTGGACCGACATAGCGCTGACCAACACGACTGCCCAGTTGATCCTCAAGGCGTTGGGCTATGAGCCGTCGCAGACCATGCTCGGTCTCGGCGTCGCCTATTCCGCTCTGAAGGAGAACGACATGGATGTCTTTCTCGGCAACTGGCGGCCTGTGCAGGATGACGAATACAAGTCCTTCTTTGATGAAGGGTCGGTCGAAGTGCTCGGCATGAACCTCGAAGGCGCGAAATACACCCTGGCGGTGCCGGACTATGTTTCCGAACAAGGGGTAAAGAGTTTCGGAGACCTCGCCGCCCACGCCGACAAGTTCGGCAGCAAGATCTACGGCATCGAGGCCGGCTCCAACCAGCCCCTGCTCGACATGGTGGCCGCCGACCGGCACGGGCTCGGAAAATGGGAGGTCGTCGAGTCCAGCGAGACCGCGATGATAGCGCAGGTTGCCTATGCCATGGCGGAGAAGAGCTGGATCGTGTTCCTCGGCTGGCAGCCGCATCCGATGAACCTCGACTACAAGATAACCTATCTGTCGGGCGGCGACGTGGAGTTCGGACCGAATTTCGGCGGCGCCACGGTCTGGACGATCGCGCGCAAGGGCTATTCGACGGACTGCCCCAACGCCGGAAAATTCTTCACCAATCTCGTCTTTGACGTTCCTTACGAAAATGCCGGCCTACGGATGACCATCGTCGACGGCAAGTCTGCCGATGAAGCCTCCCGCGAGATGATCAAGAGCAATCCCGACAAGCTCGAAAAGTGGCTCGAGGGGATTACGACCTTCGACGGCCGCCCGGGCCTGCCCGTCGTGAAAGAAGCCCTGGGCCTCTGAGCATGACCGTAAGCATGCGCGCGGCCGTCCTTGATGGCGCCGGCCAGCCTCTCCGCCTGACCAGTCTGCCGCGTCCGGTGCCGGGTCCGGGGCAGATACTGGTCAGATTGGAAGCGAGCGGCATCTGCCACACGGATGTGCATGTATGGGAAGGCGACCTGCGGCCTGTCTCCGGACAAACGGCTGCGATTTTGGGCCATGAGGGCGTCGGCTGGGTCGAAGAGGTCGGCGCGAGCGTGATGGACTGGCGGCCTGGCGAGCGAGCAGGGGTCGGTTGGCTTCACAACACCTGCGGCCATTGCGAGGAATGCCATTCCGACATGGAGTCGTTCTGCCAGCATCAGCACGCACATGGCTTCGACGTCGATGGCACCTTTGCCGAATATGTCGTCGCCGACGCGCGTTTCGCCGTTCGCATGCCGGAAAAGGGCGATGCCGCTGCGCTGGCGCCGCTTATGTGCGCCGGCCTTACCGCCTTCGGAGCGTTGCAGCGGGCCAAGGTCGCCGCCGGCGAAATCTGCGCGATATTCGGCTGCGGAGGCCTCGGCCTCTACGCGGTCCAGATCGCCCGCCGGCTTGGCGCCACAGTTATCGCGGTCGATACGGACAGCGCGAAGTTGCAACTGGCCGCTTCGCTCGGGGCGGCGCACACATTCATGGCCTCGCCTGCGTTGGTAAACACCTGGCCGACTGAGCTTCGGCCTCATGTCTGTGTCAATTTCGCGCCGACGACGGCCACCTGGGAAACCATCGTCCAGGCGATCAGAATGCGCGGCCGGATCATTGCCGCCGCGATGGTCTCGCAGTCCGTCCCGCTCAGCCAGGAGTGGCTGACGATGACCGGCGTCTGGATAACCGGCACCGCGGTCGGCACGCGGGCTCAGATGCAGGAACTCATCGAGTTGCATAACGCGAAGCCGCTTGAGGCCAAGGTGACAAGGATCGCGCTGTCCGAAGTGACCGGTGCTCTGGAGCGGTTGAGGACCGGAACCGCCGAGGGCCGTCAGGCAATCGTCTTCGGGCCTCGGCCCTGAGGCGTCGCGGCTAGGCGAGGATAAAGAAGACTTTCCTTACTGGCGTCAGGTTCTCCCAGGTTCCCTTGAATCCGGCTGCGACCACGAAGCTGTCGCCCGCACCGAAGATCTGGCTGACGCCGGCGGTGTCGGTCAGGCGGACAGTTCCCTCGAGGATGTGGCACAGTTCGTCATAGTCGCAGTCGACGCGTTCCAGATGCGACTCCGCTGCCCAGATGCCGGCGACCGCGCCCTTGTCTGTGTTCTGGAAATGGCGCCAGCTATGCGCGCGATAGGGCCGATCCACCACAGCGGGATCCGATGTCACGATCTCCTTGGGTTCGATTGCGTCGGCGGCGAATGCGACGACATGCCGGGGGGACTTGGCCATGACTGGTCCTTTCAGGAATCGAAACCGATCCCGACTGCATCGAGCGTTTTGTTGAGCAAAGAACGCCGGCCTGTCTCGTCCTCGCGCGCTAGCCCGTGCTGTGCCCAGCGGATGCCCAGCCATCGCAGCGGTTCCGGCGGAAAGGGGAAGGGCGGGCGGCGCAGCATGGCGAGTCGGGTGCGTTCGGTATCGCGCTCGGCCAGGAGGTCCAGCATCGTCAAGGCCGCGAAACGGCTCGCCGAAACGCCCTGGCCGGTGAAACCCATCGCATAGGCGACACGGCCGTCATGGGCCAGTCCCGCAAAGAAGGTTGTTCTGGCCGACGTGTCGATAATGCCGCCCCAGGCATGTGTGAACGGCACATCGGCGAGCGAAGGCAGGGCCGCGGCGAAATTTCGCGCCAGACGGCCGAAGCTTTGGCTTTCCCGGGTCAAAGCTTCGTCACGGCGCGAGCCGAAATGATAGATCGCGTCGTAGCCGCCCCAAAGGATGCGGTTGTCGGCCGTCTTGCGGACATAATGGAACTGGTTGCCGCAATCCGCGACGCTGTGCCGGCCGGTCCAGCCGATGGACTCCAGTTCGGCGGCGCCGAGCGGCCGCGTCACCAGCGCATAATCGAAGATCGGGATGATTGCCTTGCGCAGCCGCCGCAGCAGCGGTGGAGCGGCGTTTGTCGCCAGCACGACTTGTTTCGCTCGAACGATGCCGGCGCCCGTCTCAAGCTCCATCCCCGCGCCGCTTCGGTGCAGCGCTGTGACGGCGGTGTTTTCGTAAATGTCGATCGAGGCCGACAGCGCGACGCGGCGTAGTTCCGCGACCATCTTACCCGGATTGAGAAGAGCGTAGTTCGGTTCGTAGAGACCTGCCGGATAGACCGGCGAACTAAATTTCTCGCGCAAGGCGTCGCCCGTGAGAATCTCGCATTCGATGCCGAACCGTTTGTACGTTTCGGCTCGGGCATGCAGATCCTTGATCTGCCAAGGCTTCGCCGCCACGTTCACTTTTCCGCCGCGTTCGAATTCCGCATCGATCCCCAGCGCTTCGAGATCGGCCGCGAACGCGTCGAGATTCACCCTGCCAAGTCGCACCAGTGCCTCTGCCTCTTTCGGCCAGCGCCTGAGCGCGTTGCCGACCCCGTGAGAGATCGACGGCGCGCAGAAGCCGCCGTTGCGGCCCGATGCCGCGTCGCCGCAGCGACCGCGCTCGACAAGGACGATGCGGGCCTGCGGTCGCTGCCGCCGCGCCTGCAACGACGTCCAAAGCCCGGTGAACCCGCCGCCGACAATGGCGAGATCACATGTCACGTCGCCCGTCAGAGAAGGGCACGGTTGCGAGACCGGTACGGTGTCGTCCCAGAACGGACGCCGCGCCGCGTTGGAGAAATCAGCGGTCATCATTCGGTCCGAGCCGGCGCAGACGGTACGCGATCATGGGGCCGAACCCTGATACCAGCCCCAGGTTTCACGGTGGTCGAAACGGGTGATCTGCTTGGTTTCGAAATAGGCCTCTAACCCGGCGCGGCCTAGTTCACGCCCTATGCCGGACATCTTGTAACCACCCCACGGAACCTGGACGAAAGTGGGCTGCGAGCAGTTTATCCAGACGATGCCGGCGCGAAGTTTCGCCGCCACGCGTTCGCAGCGGTCGAGGTCGTCGGACATGACAGCGGCGGCAAGGCCGTAGTCGCTGTCATTGGCCAACCCAAGCGCCTCCGCCTCGGTGTCAAAGGCGTTTACGCAGACAACGGGGCCGAAAATCTCCTCGCGCCAGATGGCGGCGTCGGTCGGGACTTCCGCGAAAATTGTCGGCTCCAGGAAGTATCCTCGATCCTGGCCGGCGGGCCGCCCGCCACCCGTCACGAGCTTTGCGCCGGAGGTCTTGCCGGCTTCGATAGCCGCTAGCACTTTTTTGTACTGTCCTTCGGACACGAGCGGTCCGAGCTTGATACCGGCCAATTCGCCCGAACCGATGGAAATGGCCTCCGTGGCGACCCGCAGCCGATCGAGAAGCCTGGCGAAGATGCCGCGCTGAACCAGAACCCGGGAGGTGGCGGAACAGACCTCACCCTTGTTCCAGAAGATGCCAAAGAGGATCCATTCGACGGCCTTGTCGATGTCGCAGTCGTCGAAGATCAGGAACGGTGACTTGCCGCCGAGTTCAAGCGAGATCGTGCGGATGCCCGCGCTGGCGGCCCGCATCACCCTGCGGCCGGTGGCGACGGAGCCCGTGAAGGCGAGTTTGTCGACCAGCGGGTGATCCGAAAGCGACTGTCCGGCCTCCGGTCCCGTCCCGGTGACCAGATTGAAGACGCCTGCGGGAATTTCCGCGGCGTGGATCACCTCGGCCAGGATTTCACAGGAGAGGGAGCAGAGTTCCGACGGCTTCAGCACGATAGTGCATCCTGCCGCGAGCGCCGGAGCCACCTTCCAGGCCGCCATCAGCAGCGGAAAGTTCCACGGTGTGATTGCGCCGACGACACCCACGGGCTCGCGCGTTATCGAGGAACGGAAGCGGGCATCGCCGACATCGACCTTGTCCGGGCCCCGGCCGTCCCGCTCTTCGGCAAGATCCGCGTAGTAATCGAAGCAATAGGCGACGTCGGCGATATCCCACTCCGCCTCGGGCAGCGGCTTGCCGTTGTCGCGCGTTTCGACCAGAGCAATCTCTTTCAGTCGATCGCGAATGCCTTTCGCAACCCGGCGCAGGAAAGCCGCGCGGGCGGCACCGGCCAAACCGGACCATTCGCCGGAATCGAACGCGCGTCGCGCGGCGCGCACCGCCCGGGCTATGTCCACAGCCTGACCGGCGGCGACCTCGGCAAAGGATTCCTCGGTAGCCGGGTTTATCGCCGGGAAATAGCGGCCGTTTTCCGGTACCGAGAATGTGCCGTCGATAAAAAGACGTGTCTTCTTCATCGAATACTCCTCGCCGATCGGCTGCCGAGGCGAAGTCTAGCCGGCCGCCTGAATTTGAGCTTTCAAGGCTTCGACGTCGCGTTGTGCCCGTTCCTCGGCTTGCGGCATGAAGGCCAGCGGGTCCTTAAGGCTTCCCGGCAGGCCGGCAAACCCCTCGACCGCCGAATAGACGCAGAACGCGGCGTAAGCCGGGTTGTAGCCTCCCTCCTGGACGATCAGCAGTCGTCCGTGGCAGAGCTCGTCCGCAACTGCTCGCGCCCGCGACGCCAGGGCGTGGAAGCCTGCCATGCTGACGAGCTGCCTGCCGTTGGGATCGAACTGTCCTGCGTCCACGCCGCTCGCGATAATCAGCATATCCGGCTGGAAGGCACTCAGCCTCGGCGCGACGATCTCGTCGAATGCCCCGACATAGGTCGTGTCGGTCGATCCCATCGGCAGCGGGACGTTGAGGTTGAAGCCCAGGCCCGCACCGTTACCCCGCTCCTCTATACCACCGGTTTCCGGATGCGTCGGTCCCCAGGCGCCGTGATCCATGTGCATGGAAATGGTCAGCACGTCGGCGCGGTCATAGAAGCCCGACTGGGTTCCGTTGCCGTGATGCACGTCCCAGTCGACGATAGCCACGCGCTTGAGGCCGCTGGCGATCGCATCCTCGGCCGCGATGCCGGCGTGGTTGAAGAAGCAGTAGCCGTCGGCCATCGCGCGGCCGGCGTGATGCCCCGGCGGGCGCACCAGCGCGAAGGCCGGCGTACCCGTCTGCCGGGCATGACGCCCGGCATCCAGCGTCGTGCCAGCGGCTGCGAGCAGCGCGGGCCAGGCACCCGCCCTGAGCAGGGTCGTCGAGGAAAAGCGTCGGCCCTCATGCGCCGCCCGCTTGACTTCGTCCACATAAGCCGCGTCGTGGAAACGGACGATGTCCGCCTCCGACGCGTGCGTGCCGGCATGCCAGCGCAGGCGGGCGGCTACCGGTCCACGCAGCAGCGCCGACTTCATGTTGCGGATGCGATCGGGTCCTTCCGGATGCGCCATCTGAACCGTCAGAAGCGGGTTCTCGGGCGCTTCGAAAAAACCGAAGCCGGTGTCGTGGAACAGAACGTCGTCGTGCCAGAACACGTCCATCGCGGGTGCCTGCGCCATGATCCGCCTCAGTCCAGCACGGTCAGGGTCGGCGGCAGTTCTGAGAAGCTCACGGAGCCGCTTTCGGTGCAGAGCACCGTATCGCCGAGCTTGAGGCCGAAGCCTTCGTCGTAGAGCGACAGGTTCGGTTCCATGGAGAAGGACATGTTCGGCTCGAACACATGGTCGTCGGCCTCGTCCAGCATCATGACTTCGAGCCAGGACGGCGGGTAGGCGAGGCCGAGGCTGTAGCCGATGCGGTGAACACGGGTCCTTGCGAGGTTCTTGCGGTTCAGAACGTTGTTGCAGGCAGCGTTCGTGCCGCCGACCGGCAGGCCGGGTTTGGCGGCGTCCATCGCGGCGTTAAAGGATTCCGTCAGAAGGTCCGACACCTCCCTGACCCGGGCCGACGGATTGCCGACCACCGCCGTGCGCATCAGGATGCTGTGGTAACGATTGCACACGCCGGCCAGTTCGATCAGCACCACGTCGCCGACGCTGACCACCTGGCGATGCGGCATCGCATGCGTCATGGTGCTGCGCCGACCCGTTGCGACCATGGGTGAAATGGCGCTGTATTCGCTGCCGGCCTCGCCGAGCGCCATGGCGATCTCCCCCGCGATCTCGACTTCGGAGCGACCGGGCCGGATCGCTTCGAATGCGCGCTTCATCGCATAGTCCGCCATGCGCGCGGCGGAGCGCTGATACTCGATTTCCTGCGGCGACTTGATCAGTCGCTCCTCGGCAACGGCGGTCGACGCATCGATCAGCGTGGCATCCGGGAGGTGCTTCTGGAGCCGGAGAAACTGGTCGGGCGAAAAGGTGAAGGCATGGGTCTCGATACCGATGCGACCCTTGCCGTGGCCGGCGTCGATCAGCGCCTTGGCCACGAGTTCGAGCGGGTCCTGGGCGGCGATGTCGTAGAAGATCGCGTCCTCGATCGCCGACAGTTCGTGGACACAGGGCATTTCCGACGTGCGGGTGAAGAACAGTGCTGGCTGCACCTTCTCGGATACGATCAGCGCCTGGTACCAGAGGAAGCCGAGGCTGTCGAAACCGGTCAGGTAGTTGATGTTGTCGGGGAAATTGACGATGAGGGCGTCAAGGTTGCGGTTCTTTATGCGTGCGCGCAGCTTCTTCTGCCGATCACGGTAGGTTGCCAATGAAAATGCAGTCAACATGACCGGTCTCTCTCCTGGTTATTGAATCAGTGTTTGGTTGGGCGGGTCGCCTGGATGACGAGCGCGAATGTGGTGACCACGATCATGATCACCGAAACCGATGCGATGACGGGGTTGATGTCGAAGCGCAGCCCGTCCCAGATCCGCTTCGGCAGCGTCGTGACGTTCAGGCCTGAAATGAAGAGCGTGACGGCGACCTCGTCCCAGGAGATCACGAAGGACAGGAAGGCCGCCCCGAAAATACCGGACTTTACGTTGGGCAAGAGCACGCGCCACAGCGTCGTCCAGCCGCTCGCGCCCAGCGAGCGGGACGCGCGTTCCAGCGAGCGGTTGAGCCGCGAGAACGCGACGAGCATGGAGATCACCGCGTAGGGCAGGGCGACGATGCAATGGCCTACGACGAGCCCGGCATAGCTGTCGAGGATGCCGAGCCGCGCCTCCAGATAGTAGAGGATCATCGCCGAGACGACCTGCGGCGCTACGATCGGGATGAGCGCGATCGTCACATAGACGGGCGTCCAGCGGCTGTTCATCAGCCACAGTCCACTCGCCATCGCGACCGAGAGAACGGTGCAGACGATGGCGCTGAGCACGGCTACGATTAGACTGTCCGCGCCGGAGCCGAGCCATTTCGGATCGGTAAAGAGCGCCGTATAGTGCCTCAGTGACAGTTCCCCGGTCGGGAAGGAGAGGTAGCTTGTCGGCGTCAGCGACAGCGGAATGATCACCACGAGCGGCAGCAGAAGGAATGTGATGACCAGGAGAATACCGGTCCAACTCATGACCTGTCTCATGACGCTGTATCCATCAGCCGGCGCACGCCGACGATCTTGACCAGTGCCAGCATCAACGCGATCACGATCAGCATGAGAATGGCGCTGAGCGCCGCTCCGAGACCCCAGTTGGAAAGCTGGAACATCTGGAGATAAATGTATTCGGCCACCATCACGACGCGGCCGCCGCCCAGCACGGCCGGTGTCACGAAGAACCCGAGGCTGAACACGAAGACGATGATGGTGGCCGCCAGCACACCCGACGCGGACAGCGGCAGGAGAATATCGCGGAAGCCTCTCCAAAAGCCGGCACCGAGACTGCGCGAGGCCATCAGCAGGCGGTCATCGACGTGCTGCAGCGAGGAGAGGATCGGGAGCACGGCATAGGGCACGAGGAAATGCACCATGCCGATCATCACGCCGAGTTCGTTGCGTGCCAGTGTCAAGGGCTCTGTGATGATGCCAGCCGATTGCAGGAAGGAATTGGCGAGACCGTTTCCACGCAGCATCATCAGCCAGGCAAACGCGCGGATCAGCGCGGAGAGCCAGAAGGGGATCAGCACGCCGATGAGCAGGAGGCGCTTTTTCCACGGCGAGCCGAAACGAAGGTGATAGGCAAGGAAGTAGGCCACGGCGACGCTGATCAGCGTGACTGCGATGCAGATCCTGAACGTGCGTAGGAAAATGGACGTGATCAGCGGATCGGTCGCGATCTGCACATAATTGCCGAACCCGATGCCCGCAGGCATGCTGACGCTCCAGGCGAACACGCCTGCTAGCGGTAGGAGGTAGGCCAGCACCAGCAATGTCGGAAGTGGCAAAGCAAGTGAGAGGCCCAGCCAGTTGGCGGGACGATTGGACATCGGGTTCGTTTCCGGGAGAGGCGCCGCCGGACCGTTCCGCCGGCGCCGACAGGGGTTCAGCCGGTGATCAGGGCCGTGTATTTGTCGAGCGCCTGGCCATAGTTCTCGGCGTACCACATGTTCTGCATCGGCACCGAGCGGCTCAAATTTTCCGGCGCGCTCGGGTTGATCTTCTGCAGTTCGGGGCTCAGCAACGCGTTGGCCGCCGGGTTGACCGGTCCCATGCCATAGACCTCCATCAGCTTCGCCTGCACGGCCGGTTCCTGCGTCATCCGGATGAAGCGCATGGCGGCTTCTGCCCCGGCGGGATTGTTCTTGGGAACGAACCAGACGGACGGCGAGACAATGGCCTGATCGAACGTGTAGTCGATCTGACCCGAGGTCTGTTTCCGCACGAGCTCGGCGCGCGGGCTCCACACCTGACCCATGACGATCTCGCCGTCACGCAGCAGTTGCTGGCTTTCGGCGCCGGTTTCCCAATGCGTCAGGATATGGGGCTTCAACTCGGCGATCTTCGCCAGCGCGCGGTCGAGGTCGAGCGGGTAGAGCTCTTCCGGCTTCACCCCGTCGGCCAGCAGGGCGATCTCGAGGTTCGCGCTCATCCATTTGTAGAGCGAGCGCTTGCCGGGATACTTCTTAACATCCCAGAAGTCCGCCCAGCTCTTCGGTGGATCGCCGCCGAACTTGCTGGCGTCGAAGGCGATCACGTAGCTGTAGACATAGTTGGCGATACCGAAGTCGTGAACATCGCCGAAACCGACAAGGCTCTTGTCGATGATGTTGTAGTCGAGCTTCTCGACGAGGTTGTCCTTTCCTAGACGATAGGACGAGTACATCTCGCCGTCGCAGACGTCCCAGCGCACCGCGCCGCTGTCGACCTGGGTTTTGACCGCGCCTTCGCTCGGGCCGCCGCCGTCCACGACGAGCTTGCCCGCATTGAGCGCGCCCCAGGGTTCGGCGAAAGCCTGCTCGAATGCCGTCACTGAATCACCGCCCCAGTTTGCGACGACGAGCTGGTCGGCTGCGAAGGCCCGTCGCGGCAGGAATGCGCCGGCCGCGGCGGCCGCCATCGCAGAGAGGCCGAACTGGCGGCGCGTCATGTTCGGTAGCATGAAATGCGACTGTTTCTCGGTCATCATATTCCCCTTGGTTGTTGTGTTCATGCGTTTCAGTCATGCGGGAACCAGGTAGCCGGTCCCCCTGGGCCAGCTCAGCCAGTAGTCCCTGCCGTCCTCCAGGCCGGTGTCGCGGGCACGCGTGGTGCCCAGCCGCACACGGAAATGTTTATTGTCGGAAGCGGCGAGCAGGGCCTCTACCGATCCGCCGAAATAGGTCGACCGCACCAGGCGGACCTTCATGGCGTTGAAAGTCTTGCCTTCCGGCATAGACGAGTGCAGTTCGACGTCTTCCGGCCGGATGCTGAGCCTGGTCAGGCTCGTCGGCGCTGCATCCTCCGGGCCTTGACAGACGAACTCGGTATCCCCGTAGCGGGCGGTGTAAAGTCCCGGCCTACCGGCGCCGGCAACGTAAGCGACCTCGAGGAGATTGGTGTCGCCGACGAAACCGGCAACGAAGGTCGTGGCCGGTTTTTCATAGATCTGGGTCGGGGTTGCGATCTGCTCGATCCTGCCTTTGCTGAAGACCGCGACGCGGTCCGACATCGACAGCGCTTCATCCTGGTCGTGCGTGACGAAGACGAAGGCGGTCCCCAGTTCGCGATGAATGCGCGCCAGTTCCGACTGCATCTCGCCGCGCAGCCTTCGGTCGAGCGCCGAGAACGGCTCGTCCAGCAGCAGAAGCTTCGGGCCGAAGACAAGGGCGCGGGCAAGCGCAACGCGTTGCTGCTGCCCTCCGGACAGGCTCTGGATGCGACGGTCCTCGTAGCCGCCGAGCCCGACCGTCGACAGCATCGCGCGGACCTTTTCCTCGCGCGCCGCTTTGTCGACTTTGCGGACAACAAGCGGGTAGGCGACGTTTTCCGCCACCGTCATATGCGGGAAGAGGGCATAGCCCTGGAAAACCACGCCGAAACCGCGTCTCTCGGGCTGCAAGTGGGTGAAGTTCTGTCCAAGATACAGGATGCGGCCCCTGGTCGGCATCTCGAAGCCGGCGAGACACATCAGCATCGTGCTCTTGCCGGAGCCGGAAGGGCCGAGCAGCGTCAGGAATTCCCCTTCGCGCACATCGAGATCGATGTTGCACAGGGCATTGAGCGTGCCGAACCTCTTGCTCACATCCTCCATGCGGATGAGAGCATTCTGCCTGGCTGCCGCGTGTTGTTCCTCCGACTTCATACCGGGGTCCCTGAACTCTGAGGGTAACTGTAGTTCGGACAATTATATTGACGCAAATTAATAAATTTAGCATGTTGCGTTAATAGGATTGACGAAATGGATGACGAATGGATACCGAACGCCTGCCGCTTTCATCCTTGCGTGCTTTTTTCTACGTGGCGCGGTCTGGCGGCGTGCAGGAAGCCGCCAGTAGCCTGAATGTCACCGCGGGTGCGGTCAGGCATCATATCAGGACGCTGGAGCAGGAGCTTGGCACCCAGCTCGTAGTCAGGAGCCGCAAGGAATTCTCGCTCACCGCTTCCGGAGCGGCCTTCTTCACCAAGCTCAGCAGGGCTTTCGAGGAATTGCAGACTGCTTGCCGCACGGCGGCAAGTGAAAGTTTCGAGGGAGAGTTGCGCGTCGCCTGCGCGCCGGGGCTCGCAGCCTTGCGCCTGATGCGCATCCTCGATCGCTTTGCAGATCGATTTCCGCTGGTGACCGTCCGGTTGTTTCCCATCGAGCAGGCGAGCGAAGCGATGGATGTCGTCATCTCGTTTGGCGAACTTCCCATCCATGGGTCGCGCTATGCCATGTTGAAGAACGAACTCTATTTCGCGGTTTGCAGTCCCGACCTCTTTTACCGCAACCCCGTACGTTCTCCGACCGACCTGCAAAACCATGTTCTGTTGCACTCGGATCTGGGTGACGACTGGCATCGTCTCATGAGTTCCAGCGCCACGGGCCAGATCTCACCCCGACAACATATGTATTTTCCGAACACCTACCTGACGTTGCAGGGGGCTCGAGAGGGCTGCGGGCTGGCTATCGGCAGCACGATCCTGTGCGCCGAGGACCTTCGCCGCGGCTCGCTGATCAAGGTGCTGGATCTCGATGTCCCGGCTCCGAACCCGTACTTCGTCATTCAACCGAGCGAGACCAAGCGGCCCGTCGCCGAGGTCTTTTCGTCGATCCTGGTCGAGCAACTGGAGAATGTCGGCTGAGGCGACGGCCTCTGGCAGATCGTAAACGCGGGTCACGATGCGTTACCTTGCAACGGCTGAAATCGTGACAACGGAGCGCTCTGTCGACTACGCAAGACACACAGGTAGATGCGGTTTGCCGCGGCCCCTGGTTCAGCTTGGGTCGCCCTCCCGGAGCGTATTCATGAGGTTTTACTCAAGCCTCGTCCGTTGTTGAACAGTTCGCAATTGACACTGGAGCCTGCCAAAAAATAGGCCGCGTCAGCGAATCATGGCTGGTCTTGGCCGGACATCTGCTCATGCGCTATTTCGCGCACTCTGCGTACGCGCTGACCATCGTCAGTTGCGTTCCGCTACGCCCGAAGTCGTTGTATAGGTGCCTGTGGATATGAAATCAGGGTTGCTCTAGGATATGTCCAAGCGCCAACCTGATCGGTAAAAAACGATGAAAAATGAATAGCTTGCAGAGGATTATTGCCGTCGCGCCTATGATGGACTGGACGGACCGGCACTGCCGGTTCTTTCACCGCCAGCTGACGGGCCACGCGCTGCTGTATACCGAGATGATCGTCGCCGATGCGGCGATCCACGGCGCCCGCGATCGCCTGCTCGGTTTTCACCCGGCCGAACACCCGCTGGCGCTGCAGCTCGGCGGGTCGGAGCCCCAGAAGCTGGCCGAGGCGGCGCGCATCGGCGAGGCGTTCGGCTATGGCGAGATCAACCTGAACTGCGGCTGCCCGTCCGACAGGGTGCAGTCGGGTACCTTCGGCGCCTGCCTGATGCGTACGCCCGACCTCGTCGCAGCTTGCGTGGCCGCGATGAAAGCGGCCGTGCGAGTGCCGGTCACGGTAAAGTGCCGGATCGGCGTCGACGAGCAGGATCCCGAGACGGCGCTTGACGACCTCGCCGACTGCGTCTTCGCCGCAGGCGCCGACGCCCTGTGGGTGCATGCGCGAAAAGCCTGGCTGCAGGGCCTCAGCCCGAAGGAGAACCGCGACATCCCGCCGCTCGACTATGGCCGCGTATACCGGTTGAAGCAGCGCCTGCCGGACAGATATATCGGCATCAACGGCGGCATCCAGAACCTGGAGGAAGCCACCGCGCATCTCGGCCATGTCGACGGCGTCATGCTCGGCCGCGCCGCCTATCAGACGCCGGGCATGCTCGCTGGCGTCGACGCGCTGCTCGGCGCCGCCCCGCCGGCAACTGACACCGCGGCGCTGCTCGAAACCATGTGCGCCTATGCCGAAGCCCATATCGCCGCCGGCGGGCGGCTGGCGCATGTCACCCGCCACATGGTCGGGCTGTTCCACGGGCTGCCGCGCGCGCGGCGCTACCGCCAGATACTCTCCACCGAAGCGACGCGCCCGGGTGCCGGGTCCGGCGTGCTCCGTGCCGCTTTCGCGGCGGTCGAAGCCGAGCGGCCGGCGCAGGCAGCCTGAGTCGACGAACCAGTCAGTCGCGCAAGATCAGCCGGTCGCCGCGCATGTCGAAACCCGACAGGGTCGAGATGAAGTTCATGCCGAGCAGGCTCTGGTCGAGCGCGCCGTCAGCCGCCACTAGAATGGTAACGTTGCGGCGGATGATGTCGCCGACCGTGATCTCGCTCGCTCGCGCTGTTGCTGCCCTCGTGGTGCCATTGGCGGTGGCTACCGGGATGGTGAAGGCCAGCGTGGAGAGGTCGTAGCCGGCACGGCGCGCGTCGGCCGTCGTCAGCACCGTGCGGGTGGCGCCGGTGTCGACCAGGAATTCGACCGGCGCGCCTTCCACCGAGCCGCGGATTTCGAAGTGGCCGTTGGGACGTTTCTCCATCATCACGGTGGCGCGACCGTCCTCGTCGCTCACCGACAGCGGGCTGCCGGGTATCAGGCCTGCGCTGACGCGGCTGGCGACGTCCTGCAGTTCGTAGCGGTACTGGTAGCCGGCGACCAGCACCAGCGCGATGCCGAGCCACACGGTGACGCCGCGCAGCGTGCCGCCGATGTTGCCGCGCGCCAGGATGCCGGCACCGATCACCGTCATCAGCGCCGTCAGCGCGACCAGCTGCGCGAAGCTGTCGTTGTCGATGCCGAGCGAGGCGCCGGATGAATCGGCAACGAGCAAAGCCACCAGCCCGACGCCGAGGATGACGAGGCCGATCGCCAGGCGGTTCATCGGCGCCTCAGTCCGCCAGGCCGCGTTCGCGCGCCATGCGCGTGCGCCGGGTCTCGCGGCGCGGCCGTCGCTCCACCGTCTCCAGCCGGGCTGGCAGCAGCACCATGGTGTCGCGACGCTGCTGCGGTGTCATGCCGATCCACCCGGCGATCTCGTCGCGCGTGCGGCCGCAGCCGAAGCAGTAGCCGGTCTTCATGTCGATCGAACAGACGAGGATGCAGGGCGATTCCATCAGGTGTCTTGGCCGGTCCGTAGGCATCCCTGACATGGGAGGAGCGAGGGCGCAATGCAAGGCCGCGATTGTGCCATGCCACCGGAGGGTCTATGCCGCGCGGCGACGACATCACGCGGCGATGGAAACGACATATCGTTGCCTTATTCGACCCCGGGTAGGCCGCGTCCGTGCTTTGAAACCGCCCAAGGAGAGCAATGAAGGCCAAAACGCTTGCCGCTATCGTCGTGCTGGTCGCTTGTGCCGGCACCGTCGTTTTTGTCGGCTACCTGTTCGGGAACGTGCGTCCTCGTCCTACCGCGATGGTGGAACCGGGTGATCTGCCGGCGCCCTGCCGCCTGACGGCGTTCGAGCGTGTCGACTATGTCGTGTGCACGATCGATCTCAACAAATATGAGGTCGGTGTTCATCTCGCCGGCGCCGATGGCAAGGCCTACGGTTCCTTGGATGCCTTGCACAGGGCATACATGGGGTCAGGCCGGCAGCCGCTACTGGCGATGAACGCCGGTATGTATCACGAAGGCTTGGTGCCCGTCGGCCTGCTGGTCGAGGACGGTCGTGAAATCGCGCCGGTGGCGGCCGGCGAGGGCGAAGGCAATTTTTTCCTCAAACCCAACGGCATTTTCCTGGTCGGCGCCGACGGCCGCGCGGCGGTCATGGAGACGTCGGCCTTTCTGGCGGCGCGGCCGCCACTGAAATTCGCTACGCAATCCGGGCCGATGCTGGTGATCGACGGACAACTGCACCCGCGTTTCCTGCCGGACGGCACATCGCGCTACACCCGCAATGGGGTCGGCGTACGCGACCCCGACACGGTCGTGCTGGCGATCTCCTTGTCCGAGGTCAGCCTGGGCAGTTTCGCGCGGCTGTTCCGCGATGCGCTCGACTGTCCCGACGCGCTGTTCCTAGACGGCGCTATCTCGGCGCTTTCCAACGGCGAAAAGACGCTGCTCGGCGGCGAACACCCCGTGGGGCCTATCCTGGCGATCTGGCCGAAAGGGTAAGTCGGCCAGTTTTAGAAACGGCTGACGCTATCGCATCACCAGATTCGACAGCAGGGTGGACAGTTCGCTCTGGCGGGAAATGCCGACCTTGGCGAAGACGCGCTTCAGCGTGTTGCGCGCGGTGTCCTCGGCTATGCCGAGCTTTTCGGCGGCGTCGCGCGGCGGCAGGCCGTGGCCGATCAGCGAGGCGATGCGTGCCTCGCCGAGCGTCAGGCCGAGCAGGTCGCGCACGACAGCGGGATCGGGCGGTTCGGCCGTTTCCGAAGCGAGCACGACGACCAGTCCGCGCACGTTGCGCAACACGAGGTCGGCTGGCTGATCGGCGCGCCCCCTGACCGGCAGCACGTAGGCGGCGAGGAAGCGATGTGCGCCGCCGCCGTCGAGCAGCACCGGTCGGTGCGATCCGCTCCATGCCTCGGACGCATCGGCGAGCGTTGCCTTGACCGCCGCGTCGAGGGCGTGATGCTGCGCGCCGCCTATGGCCGACAGCCGGCGGTTGCGCACCGCCAGCCCGGTACCGAGCAGGCGCTGGCCGGCAGGATTCGAGAACAGGACGCGTGCCGAGCCGTCGAGCAGAAACACCCCGACCCCCAGGCGCGCCAACGCGTCGCCGAGGCTGAGCGCGGTCAGCTCCGCGTCCATCAGCCGGATGCCGAGCCGCAGCGCCGCCTCGACATGCCGGCCGAGCCGCCCCAGCAGTTCCAGTTCGTCGTCGCCGTAGGGGGAGCGCACCGCGAGTCGCTGAACGGAGAGCACGGCGCGAACCGCGGGATCGGGCGAGATGTTCGTTCCGGCAAACCAGCGCAGCCCGTAGCCGGCAAGGAATTCCGCGTAAAAGGGATGAGTGGCGATCTCGACGTCGGTCACGACGTGCCGATCGGTGATGGTGTCGCCATTGGCGACAAAACCCATTTCGTGGCCGCGCTTGAAACGCACGTCGTGCTGCCACCAGCGCTGGTCGTAGTCGCGCTGCCCGGGCTCCATGCCTGGCGAGACGATGGCGCCGAGGCTGCCGTCGTCGCGCTGGTAGCTGATCGCCGCGCCGATGTCGCCGAAGCAGCGGGCGATCGCCCACAGCGCGCCCGGCCAGCGCGACGGCTCTGCCGCCGCGCCATAGATCGCTTCGACGGCCTTGACGAACCCGCCTTCCGCTGCGCCCACGTCGTTTCCTCCACCCAGGATCAATTCAACACAACCGGGGCGCGTTTACGAGCGGCAACGTCGCCTGGTTTACGTTGATCGGGCAGCGTGGACCTCTTTTTGCCGGAAGCTTCGCCCGCGCCAGCATTGCTGCGATGCACCAGGGCGATCGCTTCAGCGACCGGCGCCGCCCCTCACCCAGCCCTCCCCGCGAGGGACCTGTCGCGTTCACACGTCCGGCAGGAGCCCTGGAAGTGTCCCTCGCGGTCGTCATTCCGGCCGACCGGAGGGAGAGCCGGAAACCGATTCCGGAACCGTCGCGGGGTCGTCGGCGCGCCGCCGACGCTACGGTTCAGGAATGGCGAAGGCGGGTTTGCAGTAGTAAGAGGAATATTTTCCTTTCCCTTCGCGCCGATCCGTGTCACACTGCTTTTTCCTGAGCGTGGATACGGGCATGAAGGGTTATTCGGCGGACGACAGACATGAAGAAGCGCTCCGGCGCGTCGTCGCCTTGCTGCTCGCGCTCGCCTGCCTTGCCGAGCAAGCGGCCTGCCGCTCCTGGCCCGTCCGCCGTATCGTGCTCTGGCTGCTGCGTCCCGCCGAGCGGGCGGCGCGGGCGTTGGCCGCGCAGGCC
>QFCS01000516.1_pt1 | contig 60086 bp, 66 predicted proteins | sample 3576561 | NCBI WGS metagenome assembly QFCS01 | reverse complement strand
GGTCGGGCGTTGGTTGCCCGGCGCGCTCGGGTCGGCCACGATCTGCGCGTGGGCCGTGGTGTAGAACACCAGGCCCAGCGTGAACGCCAGGGCGATGCTCAAGGTGAGCGGGTGCAGCGCCACGTTGCGCAGCCGGCTGGGCTTGCAGATGTCCAGGTCACCCAGGGGCGCCAAAGGGGCCAGCACACTGTCGGCTGTGGAGGTCTCGCCGCTGGCGCTGCCGCCTGCGCTGCTCGCGTTCTCTGCCACCACCATGCGCTGGCCGCGTGCTGCGTTGAAGATGATGCGGTGGCGGTTCTTGTTCATGGCTTCACGTTCCCTTGGTGTTGGAGAACCGCGAAGCCCTGGTGATGTGACGTGAACTCAACGCTCGCCCCCCCCTGCCTTGTGGTTCTGGAAGGGGTGACCCGATGCGCGTCGGTCTGCAGCCGCTGGATCGAATCCCCCGTGAGCGGGCGATTCTTCAGGCAATGTCAGTGCGCGTGGGCGTGCAAGACGGAAGTGTTATTTCCATCCACAGGGCAACAAAATTTGGCAACGAAATACAAAATCGGGTCCGCAAACTGATTCACACCTTCGTGCATATGCACCTGTTTTAGATTCAGGCAGATAGTCAACCCATTCCCGAAATGGCCCGATGATGGTGGCATGACCTCTCTTCAAGACGCCGACGCCACCGCCCGCGCACTGCCCTACCCCGAACTGGCGGACGAGATCGCCGCGCTGCTGCGCGACCCGTCGGTGATGGTGCCGCCGCGCATCGTGCAGGCCTTGCCGGGTGGCGGCAGCCTGTTCGTGATGCCTGCCACCGATGCGCGGGTGGCCATCACCAAGCTCATCACCTTCGTGCCCGGCAACGGCGCGCGCGGCCTGCCCACCATCCAGGGCGACATCGTGGTGTTCGATGTGGCCTCCGGGCAGCGCACCGGCTTGCTCGATGGCCCCACCGTGACCGCACGTCGCACGGCGGCGGTGTCCCTGCTCGCTGCACAACGGCTCGCGCCCCGGCGTGACGGGCCGCTGCTCATCGTCGGCGCGGGTGTGCAGGGCCGCTCACACCTGGAGGCGTTTGCCGCCGGCCTGGGTGTGCGCGAGGTGCGCGTGGCGTCGCGGCAGGCGGCGAGCGCCGACGCTCTGGTGGCGCACGCACGCGCACTCGGCCTGGACGCGCAGCGGGTGGACGACGCGGATGCGGCGCTCGCCGAGTGCCCGCTGGTGGTGAGCACCACGCCTGCGCAACAAGTGGTGCTGCGCGGCACGCCGCGAGACGATGCGTTCGTGGCCGCCGTGGGCGCGTTCACGCCGCGCATGGTGGAGTGGGCGCCCGAGGTGTGCCGCGACATGGCCGCGCGCGGCACGCTGGTGGTGGACACACGCGATGCCGACCACGAAGCGGGCGATCTGCTTCAGGCGGGTATCGATGTGGCCGCGCTGCCCACATTGGCCGATTGGGTGAGCGCGCCACGCGCGGTGCGCGGGCCCGTGTTCTTCAAGAGCTGTGGCTGGGCCGGCTGGGATCTGGCCGCAGCGCGTCTCGCGACGCGGTCCTGAGGCGGGGTCGCCTCACTTCACCTGTTGTTTGCCGAGCTTGCGTGCCAGCGTGCGCCGGTGCATGCCCAGGCGGCGGGCGGTTTCCGAAATGTTGAAACCGGTCTCGGCCAGCACTTCGTGAATGCGTTCCCATTCCAGCGTCTTGATGGAGCTGGATCGGTTCGTCAGCTCCACCTCGGTCGTGCCCTGGGCGCGGCCGAAGGCGGCCTCGATGTCGTCGGTGTTCGAGGGCTTGGCCAGGTAGTGGCAGGCCCCCAGCTTGATGGCCTCCACGGCGGTGGCGATGCTGGCAAACCCCGTGAGCACGACGATGAGCATGTGGCTGTTGTGCGCATGCAGGGCCTGCACACAGGCGAGGCCCGAGGCATCGCCCTGCAGCTTGAGGTCCACCACGGCCTTGTCGGGCGAGAAGCTCGCCAGTTGCGCAGTGAGCTGTTCCAGGCTGGCGGCCACGCGCACGTCGTACCCCCGGCGCTCGAAGGAGCGCGCCAGCGTGCGCGCGAAGGCGGCATCGTCTTCCACCAGCAACAGGCGATGGCCTTCGCGGACGGTCTCAGCGGTCATCGGTTCGGTCCTTCCTCGGGCAGGGTGATGGCGGCCAGCGGCAGGGTGATGCGGACTTCGGCACCGCCTTCGGCGGGGTTGCGCACCGCCACCGTGCCACCGAGCGTGCGGGCCACGTTGAACACCAGGAACAGGCCAAGGCCACCACCCGGCCGGCCCTTGGTCGACTGGTAGGGCCGACCCACGTGCGGCAAGAGATGTGCCGCGAAGCCTGGCCCTTCGTCGCGCACGGTGAGCACCAGCGCATCGCCTTCGCGCGAGGCTTCGAAATGCACGGCCTCGGGTGAGGCTTCCAGCGCGTTGTCGAGCACGTTGCCGATCATCTGCTTGATCGCCGAATCGGACACCATGGGCAGGTCGTGGCCGAAACGGTTGTGGTAGCTGAAGCCCTTGCTGGGGCGGCGCTGGCGCCATGCATCCACCACGCCATCGAGGAACGCGCAGACGGTGGTTTCCCCGGAAGATTCCGAGCGGGCCTCGCCCGCCGACAGCAGGATGCCGCTGACGATGGACTTGCAGCGCGCCACCTGGGCCTGCATTTCGGCCACCTCCTCGGCCAGTTCGGGCTCGGAACTGAAGTGCGGCAGGTGCTGCCAGTCGCCCAGGATCACGGCCAGGGTGGATAGCGGCGTGCCCAGTTCGTGCGCGGCGCCCGAGGCCAGCAGGCCCATGCGCACCACGTGCTCTTCCTCCGCCGCGCGCTGGCGCAACGCAGCCAGGCGAAGGTCCCGTTCGCGCAGGTTGGCCACGATGCGGGTGATGAAGGTGACGAGCAGCGCCGCGTTCAACGCGAAGCAGACCAGCATGCCCAGCATGTAGGGACTGGCCAGCCCCTGATGCAAATCGGGCGACAGCGGAAGCGGCTGGGCGAACACGGCCAGGCCGGCGAAGCACAGGGTGCTCACGCCCACCATGGTCCAGGTGGCCCAGGCCGGCAGCAGCACCGCGCCCAGGATCACCTGCAGCAGGTACAGGAACACAAAGGGGTTCGTGGCGCCACCGCTCAGGTAGAGCTGGGCAGTCAGCGCGCCCACGTCCACCAGCAAGGCCAGCAGCAGCTCGGCGTCCATGACGCGCAGCCGGGTGCGCCAGCGCAGCAAGGCCACCACGTTGAAGGCCACGAGACCCGCCAGCACGGCGAACATCTGCTGGATGGGAATGGCAATGTTCAGGCCATGGTGAACGACGAGGATGGTCACTACCTGGCCGAACACGGCGATCCAGCGCAACTGGATCAGCTGAAGCAGGTTCTTCAGGCCGGCGGCCTGGTTCAGGTCAACGGCGGCGTGCGAGGCGGCGGAAGAGGCATGGGCAGCGTTCACGCTGCGATTGTGGCCTCTTCCACCCCGTGTGGTCGCGGTGCGGCCTTGTCGCGCAGCAGGTAGACGCCGGCCCCGGCGGTCATGGCGGCGAGGGCGAACCAGGTCAGCGCGTACACGAGGTGGCTGTCGGAGAACTTCAGCACGGTGAGGCCGCCCACGGGCGACGCGGTGGCCTGCGGTGCGGCATCGGCGTCCACGAAAAATGGGGCCACGGTTTCCGGCGCGAGAGCGCGCGCTGCGGCCAAGGCCGCCACGTCGCGCGAATGCCAGCGGTTGGCGTTGGGGTCGTTCTTGCGCAGGAAGCCACCACCGGGCTCCGAAATGCGCAACAGACCCGTGACGGTGACGGGCCCTTCGGGCGCGGCCGCACCGCGCGCGGCGGGCTCGCGCTGCGAGGGCGTCACGAAACCCCGGTTGACCATCACCACGCGGCCATCGGCCAGGCGCAACGGTGTGACCACCCAGAAGCCGGCGCCCAGCTGGGTGACGGCCTGCACCAGGGCCTCGTCGGCATGCAGGAACTCGCCGTCGAGCCGCAGGCGGCGGTATTCGTAGGCGGCGGGATCGCCGCGCACCGCTGGCCACTCGGCGATGAGCGGAGGCGCCACCGGCGCGGCCTGCACGCGCGCTTCGATGCGCGCGATGAGGTCGTGCTTCCACCCCATGCGCTGCACCTGCCACACGCCCAGCGCGACGAACGCAGCCGTCAGCAGCGCGGCACCCGCCAGCATCAGGGCAAGGCCGCGCCGCGCGGTGGTCATGACGTCAACTGCCCGTGCAGCTCGTGCGACGGCATCATGTTGGTGTTCATGTGGAACATGACCCACAGCGTGCCGGCGATCGCGATCGCGACGAAGACGACGGTAAAGAGCGTGGACAGCATGGTCCAGCCGCCTTCCACCTTGCCATTCATGTGCAGGAAATACACCATGTGCACCAGGATCTGGGCGACGGCCAGGCCCCCGAGCACCATCACGGCCGTGGTGCGGTTGCTGATCACATCGTTCATGACCAGCCAGAAGGGAATGGCGGTCAGCACGACGGAGAGGGCGAAGCCGATCATGTAGCCCGAGAAGGTGCTGTGCGGGCCATCGTCGTGATCGTGGTCGTCGTCATGGTGGTGGACATCGTGTGCGCTCATCACAGCACTCCCATCAGGTAGACAAAGGTGAAGACGCCGATCCAGACGACGTCCAGAAAGTGCCAGAACATCGACAGGCACATCAGGCGGCGCTTGTTCGCCCGGGTCAGGCCGTGCTGCGCGATCTGGATCATCAGCACCACGAGCCAGATGCAGCCGAAGGTGACGTGCAGACCGTGCGTGCCGACCAGCGTGAAGAAGGCCGACATGGCCGCGCTGCTCTGCGGCGTGGCACCCACGCTGATCAGGTGATGGAACTCGTACAGCTCCAGCCCGAGGAAGGCCAGGCCGAACAGCCCTGTCACAGCGAGCCATGCCAGCGTGCCACCCTTCTTGCCCTGCTGCTTCTGCAGCATGGCGAAACCGAAGGTGATGGACGACAGCAGCAGGAACGCGGTGTTGATGGCGACGAGCTTGAGGTCGAACAGCTCGGCGCCGCCCGGGCCACCCGCATAGCTGCGGCCCAGCACGCCATACGTGGCGAACAGCGCCGCGAAGATGAGGCAGTCGCTCATCAGGTACAGCCAGAAGCCCAGCGCGGTGCCGTTCTCCGGGTGCGGTTCGTGTTCGAGGTGGTAGGCGCGCGTGGCGCCCGTCACGGGTTGCGGATGGGCAAGTTCAGACATGGGCGAGCTGCTGGGTGCGTGCGTTTTCGGTGGCCACCACGTCGGTCGCCGGAATGTAGAAGTCGCGCTTGTAGTTGAAGGTGTGGACGATGGAGGCAAGCACGATGGCCGCGAACGAGCCGATGGCCAGCGGCCACATGTGCCAGATCAGCGCGAAGCCCCAGACCAGCGACAGCACCGAGATGACCACGCCGGCCGCGGTGTTCGCCGGCATGTGGATCGCCTGGAAGCCGCTCAGCGGGCGCTGGTAGCCGAAGCGCTTCATGTCCCACCAGGCGTCCACGTCGTGCACCACCGGGGTGAAGGCGAAGTTGTAGGCCGGCGGGGGCGACGAGGTGGCCCACTCCAGCGTGCGGCCGTTCCACGGATCGCCGGTGACGTCACGCAGTTGCTCGCGCCTGTAATAGCTGACCACCAGCTGGATCAGGAAGCAGGCAATGCCGATGGCGATCAGGACGGCGCCGCACGCGGCGATGACGAACCAGATCTGCAGCGACGGGTCCTCGAAGTGGTTGGCGCGGCGCGTCACGCCCATCAGGCCCAGCACGTAGAGCGGCATGAAGGCGACGTAGAAGCCGACCAGCCAGAACCAGAACGAGCACTTGCCCCAGAACGGATCGAGCTTGTAGCCGAAGGCCTTGGGGTACCAGTAGGTGATGCCGGCCATGAGGCCGAACAGCACGCCACCGATGATCACATTGTGGAAGTGCGCGATCAGGAACAGGCTGTTGTGCAGAACGAAGTCGGCCGGTGGCACGGCCAGCAGCACGCCCGTCATGCCACCGATGGCGAAGGTGACCATGAAGCCCACGGTCCACAGCATCGGCACCTCGAAGCGGATGCGGCCTCGGTACATGGTGAACAGCCAGTTGAAGATCTTCGCCCCGGTCGGGATCGAGATGATCATGGTCGTGATGCCGAAGAAGCTGTTGACGCTGGCCCCCGAGCCCATGGTGAAGAAGTGGTGCAGCCACACCAGGTACGACAGGATGGTGATGCACACCGTGGCATAGACCATCGAGGTGTAGCCGAACAGGCGCTTGCCGCTGAAGGTGGCCACCACTTCCGAGAAGATGCCGAAGGCCGGCAGGATCAGGATGTAGACCTCGGGGTGGCCCCAGATCCAGATCAGGTTCACGTACAGCATGGGGTTGCCGCCCAGGTCGTTCGTGAAGAAGTTCGTGCCGACGTAGCGGTCCAGCGACATCAGCACCAGGGCGGCCGTCAGGATCGGGAAGGAGGCCACGATCAGCGCGTTGGTGCACAGCGAGGTCCAGACGAAGACGGGCATCTTCATCAGGTTCATGCCGGGCGCGCGCATCTTGATGATGGTGACCAGCAGGTTGATGCCCGAGAGCGTGGTGCCCACCCCCGCGATCTGCAGCGCCCATATGTAGTAGTCGAGCCCGACCCCCGGGTTCTGGTTGCCCAGCGTGGACAACGCCAGCCAGCCGGCGGTGGAGAACTCGCCCAGGAACAGCGAGACCATCACCAGAATCGCACCGGCGGTCGTCATCCAGAAGCTGAAGTTGTTCAGGAACGGGAAGGCCACATCGCGCGCGCCGATCTGCAGCGGCACGAGGTAGTTCATGAGCCCGGTGACCAGCGGCATCGCCACGAAGAAGATCATGATCACGCCGTGCGCGGTGAAGATCTGGTCGTAGTGGTGCGGCGGCAGGTAGCCCAGGTTCTCGCCGAAGGCCATGGCCTGCTGCAGGCGCATCATGATGGCGTCGGAGAAGCCACGCAGCAGCATCACGATGCCCAGCACCATGTACATGATGCCGATGCGCTTGTGGTCGATGCTGCAGAACCAGTCGCGCCAGAGCGTTCCCCACACGCGGTAGCGCGTCAGCAGGGCCAACATGGCGACCCCGCCCAGCACGACGGCGATGAAGGTCCAGAGCAGGATGGGTTCGTGCGACATGGGCACGGAGTCCCAGGTCAGGCGCCCGAGGAGCCAGTGGGAAGCGGCAGGGGAATCGGACACGGACATATCAGTTGCTCAGGAGATCGAAAGACTCGGATGCGGTGCACACGCTCTGCTGCGTCGCGGCGGCCAGCGCGACGCCCGCGTTGTGGGCGCGGTTGCGCCGGGCGTCCCTGGCCATCACTTCGTGCATGCAGGCCTGGCCGTCGGCCACGCACAGGTTGAGCACGCGCTGGAACAGCGACGCGTCCACCGAGGCGAACAGTGCCACGGGGTCGCGCGTGCTGGGCTTGGCCAGCTCGAGGTAGGCGTCGCGCGACAGTTCCCGGCCGCCTTCCCTGGCCTTGGCCACCCACTGATCGAATGCCTCGTTGCTCAGCCCATGGAATTTGAAGGTCATGCCCGAGAAGCCCGAGCCGCTGTAATGCGACGACATGCCGTGGTACACGCCGGGCTTGTTGATGATGGCGTTCAGCTCGGTCTGCATGCCGGGCATGGTGTAGATCATGCCGGCCAGATCCGGCACGTAGAACGCGTTCATGGTGGAACTGGACGTCAGCTTGAAACGGATCGGCCGGTCCACTGGCGCGGCCAGCTCGTTCACCGACGCGATGCCTTGCTCGGGCAGCAGGAACAGCCACTTCCAGTCCAGAGCCACCACCTGCACCTCCAGCGGCTTGATATCGGCGGGCAGGGCCTTGCTCACCGAGATCCGGTCCAGCGGGCGGTAGGGATCCAGCTTGTGCGTGGTGATCCAGGTCAGCGCACCCAGGGCGATGATGATCACCAGCGGCGCCGCCCAGATCACCAGCTCCAGCTTGGTCGAGTGGTCCCAGTCGGGCGCGTAATCGTCCTGGGCCCGCTGGCTGTTGTGCCGGTAGCGCCAGGCGAACAGCAGGGTCAGGAAGATCACCGGAACGATGATCAGCAGCATCAGCACCGTGGCGATCACCACCAGCTGGCCCTGCTGGGCCGCGATGTCACCGGCGGGGTTGAGCACGACCAGCTGCTTGCAGCCGGCCAGGAAACTGGCCAGAACCAGCAGGATCGATCCACGAATCAGGGTCGGAGGGCGCATGCGGAAAGGGCTGTGGTGCGGTCGAACGGAGGCATCCGGGTAAACCCCAGTTGCGAAAACCCAACCAATGTAGCCCCGGGGGTGCCGGAGCGCGATTGGACGTTTTGTCCCACTCCCGTCCTCCATCGATCCGCAGGAGGACCCCCCGGTTTATAGTGACCCACGCCCTTCCGGCCACACGTCCCACGGAGCCCTCCGATGTCCAGCATCAGCCACGCCAGCCCCCCTGGTTCCCCGCTCGTTTCCCAAGGCGCGCCACGCGCCGAGGGCGATCACAACGTTGCGCCTGGCGGTGACGTTGCTCCGGGCGACATTGCCGTGGGCGTGGTCATCGGGCGCACTTCCGAGTACTTCGACTTCTTTGTCTACGGCATCGCTTCGGTGCTGGTGTTCCCGGCTCTTTTCTTCCCCGACCTGCCCCGCCTGGAGGGAACCCTCTGGGCTTTCGCCATCTTCGCCCTGGCCTTCATCGCGCGGCCCATCGGTACGGTGATCTCGATGGCGGTGCAACGGCGCTGGGGTCGCGCCACCAAGCTGACCATCGCCCTCTTCCTGTTGGGCAGTTCCACCGCCGGCATCGCCTTCCTGCCGGGCTATGCGACGCTGGGCGCGGGGGCCATCGTGCTGTTGTCCATCTTCCGCATCGGCCAGGGCCTGGCCCTGGGTGGCTCGTGGGACGGCCTGCCCTCGCTGCTGGCCCTGAACGCGCCCCCGCAACGCCGGGGCTGGTACGCCATGCTGGGGCAGCTCGGTGCGCCGGTGGGCTTCGTGCTCGCCACGTCGCTCTTCGCCTACCTCTACGCCAGCCTGTCCCCTGAAGACTTCCTGGCCTGGGGCTGGCGCTATCCCTTCTTCGTGGCGTTCGCCATCAACGTGGTGGCCCTGTTCGCGCGGCTGCGCCTGGTGGTCACGCACGAATACGAGCAGCTGCTGGACCAGCGCGAACTCGAACCTGTGTCCACCCGGGAACTGCTGAGCAACCAGGGCTACAACGTCTTCATCGGCGCCTTCGCGGCGCTGGCGAGCTATGCCCTGTTTCACCTGGTCACCGTGTTCCCCCTGTCGTGGATCCACCTGTTCGCGGAACAGACCATCAGCGAATTCCTGCTGATCCAGATCGTGGGCGGTTTCCTCTGCGCGGGGGGCATTGTGGCCTCGGGCTGGATCGCCGACCGCCATGGCCGCCGCCGCACGCTGGGCACCCTCGCCGTGCTGATTGCGGTGTTCAGCGGCTTCGCGCCCACCCTGCTCAACGGCGGCACGCTCGGCCAGGACGTGTTCATTCTGGTGGGCTTCATTCTGCTGGGCCTGTCGTACGGCCAGGCCTCGGGCACGGTGACGGCCAATTTCTCGCCGCGCTTCCGCTACACCGGCGCGGCCCTCACGGCGGACATCGCCTGGCTGGTCGGCGCGGCGTTCGCGCCGCTCGTGGCCCTGGGCCTGTCGGCGCACTTCGGCCTGGGCTACGTCAGCGTCTACCTGCTGTCGGGCGCTGCCTGCACGCTGGCCGCCCTGTACCTGAACCGGGCACTGGAAACCAGGGCCTGAGCGGGCCAGCCTTCTTCAGGTGCCCGAGCGGCGCCGGGTCGGGCGAGGCGCGACGGGCGAGCCGCCGCCTTTCTCACCCGCCCCACCGGCCTCACTGACCGCCACGCGCGGCGGTGGCACCGGGGCATCCACCGCCGCGCCCGGGTCTTCCTCACCCGCCACCGACGCCAGCAAGGCGGCCGTTTTCGAACCGGGCTTGCCAGGGGCCGGGGTGGGCGGAATGCGGATGGTGCGGCTCATGGTTTGAACGCTCCTGAGTGAGAGCAGCCCAGGGGCAAACGGCGCTCCCGCACATGCCCGGGCATCCCGTTTGCCGCGCCGGCAGGCTCCAGCAACGATGAAAGGAGTCTACCCATGACACACCGAGCCCTCTCCTGGATCCCCCTGTGCGCCGCCCTGCTGTTTGGCGGGTCTGCCCTTGCACAAGGTCTGGCCGAAGTGGACCGGACTTTTCTGGAGCAGGCTGCGCAGAACAGCCATGCAGAGGTGTCGGCCGGCCGGCTGGCGCTGACCAAGACGCGTGACCCCAGGGTGCGTGACTACGCGCAGCGCATGGTCGACGAACACACCCGTGCCGGCGAGGAACTGCGCACGCTGGCCGCAGCCCGGCAACACGAGGTACCCACCGAACCCTCGATGGCTCAGAAGGGCAAGGAGATGATCATCGCCACGCTGATCGACGACAGCAGCTTCGATCGCCGTTACCTTGCCCAGATGGGCGTCGAGGCGCCACAGACGGCCATTCCGATCTATGAAAAAACCGCGCGCGAGTCGCGCGACCCGGAGGTGAAGGCATTCGCCTCCCGACAGCTGCCGGCGCTGCGCCAGCAACTGCAGACCGCACAGACGATCAAGACATCTGTCGATCGCGGTGCGTCCAACTGAAACACGGCCACGATGTCTCTGTTGCAACTGTTGTATCTGGCCATGGCGCTCCTCTGGGCGGGCACGGCGGTGTACCTGCGCGGCCTGATGGTCGCCGCCCGGCCGATGGACGTGAGCGACAGGCCGCGGGCCGCGCAGGCTCGACGTCGCCTGCGCTGGGTCTTTCTTGGCGTGGCCACGCCTGCGGCACTGGTGACGCTGGCTTCGGGCGAGGCGCTGCACCGACCGCTCGTGAACCCGGCCGGCCTGGTGGCCTACCTCGCCGTCGTCGGTCTGCTGTTCTGGGCCCATGGCGCCTACGGCCTTCTTGTTCTCAAACTCGAACGGGGCCAGTACCGCGGCCTGGTGCAGGCCTGCCGGTTCCTCAGCGGGCTCACCATCGTTCTGCTGCTTCTGTTCACGGGCATGGTGCTGCTGCAGACCGGGTGATACGGCTCCGGGGCGGGGCCCCTGCAGCAGGGGAAACGCCTGCTGCGCCTGCCAGGGTGCATCGACAATAATGTGCGGGCAAGGCCCAGCGCCTTTTGTCTCCCGAAAACCCGCACCCCACGCCCCGGCGTGGGTGACGCACGACCACCGGATTGCACCCCGAAGTGACCAAGCACCAAGCCCCATCCAGACAGGAGCTGGAGGCCCACACGCCCATGATGCAGCAGTACCTCGGCCTCAAGGCCGGGCACCCGGACACGCTGCTGTTCTACCGCATGGGCGATTTCTACGAGCTGTTCTTCGACGACGCGGAAAAGGCCGCACGCCTGCTCGACATCACGCTCACGCAGCGCGGCCAGTCGGCCGGGCGGCCCGTGGTCATGGCGGGCGTGCCCTTCCACTCCGTCGACACCTACCTGGCGCGGCTGATCAAGCTGGGCGAATCGGTGGCCATCTGCGAACAGGTGGGCGACGTGGCCACCGCCAAGGGGCCGGTGGAACGCAAGGTGGTGCGCGTGGTCACCCCCGGCACGCTGACGGACAGCGAGTTGCTGTCGGACAAGGCCGAGGCTGTGCTGATGGCGGTTCACCCCGGTGCGCGCACCGGCTGCGGGCTGGCGTGGATGTCGGTCACGCAGGGCATCGTCTTCCTGGCGCAATGCGCCAGCGACGAGCTGACCGACTGGGTGGCGCGCGTGGCGCCCGGCGAGTTGCTGTACAGCGCGGATGCCACGCCTGCGTTCGAGAAATCCGTGCAGGCGCTGGCGGGCCAGAGTGCGGCCAGCGGCGGTCGCTTGGTGGCGGTGCTGCGCCCGGCCTGGGCGTTCGACGCCGCGCTGGGCCAGCGCAAGCTGCTGGACCAGCTGCAGGCCGCCAGCCTGGCCGCGTGGGACGCGCAGGACCTGCCCGACGCCCACGCCGCCGCCGCCGCGCTGCTGAGCTACGCCGAGCACACGCAGGGCCGCGCGCTCACGCACGTGGCCAGCCTGCAGGTGGCCCGCAGCGGCGACCGCATCGACCTGCCGCTGAACACGCGCCGCAACCTCGAACTCACGCAGACGCTGCGCGGTGAAACCAGCCCGACCCTGTTCTCCCTGCTGGATGTGTGCTGCACCGGCATGGGCAGCCGCGCGCTGCGCACCTGGTTGCTCGAGCCACGGCGCGACCGCAGCGAGGCGCGTGCGCGCCTGGCCGCCATCGACACCCTGCGCCGCGATCTGTGGCAGAGCCTGCGGCAATCGCTCAAGGGCGCCAGCGACGTGGAACGCATCACCGCGCGCACGGCGCTGCGCCAGGTGAAGCCGCGCGAGCTGGTGGGCCTGGGGCAGACGCTGGAGCGCGCGCGCCAGCTGGCCACGCAGCTCGGCCCGCAGGCCGAAGGCAGCCTGTTGCAAGGCATTGCCTCACAGCTGACACCGCCGCCCGGTTGCGCGGAACTGCTGCGCGCCGCCCTGCTGCCGGAGCCCGCCGCGCTGGTGCGCGACGGCGGCGTGATCGCGGATGGCTTCGATGCCGAGCTCGACGAACTGCGCGGCATCCAGAACCACAGCGATGCCTTTCTCATCGAGCTGGAACAGCGCGAACGCGCGCGCACCGGCATCGCCAACCTGCGGGTGCAGTTCAACAAGGTGCACGGCTTCTACATCGAGGTCACGCAGGGGCAGGCCTCCAAGGTGCCGGACGATTACCGCCGCCGCCAGACGCTGAAGAACGCCGAGCGCTTCATCACCCCCGAGCTGAAGGCCTTCGAGGACAAGGCCCTGTCCGCCCAGGACCGCGCACTGGCGCGCGAAAAGTGGCTGTATGAACAGCTGCTGGATGAACTGCAGGCGCATGTGGCGCCGCTCACCCAGCTGGCGCGCGCCATGGCGGCCCTGGACGCGCTGTGCGCGCTGACCGAACGCGCGCTCACGCTCGGCTGGAACGCACCGCAGTTCGTGCCCGAGCCCTGCATCGACATCCGCGGCGGCCGCCACCCGGTGGTCGAAGCCCGGCTCAACGAGACCAGCGGCGGCAGCTTCATCGCCAACGACACGGTGCTCGGACCGAAGCAGCGCATGCAGGTGATCACCGGCCCCAACATGGGCGGCAAGAGCACGTACATGCGCCAGGTGGCGGTGATCGTGCTGCTGGCCAGCATGGGCAGCCACGTGCCGGCCGCCTCGTGCCGGCTGGGCCCGATCGACGCCATCCACACCCGCATCGGCGCGGCCGACGACCTGGCGAACGCGCAGTCGACCTTCATGGTGGAGATGACCGAGGCGGCGCAGATTCTCAATGCCGCCACGCCCGAGAGCCTGGTGCTGATGGACGAGATCGGTCGTGGCACCTCCACCTTTGATGGCCTCGCGCTCGCCGGTGGCATCGCCACCCACCTGCACGACAAGTCGCGCGCGTTCACGCTGTTCGCCACGCACTACTTCGAACTCACCGAGTTCCCGGCCAGCCACCACGCGGCGCTGAACGTGCACGTGAGCGCTGTGGAAGCCGGCGGCAAGGCCGGTGGCATCGTGTTCCTGCACCAGATCGAACCGGGCCCCGCCAGCCGCAGCTACGGCATTCAGGTGGCGCGCCTGGCCGGGGTGCCGGCCGGTGTGGTGCAGCACGCTCGCCATGCGCTGGCCGCGCTGGAAGCCCAATGCGAGGAAAGCCGGAGCCAGGTGGACCTGTTCGCGCCACCTCCTGCCACACTCGAGCCCGAAGCGCATCCGCTGCAGACGGCCATCGCACAGATCGACCCCGACACCCTGAGCCCGCGCGAAGCGCTGGAACAGCTCTACACCCTCAAGAAACTCGCTGCCTCATCATGACTTACTGTGTCGCCGTCAAACTCAACGCGGGCATGGTCTTCCTGTCGGACTCGCGCACCAACGCGGGCCTGGACCAGATCAGCACTTTCCGCAAGATGATCGTCTACGAGAAGCCGGGCGACCGCTTCATGTGCCTGCTCTCGGCGGGCAACCTGAGCATCTCGCAGTCGGTGCGCGAGATCCTGCAGGTGGAGCAACTGACCGATCCCGACGGTGGCGAACCCATCACCATCTGGAACGCCAAGAGCATGTTCGACGCCGCACGCGTGCTGGGCTCGGCGGTGCGCCACGTATATGAGCGCGACGGCGACGCCCTGCAGCGCGCCGGGGTCGACTTCAACGCGTCCATGATCTTCGGCGGCCAGGTGCGCGGCGAAGGCATGCGGCTGTTCCAGGTTTACTCGGCCGGCAACTTCATCGAGGCCACCGCCGAAACGCCGTTCTTCCAGATCGGCGAATCCAAGTACGGCAAACCGGTGCTCGACCGCGTGATCGCACCCGAGACGCCGCTGGACGAAGCCGCCAAGTGCGTGCTGGTCTCGATGGACTCCACGCTGAAGTCCAACCTGTCGGTCGGACTGCCCCTGGACCTCGCGGTGTACGAGGCCAACATGCTGCAGTCCGACAAGATCACCTGCATCGACAACGACAACCCCTACTTCAAGATGCTGCACAAGACCTGGGGCCAGAAACTGCGCGAGGTGTTCGACGAGATCGAGCAGCCGACCTGGGACGACGCCCACACCGACGTCCCGCTGCTCACCGAGCATCCGCGCAACCCGCCGCTCAAGAAGATCACCAACTCCAGTGAAAAACTGATCTGAGTCCTGTTCGCACCGGACATGTCGCTGATCATCTTCTCGCACGCCAACAGTTTTCCGGCCAGCACCTATGGTGTGCTCTTCAAGTCGCTGCGCGCGCGCGGTCATGCGGTGCGCGCGGTGGACCGCTTCGGCCACGAACCCCACTACCCTGTCACCAGCAACTGGCCGCACCTGGTGCAGCAACTGGCGGACTTCGCCGCGCCCGAGATCGAGCGGCATGGCCGGGGTGCCTGGCTGGTGGGTCATTCGCTGGGCGGGTTCCTCAGCCTGATGTGCGCCGCGCGCCACCCGATGCTGGGTGGCCATGCGGTGCGCGGCGTGGTGCTCATCGACTCGCCGTTGCTCGGCGGCTGGCGCGCCCGCACGCTGGAACTGATCAAGCGCACGCAACTGGTGGGTTCCATATCGCCCGGCAAGGTCAGTCGTGGGCGCCGCCGTGTCTGGCCTGATGCGGATGCCGCACTGGCCCATTTCAGCAGCAAGAAAGCCTTCGCCCACTGGGATCCGCATGTGCTGCACGACTACATCGAGCACGGCACGCGCGAGGAGGTGGACGCGCACGGCAAACCTCGCCGCGTGCTGGTGTTCGACCGCGAGGTGGAGACCGCGATCTACAACACCCTGCCCCACAATCTGGACCGCCTGCTGCGCCGCCACCCCTTGCAATGCCCGGTGGGATTCGTGGGCGGCACCCGGTCGCTGGAAATGAAGCAGGTCGGCATGTCGATGACGCTGCGGCTGGTGGGCCGCAAGCACCCCGAGCGCCTGAAGATCCTGGAAGGCAGCCACCTCTTCCCGATGGAGCGGCCGCTGGAGACAGCGGCGGCCATCGACGAGATGATCGGTCTGCTGACGCCGACCGGGCATCCCGCTGAAGGGCCGCCCGTCACGGCATCGGTGTAAGCTGCGTCCCACCCTCCACCAGCGCCACCGCATGACGAGCACGCCACCCTCCGCCAGTCCGCTGCAGCAGCGATGGCAACGCGTGGCGAACTGGCAACCCCAGGAGCACAGCATCTGGTTGCGCCATGGCGTGGCGGTGCTGCTCACGCTGCTGGCGGTGGGGGTGCGCCTGGCGGTCGCACCGCCAGAGGCCGGTGGCCGTTTCATCACGCTGACGCTGGCCACCGCCCTGTCCGCGTTGTACGGCGGCTTTCTGGCCGGCATGCTGAGCATGGCGCTGGGCATGTTGCTCGCCAACATCCTGATGGTGCCGCCATACGGCAGCCTGTCCTTCGCGAACCCGACCGCGACTTTCTGGCTCAACTTCTGGCATGTGGTGACGCAGTTCGCGGTCGTGGGCGCGATCCACCTGATGCAACGCCAGAACCGGCATCTGCGCGAGGCCACCGTCCAGTTGCAACAAAGCAAGAAGCAGCTGGAGGACACCTTTGAACAGGCCGCCACCGGCATGGCGCACAGCGAGATCGGAGGCGCCTGGATCCGCGTGAACCAGCGCTACTGCGACATCGTGGGCTACACCCGTGAAGAGATGCAGCGCATGCACTTCCGCGATTTCACCCACCCCGACGACCTGGAGCTGGACATGCGCCAGCTCAAACGCACGCTGGATGGCGAGATCGCGCACTACAGCTTCGAGAAGCGCTACATCCACCGGCTGGGTCACGTGGTGTGGGCGTACGTCACCATCTCGCTGGTGCGCAAACCCAGCGGCGAGCCCGACTACCTGATCGCCGTGGTGCAGGACATCAGCGCACGCAAGACCACCGAGCAGGCCTTGCGCACCAGCGAACACCTGCTGCGCCAGGCCCACGCCATCGCCGGCCTGGCGAGCTGGCGCGCAGACATGGCCACCGGGCGCTTCGTCACACTGGCCGGTTCGCACCAGATCCTGGGCCTGCCTTCGGCGGACTTCAGCGGCGAAGACCTGCTCGCCCTCACGCACCCCGACGACCTGCCGCGTGCGCTGTCCTTGTGGAAGCGCGCGGTGAAGGGCGAGGCGCCGTACCACATCGAGTACCGCCTGCGGTTCGGCGGCGAAGAGCACTGGTTCCTGGTGCAGGCCGAATTCGAACGCGATGCGCACGGGCGGGCAGTGAGCGCGCTGGGCGTCATCCAGGACATCACCCAGCGCAAGCACGCCGAGATGGAAATCCAGCAGCTCAATGCCTCGCTGGAGCAGCGCATTCACCACCGCACCGAGGCGCTGAAGGCGGCCTACGACGAGCTGGAGAGTTACTCCTACGCCGTGGCGCACGACCTGCGCTCACCACTGCGCATCATCAATGGCTTCGCCCAGGCCCTGCACGAAGATCACCCCGGCATGAACGGTGAAAGCCTCTCGCACCTGCAACGCATCACGGCGGCCAGCAAGAAGATGGGCGAACTGATCGATGGCCTGCTCAAGCTCTCGCAGTACGCGCGCGGCGAACTGCAGCGCCAGCCCGTCAACCTCAGTGCCATCGCCACCCGCCTGCTGGAGGAATTCGCCAGCGCTGAACCGCAGCGGCAGGTGCGCTGGGAGATCGAGCCACACCTTCACGTCATGGCCGACCCGGCCCTGGTGGAGGCGCTGATGCAGAACCTGCTGCACAACGCCTGGAAGTACACCGCCAACACCCCGCAGGCCGTCATCAGCCTGCGCATGAACTGGCAAGACAGCCAGCAGCGCTTCAGCGTGAGCGACAACGGCGCAGGCTTCGACATGGCGCGCGCCGCCAAGCTCTTCCAGCCATTCCAGCGCCTGCACATGCCACATGAGTTCAGCGGCCTGGGCATCGGGCTGGCCACTTCGCTGCGCATCGTGCAGCGCCATGGCGGTGAACTCCTGGCCACGGCAGAGCCGGGCCAGGGCGCCACGTTCAGTTTCACACTGACCGCGCGCCCGCTCCTGAACTGACCGCAAGCCAGCACTCGGCGCCGGCATTCCACGCCGCACCAGCGTCGTTTCACCCCCGGCTTCGGCGGTTTGGTCGCAAGGCGATGGCGATTCACCCGCCTGCCCGGCACAGTGGCCTCCCACGCACCCGACGGAGCCCACCATGCAACTCACCCCCCTCATCGCCATTCATATGACGGCTGCCATCGCGGCCCTCGCGCTGGGGCCCGTGGCGCTCTGGGCGCGGCGCGGACACAGGGCCGGCCAGGCCCATCGCCCGCGCCTGCACCGCGCCGCAGGCTATGCGTGGGTCACGCTGATGCTGGTGACCGCGATCACGGCCATCTTCATCCGCGACTTCAAGCTGCCCAACATCGCGGGTTACACGCCGGTGCACCTGCTAGTGCCGCTGGTGTTCGGCAGCCTGTTCTTCTCGTTCCGCGCCTTGCTGCGCGGCAACGTGGACGCCCACCGCAAGGTGATGGTGTGGCTGTACGTGAGCGCCTGCCTGGTCGCCGGCGCCTTCACCCTGCTGCCCAGCCGTTACCTGGGCGGGCTTTTCTGGCACCAGTGGCTCGGTCTGGCCTGACGTGCTGCCCTTCAACCCGCAACCGGAGACTTCCATGAACACCCCGAACATCCGACACGACGATCTCGATCGCCTGGCACGCCGCCGCGCCGCCGCGCGCATGGCCTGGTACGTGCACGCCCTGGTCTTTCTGGCCGTCAACGCCGTGCTCGCCGCTCTCTCACTCTCCAGCGGCCGGCATTGGGCCATCTACCCGGCGCTGGGCTGGGGCCTGGGACTGCTGATCCACGGCCTCGTGGTGTGGGTGGTGCTGGGCGGCGGTGGACTGCAGCAGCGACTGGTTGCACAGGAGCGCGAGCGCCTCCTGCGCGACCACGGCCGCTGAACGGCGCGGCCTGCACGGGCATGCGGGATACTGTGACCATGCCGCGCATTGAGTACCACATCATTGCCCGCCGCGCCCTCGGGGCCGTGGTGATCAATACCGTGATCGCGCTGGTGATCACCGCCGTCAACGCGGGCACGAGCGAAAGCCTGGCGATCAACCTGCTCTACTCACAATGCATCGGGCTGTCGATCTGGGTGCTGATCGACGGAGGTCGCCACGTGCTGCACCCCAGTGGCTGGCCCGGCGTGTGGCGCATGGCGGTGCTGGTGACGGTGGCGGTGCTGCTGGGCTACGCCGGTGGCAGCGTGATCGCCAACCTCCTTCTCGGGCGCCCGCTGCTGGCCAGCCTGAGCAATGTCCCACGCGCCACCCTGGGCTTCGTGCTGATGTCGCTGGCCGCCGGTGGCTTCGGCGCCTATTACTTCACCAGCCGCGCCATGCTCGCGCATGCCCGCCTGGCACAAGAGGAAGCCCAGCGGCAGGCCAGCGAGGCGCGCCTCCGGCTGCTCGAATCGCAGCTCGAGCCTCACATGCTGTTCAACACCCTGGCCAACCTGCGGGTGCTGATCGGCACCGACCCCGAACGCGCCACCGCGATGCTCGACCGGCTCAACGACTTCCTGCGCGCCACACTGGCCGCTTCGCGCACCGAAGCCAACGCCGGACAGCACACGCTGGCCGGAGAGTTCGCGCGGCTGCGCGACTACCTGGAGCTGATGGCGGTTCGCATGGGCCCGCGCCTGCACTACACGCTCGATCTGCCGGACGACCTCGCGGCACAGCCGGTGCCCCCCTTGCTGTTGCAACCCCTGGTGGAGAACAGCATCCGCCATGGCCTGGAACCCAGCCTCGATGGCGGTGCCATCCACATCCGCGCGCGACGGCACGCTTCACAACTGGTGCTGGAGGTGAGCGATACCGGTGTGGGTTGCGAACCCTCGCCCACACCCGGCTTCGGCCTCGCACAGGTTCGCGAACGCCTGGAAACCGCCTACGCCGGTCGTGCGCACATGGACTGGCACGCCGAACCCGGCGGTGGCACGCGCGCCCTGCTCACACTCCCCCTGCAAACTTCCTCGCCATGAACGCCACCGCCCTGATCGCCGAAGACGAACCGCTGCTGGCCCAGGCCCTGCAGGCCGAACTCGCGCGTGCCTGGCCCGGCTTGCACGTGGTGGCCACGGTCGGCGACGGCGAAGCCGCCGTGGCGCAGGCCCTGCAGCTGCGGCCCGAGGTGCTGTTCCTCGACATCCGCATGCCCGGCCAGACCGGACTGCAGGCCGCTGCCGAACTGGCGGACGAATGGCCGGCCGGCGTGCCATTCCCGGCGCTGGTGTTCGTCACCGCCTATGACGCGTACGCCGTGGAAGCCTTCGAAACACAGGCGGTGGACTACGTGCTCAAGCCGGTGCAGCCCGCGCGACTGGCGCGCACAGTGCAACGCGTGCAACAGGTGCTGCAACAACGCCAGCCCACCAGCCCCGCGCCCGACGACGCCACGCTCGAGCGCCTGCGCGCCCTGCTCTCGGCAGGCAGCGGTTCTTCACCTGCGGCGCAGCGACTGCAGGTGATTTCGGCCAGCGTGGGCTCCGGCATCCGCATGGTGCCGATCGCCGAGGTGCTGGTGTTCGAAGCGGCCGACAAGTACGTCCGCGTGCTCACCGCAAACACCGAAGTGCTGATCCGCACCCCGCTCAAGGATCTGCTGCCGCAGCTGGACCCGGCGGTGTTCTGGCAGGTGCACCGGGGCACTGTGGTGCGGGCGGATGCGATCGACAGCGTGCAACGCGACGAGGCCGGCAAGCACACACTGCGCCTGCGCGGCCGCCCCGAAGCCTGGCCCGTCAGCCGGCTCTACGCGGGCCAGTTCAAGGCGATGTAGCGCTTCAGAAGCTGCCGGTGAACTGGTAGCGCGACGCGGGGTGCCACATCGCCGCCACCGAGGCCACCCGCCCCTGCGACTGCGTCTGCCGCCGCAACACCAGGCAGGTATCCCCCGCCGCCATGGCCAGCATCTCGGCCACCTCGGGCGGCGGCGGGCAGGCTTCGATGACAAAGCTCACGCCCTGCAGCGGCGCCACCCGCATCAGGTAGGCGTTGGGCGTCTGGCTGGCGAAGTCCTGCGTCATGTAGTCCGGGGCCACGGCCGGGTTGACCCAGCGATCCTCCACCTGGATCGGCTCGTCGTTCTCGAAGTGCACCACCACCGAATGGAACAGCGGTTCGTTGGGCCTCAACCCGAACCGGCGCGACAGCGCGTCTGCGGCACGGGTGCGCTCGAGCCGGTGCAGTTCGCTGCGGTGCGCGTGCCCTCGCGCAGCGATCTCGTCGGCAATGTTGCGGATGGACACCAACGTGGCCTGGTACTTCTGTTGCGCCACGTAGGTGCCCGAGCCCTGCACCCGTTCCACGATCTGCTCGTCGCTCAGTTCGCGGAGGGCGCGGTTCACCGTCATGCGCGAGACGCCGAAACTGCGCGCCAGCGTCTCCTCGCCAGGAATGGCATCGCCTTCCCGCCAGGCCCCGCTGTGGATCTGCGCGAGCACGTGCTGCTTGACCCGCAGATAGACGGGCTGCGCGCGGGCGGACGGGCTGGAAGGGCTTGTCATGGGGTTTCTACGGGGCGGCGATCCGTAAAGTGGTCTTGACAGCCGGGATTATCAATCGATAAAGTTGTCTATACAAATTAAAAGAAAATCACGACCAGCTGCACGACAACCCGGCCGACAGCCATTGAAACACCCGCCATGACCACGCCCACCGACCCCCGCCTCGACCCCACCCGCGTGATCCGCGCCCCGCGCGGCAACACGCTGCATTGCAAGAACTGGATCGCCGAGGCCGCGTTCCGCATGATCCAGAACAACCTGGACCCGGAGGTCGCCGAGAACCCCCGGCACCTCGTGGTGTATGGCGGCATCGGCCGTGCCGCACGCGACTGGGCCAGCTTCGACCAGATCCTCGCTTCGCTGAAAGACCTGAACGACGACGAGACCCTGCTGGTGCAGTCGGGCAAGCCAGTGGGGGTGTTCAAGACCCACGCCAACGCCCCGCGCGTGCTGCTGGCCAACAGCAACCTCGTGCCGAAGTGGGCCCACTGGGAGCATTTCAACGAGCTCGACCGCCAGGGCCTGTTCATGTACGGCCAGATGACGGCGGGCTCGTGGATCTACATCGGCAGCCAGGGCATCGTGCAGGGCACGTTCGAGACCTTCGTCGAAGCGGGCCGGCAGCACTACGGCAACGATCTTTCGGGGCGCTGGATTCTCACGGCGGGCCTGGGTGGCATGGGCGGCGCGCAACCTCTGGCCGCGACACTGGCGGGCGCGTGCTCGCTCACCGTCGAATGCCAGCAAAGCAGCATCGACTTCCGCCTGCGCACGCGCTATGTGGACAAGCAGGCCAGGAACATCGATGACGCCCTCGCCCTCATCCAGCACCACACGGCGAAGAAGGAGGCGGTCTCCGTCGCCCTGCTCGGCAATGCGGCCGAGGTGCTGCCCGAACTGGTGCGGCGCGCCAGGGCCGGCGGGCTCAGGCCCGATCTCGTGACCGACCAGACCTCCGCCCACGACCTCATCAACGGCTACCTGCCTGCGGGCTGGGACCTGGCGCACTGGAAATCGGCGCAGCGAGACCCTGCGCAGCACGCCCGGCTGACCGCCGCCGCCGCCCGAAGCTGTGCCGTGCATGTGCAGGCCATGCTGGACTTCCAGGCCTTGGGCGTGCCCACGGTGGACTATGGCAACAACATCCGGCAGGTGGCCTTCGACCAGGGCGTGGGCAACGCCTTCGATTTCCCGGGCTTCGTGCCGGCCTATATCCGCCCGCTGTTCTGCGAGGGCAAGGGGCCGTTCCGCTGGGTGGCACTTTCGGGTGACCCCGAAGACATCCACAAGACCGACGCGAAGATCAAGGAGCTGTTTCCCGACAACCACCACACCCACCGCTGGCTCGACATGGCACGCGAACGCATCGCCTTCCAGGGCCTGCCGGCGCGCATCTGCTGGCTGGGCCTGGGCGAGCGCCACCGCGCCGGGCTCGCGTTCAACGAGATGGTGCGCAAGGGCGAGCTGAAAGCCCCCGTCGTGATCGGCCGCGACCACCTGGATACCGGCTCCGTGGCCAGCCCCAACGGGGAAACCGAAGGCATGAAGGACGGCACCGACGCGGTGAGCGACTGGCCCTTGCTCAACGCCCTGCTCAACACCGCCGGTGGTGCCAGCTGGGTCAGCCTGCACCACGGCGGCGGCGTGGGCATGGGTTATTCACAGCACGCGGGCATGGTGATCGTGGCCGACGGCAGCGATGCCGCAGCCGAGCGCCTGGCGCGCGTGCTGGTGAACGACTGCGGTTCGGGTGTGATGCGCCATGCCGACGCAGGCTACGAACTGGCCGTGGCGACCGCGAAGAAACACGGCCTGAAACTCCCGATGGTGGCCTGAACGCCCGCAAGAGACACTTCCTTTCCATGAACCTCGCTCTCACGCTCCAACCTGGTCAGCTGTCGCTGGCCGACCTTCGCAGCATCTGGCGGCAATCCATCAAGGTGGAACTGGCGGACAGCGCCCGCCCTGGCATCGAAGCCTCCGCCGCCACCATCGACGCCATCGTGCAGAAGGGCGACGCGGCCTACGGCATCAACACGGGCTTCGGCAAGCTCGCCCGCACGCGCATCCCAGACGAACAGCTCGAACGCCTGCAGCGCAACCTGATCCTCTCCCACTCGGTGGGCACTGGCGACCCCATGAGCGACGCCACGGTGCGGCTGGTCGTGCTGATGAAGGCGGCCAGCCTGGCACGCGGCCACTCGGGCGTTCGCCCCGTGGTCATCGACACCCTGCTCGCCCTGCTCAACGCGGGCATCTCGCCATTGATCCCGGTCAAGGGTTCGGTGGGTGCGTCGGGCGACCTCGCACCGCTGTCGCACATGACGCTCGCCCTCATGGGTGAAGGCGACGTACTGGTGCGGGGGCAGCGCGTGTCTGCCGCGTCGGCCCTTCAGCAGGCGGGCATCGCGCCGATCGCGCTTGCGGCCAAGGAGGGCCTGGCCCTCATCAATGGCACCCAGGTCTCCACCGCGCTGGCGCTGCACGGCCTCTTCATGGCCGAACGCCTGCTGGAGGCCGGCACCGTTATCGGCGCGCTGTGCGTCGACGCCGCCAAGGGCAGCGATGCACCGTTCGACCCGCGCATCCACGCCGTGCGCGGCCAGCCCGGCCAGATCGCCGTGGCCGCCGCCACGCGCGCCTTGCTCGCCGGCAGCGAGATCCGGGCTCCCACCTGGACAACGACGAGCGCGTGCAAGACCCCTACAGCCTGCGCTGCCAGCCCCAGGTCATGGGCGCCTGCCGTGACCTCATCGGCCATGCCGCGCGCACGTTGCTCGTCGAGGCCAACGCCATCACCGACAACCCCCTGGTCTTCACCGACACGAACGAGGTGATCTCGGGCGGCAACTTCCACGCCGAGCCCGTGGCCTTCGCCGCCGACGCGCTGGCCCTGGCCATTGCCGAGATCGGCGCCATCTCCGAACGCCGCATCGCGCTGCTGATCGACAGCACACTCTCCGGCCTGCCCCCCTTCCTGGTGGACAACCCGGGTTTGAACTCCGGCTTCATGATCGCGCACGTCACCGCCGCCGCGCTCGCCTCGGAAAACAAGTCGCACGCGCATCCGGCCAGCGTGGACAGCCTGCCCACCAGCGCCAACCAGGAAGATCATGTGAGCATGGCCACCTACGCCGGTCGCCGTCTTGACGAGATGGCGCGCAACACCGCGACCATCCTCGGCATCGAGTGGCTGGCGGCTGCTCAGGGCGTGGACTTCCACCGGCCGCTGACCACCAGCCCACACCTGGCGCGCACCCATGCCCTGCTGCGCAGGCAGGTGCCCTTCTATGCACAGGACCGCCTGTTCGCCCCCGATATCGAAGCCGCGCTGCAGCTCGTGCTGCGAGGCGACGCGAGCGCAGAACAGCCCGATCTCTGTGCCGCCATCTGGACATGACCGGCAGCACACTCTGGCGCAATGCCCGCCTGGCCACACTCGACCCTGCTCAGGGCGGTGACGGCTGGGGCCTGGTCGAACACGGTGCGCTGCTCACCGAGGGCAACCGCATCGCCTGGGTGGGGACCATCCATGATCTGCCCGCCCAGGCCGCCCCCGATCAGGAAGTGGACCTCGGCGGTGCGCTCGTCACCCCCGGCCTGGTGGACTGTCACACCCATCTGGTCTACGGCGGCCACCGCGCGGCCGAATTCGAACAGCGTCTGCAAGGCATGAGCTACGAGGCCATCGCACGCGCGGGTGGCGGCATCCGCTCCAGCGTGGCAGCCACGCGCGCCGCCAGCGAAGACCATCTGTTGGCTTCAGCCGCGCAGCGCGCAGAAGGCCTCATGGCCGAGGGCGTGACCACGCTGGAAATCAAGTCCGGCTACGGCCTGTCGCTGGAGGCCGAGGCACGGTGCCTGCGCGTGGCGCGCCGGCTGGGCGCCGAACTGCCGCTCGACGTGCGCACGACCTTCCTGGGCGCACACACCCTGCCGCCCGAATTCGAAGGCCGCGCCGACGACTACATCGACGCCATCTGCACCTGGCTGCCCGAACTGCAGGCCCAGGGCCTGGTGGACGCGGTCGATGCGTTCTGCGAACACATCGGCTTTACGCGCGAGCAGACGCGCCGCGTGTTCGAAGCGGCGCAATGCCTGGGCCTGCCCGTCAAGCTGCACGCGGAACAGCTGTCCGACCAGGGTGGCGCCGCGCTCGCGGCATCGTTCGGTGCGCTCTCGTGCGATCACCTCGAGCACCTGAGCCCCGAGGGCATCGCGGCGATGCGCGCGGCCGGCACGGTGGCGGTGCTGCTGCCAGGCGCCTACCACACGCTGCGAGAAACACGCCTGCCACCCATCGAGGCCCTGCGATCGGCAGGTGTTCCCATGGCCGTCGCCACCGACCACAACCCGGGCACTTCGCCCGGGCTATCGCTCCTGCTCATGGCCAGCATGGCCTGCACATTGTTCCGCCTCACACCGCTGGAAGCAGTGCAAGGCATCACGATGAACGCGGCGCGCGCGCTCGGCCTGCCGGACCGCGGCCAGCTCGCCGCCGGACAACGCGCCGACTTCGTGGCGTGGCGCCTCGGGCATCCGAACGAGCTGGCGTACTGGTTCGGCCACAACCCGTGCCAGCGCGTGGTGTCCAATGGATGCGAAAGGAGCAACCCATGGGCATGACACCGCCATTCAAATGGGAGGGCCGCACGGACCCGGAGGAGATCGGCATCAGCACCCGCTGGCATGAGAAAGTGCGGCCGGCGGACGCGCACGCCCGGGGCGGCATCACGCTGATCGGCTTTCCGGTGGACGAAGGCGTGCGCCGCAACAGCGGGCGCGGGGGCGCGGCGCACGGGCCCGAAGCGCTGCGCCAGGCCCTGTGCAACACCCCGGTGCTCGGTGAGCCCGCCGTGTGGGACGCGGGCGATGTGGCCTGCGAAGATGGTCAGCTGGAAAGCGCGCAGGCCGCGCTCGGTGAGCGCGTGGCCGACGCCATGGCCCGAGGCAGCCTGCCGCTGGTGCTGGGCGGCGGCCACGAAATGGCCTGGGGGACGTTCCAGGGTGTGGTGAAGCACCACCCCGATGCCAGCCGTGTGCTGGTGGTCAACCTCGACGCACACTTCGATCTGCGCATGGCCCGCCAGGCCAACTCTGGGACACCCTTTCGGCAGATGCACGAATGGTGCATGGCGAACGGCCACGCCTTCAACTACCGGGTGTTCGGCATCAGCCGCTTTTCCAACACGCAGGCCCTGTTCGACCGCGCGAACACCATCGGTGCGCGTTACTGGCTCGACGACAGCCTGCAGGACGCCACGGGCCTGCACGACGCGCAGCAGGCACTAGCCGTCGACCTCGCGCGCAGCGATGCGGTCTATCTCACTGTCTGCATGGACGTGCTCCCCGGGGCACAGGCACCCGGCGTGTCAGGGCCGGCGGTGCTGGGTGTGCCGCTCGCTCACGTGGAACGGCTGATCGATCAGGTGATGGCTTCGGGCCGCGTGGTGGCGGCGGACATCGCGGAGCTCAACCCTTCATTCGACCGGGACCGGATCACGGCGCGGCTGGCGGCACGGCTGGCGGCGCGCATCGCGCGCAACCGCCGCGCCTGAGCACGGGCTTCAACGGCGCCTGTCGTGGCGGTCCCACCCGTGCCGGTGTCCATGGCGATGGCCTTCCCAGCGTGGGGCGGGACCCCATCCGGAGCGGTAGACCGGGCGCGGTGCGTAATAGACCGGCGGCGGGCTGTAGTAGATGGGCCGCGGAGCGTAGTACACGGGCGGAGGCCCGTAATACACCGGGGCTGGCGCGTAATACACGGGCGGCGCGCTCGACGCGCCCACCACGACACCGGGAACATTCACACCGATGGACCAGTGCACGTCGCTGCGCGCATGGGCCTGGGAGCCCATTGCCGACAGGGCCCAGGCACCGGCGGCGATGGCGGCGATGGAGAGGCCTCGGGCCACGGCCGAGGTGCGGCTCCAGGGGGTTTTCAAGGTCTGCGTGTTCATGTGGGGCTCCAGTTGAAGGGTGGTCTCGCACCCCGTGACGCTATTACAAGGAAATCCGCGTTAACCTGTTCCACATGCTCGGTCAAAGTCGTTGCCAGACGTAACACCCGGCCCATCTTTACATTGAAATCTCCATGAAAACCCTTAAGCCACCCACCGCTCAGGACGTGCTCGACTTCTGGCTGGGCGACGGTCTGGAGCGCGGCTGGTGCTCGGACAAGCGCGACGAACTCTGGTTCGGCGGCAGCCCCTCGATCGACAAACAGATCCAGGAACGCTTCGGCCCGCTGGTGGAGGAAGCGGTGAACGGCGGCTTGGCAGAGTGGGAGACGCGCATCGACACCCGACTGGCCCTGGTGCTGGTGCTGGACCAGTTCACCCGCAACGTGTACCGGGGCCAGGCACGCGCCTTCGCGGGCGACCAGCGGGCGCAGCAACTCTCACTGGACGCACACGCAAGCGGCATGGACGCCGAGTTGGCCACCGTGGGCATGGTGTTCCTCAGCATGCCGCTCATGCACGCGGAAGACCTGGCCCTGCAGGCCGAAAGCGTGCTGCGCTTCCAGCGCCTGCTTGACACCTGCGCACCCGAACTGCGCGATACGCTGGCGAACAACCTCGAATTCGCGCGGTTGCACCGCGACATCGTGGAGAAGTTCGGGCGTTTTCCGTACCGCAACGCCGTGCTGGGACGCACCAGCACACCCGAGGAAGAAGCCTTTCTGAAAGACGGACCCCGATTCGGGCAGTGAGCCTCGTCACAAAAACGACACATCGACGTCACGGCGACGTCATGGCGCGTTTCTACAACCGTGGGTTTCCACCACAACGTAGAGACCGCCGATGCGCCCCCTGACCAACTCGCCCGCGACCCGCCTGTTCACCGTCACGCTGCTCATGACCGCCGTGCTTGCCGCCTGCGGCGGCGGCAGCGACGCACCGGCACCCACCACCCCGACCACGCCCACACCGGAAGCCACGCCAGTGAGCCTGCGGCTGGAGAAGATCGGTTCCTACAGCACCGGCCAGTACGAAGTGAGCGCGGCGGAAATCCCGGCCTTTGACGCCGCCAGCCGCCGCCTGTTCGTCGTCAATGCGCAGCTGGGTGCCGTCGACGTGCTGGATATGGGCAACCCCGCTAGCCCGACGAAGATCGGCGCGATCGACGCCACCACCGTGCTCGCTGGCGCTTCCATCAACAGCGTGGCCGTTCACAACGGCATCGTGGCCGTGGCCATCCAGGCCGCCGTGAAGACCGACAACGGCCGCATGGCGCTGTACCGAGCGAGCGACCTCACCCTGCTCGGCTCCGTCGCCGTCGGCGCCCTGCCCGACATGCTCACCTTCACGCCCGATGGCAACACCGTGCTGGTGGCCAACGAAGGCGAGCCGAGCGACGACTACCAGATCGACCCCGAAGGCAGCGTGAGCATCATCGACGTGCGCAACCCCGCCGCGCTGGTGGAGCGCAAGGCCACGTTCACCGCGTTCAACAGCCAGGCCGCCACCCTGCGCGCCGCTGGCGTGCGCATCTACGGCCCGAACGCCACCGTCGCGCAAGACCTGGAGCCCGAGTACATCGCCGTCTCCGCCGATGGCACCACCGCGTGGGTGACGCTGCAGGAGAACAACGCCTTTGCCAAGTTGAACATCGCCAGCGCCACGGTCACGGACATCCTGCCCCTGGGTTACAAGGACCACGGCGTGGCCGGCAACGAGCTCGACGCGTCGGACACCGAAGGCGGCGCCATCACCATCCGCACCTGGCCTGGCGTGTACGGCATGTACCAGCCCGATGCCCTGGCCTCTTACACGGTGGGCGGCCAGACCTACCTCGTGACCGCCAACGAAGGGGACGCGCGTGCCTGGGGTGAAGACAACGCCGCCTACTGGGCCGGTGACGCCAGCCAGGGCTTCGTGGAGGAGTTCCGCGTCAAGCACCTGATCAACCGCAACGGCTGGTCGGGCCGGGCTGGCGATGACCTGCCGCCCCAGCTCAACGCCATGGCCGCGGGTGGGCTGCTCGACCCGGCCGTGTTCGGCTACTGCGGTGCCGTCGCGGGCAACCCCATGGGCTGCCGGGACGATGCCAACCTGGGCCGCCTGAACATCACCTGGACCATGGGCTACCGCACCAACCCCGATGGCTCACCGATGATGTTCACCGCCGCCGGCGTGCAGGACCCGACCGGCAACCGCCTCATGTACGACAGGCTCTACAGCTATGGTGGCCGCTCCTTCAGCATCTGGAACGCCAACGGCGGCCTGGTGTGGGACTCGGGCGCGGAGGTCGAGAAATTCCTCGCCAGCCCCGAGTGCATGCTCGGCCAGGCGCGCAACATCCCCTGCGCGGACTTCTTCAACTCGGGCCACAACGAAGGCAACGCCAAGGACAGCCGCAGCGACGCCAAGGGCCCGGAACCCGAAGGCATCGCGCTGGGCCAGATCGGCAACAAGACCTTCGCCTTCATCGGCCTGGAGCGCATGGGCGGCGTGCTGGTGTACGACATCACCACCCCGACCGCACCGGTCCGCGTGGACTACCTCAACACCCGCAACGAGTGGGTGACCCAGCCGAGCGCAGCCAACCTGGCAACCGTCGGCGACCTCGGCCCCGAAGGCCTGGTGTTCATCCCCGCCTCGCGTTCGCCGAACGGCCGACCGCTGCTGGTGGTGGGCAACGAAGTGAGCGGCACCACCTCGGTGCTGCAGTTGAATCTGAGCTATTGAGGGGGCGCCCCCCGCGCGCCTTCGGCGCTCCCCCCTCTCTCGCCTGCGGCGGGAGGGGGGCGGCACCTGGGGCCGGCAGAGCCGGACCCTCGGTGCCCCTGGTCCCTTCTCACTCGTTGCGTGCCAGCGGCTTCAGCGCCGCTGGCAGCCAGCCGACGAGGCGGTCATGGATGGCCGCCTCGTTGCGCTGCCACCAGATGCCCAGCGCCACCACGCCCAGGCCGAGCAGGGTGAGCGCGAAAGGGAACAGCAGGCTGTCCTCGAACACACGGTATGCGAGGTAGCCCAGGTAGCTCGCCACGCCGATGGCGCCCAGCACGGTGAACACGCGCCGGCCGATGGCCGCGCCCAGGAACACCAGGAACACGTTGATGAGCGCGTACAGCAGCTTGTTGAGTTCCGAGTCGCTGTCGCGCAGGCTCAGGCCGCACCAGAACATGATGGCGCCGAACAGGTAGAGCCAGAAGGCGAAGTCCTGCCGGTCCTCTTCGTTCTCGGCAGCGCGGGTGCGAAGGTCCACCCACACGGCGATGCCGCAGGTCGCCAGGCCGAACACCAGCGACATGTCGCGCGTGAACTGCCAGTCGAAGCCGTCGAGCTGCATCAGCATGTGCGTCACGTCCACGCAGAGGTACCAGAGGGTCACAGCCACCGGCATCACCATGAACGGTAGCTTGTAACGGTACAGCAGCACCACGGCCACGATCAGCGTGGCGAATTCCAGCGTGAGCCAGCGCCAGTCGATGTAGCGGTGGTAGTCGCGGTAGCTGTCGTGCGAACCTTCGGGCCACAGGCCGATGCCCGCCTGGAATGCCCACACCGCCAGCGGCACCAGGCACACGGCCAGCGTGGCCAGGATGCCGGCCGGCGTGCGCAGGCCTTTTTCCAGCAGATTGCCCGCCACCAGCAACGCGCCCGTGAAATAGCCCAGCGCCAGTACGAACACACCCCAGGCACCGAAAAGCTCCCAGCCCAGCGTCATGAACAGTGTCATGGCACCGATGGCCAGCATGCCGCCGAAGTAATACAGGGTGTTGGTGAAGCTGAACGCCGGGCCACGGTCCAGCGGCGGGCGCTTGCCGGGCACCGCCGGCTGGCTGGCGGCTTGGTCCTCCTGCGCCAGTTCGGCGGCGGTGGGTACCGCTGCCCCCTGGGCCGCCATCCCCCCCGCCGCCACCCGCAGCGGGCTGCCCGGCGCGGCCCAGGCGGCCCAGAGCGTGTGCGCCTCGGCCGGCGGAATCAGACCGCTCTCCACGGCCACTTCCACGTCACTCCAGCCGATCTGCACGCGCACCGACGGGAGGAACACGTCCTCCGCCTGCGTGATCTCCCAGCGGGGCGGCTCCTCCGTGGGCATGGTGTCGGGGTTGTCCTTGTTCATCTCGGCTTCCTCTTCCTCGTCCGGGAACAGGCACGATACCGGAAACCGCCCCGCTAGAACCAAAGTGCCAACCGGCGGAGCCGGTGCGCGACGGGCGGGATCAATAGAATGGCGCATGAGCTCCACCCACCCCAGCAACTCCCCCAGCACCCCCGCCACGGAAGGCGAACACAAGGTCAGCAACTTCCTGCGCCAGATCATCGAGAACGATCTGGACAAAGGCACCTACCAGAGCCGCCGCTGGGCGGGCAGCCCCGGCGACGCCGCGCACCACGCCCAGGGCGAGCCCGACCCGGCGAAGATCCGCACCCGCTTCCCCCCCGAGCCCAATGGCTACCTGCACGTCGGCCACGCCAAGAGCATCTGCCTGAACTTCGGCCTGGCGCGCGACTACGGCGGCGTGTGCCACATGCGCTTTGACGACACCAACCCGGAAAAGGAAGACACCGAGTACGTCAACAGCATCCTCGATGCCGTGAAATGGCTCGGCTTCAACTGGGAAGCCCACGGCCAGAACCACCTGTACCAGGCCAGCGACTACTTCGACTTCATGTACCGCGCCGCCGAATACCTCGTGGAAGCCGGCCACGCCTATGTGGACGAGCAGACCACCGAGCAGATGCGCCTGAACCGGGGCGACTTCTCCAAGCCCGGCGTGGACAGCCCCTTCCGAGGCCGCACGCCGGCCGAGAACCTGAAGCGCTTCCGCGAAATGCGCGACGGCCTGCACGAAGACGGCAGCATGGTGCTGCGCGCCAGGATCGACATGGCCAGCCCCAATATCAACCTGCGCGACCCGGCCATCTACCGCATCCGCCGCGCCACGCACCACAACACCGGCGACACCTGGTGCATCTACCCGATGTACACCTACGCGCACCCCATCGAGGACGCGCTGGAACAGATCACCCACAGCTTCTGCACGCTCGAATTCGAAGACCAGCGCCCGTTCTACGACTGGCTGCTGGAACGCCTGTGCGAAGGCGGCCTGCTGAAGAACCCGCCGCCCCGGCAGTACGAATTCGCCCGACTCAACCTCACCTACGTCATCACCAGCAAGCGCAAGCTCGCGCAACTGGTGTACGACCACAAGGTCAACGGCTGGGACGACCCGCGCATGCCCACCATCGTGGGCCTGCGCCGGCGCGGCTACACGCCCGAGAGCATCCAGCTCTTCGCCGAACGCATCGGCGTGACCAAGAGCGACTCGTGGATCGACTACAGCACGCTCGAAGGCTGCCTGCGCGAAGACCTGGAGAACAAGGCCCACCGCGGCATGGCCGTGCTCGACCCCGTCAAGCTCGTGCTCACAAACTGGGGCGAGGTGTTCGGCTCTGACGGCTACACCGAAGACTGCACCCAGCCCGCCCTGCCCCACAGCGCCATCGCCGAAGGCCAGACCCCGCCACCCGACCGCGTGTTCAAGATCGGCAAGGAAGTGTGGATCGAGCGCGAGGACTTCGAAGAGGCGCCACCCAAGGGCTACAAGCGCCTGTTCCCCGGCAACGTCGTGCGCCTCAAGGGCGGCTACGTCATCGAATGCACCGGCGTTGGCGCGAAAGACGCCAACGGCCAGGTGACCGAAGTGCACGCCAAGGTCATCCCCGACACCAAGAGCGGCACCCCCGGCGCCGACAGCGTGAAAGCCAAGGCCGCCATCACCTGGGTGAGCGCCGCCGACGGCGTGCAGGCCGAAGTGCGCCTGTACGACCGCCTGTTCCTCGACGCACACCCCGACGCTGGCGGCAAGGATTTCATCGAAGCCCTGAACCCGAACAGCCTGAAGGTGGTGACCGCATACGTGGAACCGTCACTGGCTGCGGCGAAGCCGGATGAGAAGTTCCAGTTCGAGCGGCATGGGTACTTTGTGGCGGACCGGAAGGACCATGTGGCTGGAAAGCCGGTGTTCAATCGGGTGACGGGGTTGAAAGATTCGTGGGGGAAATGACATGCTTGCCAACCTGACCCCATTCCTCCTCCACTGGGCCATCACCGCCCTTGCCCTCTGGGTGGCCAGCCACGTCTTCAAGGGCATCCAGTTCAGCAGCACCGCGTCGCTGGTGGTGTCTGCCCTGCTTCTGGGTCTGGCCAACGCCATCGTGCGGCCCTTGCTGGTCGTGCTCACGCTGCCCCTGACGGTGCTGACCTTCGGCATCTTCCTGCTCGTGATCAACGCGCTGATGCTCTTGCTGGTGGCGAAGATCGTGGACGGCTTCAAGATCAGCGGTTTCTGGACCGCGTTCTGGGCGAGCATCTTCATGGCGTTGCTGAGTTTTGTGCTCGGTGCGTTCTTGCTGGGTGGCTCGCCGGAGTTCACCATCGACACCAGCCCGAGCTCGGGTTCGGTCTGGCTTTGACAAGGAGCAAGGCATGAGCCGACTTCTCGGTTTGCTGGCCACCGCAGGCCTGGCACTCACGGCACACCTGGCCGTAGCTGCCAACGACGCCGCGCCGCTCAAGGGATGCGCGGCCAAGGTGGCCAACATCGAGAACGAGCTGATCCTTGCGAAATCCAGGGGACAAACCCGCAAGGCCAAAGGACTGGAAGACGCGCTGAGCGCTGCCAGGAAGTGTGACGACCAGACGCTGGCGGCCGAGCGCGAAAAGAAGGTGCGCGACGCCACGAACAAGGTGAGCGAGCGCGACGCGGAACTTCAGGAAGAGATTCGCGAGGGCAAGAAGAAGGACATTGCGAAGGCGCGCAAGAAACTGGCGGAAGCGCAGAGCGAGTTGACGGCGGCGAAGGCTGAGCTGGATCGCTGAGGCCGAAATGCCCCTCCATACCTAGCAGCGCAAATCGCGAAAGCGCTTGCGACTTTCAAACAGGGACTGCTGAGCCGTCTGCAGGTCTTGGGGGGTCGTCGCAGTGCGCTCGTTGGTTTCCTGGCTTGCGAGGCGGCTGTCCAGCAAGGCGCACTCCAACTTCGCTGCATGTGAAAGCTTGAAGCGACGATGCAATGTCTGGCGTTGTTCATGCTCCAACCCGGTAATGGGTCGCAGGGCTTCACTCATGGCTCTGTCATGCTCAGCCTTTCGAACGTCCGGGCCTTTACGGCTTTTCCCGCTGGACTTGTCCAGCCCCTGAGTGGGTGTCGTATCCAGCGCTTTCGCACCCACACAGGGCTCGTGCGAGTAGGAGACCTTTCCTTGCATTTCGCATCGATAAACAGTCTGCGCATGTAGGACTGAGCCAAGCAGCCCACACCCCATGAGCACCGCCAGTCGCCGCGATGAATGCGCTCGGCGCCCGCTTCCCCGATTGGTTGTCATTACTCCCTCCCCTCTTGTTGATCTGCGGCATCATGCCCGCGTCAATCAACAAAGCAAGCAGGGGGCTTCTCACATGGGCAGATCATCGTCCACTAAATCACGTCGCAGAAAGAACCGTCAGCCATTTCTGGAGAAGGGTTTGAGCGCCCTGGGACTGGGCGTTGCATTTCTGCTCATGTCGTTGTTTCTGTCCGCGAATCCGATGCTCAGCGCGGCGACCCGTGCGATTCAGATGCCGGCCTGGCTGGCCATCGGCATAGGGGTGCTCCTGTTGGGCATTCATTTCGTGGTGAAAGACAAGGGCGATGAAAGCAAGAAACCACTGCCCAAAGTCGCGCCACTGCTGAAAAGCGTGCCATCGGCCAGACCGACAGCGCAATACGAAGAGTCCGCCATCTGGCGGGCTTCCGCATCGTCAGAACCTGCAGACACATCCAAAGCATCACCCACACCAACAGAATGGGGCCCAGCAGTTTTCAAGGCCATCGAATGGCGGCGCTTCGAAGCGGTGTGTGAGGCGCTGTTCGCTCAAGCCGGGTTTGAGGCACGCACGCAGTCGCACGGTGCGGATGGCGGTGTGGACGTGTGGCTGTATTCGAAGCACATGCAGGGGCCCGCGTCGGTGGTGCAGTGCAAGCACTGGCTATCCAAGCCAGTTGGCGTGAAGGAGGTGCGTGAATTTTTCGGGGTGATGGCATCTCACCAGCTCAAGCGCGGTACCTACGCCACCACCTCGACCTTCACGCCGGATGCGGTGGATTTCGCGAGGCAGAACGGCATCCATCTGCTCGATGGCAAAGGCTTGCTGGCCTTGATCGGGCAACGCACGCCCGAGCAGCAACAAGCGCTTCTGGCGGTAGCGTTCGAAGGCGACTACGCGCGGCCAACGTGTGCGAGCTGTGGCATCAAGATGGTGGAGCGTGCCAACCGGCAGACGGGTTCACCCTTCTGGGGTTGCACCAACTACCCTCGCTGCAAGTCAAAGATCGCGATGTCCAGGCAAGCGGCTTGACCCCGGAGCGGCGCATCGGACAATCCAACCCACCATGCCCCGCCGCCGTCACCACCACGTCTACGTCATAGAGCTCTCCAAAGACGTGCTGCTGGAGCCGAAATTCCGCAAGAACAACCCTGGCTACATCGATGGCAAGCCCTGCGTCTACGTGGGCATGACGGGTCTGGACCCGGACGTGCGATTCGACAAGCACAAGGCGGGCATTCAGTGCAACGCGTATGTGTTCAGGTACGGCCTGCGGCTGCTGCCGGATCTGTACGAGGGGTTCAACCCGATGCGGTACGAGGACGCCGTCGAGAAGGAGATCGAGATCGGCATCGACCTGCGTTCGGCCGGTTTCGGCGTGTGGCAGGCCTGAAGGCCGGGCTCAGTTCGTGGCGCCGGCACCGAGCGCGTGGTCGTGCTGAACACGCAGCGCGCTACGCACCGCCGTGCGCAGGCCGCGCACGATGTCGTCGAGCGGCATGCTGGGTGTTCCCTGTTCGGGCAGCCAGGGCACGTGGATGAAGCCGCCCCGCGCATGACCCAGATCGGGCTGCGTGGCCAGGGCGTGCATGAGCCCGTAGAACACGTGGTTGCAGACGAAAGTACCCGCAGTCTGTGACACCTCGGCCGCAACGCCCTCTTCACGCAACATGCCGAGCATGGCCTTGATGGGCAGGGTGGTGAAGTAGGCGGCGGGTGCGCCGGCCTGCACCGGTGTGTCCACCGGCTGCGCGCCCGCGTTGTCGGCAATGGGCGCGTCGTTCACGTTGATGGCCACGCGCTCCAGCGAGAGTGGCGCACGGCCACCGGCCTGGCCCACGCAGATCACCAGCGCGGGCCGGTGCTGGTGCAGCAGGGCCTGCAGTTCGCGCAACGAGGCGTCGAACACGGTGGGCAGCTGCGCGGCCACCACCGTGTGCCGGAGCACCTGGCGTCCATGCAGCGCTTTCACGGCCAGCCAGCTGGGGTTGATGGATTCGCCACCAAACGGCTCAAAGCCGGTGAGCAGGACCTTGTTCGGCATCCTGGCAATTTACCTCACGCAGTGCGTCGAGTTCGCGATGGGCCGCGCTGGTGCGGTCCAGCGGCGTGCCGCGCTTGGCGCTGAGGTAGTGGGTGGTGAACACGTCGAGCCAGTTCGCCAATGCGTGGGCGGCCTGCACCTCGCCCGCCAGCGCCAGGCACAGCGCGGCCACTTCGGAGGTGCAGAAGTGCGTTTCGCGCGATGAACGCCGCAGCCGGTAGTGGGACACCACGTCCTCGGGCTGCAGGCTGAGCACGGGCAAGGCATCAAGGTACGGGCTCTTGCGGAACATCTTGCGGGCTTCGGACCAGGTGCCGTCGAGCAAGACGAACAGCGGCTTCCTGCCATGCGCCTCCGGGGTGGATCCGGTGTGGGGGATGTCCGTGACCACGCGCTCCGGCGACACGAACTCGCCCGGGAACACCAGATACGGTTGCCATTGCGGATCGGCCAGGAGTGCCAGCAGGCCAGGATCGACCGCCGTCCGGGACCAGCCGAATGCGTAGGTATCGGCCACGATGTCGGCCACCAGCCAGCCCGTGTTGCTGGGTTTGAGCGCTTCGATATCGCCCATGATGAGACATACCCCGGAACGGGTGTGCGCCTGCGGCCGCAGGGCGCACACGCAGTGGCTGGCGACCAGACGGCAGCCCTCACAGCGGCCCCCGCCCGAACCGCGCGCCACGAAGGGTTTGGCACTGGCGGCCAGGCGCACGGCACGAAGCCGTGAAACGGCATGCGCCGCCCTCCCGGGTGACGATGAAGATTGGATGGGAAAGACCATGGCAGGAATGTAGGCGCAAGGCACGCAGGTTTTTTTCTTACCCGGAATACCACCTGTCGCACCCGGAAGCACGGCCAGCCGGCCATTGTCCCGTCTGTCGCCCTGCGCGGTTTTCCAGGCGGCGCTTGCGCCATCATGGCGGGCACGTTTCCCATGACCAAGACATCCAGTTCCAAGAGCCGTTCCGGGCGCCGTCGCGCCCAGCGCCGCAGAGCGCACCCCCTGCTGTTCAATGGCGTCGGGGCGCTGGCGGCCGGCATCACCTTGTGGCTTGTATCGATCGCCATGAGCATCGACCACTCGCTCAAATCGGCCGCCCGGGCCTTGCTGGCACCGGCCTGGATGGCACTGGGGCTCGGTGTCGGGTTGCTGGTGCTGCATGTGCTGTCCAAGCGGCGCGCGCAAGCCGAGGCCGCCATGCTGCTGCGCCAGCATTCCACATTCCTAGAACCGATGCCGCGCCTCAAACCCCAGCAGCGGCCCAAGGAGAGGGCCGCGTACGCCGAGCAGCGCAGGCGCTCATCGGCCACGGGAAGGTAGCCGTTGTTCGCCCTCCCGTGAAAAACTTGACGGGGTGGCAACGCCCGGTGGCTGTGCAGTCCCCATAATCGGCGGATGCCCATTGCTGAAATTGCCGTCTGGTCTGCCATGCTGGGTGGCCTGTTCACCCTTGCCGGACTGGCACTGGCCGATCTGTTCAACGGTCGCAGCATTGGCGCCTGGCGCAACCTGCTGTTCGTGTCGATCACCGGCGCCAGCTGCGTGGTGATGACCGGGTTGCCCGAGGTGTTCTTTCCCGGCATGCCTGAACGCCTGCTGATGGTGCTCAAAGCGGGCCTGGGCCCGGCGGCCGGTGGCATGGGCCTGTATTACGTGGGCACCTGGCTGGGGGGCGCGCGCGAAGACGGGAAGGTGCACCGCCTCACCGCCATTGGAAGCGCGCTGCTGTTGTCCGCAGCCGTCATCCTGGTGGTGCTGGCCAGCCAGATCGATGCCGCAAACTTCCACCACCTGCTGGTGGCCACTGCCCTGGTGAACATGGTGCCCGTGCTCCTGGCGCTGTTCGCGGCGCTGCGGGCGGCACGCCGGGGTGATCCCCTCGCGCGGTGGATGGCCGTGGCCATCGGCTGCCTGGCCATCACCACGATCGGCCACTACCTCCGCGGGCTCGACGTGCCGCTGGGCCTGGGCGCCTGGATCTTCACGGCCGCGATCACGCTCATCTTCTTCCTCATGGCTTCCGTGCTGGCGTTGCTGCGCAACCGGCACAACCGCGAACTCAGCCGCCTTTCCCGCCTGCACCAGAGCACCGACCCGGCCACGGGCCTGTCCACCGGTTCTGCGCTGATCGCGGATGTGGAGCATGCGCTCTGGCGCGCCGCGCGCCTGGAGTGCAAGGCGGCGGTGCTGTGCCTGTATGTGAGCAACCTGTACGAGCTCGCCGATGTGGTGGGGCCCGGCTCGGAACATCAGATCCTGTCCACCGTGGCGGCACGCATCCGCCGTGCCGCAGGTTTTCGCTGTGTGGTTGGCCTGTACCACCCGCGCTGCTTTGTCGTCGTGCTCACGATGGATCCGCAACAGCCCCCCGTGAGCGCCACCGCAGCCCGCATGGTCCTGACGGTCTCGCATCCCATGGCGGTGCTCGACGAGCAGCGTGGACGCCACCTGTTCCGGCCGCGCATCGGCATGGGCGTCGTCCCGCTGGACCCGGCCCACGCCGTGCCCAACGACGTCATCAACGAAGCCGAGAGCCAGGCACTCGCGATGATCAATTCGATGCCGCGCGACGCGGACCACAGCGCCGAGACAGAGCCGGCTTCGCTCAACTGAGCGCATTGCCGGCGCGCCTTGCCGGACAATGCCCGCATGAACGCCAACATCATGCGCCTGAGCCCGGCTGCGGAGCGCAACAAGCGGCCTATCCTGTCGGTGCTCCAGCAGGTGCTGCCTGCACAAGCCCGGGTGCTGGAAATCGCTGCCGGTACCGGCCAGCACGCCGCCTTTTTCGCGGCTTCCATGCCCCATTGGCATTGGCAACCCACGGATGCCGTGGCGGACGCGCTGCCCTCCATTCGCGCGTGGGCGGCAGACGTCGGCACGGGCAATGTGCTGCCGCCACGGGTGCTCGACGTGATGACCCCTGCGTGGCCAGTGCAACCGGCGGCCTTCGATGGCATCTATTGCGCCAACATGCTGCACATCGCACCTTGGGCCACCTGCGCCGCGCTCATGCAGGGCGCGGCCAGGCACCTGGCACCACAGGGGGTGCTGATCACCTACGGCCCGTATCTGGAGGACGGCGTGCCCACCTCGGAAGGCAATCTTGCCTTCGACGCCAGCCTGCGCCACGAGAACGCCGCGTGGGGCATCCGGCGGCGGGAGGACGTGGAGCAGATGGCCCGCAAGGCCGGCCTGGTGCTGCGCGAGCGCCACGCGATGCCCGCCAACAACCTGCTGCTGGTCTGGGGACGGGAACCCTGAGCACCGTCCCGGGCTCCATCCGGGTATCACCGCACTCCACCTTCTGTCCCATGCTCAGGAATCTGAAAGACCTTTTCGACAATCTGACCGCCAGCCTGACCGCTCCCGCCGGCACGCAGGCGCCCGCCGAGCAGGAGCACACCCTGCAGCTGGCCACGGCCGTGTTGCTGGTGGAAGTGATGCGGGCCGAACCCGGCCTGCAGGACAGCGAGCGCGATGCGGTGCTGGCCGCGCTGCGCCGCAAATTTGCGCTGGAAGAAGACGAGTTGCAGCGCCTGCTGGAACTGGCCCACGAAACCGCCCGCACGTCCTACGACTACCAGCGCTTCACCCGCCTGATGAACGAGCGCTACACGCAGGAGCAGAAGATCCGTGTGGTGGAAGCCATGTGGGAAGTGGCCTTCGCCGACCACCACCTGGACGCGCACGAGCACCACGTCATCAGCAAGGTGGCTGGTCTGCTGCATGTGACACATGGCGAATACATCGCGGCCAAGCTGCACGCCCAGGCCGCCATGAAAGGTTGAAACGAAGGCATTCCCGGCCGAACAAGCCGGTACAGGACTTTGCCGTAGCGCAGTGTCGCGTTTACCGGAGATTCACACGCCGCAGAGACGATGGAGGCTCACCAACCCCAGGAGAAACCTCCATGAAACCCCGAAACCTTGTTGTGTATGTTCTGGCCGCTGCCTCGCTGGGCGTGAGTTCCCTGTCCTTCGCGCAAGGCCCCCGTTACGAACCCAGCCACATGCAACGCGTGGACGACCGGCGCGATGACCGCCGGGACTACCGGCATGACCGGCGCGATGATCGTCGCGATTTCCGGCATGACCGCCGGGACGACCGGCGCGATTTCCGCCCGGGCCCCGTGGTCAGGCACCACCACTACTACTACAACGCCCGTGGCCCGGAGTTCCGCCGCGGCGCCTACATCCCCCGGGAATACCGCAGCCGCCAGTACGTGGTGGTGAACCCCCGCGCCCACCACCTGTATGCGCCGCCACGCGGCCACCAGTGGGTGCAGGTGGGCAGCGACTACGTGCTCGTGGCCATCGCCACCGGCCTGATCGCCAACCTGATCTTCAACAACTGAGTACCGCCATCACCGCTCGAAAGGGGCGTGGCGCACCCGCCAGCGGGGGCCACGCCCCTTGCCACGAGCCCGGCGCGCACCAGGGCTGTGGCTTCTCTGCGATGATTCGGCCCCAGGAAAACCACCGAACCGCTTCGCCATGAAACTCCGCCATCTCACCCTCCCCCTGGTCGCTGCACTCGCCCTGTCGCTGGCGGCCTGCTCGAAAGAAGACGCCACCGGCGCGCCCGGCGCACCCGGTGCCAGCGCGGAGGACAAGACCCCCATTGCCCCGGGCCAGGCGTTCGACGTGCTCGCCGCGCAAGGCAAGGGCTTCACCGCCGGCGCCATGATGAGCGCCCACACCGTGTACGTGCTGTTCGATCCCCAGTGCCCGCATTGCGGCCACCTGTGGCAGTCGTCACAGCCACTGCACAGCAAGGTCAAGTTCGTGTGGCTGCCGGTGGCCATCATGAACGCCAAGAGCGCGCCGCAGGGTGCCGCCATCATGACCGCCGCCAACCCGGTGGAAACCATGAACGCCCACGAGCAGCAACTGCTCGCAGGCCAGGGCGGCATGTCCGCCTCGGCCAGCATCCCGCCCGAGGTGATGCAGACCATCAAGACCAACACCAACCTGCTCGAGCGCCTGGGTGCCACATCGGTGCCCTTCATCGTCTCCAAACACCAGCGCACGGGCGCCGTGATCACGCAAGCCGGCGCGATGGGGCCCGAGGCCCTGGCCAGCTTCCTGGGCATGGGCCAATAAGCCGCCACGGTTCCGCGATCAGCCCCCTGCCAGGGGCTTGAAACGCGCATCCGTTCGCTTACCATCAGCCCATCGTGCCGCACTGCGCGGCGTTCAATGGAGGTCCGTATGGGCAAGGAACAACGCAACGAAAAGATGAGCAAGAAACCCAAGAAGGACACGTCACTCCCCAAGGGACCCGGCACTTCCGACCGCCCTGTGGCGCCGGTGACCGCCGTGATGCCCAAGGGCAAAGAGAAGAACAAGTGAGCCGCACCCCATGAAGGCGACCTGGAACGGCGTGACGATTGCCGAGAGCGACGACACGGTGGTGGTGGAAGGCAACCACTACTTCCCAGAGAGCTCGCTCAACCGCGCCTACGTCACTTTCAGCAACCACCGCACCAGCTGCCCGTGGAAAGGCCAGGCGAACTACTACTCGCTGCTGGTCAACGGCGAGCTCAACACCGACGCCGCCTGGTACTACGCCGACCCCAAGCCCGAAGCCGAGATGGTGAAGGGCCGCGTGGCGTTCTGGAAAGGTGTGAAAGTCGAGGCCTGAGCTCAGGCCCCCGCGCTGCCCAGCTGGCGCAGCTTCTCCTGCCACTTGCGTACGCCGGCATCGCCCAGTTGCTCCACCGATCCGACCAGCGTGGCGTGGATGGGCGAAAAACCGATGAAGCCCAGGATATTGCGCTCCAGCGCCTTCAGGCTGTGCGCACGGAAATACCAGCGGTAGGCCAGCGCGGGCATGCCCATGGTCACCACCACCCGCGCTGAACGGCCACTCAGCGGTTTCTTGCCGAATTCCTTCGGCCCTTCCGGGCCCACGGCGAATCCCGGTCGGGCCACCTGCTCCAGCCAGGCCTTGAGCAGCGCCGGCATCTCGCCCAGCCAGAGCGGAAAGAACAGCACCATGTGCTGCGCCCAGAGGATGTGCTGCTGCGACGCCTGCAGCGCGGGTGGCACGGGCCCTTGCTTCCAGTCGTGCGCGCTGCGCAGCACGGGGAAATCCAGCGCGCCCACCGCCACGCGGCGCACCTCATGGCCGGCCACACGGGCCGCCTCGGCGTAGGTCTCGGCCAGCAGGCGGTTGAGGTGCGGCCCCGTCACGTCGGGGTGGCCTTCGATCAAAAGGATGCGGCGGGGGTCGGTCATGGCGAACTCCGAAAAAGTTGAACGCATGCTCACACCGCGCGGCTCCCCGCGCCTTGACGAGGATCAAGTCCGCTGAACGGACTCAGCGGCGGCCGGGTTTGCGGGAGCGGACGGCAGACCGCTCCTTCTTGCGCCCCTGGCGCTCCGCGTCGGCCTGCTGCCCAGCGTGGAGCCAGGCCGTGAACTGTTCCGGCGTCTCCAGCGTGATGCGCCCCAGCGCGCCGCTTCGAAAATCGGCGATCACCAGTTCGGCCGCCTTCTGCCAGTTCACCGCACCGCCACCGGCCAGCGCACCGCGCTTGCGGCCGATGGCCTCCAGCAGGTCTTCGTCCGGCAGCGCCGCAATGGCCTCGGGCGCCAGACCCAGCTTGTAGCGGCTTTCGAGCAAAGGCGCATAGGACTGCTTGAGCTTGTTGAGCAGTTCCAGGGCCACCTCTTGATCGTCGTAGGCATTGCGGCCGACCGCGCCACTGGCGGCCAGGTTGAACCCGCTTTCGGGCACCACGATGCGCGGCCAGAGCATGCCCGGCGTGTCGAACAGGTAGAAGTCGTCCGCCAGCGCGATGCGTTGTTCGGTGCGCGTGATGCCGGCCTCGTCCCCCGTCCTGGCGGCGCGCTTGCCCATGAAGGTGTTGATGAGGGTGGACTTGCCCACGTTGGGGATGCCGCAGATCAGCACGCGCATCGGTTTGACCATGCCCCCCCGGTTGGGTGCCAGTTCGAAACACGACGCGATGATCGCGCGCGCTGGCGCGGTGACGCTGGCGTCCAGCGGGATGGCACGCGTGTTCGCCTGGGCGTTGTAGTGCGCGAGCCAGAGCGAGGTGCGCGCGGGGTCGGCCATGTCCTGCTTGTTGACCACCTTGAGCGTGGGTTTGGACGAGGTGAGCTCGCCCAGGAGGGGATTGGCGCTGGAGCCGGGCAGGCGCGCGTCGAGCATCTCGATGACGACGTCGATGTCCTTCACGCGCTCGGTGATGGCCTTGCGCGTGAGGTGCATGTGCCCGGGAAACCACTGGATGCTCATGGAAAAAATCGTTTTGCGGAAATGGAGTAACGAGGGCGCAGCGGGGATTGTGCCTTGGTGTAACTCCCGGGGGACGACCGCCCGGGGCCTCCCTACAATCGGGCCCAACCCAACACCCGCAGAGGCGCCTCATGAGCATCACCGTCAAGATCGATCTGGGCTATGAATTCGACGTCAAGGCCAAGGCGGCCGAGGTGTTCGAGGTGCTCTCCAATGTGCCCGAGTCGGTCAGCCATTTCCCCAAGGTGGAGAAACTCACCGACCTGGGTGGCGGTGTCTACCAGTGGGAAATGGAGAAAGTCGGTACCGCGCAAGTCAACATCCAGACCGTGTACGCCAGCAAATACGTGAGCGATCAGGCACGCGGCACCGTCAAATGGACGCCCGTCAAGGGCGTGGGCAACGCGCAGGTGGGTGGCAACTGGAAGATCGTGGACAACAAGAAATCCACCGGCCTGACCCTGTCCATCCAGGGTCAGATCGATGTGCCCCTGCCCGGGTTGATGAAGATGGTGGTCGCCCCGGTGGTGGAAGGCGAGTTCGAGAAGCTGGTCGAGAAGTACATCGCCAACCTCATCAAGCGCTTCGGCGGCGAAGCCTGACCAGCGTGCTTCAGGTCCTGCGGGCGATCCGCACGATGGCGTCGTAGATCTCGTTCTTGGCATCCGCCGCATCCAGCTCGCCCGCGGCCGCCGCGAACGACACGGCCTCCGCCGTGCCCAGCATCGCCCGCATGCCCGATGGCCCGATGGACTGCTTCGCGAAGGGCTGCAGCGCGGCCTGGCACTTGGCCAGGAACGCCGCTTCCAGCCTCTTCTTCAGCGCGTCGAGTTCGGGTGACCCGGCCAGCGCCGCACTCACGCCCGGCATTTCACGGCCCATCGTCATGACGCAGTTGACGTACGTGGCGGCAATCACTTTCGCCACCGCCGGAAGCGACTTGCCCGACGCCTGTAATGCCTCGTCCATCAAGGCGTGCTGCCGGTTGTCGTATTCCTCGTAGAGCGCGCTGAGCAGCCCGGTCCGGGTACCGAAGTGGTCGTACACCACGGGCTTCGTCACGCCGGCCCGCTCAGCCAGGTAGCCCAGCGTGAGCGCATCGGTTCCTTCGCTGCGCACGATCGACCACGCCACCTCCATGAGCTGGCGGTTGCGGTCTTCCTTGGGGAGGCGCTTCTTGGGTATGGCTGGCACAGCCGGCTTCATCGGATTGCTTGACATTTTTAACCTACCAAAGGTAACCTACGATCAGTAGATTACTAAAGGTAGTTTACACCCAACCACGCCAAGGAACCCACCATGCATACCCTCATCGTCGTCAGCCATCCCGAACCGCAATCCCTCACGCACAGCGTCGCGCGCGCGTTCGCCGAGGGTGTTGCGGCCTCCGGCGACCACACCACCGAGATCGCCGACCTCGCCGCAGAAGGTTTCGACCCGGCCTTCAACCAGGCCGACCGCAGCGCCTACTTTCTTCAAAAGCCCTTGCCGTCGGACATCCTGCGCGAGCAGGCTCGCATCGACCGGGCCGATGCGCTCGTGCTGGTCTATCCCGTCTACTGGTGGTCGTTCCCCGGCCAGCTCAAGGGCTGGATCGACCGCGTGTTCTCCAACGGCTGGGCCTACGACGAGGCACCGGACGGCACGTTGGGCAAGCGGCTCGGCCGCCTCGCCGTTCATCTCATCGGCATCGGCGGCGCGGACGGAGGCACCTATGCGCGGCACGGCTACGACAAGGCCATGCGCACGCAGATCGACCATGGCATCTTCGATTTCTGCGGCGCGCGGGTCGTCACCTCGGAGTTCCTGCTCGATGTGAACGGGCAGGCCGCGGCGTCCCATGTCGTCACGGCGCGGGCCCTCGGCAGCAATGCGTTTGCGAAGGCCGTGCCAGCCGTCACAGAGGGCTGATCAAGCCAGATGCTGCTTGAAGAACGCCAGCGTGCGGTCCCAGGACAGCTTGGCCGCGGCGGCGTCGAAACGTGGCGTCGTGTCGTTGTTGAAGCCGTGCTGCGTACCCGGGTACTGGTGGGCCGTGTAGCGCACGCCGGCGGCCTTCAGCGCGGCCTCGTAGGCGGGCCAGGCGGCGTTGATGCGCTCGTCCACCGCCGCGAAATGGATCAGCAGCGGCGCCTTCACCCTGGCGGCCGCCTCGGCCGGTGGGTGGTTGCCGTAGTACGGCACCGCGGCCGCGAGATCGGGCAGCTCGGTGGACAGCATGTGTGCAATGCCCCCGCCGTAGCAGAAGCCCACCACACCCATTCGGCCGTTGCCATCGGGGCGGGCCTTGAGCGTGGCGGCGGAGGCCAGGAAGTCCTGCCGGGTCTTGGTCTGGTCCAGCTGTGCAAACAACGCCCGCGCCTTGTCCTCGTCACCCGGGTAGCCGCCCAGCGGCGTCAGCGCATCGGGCGCGAAGGCCAGATAGCCCTCCAGCGCCAGCCTGCGTGCGATGTCCTCGATGTGAGGGTTCAATCCCCGGTTCTCATGCACCACCAGCACGGCAGGCAATCGGGCACCGGTGGGCGGGGCGGCGGGCGTGGCCACATAGGCCTTGATGGTGCCGTGGCCCATCGGCGATGGCACGCTCACCATCTCGGTCTTGATGCGCGGGTCGTTCGCCGGCACCACCTGTGCGGCCGCGAAGTTGGGGCTGAGCGCCGCCAGCAGGCCTGCGGCGGTCATGCCGCCCACGGCGAACTTCGAGGCGCGATCCAGGAAAGCGCGACGGTCGATGTCGCCATGCACGTAGGCATCAAACAGGATCAGCAGTTCCTGGTCGAAGTCGGCGGCGGTCAGTCGGGCCATGGCGCTCTCCGGCAAAAAAGAACGCAGCATAGAACCCGCCTGCAGCCAGCGGGGCATTGCCCTTCCCTCCGGGCCGGGCTTTCGCCAAGGGTCGCTCAGGCTGCGAGCGGTGCGTCGGCGGCCATCTGCGGCCGGCCCAGCCGCGCCGCAGAGATGTACTCCTGGCGGTAGATCTCGAACGGCAGGGAGTCGGCGGCTTCGATGGCGCGCTGGTCGTCCCATGACTGGGCCGCCATGGCTTCGTATTTCGCCTGCAGCTTGCTGGCCCAGGGCAGGCCCGCAAGGTGCTGGTGCGTGACGCGCGACTGGGCCCGCGCGAAGGCCACGAAGGAATCGCCGTGGTGCTTGTGCATGGCCTGCAGCACGCGGGCCGAAGGCAGTTTGTCGGGGTCTTGCAGATGGGCCTTGGCCAGCGCCACGGCCAGTGCATGCTCATTGCCGCCTTGCGCCGCATCCAGCCTGGCGGCAATGGGTGCCAGTTCGTCCAGGAGCTCGGCACCCCACTGCACCAGCGGCACGCTCTGGCCATGGCGCATGAGGTTCAGGCCGGGCTCTCTCCCGCGCGCGGCCGTGAGGTGCTGGTTGTGCGCCAGCTCGCGGATTTCGGCGGGCGTGTCGGGCGGGCTGTCCGACAGCAGGCAGTGCAGCAGGAACACGTCCAGGAAACGCAGCGTCGCAGCGCCAATGCCGATGGGCTCGAAGGGGTTGAGGTCCATCAGGCGGACCTCGATGTATTCGACGCCGCGTTCCCGCAGGGCATGCAGCGGGCGCTCGCCAGGAAAGATCACGCGCTTGGGGCGGATGGTGCCGTAGAACTCGTTCTCGATCTGCAGCAGCGTGGTGGCGAGCTGGTTGTAGTCACCGCCCGGATTGCGGATACCCACGGCCTCGTAGGCCGGCCAGGGCCGCGTGAGTGCGTCGTGCAGCGACGCCGCATAGCCTTCCAGGCCGTTGTAGCTCACGGCCAGCGTGGCCTGAGCCTCGCTCTGGTAGCCCAGGCGGCCCATGCGCAGCGAGGTGCCATGCGGCATGTACAGCGTCCCCGTGTCGCCAAGCTTCTGCAGTTCGTGTTCCCGGCCTTCGACAAAGGTGGAACACAGGGCGGGCGAGGCCCCGAACAGCGTGAGCAGCAGAAAAGCGTGGCGGCGGAAGTTCCGGATCAGCGAGAAATAGCCGTCGTTGTCGACACCAGGCAGCGACCAGTTGTAGTGGATGCCCGAGATGGTCTGCATGCGGCGGCCATAACGGTGCGCCAGGCCCATGCGGTACACGCTCTTCGCGCGACCCACGTTGGACGAGCCGTAGCGGCCGATGGGAATGGTTTCGTCGGGCGGCAGGCCGCACGGCATGCTGGACGCCCACATCATCTCGTCGCCCTGGGCGCGCAGGCTGCGGACGGTGTACTGATGGACCTCGGTCAATTCGGCCAGGCAGCTTTCCACGCTGCCATGCACGCCGGTGATGAGCTCGAGCTGCGACTCGCTGTAGTCGGTGGTGATGTGGGGGTGCGTCAGCGCGCTGCCCAGCGCGGCCGGATGCGGCGTGAGCGCCAGCCTCCCATCAGGCTGGGCGCGCAGGCTTTCCTTTTCGATGCCGCGACGCATGCCGCGCAAACGGTCTGCGGTCAAGGCGTCCAGCCGTTGTTCTGGGAAGGTCATAGAGGCGTCGTGGTTCGGGTCCGGGGCCGGAAGTTAACACGCCTGCGCCATTTCTGCTGGCAGCGCCCGGGACGGCTCTGTGGTAAGCGTTTCCACGGCCCGGGCGCGCAGGAGCCAGGCCTCGATGTCGGCAGGGTCGTTGTGCAGCCGCAGTTCGTCGAACGCGACCTGGGCCTCGGGGTAGCGCTTGCGCAGGTAGTTGAGCCACTGCTTGAGCCGCCCGGCCCTGTGGCGGCGCTCCACGCGCGCGCTGACCTGCTGCCAGAACACGGCCATGAGCGGCGGCAGCACGTGCCAGGGCACATGGCCCAGACCCTTGATCGCGAGGGCCAGACCGGGGTCGGTGACCATGCCGCGGCCGATCATCAGGTGCTCGCAGCCTGTCACTTGCTGGCAACGCAGGGCGTCGGCCACGGTCCATATCTCCCCGTTGGCGATCACCGGCAGGCGGAGGTGGGCGGGCAGCGAGGCGCGCACCTCGGCGAGGCGCTCCCAGTAGGCGGGCGGGCGGTACCCATGGGCCTTGGTGCGGGCATGGATCACCAGTTCGTCCGCACCCGCCTCGGCAATGGCATGGGCGCACGCTTCGGCACGTGCGTCGTCGTTGAAGCCGAGGCGCATCTTGGCAGACACGGGCACGGGCGCCGGCACGGCACGGCGCACGGCAGCCACGATGCGGCCAATGAGTTCCGGCTCATCGAGCAGCACCGCGCCACCCCGACTCTGGTTGACGGTCTTGGCGGGGCAGCCGAAGTTGAGGTCGATGCCGTGTGGCCCCAGACTGGCGAGGCGTTCGGCGTTTTCGGCGAGCAGGGTGGGGTCCGATCCGAGGAGCTGCGCGCGCACGGGCACACCGGCGCGGGTGCGGCCGCCGTTGAGCAGTTCAGGCATCACCCGGATGAAGGCACGTTCGGGCAGAACGGTGTTGGTGACGCGGATGAATTCGGTCACGCAGCGGTCGATGCCGCCGGTGCGCGTGAGCACATCGCGCAGGGTGGCGTCGAGCAATCCTTCCATGGGGGCCAGCAGCAGCATGGGGGGTATTGTCCTTTGCCGGGAGAATGTGCGGATGTTGTTGTCTTTTTCCCCGGTTGCTCCGGGTCTTGGCGACCGGGGTGGCCGGCTCCGCGAATGTCCCCCGGGTCGGCTGCGCCGCCCCTCCTCCTTTATTTCGCTGCGCCGGCCACCCCGATCACCCAGCCCCTCGTTGGCGCTTGAGGCATTGCGCGCCAACATCACCTCTGGCGTTTGGGTACACGGCGCCCTGCGCAGCGAAATAAAGGAGGAGCCGGCACCAGCCGGCGGGGGACATTCGCGGAGCAGGGCGCCGTGTGCCCGAACGCCCGCGAGGTGCAACCCGTGAGCAACGTACAGCTCATCCACGAAGACGAGCAGATGATCGTCCTCGACAAACCCGCAGGCCTTCTCGCCGTCCCAGGAAGAGGCCCCGACAAGCAGGACTGCCTCAGCGCCAGGGCACAGGCCCGGTGGCCCGACGCCCTCGTCGTCCACCGGCTCGACATGGCCACCTCCGGCCTGGTCGTCATGGCGCGCGGCCTCGACGCACAACGCCACATGAGCCGCGCCTTCGAGACCCGACAAGTCCACAAACGCTACACCGCCATCGTCGCCGGCACATTGCACAACCCGCAACCCGACAACCGCTGGAACACCATCGACCTGCCCCTCACCATCGACTGGCCCAACCGCCCCCGCAGCATCGTCAGCGCCGAACTCGGCAAACCCAGCGTCACACGCTGGCGCATCGCCGGCCCATCGGGCCCTGACAGCACACGGCTCGAACTCGAACCCGTCACCGGCCGCACCCACCAGTTGCGCGTGCACCTGCAAGCCATCGGCCACCCCATACTCGGTGACATGCTCTACGCCACGCCCGCACAGCAGGCCCGGGCCCCGCGCCTGCTGCTGCATGCCCACCAGCTCTCGTTGCCACATCCGCAGAGCAATGAGACCATGCACTTTCTCAGCCCCTGCCCTTTCTGACCCACCCCATGAACCCTATCCACCTCACCATCCTCACCGGCGGCTCGCGCGGCATGGGCCTGTCCATGGCGAAACGATCGCTGCGCACCGACAGCCACCTGCTCACCATCGCGCGCCACATCAGCACCGAACTGGCCGACGAGGCCCAGCGCAAGGACGCCACCCTCACACAGTGGACGCAAGACCTCGCCGAGACCACGGCCGCCGCGCAACGCCTGGGTGAATGGCTGGCCGATCTCGACGCCGGTGCGATCGCCAGCGCCACCCTGATCAACAACGCAGGCGTGATCCCGCGCATCGGCCCGCTGGACGAATGTCCCCCGAGCGAACTCGCCAACGCCCTTCGCGTCGGGCTGGAAGCACCGATGCAGCTCACCGCCGCATTCCTGCGCGCCACCCGCGTCTGGGTGCAAGGCGGCTGGCGTGGGCCGCGCAAGGTGCTCAACATCTCGTCTGGCCTGGGCCGCCGCGCGATGGCGTCGCAGGCACCCTACTGCGCCGCCAAGGCGGGCATGGACCACTTCACCCGCTGCAGCGCGCTGGACGAAGCCCGGCACGCCCAGGGCGCAAGGCTCGTGTCGCTGGCGCCCGGCGTGATCGACACCGACATGCAGATCCAGCTTCGCGCCGGCGACCCTGCGGCCTTTCCGGACCATGAGCGCTTCGTGGAACTCAAGAGCCAGGGGCAGCTCACATCCCCGGACGAGGCCGCCGGGCGCGTGCTGGCCTGGCTGCAGCGCCCCGACTTCGGCAGCAACCCCGTCGCCGACGTGCGCGACTGACACGCCCAAGGAGCCCCCCATGCGACGACGCCTCTTCACCCAGGCCAGTGCCCTCACGCTGGCCACCCTGCCCGGATTCACGGTGGCACAGGAGCCGGGCTTCTGGAACCTGCTGCGCGAAGGTGGCTGCGTGCTGCTGATGCGCCATGCGCAGACCACACCCGGCGTGGGCGACCCGCCCAACTTCACGCTGGGCGACTGCAGCACCCAGCGCAACCTGAGCGAAGCTGGCCGTGAGCAGGCGCGCAAGGTCGCGGCCGCGTTCCTGCGCGAGCGCGTCAAGGTTGACCAGGTGCGCTCCAGCGCGTGGTGCCGCTGCGTGGACACCGCCATGATCGCCTTCAAGAAAAACACCGTCTGGACGCCACTCAATTCCTTCTTCGGAACCGATGAACGCGAGATGAGCACGCGCGACGTGCTGGACGCCGTGCAAGGCTGGCAGGCACCCCGCAACATGGCGCTCGTCACCCACCAGGTGAACATCACCGCCCTCACCGGCCAGAACCCCGCCATGGGCGAGATCCTGCTCACGCGGCCCGGCAGGGACGGCAGCGGCACCCAGTTGCGGGTGGTGGCACGCCAGGTCTTCTGAACGGACATCCGGCCCGGGACGGCGAGCCGGGCTACGATGGCGGGTTACCGACATCCATCGTCATTCCAAGGAGATCGCCATGAGCAGCCGTGAAGTCTTCGTCGTCAGCGCCGTGCGCACCGCCATCGGTACCTTTGGCGGCAGCCTGAAGGACCAGCCCCCCACCGAACTGGGCGCCCTCGTCGTGCGCGAATCGCTCGCGCGTGCGGGCGTGGACGGCAAGGATGTCGGCCATGTGGTGTTCGGCCACGTCGTCAACACCGAACCGAAAGACATGTACCTCTCGCGCGTGGCGGCCATCAACGGCGGCTGCGCCGAAGGCACACCCGCCTTCAACGTCAACCGCCTCTGCGGCTCGGGCCTGCAGGCCATCGTCTCGGCCGCGCAGGGCATCCTGCTGGGCGACACCGACATTGCCATTGGTGCCGGGGCCGAGAACATGAGCCGCGCGCCCTTCGCCAGCCTCAACATGCGCTGGGGCGCCCGCATGGGCGACACCAAGATGGTGGACATGATGATCGGCGCGCTGCACGACCCGTTCCACACCATCCACATGGGCGTGACGGCCGAGAACATCGCCGCCAAGTGGGGCATCGGCCGCGAAGACCAGGACAAGCTGGCCGTGGAAAGCCACAACCGCGCTCAGCGCGCCACGGAAGCCGGTTACTTCAAGGACCAGATCGTGCCCGTGACGCTCAAGAGCAAGAAGGGCGACGTGGCCTACGCCACCGACGAACACTTCCGCAGCAACGCCACGCTGGACGATTTCGCCAGGCTCAAGCCGGTGTTCCTGAAGGAGAACGGCACGGTGACCGCCGGCAACGCCTCCGGCATCAACGACGCCGCCGCCGCCGTGGTCCTGATGGATGCCGGTGCCGTGAAGGCGCGTGGCGCGAAGCCGCTGGCGCGCCTGGTGGCGTATGCCCACGCCGGCGTGGACCCGAAGTACATGGGCATCGGCCCGGTGCCCGCCACGCAGGCTGTGCTGAAGAAGGCTGGCCTCACGGTGAAGGACCTGGACGTGATCGAGGCCAACGAAGCTTTCGCCGCACAGGCCTGCGCCGTCACGCGCGACCTCGGCCTGGACCCGGCGAAGGTCAACCCGAACGGCTCGGGCATCTCGCTGGGCCACCCCATCGGTGCCACGGGCGCGCTCATCACGGTGAAGGCCATCCACGAACTGCAGCGCATCCAGGGCCGCTATGCGCTGGTGACCATGTGCATCGGTGGTGGCCAGGGCATTGCGGCCATCTTCGAACGGGTCTGACCCGCCGCCCTGCGCCATGCAAGCAGAACAGCGCGACACGCTTCTGCGGACGTTGAAGCAGCGCTTCGACAAGCACACGCAACGGCACACCGGGGTGAGATGGGCCGAGGTGGAAGCCCGGCTGCAAGCGAACCCCGACAAGCTGAAGGCGTTGCTCGCCATGGAGGAGACGGGAGGCGAGCCGGACGTCATCGGCCCGGTCGATGCCAGCGGCGCCTGCCTGTTCTGCGATTGCGCACCCGAGAGCCCGTCGGGCCGAAGAAGCCTCTGCTACGACGCCGAGGCACTGGCCTCGCGCAAGGAGAACAAACCAGCGGACAACGCGATGGACATGGCGAAAGCCATGGGCATCTCGTTGCTGACGGAAGCGCAGTACCGCCAGTTGCAGGCGTACGGTGAGTTCGACCTGAAGACCTCGAGCTGGGTGGCAACGCCACCCGGGATCCGCAAGCTGGGCGGCGCGCTGTTCTGCGACCGGCGCTACGGCCAGGTCTTCACGTACCACAATGGCGCGCAGTCGTACTACGCCGCGCGGGGCTTCAGGGGCTGGGTGAGCGTCTGACGTTCAGGGCGGATCAGTCGCCCTGGAAGCCACCCCGCCGGCAGGTCACCACCAGCGTATCGCGCCAGCCCAGCGCGCCCTCTTCCAGCGGCTGGATCGGTGTGCTCTCGTGGATCACGCGCGAGTCGTCGATCAGCAGCAGCGACCACGGCTCGCGCAGTGTGAAGCGCTGGCCACTGGGGCCGTTCGCTTCGAACACGCGGCTCTCCCCGCCCTTGATGGCGTGGCGGTCGACCATGAACACGGCGACCAGGTCCACACCGTCGCGGTGGGCACCTTCGGGCGTGGGGCGGCCAATGCCGTCGGTGGTGTCGATGCGGAACACGTGGGCCTCCACGCTCCAGGGCTGCGGGCCACGTAACTGGCTGGCCGCTTCGCCCAGCCGCGCAAGCAGGCGGCTCCACACCGGCAGCGCCACGGTGGCGGGTTCCATGGGTTCGAACCAGCGCTGCATGCCGCCGTGCAAGGCGTTGTATTCCAGCGGTTGCCAGTGGGCGCGGTGCGGCACCTGGCGCACGCGATCGTCCTCCACCACGAAGCAGCTGTGGCGCCGGCTGCGGTAACGACCACCGTCCTTCAGGTAGGCATCGGGTGGCAGCTGGTTCCAGCCGGTGTGCAGCTCGGCCAGATCCACCGGCCGCGCGGCGAGCCATTCGCTCACGTCGGCCGCACTGAGCAGCGCGAAACCGGTGGATTGCAGGGTGCTGTGCACCGCGGAAAGGGGCACGTAAGGAGGCTGGAATTCGCTGGTCATAACGCCGGCCAGTGTAGCGGCGCGCCGGTGGGCCCACAGGCCACCGGGCCTTGCGCGTGCCCAGCGTTTGCGCTGGATCAAGGCGCGCGGCGACGGCTACTGCCAAGCTCCGGCAACGCCTTGCAAGAGACAAAAGGAGCACCCGATGGCGACCCCCGTTGCGCAATGGTCCGAGGCCTTGAATCTGGACTACGGCCCGCTGGACACGATGAACCGCGAACTCATGGAGCGGCTGGCTCGCGCGCAGGCCGCGAACGACGCCGAGCTTCCCCAGGCCTGGGCCGACCTGGTGGCCCACGTCTCCACCCATTTCGGCCAGGAGGATGCCTGGATGCGCGACACAGGCCATGGCCGTTCGGACGCGCACGCGCTGGAACATCGCGTGGTGCTCAACCTCCTGCGCGAGGGCATCGGGCAGATCCGCAACGGCGATCTCGCACCGGCGCGCCAGATGGCTCGCGAACTGGGCGCCTGGTTCGCCAAACACACGCATGCGTTCGATGCGGCGCTGGCCCTGCACCTGCGGGGACACACCTTGAATTGACCCACAAGGCAACCCGGACACAGACCTGCGCACAAGCACCCGCCATGAGGTGGCGCGCATCACCGAGGAGACAGTCATGAACGACGAAGAACCCCAGCCGCCATCTTCGGTTTTCAATCTGCAGCTGGCCGAACTGAACGCGGGCGACCCGCTGCGCTGGCTTCGCCTGGGTTGGGCTGATTTCGTGCGCACGCCGGTGGGCCTGTTCTACGGCATGTGCTTCTTTCTCATGGGGCACGCGTTGCTGCTGGTGTTCCGCACCGCACCGGCCTATGTGCTGGCGCTCTCGGCGGGCTTCCTGTTGCTGGGGCCCTTCCTGTGCCTGGGTCTGTACCACGTGAGCCGGGCGCTGGAAGAAGGCCACCCGCCTTCGCTGCCGGATTCCTTGCTGGCCTGGGAGCAGACCAAGGGCTCGATCGCGATCTTCGCGGGCGTGTTGCTCATCCTGGAAATGCTGTGGGGCCGCGCGTCGCTGGTGGTGTTTGCGGTGTCGTTCAGCACCGTGCCCGACGCGCACAACCTGCCTGGCCAGCTGCTGGCGCGCGAGAACCTGGAATTCCTCATCACCTACACGCTGGTGGGTGGCGTCTTCGCCGGTCTGATCTTCGTCACCAGCGCCATCTCGATTCCCATGATCCTGGACCGCCAGACCGACGCGATCTCTGCCTCGCTCACGAGCATCCGGGCCTGCCTGCAGAACCCGGGCGTGATGGCCTGGTGGGGAGCGCTCATCACGCTGCTCGTGGTACTGGCGATGCTGCCGTGGTTCCTGGGTCTGATCGTGGTGGGGCCGGTGGTGGGCCATGCCACCTGGCACGCATACCGGCAGGCGGTGCCGGCGCGCTGAGTCAGCCCTTGACGTTCACAACCAGCCGCCCGCGCACCTGGCCCGCCAGGATCTGGCTGGCGGCGGGGATCGCGTCCGCCAGGCCGATCTCGGTGATCATCGCGGCCAGCTGCGCGCGGTCCAGTGTGCGGGCCAGTTCGCCCCACGCGGCCTCGCGCTTCGCCATGGGAGCCATCACGCTGTCGATGCCATACAACGTGATACCGCGCAGGATGAAAGGCGCCACACTCGCGGGCAGGTCCATGCCCTGGGCCAGGCCGCAGGCGGCCACCGCGCCACCGTAGCGCGTGCTCGCGCAGGCGTTGGCCAGCGTATGACTGCCCACGGAGTCGACCACACCGATCCAGCGCTCCTTCTGCAAAGGCTTGCCGGGTGCGCCGAGTTCGTTGCGGTCGATCACCGCGGCGGCACCGAGCGACCTGAGGTAAGTCTCTTCCTGTGGCCGGCCGGTGGAGGCCACCACCGTATGGCCCAGCCCGGCCAGCAGCGAGATCGCCACACTGCCGACGCCACCACCCGCGCCCGTCACGAGCACCTCCCCGCTGCCGGCGGCCACACCCGCCTCGGCCCAATGTTTCTGCAGCGCCTGCACGCACAGCATGGCGGTGTAGCCGGCGGTGCCCAGGGCCATGGCGTCGCGCTCGCTCAAGCTGTCTGGCAGGGCCACGAGCCAGTCGCCTTTCACACGCGCCAGCTGCGACAGGCCACCCCAGTGCACCTCGCCCACACCGAAGCCGTTGAGCAGCACGCGGTCACCCGGCTTCCAGTCCGGGTGGTCGCTGTGCGTGACCGACCCGGCGAAGTCGATGCCAGGCACCATGGGAAAGCTGCGCACCACGGGCGACTTGCCAGTGATGGCCAGACCGTCCTTGTAGTTCACGGTGGAGTAGTCCACGCGCACCGTGACGTCACCACTGGCGGGCAGTTGCGCTTCGTCCAGTTGCGCGAGTTCGCAGCGGTAACCCGACTCGGGCTTGGTGATCAGCAAGGCATCGAACATGAACGTCTCCTAGGAAGGGGTGGATGGGGCCGACTCGCGCCACAGGCGCGCCGCCAGCCACCAGGCCAGCAGCGAATCGATCAGCGCCATCACGCCGAGCGCGAGGCGCAGCGCATCGGGCGGATCGGTGATCTGCACGAACAGCACGATGCACGAAGACAGCAACTGCAGCAGCACCATGAGCCAGAACAGGCCACGGTGCGGTTGCCACAGACGGCGAAGGATCGCGGCGGGAGAGCGCATGCCCTATTGTGCCGGTGCCCACCCCGGCGCTGCTCACGTGTCCCGGGTCGGGGTTTCCACCGTCCAGCCTCCGCCCATGGCGCGGATGAGCCGCACCGTGGCCTGCTGCCGAGCGGCCTCCACGCGCTGCGCCTGGCGCCGGTTGATCAACTCGTTGCGGCGCGCATCGAGGAGTTCGAGCTGGCTCACCAGGCCATTGCGGTAGCGCGTCTCCGAGATCGTGCTGGCGCGCTGTGCGGCGTCCACCGCACGGCCCTGGGCCAGGGCCTGGTCCTGCAGCCAGCGCAGGGCCGACAGTTGGTCCTCCACTTCGCGGAAGGCCGTGAGGACCTGACCCCGGTAGCTGGCGGCGGCCGCGTCGAGTTGCGCCTGCGCGCCCTGCACGCCGGCCTCGCGCCGGCCACCGTCGAACAGAGGCACCGACAGCAGCGCCCCCACACCCCACGCGCGCGCCGACCACTTGAACACATCGCCGAGGTCGGGGGCGGCGTAGCCCGCGGCCGCCGTGAGCGACACGCTGGGGAACCACGCCGCCTGCGCCACGCCCACGCGCGCCTGGGCGGCCAGCAGGCTGGCCTGGGCGGCGGCCACGTCGGGCCGACGGGTGAGCACGGTGCCGGGCACACCGGCCGGGATCACCGGCAGCACCCGGCCGGTGTCGGCGGGCGCCACCGTGAAGCCGGAAGCGGGTTCGCCCACCAGCACGGCCAGCGCGTGTTCGAGTTCGGCCCGGCTGCGGCCGAGCGCGAACCCCTCGGCCTCGGTGGCGGCCAGTTCGGTCTGGATGCGGATCACATCCAGCTCGGCCACGTCGCCGGCCTCGAAGCGCCGCTGCGTGAGACGAAGCGTGTCCGCGTAGGCGGCGGCGGTGTCCTGCACAAGGGACCGCTCGGTGTCCAGCGCGCGCAGAGCGAGGTAGGCCTGGGCCACCTCAGCCTGCACCAGCAGGTGTGTGCTTTGCAACAGGGCCTGGCGCGACTGCGCATCCAGCGCGGCCGCATCGCGCGCGCCCGACAGGCGGCCGAACAGGTCGAGCTCGTAGGAGAAGTTCACGCCCGCCTGCAGCAGCGTGGCAGGCACCGCGCCGCTGGCGGTGGAGGCACCGGCACCGCGCGAGGCGTCGGCACCCACGCCGACCCGGGGCAGGCGATCGGCCTGCGCGCCACGCAGCAGCGAGCGCGCCTGCGCCAGGCGGGCGGCGGCTTCCTGGATGTCGGTGTTGCCAGCGGCGGCGCGTTCGGCCAGATCGTCGAGCACCGGGTCCTGGAACGCCTTCCACCAGGCACCCCGGGGTTGGGCTTCGGCGGGCTGCGCGATCGTCCAGTGTTCGTTCTGACGCGGCTGCTCCTTGAATTGCGGCGGAGTGGGCACCGACGCCGGCAAGGGCGGCAGCGCAGTGGCGCAGCCAGCCAGCACGAGCGCGGCGGTCAGCGCCAGCAGGCGATGGAGATGTGTCACGGGATTCACCTTGGGATCTTCAATGGGTCAGGGGAGCGGCAGGGACGGCGCGGGCGTTGCCACCCCCGCCGGAGGCAAAGCCCTCCAGGTGTGGCACGGCGCCATGCAGCCTGAGCGCGCGGTTGCCGGCCAGGCGGCGCAGCAGCACGTAGAACACCGGCGTGAGGAACAGGCCGAAGGCGGTCACGCCGATCATCCCGGCGAATACGGCCACGCCCATGGCCGAGCGCATCTCGGCGCCTGCGCCGGTGGCGAGCACCAGCGGCAGCACACCCATCACGAAGGCCAGGGAGGTCATGAGGATGGGGCGCAGCCGCAGGCGGCTGGCCTCGATGGCGGCCTGCACAGGCGACCGCCCGGCGAATTCCAGCTCGCGAGCGAACTCCACGATCAGGATCGCGTTCTTCGCCGACAGCCCCACCAGCACGATCAGCCCGATCTGCGTGAACACGTTGTTGTCGCCCCCGTCCAGCCAGACGCCGGTCATGGCCGCGAGCAGGCCCATGGGCACGATCAGGATGATGGACAGCGGCAGCGTGAGGCTTTCGTACTGCGCGGCCAGCACCAGGAACACCAGCAGGATCGCCAGCGGAAACACCCACAGTGCGGAGTTGCCGGCCAGGATCTCCTGGTAGGTGAGCTCGGTCCACTCGAAGCCGATGCCCTGCGGCAGCGTCTCCGCGGCGATGCGCTCGATCGCGTCCTGTGCCTGGCCCGACGAGAAGCCGGGCGCGGGCCCGCCGTTGATGTCGGCCGAGAGGTAGCCGTTGTAGCGCATGGCGCGCTCCGGGCCGAAGCTGGAGTTCACCTTCATCAGCGCCGACAGTGGCACTATCTCGCCCGAGGTCGAGCGCACCTTGAGCAGCCCCACGTCTTCGGCTCGCGCGCGGTAGGGCGCGTCGGCCTGGGCACGCACGCTGTAGGTGCGGCCGAACTGGTTGAAGTCGTTCACGTACAGGCTGCCGAGGTAGATCTGCATGGTGTCGAAAATGTCCGTCACCGGCACGCCGAGCTGGCGCGCCTTGGTGCGGTCGATGTCGGCGTAGAGCTGCGGCACGTTGACCTGCCAGCTCGTGAACATGCCGGCGAGTTCGGGCGTCTGGTAGGCCTTGGCCATGAAGGCTTTCACCGCCGCGTCCATCGCTTCGTAGCCCAGCGAGGCCTTGTCTTCCAGCTGCAGCTTGAAGCCGCCCGTGGTGCCCAGGCCCGCCACCGGCGGCGGTGGGAACATCACGATGAAGGCGTCCTGGATCTCGCCGTAGGCCTGGTTGAGCTGGCCCGCGACGGCGCCGCCGCTCTGGTCGGCGCGCCGGCGCTCGGCGAAAGGTTTGAGCGTGGCGAACACGATGCCGGAGTTCGAGCTGTTGGTGAAGCCGTTGATGGACAGGCCGGGGAAGGCGATCGCGTCTTCCACGTTCGGGTTCTTCTTGGTGATCTCGCCCATGCGGTGGATCACCTCTTCCGTGCGGTCCAGCGTGGCACCGTCGGGCAGCTGCGCGAAGCCGATCAGGTACTGCTTGTCCTGCGCCGGCACGAAGCCGCTGGGCACAGCCTTGAACAGGCCGAAGGTCACGCCCACAAGCGCGAGGTAGATCACCATCATGAGCGCCTTGCGCGAGATCACGCGCCGCACGCCGCCGCTGTAGGCTTCGGCCCCCCGGTGAAAGAAGCGGTTGAAACCACGGAACAGGCCACCGAACACCCGGTCCATGCCGCGCGTGAGCGCGTCCTTGGGCGCGTCGTGGCCGCGCAGCAGCAGGGCCGCCAGCGCGGGCGAAAGCGTGAGCGAGTTGATGGCCGAGATCACGGTGGAGATCGCGATGGTCACCGCGAACTGCTTGTAGAACTGGCCGGTGAGG
>QFCS01000200.1_pt1 | contig 60184 bp, 46 predicted proteins | sample 3576561 | NCBI WGS metagenome assembly QFCS01 | reverse complement strand
GCCCACCGTGATCTCGCTCTGGCTGACCAGCCAGATGCCGAAGGCCCACACCACCAGCAGGCCGATCTCGGTGAGCAGGGTGACGGTGGGGGTGAACAGCGACCAGGTCTTGTTGATGCGGTCGTTGACGGCCAGGTTGTGCTCGTTGGCCTGCTTGAAGCGCCGCGCTTCGCGGGCTTCCTGGGCGAAGGCCTTGACCACGCGGATACCGGGGATGGTGTCGGCCAGCACGTTGGTCACCTCGCCCCAGACGCGGTCGATCTTCTCGAAGCCGGTGCGCAGGCGGTCGCGCACGAGGTGGATCATCCAGCCGATGAAGGGCAGGGGCACCAGCGTGGCCAGCGCCAGCCAGGGGTTGATCGAGAACAGGATCACCGCGGTCATGGTGATCATCAGCACGTCGGTGAGGAAGTCCAGCGCGTGCAGGGACAGGAAGACGCTGATGCGGTCGGTTTCGCTGCCGATGCGCGCCATGAGGTCGCCGGTGCGTTTGCTGCTGAAGTAGTCCAGCGAAAGCTCGAGCAGGTGGTCGAAGGTGGTGGTGCGCAGGTCCGAGCTGATGCGCTCGGACACCAGGGCCAGCAACCAGGTGCGCGCCCAGCCCAGGCCCCAGGCCAGCAGGGCCGAGCCCAGCAGGCCGCCGAGCAGGGCCAGCACCAGGCCGGTGTCGATCTCCTGGCCGTTCTGGAACGGGATCAGCACCCGGTCCATCAGCGGGATGGTCAGGTAGGGCGGCACCAGCGTGGCGGCGGTGGAGGCCAGCGTGAGCAGGAAACCGGTGAGCAGCGTCCACCGGTAGGGCCGGGCGAAGCGCCACAGGCGCAGCAGCACCCAGGTGGACGGCGGGGCCTGCGGCGCTTCCTGGGCGCATTCCGGGCATTCATCGCTGTCGGCCGGCAGGGTGGCCTGGCACTGGGGGCAGGTGCGGGCGGGTTCCTCGATCACCTGCTCGGGCGCCTGATCCAGCTGGGCCATCAGGCGATGGAACTGGTCGACCATGCGCGCGGCCCGGGCCTGCACGCCCATGGTGAAGCGCCACACCGCGATGCGCCCCTGGGCGTCCAGCAGCTCCAGGGTGCCGACACCGGCGTGGTCGCTCAGCCGCAGCTCCATACCCGGGCTCAGTATCCACTCCTGGCCTTCGAGTGTGAACTTTTGACGGGTTAACAACAGGGTGCGCGTACGGAAATGTAAATCGCTGTCCAAGTCCAGCGCCAAGGCAACGACAGCGCTATCATCGCCCCCCAGCTGGGTTGATGCGGGCCGCAAGGCGTCCTGTGCAGGGTCGGCTCCTGGGGCTGAGGATTCAGCTGGAAAGTGTGAAAGCATGGTGAAGATGACAGCGTGGCGTCGACCGCGAGAAATGGCATGCTCCCACGGGGGAGCCTTGCATTTTCACCGATGTCGAGCCCGCGATCGTTGATGGCATTGAAGTTCTTCTGAACCCCTGACCGGTACTACACCCGGTCGCCCGAATCACGCGTCCCGCCGGAGACATGAGCTCGAAACACGACATCACGCTGCTGCGCATCAACTACCTGCGCGGCCCCAACATCTGGACGTACCGACCGGTGCTCGAAGTCTGGCTGGATCTGGGCGATCTGGAGGACTTTCCTTCCAACAAGCTGCCCGGCCTCACCGAACGCCTGGTCGAATGGCTGCCCGCCCTCGAAGAACACCACTGCGGTGTGGGCGAGCGCGGTGGCTTCATCCAGCGCCTGCGCGAAGGCACCTGGGCCGGCCACATCCTGGAACACATCGTCATCGAGCTGCTGAATCTGGCGGGCATGCCCACCGGTTTCGGCCAGACGCGCGAGACCAGCCGGCGCGGTGTCTACCGCATGGTGTTCCGCGCCCGCGACGAGGCCGTGGCCCGGGCCGCGCTCACCGAAGCGCATGCCCTGCTGCTTGCCGCCATCCGCCAGCGCGAGGACGGCGCGGCCGGCTTCGACGTGCCGGCCGCCGTGGCGCGCCTGGTCAACCAGATCGACCGCAGCTACCTCGGCCCGAGCACCGCGTCCATCGTCGCCGCGGCTACGGACCGGGGTATCCCCCACCTGCGCCTGAACGACGGCAACCTGGTCCAGCTCGGCCAGGGCCGGCACCAGCGCCGCATCTGGACGGCCGAGACCGACCGCACCAGCGCCATCGCCGGCAACATCGCGCACGACAAGGACCTGACCAAGAGCCTGCTGGCCTCCTGTGGCGTGCCCGTGCCCGAAGGCCAGGTGGTCGACAGCCCGCAAGCCGCCTGGGAAGCCGCGCAGGAGATCGGCCTGCCGGTGGTGGTCAAACCTTCCGATGCCAACCATGGCCGTGGGGTGAGCCTGGACCTGTCGGAGCGCGAAGACATCGAAAAAGCCTTCTCGGTGGCCGACGCCGAGGGCAGTGAGGTCATGGTCGAGCGCTACGTGCTGGGCGACGAGCACCGCCTGCTGGTCGTGGGCGGCCGCGTGGTCGCGGCGGCGCGCGGTGAAAGCCTGTCGGTGGTGGGCGATGGCCGCTCCACCGTGGAGCAGCTCATCGACAGCCAGCTCAACAGCGACCCGCGCCGGGGCGAGGCCGAGGAATTCCCGCTCGAGACCATCCGCCTGGACCGCGAACCCGTCATGCGCCTGCTGCTGGAGCGCCAGGGCCTGTCGGGCGAGGCCGTGCCCGCCCTGGGCCGGCGCGTGATGGTCCAGCGCAATGGCAACGTGGCGATCGATTGCACCGACGAAGTGCACCCCGAGGTGGCGCACGCCGTGACACTGGCCGCCCGCGTGGTGGGGCTGGACGTGGCCGGTGTGGACCTGGTCGCCCAGGACATCGGCCGCCCGCTGCAGGCGCAAGGCGGCGCGGTGGTGGAAGTGAACGCCGGGCCCGGGCTGCTGATGCACCTCAAGCCCGCCACCGGCCTGTCGCGCCCCGTGGGCCGCGCCATCGTGGACCACCTGTTCGACGAAGGCGGCAACGGCCGCGTGCCCATCGTGGGCGTGGCCAGCTCGCGCCATGGCAACGCCATCGCCCGGCTGGTGGGCTGGCTGCTGCACCTGAGCGGCCACCAGGTCGGCCTGGCCTGCCAGGACGGCCTGTTCCTGGGCAACCGCAAGGTCGATGTCCGGCCCAGCGCCCATTGGGAGGCCGGCCAGCGCCTGCTGATGAACCGCGAGATCGACGCCGTGGTGCTGGAGAACGGCCCCGCCGTCATCCTGGACGACGGCCTGGCCTACGACCGCTGCACCGTGGGGGTCGTGACCGATCTCGACGACTTCCAGGGCCTGGAGCGGCACGACGTGCGCAGCACCGACCAGCTCTACCGCGTGATGCGCACCCAGGTGGACGTGGTGCTGCCCGACGGCGTGGCCGTGCTCAACGCCGACGACGCCCGGGTGCTGGAGATGGTCGAGCTGTGCGATGGGGATGTGATTCTTTACGGCATGGACGCCGCCTCGCCCGCGCTGCAGAAGCACCGCGAGGCGGGCTCTCGCACCGTGTCGGTGTTCGAAGGCCAGCTGGTGCTGGCCGAGGGCGTGCGCAAGGCCCACCGCGTGCGGCTGGACGCACCCGTGGTGCAGGGGCTGCTGCAGTCGCTGGGCGCGCACACCTTGATGGCCGTGGCCGCCGCTGCCTGGGCGCTCGCGGTCTCGCCCGAACTGATGGCCGCCGGCATCGAGACGGCGGGTCTCGACGTCGCTCCTACCCCCGAACGGCCAGAACCGGTTACCCTGGACGCGGCGCGCTGAGCGCCGGTCCTCTCTTCATTCACTCCCAGCTTCCGTCATGGACGTTTCTCGCATCCGGACCCTGCGCGGCCCCAATCTCTGGAGTCGCCACACCTGCATCGAGGCCATCGTCTCCTGCGAACCGCACGAGATGGACCTGCAAGCCCTGCCGGATTTCGAACGGCGGCTGCGCGAGCTCTTCCCCTCCGTGGGACCCCTGGAGCCCAGCAACCCGCAAGAGCATCTGACCCTGGCCCATGTGCTGGAAGCCACCGCGCTGGCCCTGCAGGCCCAGGCGGGATGCCCGGTCTCCTTCAGCCGCACCTCGGCCACGCTGGAGCCTGGCGTGTTCCAGGTGGTGGCGCAGTACAGCGAAGAGGTGGTGGGCCGGCTGGCCTTCGACATCGCCCGCGAACTGCTCGCCGCCGCCGGCGCGGGCGATGCCGGAAGCTACGACGTGGAGGCGGCGATCGCCCGCCTGCGCGCACTCGACGAAGACGTGCGCCTGGGCCCCAGCACCGGCTGCATCGTGGACGCCGCCGTGGCGCGCAACATTCCCTACCGCCGCCTCACCACCGGCAGCCTGGTGCAACTGGGCTGGGGCTCGCGCCAGCGCCGCATCTGGGCCGCCGAGGTGGACAGCACCAGCGCGGTCTCGGAGTCGATCGCCCAGGACAAGGACCTGACCAAGGCCCTGCTCGGCGCTGCCGGTGTGCCGGTGCCCGAAGGGCGGCCCGTCAGCGACGCCGACGACGCCTGGGCAGCCGCCATGGAGATCGGCCTGCCCGTGGTCGTCAAGCCGCAGGACGGCAACCAGGGCAAGGGCGTGACGGTCAACATCGTCTCGCGCGAGCACATGGACATCGCGTTCCGCGCGGCCGCCGAGATCGGCGACGTGATGGTCGAGAAATACCTGCCAGGCAGCGACTTCCGCCTGCTCGTGGTGGGCGACAAGGTGGTGGCGGCCTCGCGGCGCGAGCCACCGCACGTGATCGGCGATGGCGAGCACACCGTGCGCGAGCTGGTGGACCTGGTCAACGCCGATCCCCGGCGCGGCGACGGCCACGCCACCTCGCTGACCAAGATCCGCTTCGACGACATCGCCCTGGCGCGCCTGGACGTGCAGGGTTTGAAACCCGAGTCGGTGCCCGAGATGGGCCGCCGCGTCGTGCTGCGCAACAACGCCAACCTGAGCACCGGGGGCACCGCGACCGACGTCACCGACGACCTGCACCCGGACGTGGCCGCCCGCGCCGTGGCCGCCGCGCAGACGGTGGGCCTGGACATCTGCGGCGTGGACGTGGTCTGCGAGAACGTGCACGTGCCGCTGGAGAAGCAGCACGGTGGCGTGGTCGAGGTCAACGCCGCGCCCGGCCTGCGCATGCACCTCTCGCCGTCGTACGGCAAGGGCCGTCCGGTGGGCGAGGCCGTGATCGCCAACATGTTCGAACCCGGCGACGATGGGCGCATCCCCGTGGTCGCCGTCACCGGCACCAACGGCAAGACCACCACCACGCGGCTGATCGCGCACCTCATGGCCACCAGCGGCATGCGCGTGGGCATGACCAACACGGACGGCGTGTACGTCGATGGCCGCCAGATCGACAGCGGCGACTGCTCGGGCCCCAAGAGCGCGCGCAACGTGCTGCTGCACCCCGACGTGGACGCCGCCGTGCTCGAAACGGCCCGCGGCGGCATGCTGCGCGAGGGCCTCGGCTTCGACCAGTGCCAGGTCGCGGTGGTGACCAACGTGGGCACCGGCGACCACCTGGGCCTGAACTACATCACCACCGTCGAAGACCTCGCGGTGCTCAAGCGCGTGATCGTGATGAACGTCGCGCCCACGGGTTACGCGGTGCTCAACGCGGCCGATCCCATCGTCGCGGCCATGGCCGCCAAGTGCACCGGCGGCGTGGTCTTCTTCGCGCAGGACCACGACCACCCCGTGCTGGCCGCGCACCGCGTGCAGGGCAAGCGCACCATCTGCGTCGAAGGTGATCGCATCATCGTGACCGAAGGCAGCTGGCGCGTGCAGATTCCGCTGCAGGGCGTGCCCATCACGCGCGGCGGCACCATCGGCTTCCAGAAGGACAACGTCATGGCGGCCATCGGCGCGGCCTGGTGCGCCGGCCTGGATTGGGACACCATCGCGCGCGGTCTGGCCAGCTTCTCCAACGACGCCGACAACGCGCCGGGCCGCTTCAACGTGATGGACTACCGCGGCGCCACCGTGATCGCCGACTACGGCCACAACCCGGACGCGATGCGCGCCCTGGTCGAAGCGGTCAACGCCATGCCCGCGCGCCGGCGCAGCGTGGTCATCAGCGGCGCGGGCGACCGCCGCGACGAAGACATCCGCGAGCAGACCACGATCCTGGGCAAGGCCTTCGACGACGTGCTGCTGTTCCAGGACGCCTGCCAGCGCGGCCGCGAAGATGGCGAGGTGCTCACGCTGCTGCGCGAGGGACTCGCCGGGGCGAGCCGCACGAAAGAGGTGTTCGAGATCCGGGGCGAGTTCGTGGCCATCGACGCCGCGCTGGAGCGGCTGCAACCCGGCGACCTCTGCCTCGTGCTGGTGGACCAAGTGGAAGAGGCGCTCGCGCACCTCGCGCAGCGCATCCGCGAAGCGGGCGCCTCAGCCCGCTGAGAGGGGCAGGTCGGGCAGGCGCAGCCGCAGCAGCGCCCGCACGAAGCCATGGTCGCTGCGGCTGCGGTCGCGGCCCTCGAACAGGTGGTCGTTGAACACCTCCACGCGCCGCACGTCACCGATCGATCGCCGGCTGGTCGCGACGAACTGCTCGCTCACCAGCAACTGGTCCAGCACCTCGGGGTAGCCCTGGTGGATGTGCGAGTACGCCACGTCGCGGCGCATCGCCGCTTCGCCTTGCACGTCCCAGGCGCTGAACAGCGCGTGGTCGAGCGCGCCCTTGTCGTAGGCCACCTGCGAGGTGGCCGCGATCAGCTGCGTCGTCACGCTGTGCGGACCGTCGTTCAGATCGCCCATGAGCACCAGCGGCAGCTGGGTGCGGTGCAGCAGCTCGACCACCTTCAGGCGCAGCGCCAGAGCTTCGCTGGCGCGCATGACCAGCGAACGCAGCGAGGCCAGCGCCTGCACCGCCGGGTCGGCCGTGTCTTCGATGCCCACCCCGTTGGCATCTTCCAGGAACTTGGGCCGCTTGCTCTTGAGGTGCGCGGTGATCACGCACACCGGCTGGCCGTGCTTGAGGCGCAGCATCGCGATCAGCGGCGGGCGCTCGAAGCGGGTGTGCAGGCCCAGGCCAGGCACCTGCACGCGGGCCGCTTCGGGAAAGTCGTTGAGCGACTGCACCGAATCGACCTTCAGGCGCGTCATGATGCCCACCCGGGGCGTGCCTTGCGCGCCGATCTGGCCGGGACCGTTTTCGGCACCGGGCACGGCGACGAAACCGTATTGCAGCCCGCTGCGCGCCACCGCCGTGCGCAGGGCGGCCTCGTCCCAGACCTCCTGCACCGCCAGCACGTCGGCATTGAGGGCCCGGAACCGATCGCCCAGCCAACCCACCTTGCGCTCGAATTCGGTGTGGGTGTAAGGGTCCTGCCCCTCGTAGAAGTGGCGGCCTGGCTGCGCCAGGTTGAGCACGTTGCAGGTGGCCATCATGAGGGTGGCATAACGTGCCGGCGCCCCGTGGCCAGCAGAGGCCGACGGGGCGCCGAGGGGGGTGGTGCGGTCAAGGGACATGACCGCACTGTAGTGGGAAAGCCGCCGCTTCAGCGGATGCGACCGTAGCTGGTGCGCAGCGGGTCGGCCGGGCCACCCGCGTTGCCGCGCTGACCACCACCGCCGCCACCGCCCTTGCCCCTGCCACCACCGCGGTTGCCGGTGCGCATCGCGTCGATGCTGGTGCGCAGCGGATCGGGCTGGCCGCCCGGGTTGGCCGCGCGCGGACGGGGTTCCTTGATGCGCAGGCTGCCCAGGTGGGCGTTGGGGCCGGGCTGGCGCTCGGCACCGGGCTCGCGGTCCTCGCGCGGGCCGCGGTCTTCACGGAAGCCGCGGTCTTCGCGCGGCGGGCGCTGGCCCTGCTGGCCACCACCGTGGCGCTGGCCCTGGCGCTGGCCATTGCCACCGCCGCCATTGCCGTTGGCGCGTTGACCGCCGCCACCGTTGCCGCGACGGCCTTCGCCGCGCGGGCCGTCGGCCTGGCTGCCATCACCCGCGGGGCGCTGGCGCTGACCGCCACCGCCGTTGCCACGGCCTTGCGGCTCGCTGGCCTTCTTCTCGCGCACGCGCTGCAGCATCTCGGTGCGCGCGGCCTTGGCGGCGGCCGCCATCACCTCGCGGCTGGGCGGCTTGCCCGCGCCACCCCAGATGGTCTGGCGGCCCATGGCGATGGGCTCGGCCTTCTCGCCTGGCTCGGGCATGAACTCGGGGAAGATCTGCACCGGGATCTGCTGCTTGGTGAAGCGCTCGATCTCCATCATGAAGCCTTCTTCGTCCAGGCTCACGAGGTTCACGGCTTCGCCGCTGTTGCCCGCGCGGCCGGTGCGGCCGATGCGGTGCACGTAGTCTTCGCTGACGTTGGGGATCTCGTAGTTCACGACGTGCGGCAGCTCGTCGATGTCGATGCCGCGCGCGGCGATGTCGGTCGCGACCAGGGCGCGGATCTCACCGCTCTTGAAGCCGGCCAGCGCCTGGGTGCGGGCACCCTGGCTCTTGTTGCCGTGGAGCGCCATCGCGTGGATGCCGTTCTTGGTGAGGTACTCGGCGACGTTGTTGGCACCGAACTTGGTGCGCGTGAACACCAGCACCTGGCTCCAGTTGTGCTGGTTGATGATGTGCACCAGCAGCGCCTTCTTCTTGCCGCGGCCCACGGGGTGGATCACCTGCGTGATGCGCTGCACCGTGGTGTTGCGGGGCGTCACCTGGATGTGCAGCGGGTCCTTGAGCAGGGCGCTGGCGAGGTCGCGGATCTCGTCGCTGAAGGTGGCCGAGAACAGCAGGCTCTGCTTTTCCTTGGGCACCAGCGCGAGGATCTTCTTCACGTCGTGGATGAAACCCATGTCGAGCATGCGGTCGGCTTCGTCCAGCACCAGCATCTGCACGGTGGAGAGGTCGAGGAAGCCTTGCTGCTGCAGGTCGAGCAGGCGGCCGGGGGTGGCCACCAGGATGTCGACGCCGCGCTTCATGGCGTTGATCTGCGGGTTCATGCCGACGCCGCCGAAGACGACGGTGGAGGTCAGCGAAAGGTGTTTGCCGTACACGCGCACCGACTCTTCGACCTGGGCGGCGAGTTCGCGGGTGGGGGTGAGCACCAGGGCACGGATGCCCACGCCGCCGAAACGGCTCTTGGCGCGCTCGCTGCCGGAGAGGCGTTGCAGCAGCGGGAGGGTGAAGGCGGCGGTCTTGCCGGTGCCCGTCTGGGCGCCACCGAGCAGGTCGCGGCCGGCCAGCACGGCGGGGATGGCTTCCACCTGGATGGGCGTGGGGGTTTCGTAACCGTGCTCGCGCACGGCTTGCACGATGGCCGGGGCCAGGTTCAGATCGTCAAAGGTCATGTAGATGAGGCGCCCGTCCAGGGCGCTGGGGGCATCGGCCACTCCGGATGTCGCGGCCAGGTTGGCTGCGGCGCCCGGTCAGTCTGGGGCAGATGGATTCAGGAAGTCGGTGGCCGCAAGCGGGTTGCGCACACCCCGGCGAAGTGCCGGCGCCGAGCCAACTGAAGTGCCCGACAGGGTCTATTGTCGCACGATCGGGGCTTTGCCGCCGCCAACCGCCGCTCAAAAGCGGTCCATGGGTCTCTGAGGGGATAATCATGGGTTGCGCGGCCGTCCTGGCTGCAGATTCTTCAGGCAGAACATTCCCATGGCTCAATACGTCTTTTCCATGAACCGGGTCGGCAAGATCGTGCCGCCCAAGCGACAGATCCTCAAGGACATCTCGCTCTCGTTCTTCCCGGGCGCCAAGATCGGCGTGCTGGGCACCAACGGCTCGGGCAAGTCCACGCTGCTCAAGATCATGGCCGGCATCGACAAGGAGATCGAAGGCGAAGCGATCCCGATGCCGGGCATCCGCATCGGCTACCTGCCCCAGGAACCCCAGCTCGACCCCGAGCAGAACGTGCGCGAGGCGGTCGAGGCCAGCATGAGCGGTGTGCGCGCCGCGCAGAAGCGCCTGGACGAGGTCTACGCGGCCTATGCCGAGGAAGACGCCGACTTCGACGCCCTGGCCGCCGAGCAGGCGCAGCTCGAAGCCATCATCGCGACCTCGGGCACCGACGGCGAACACCAGCTCGAAATCGCGGCCGACGCGCTGCGCCTGCCGCCCTGGGACGCCAAGATCGGCGTGCTCTCCGGCGGTGAGAAGCGCCGCGTGGCGCTGTGCTGTCTGCTGCTGTCCAAGCCCGACATGCTGTTGCTCGACGAACCGACCAACCACTTGGACGCCGAATCGGTGGACTGGCTCGAACAGTTCCTGCAACGTTTCCCTGGCACCGTGGTGGCCATCACCCACGATCGTTACTTCCTGGACAACGCGGCCGAGTGGATTCTCGAACTCGACCGCGGCCACGGCATTCCCTACAAGGGCAACTACTCGACCTGGCTGGAGCAGAAGGAAGCCCGCCTGGAGCAGGAACAGCGCACCGAAGACGCCCGCACCAAGGCCATGAAGAAGGAACTGGAGTGGGTGCGCCAGAACCCCAAGGGCCGCCAGGCCAAGAGCAAGGCGCGCCTGGCCCGTTTCGAAGAGCTGAGCGACGTCGAATACCAGAAGCGCAACGAAACCAACGAGATCTTCATTCCCGTGGCCGAGCGCCTGGGCAACGAGGTGTTCGAGTTCAAGAACGTCAGCAAGTCCTTCGGTGACCGCCTGTTGATCGACAACCTGAGCTTCCAGATCCCCGCGGGCGCCATCGTCGGCATCATCGGCCCCAACGGCGCGGGCAAGTCCACGCTGTTCAAGCTGATCAGCGGCAAGGAACAGCCCGACTCCGGCGAGGTGAAGATCGGCCAGACCGTGAAGATGGCCTTCGTCGACCAGAGCCGCGAAGGCCTGGACGGCGACAAGACCGTGTGGGAAGACATCTCGGGCGGCCTGGACATGATCACCGTGGGCAAGTTCCAGATGCCCAGCCGCGCGTACTGCGGCCGCTTCAACTTCTCCGGCGGCGACCAGCAAAAGCGCGTGGGCAGCCTCTCGGGCGGTGAACGCGGTCGCCTGCACCTGGCCAAGACGCTGGCCGAGGGCGGCAACGTGCTGCTGCTGGACGAACCCTCGAACGACCTGGACGTGGAAACCCTGCGCGCGCTCGAAGACGCGCTGCTCGAGTTCGCCGGTTGCGCGCTGGTCATCAGCCACGATCGCTGGTTCCTCGACCGCATCGCCACCCACATCCTGGCCGCCGAGGGCGACAGCCAATGGGTGTTCTTCAACGGCAACTACCAGGAGTACGAAGCCGACAAGAAGAAGCGCCTGGGTGAAGAGGGTGCCAAGCCCAAGCGCATGCGCTTCAAAGCCTTGAAGTAAGCCCACCCCCGCGCCGGCCCGATGCTCGGGCCGTCACCCCCTCAAGGGGGCAATGCCTGCGGGCCGGGGGACCCGGACCCGCGGCATTCTGGACCAGCACCACCTCTTCTTCCCGACATGTCCACTTTGACCGCCGAAGACGTTCTTGCCGCCACGCGCCACTGGATCGAGAAGGCCGTCATCGGCCTGAACCTGTGTCCGTTCGCGCGCGCGGTGTACGTGAAGAACCAGGTGCGCATCGTGGTGAGCACGGCGCGGCACCTGGACGCCTTCCTGGACGACCTCGACCGCGAGCTCGACCTGCTGGTGAACACGCCGGCCGAAGAGATCGACACCACCCTGCTGGTGCATGCCACGCTGTTCCCCGACTTCGAGGTCTTCAACGACTTCCTCAACGTGGTGGACGACGTGGTGGCCGAGCACGATCTCGAGGGTGTGATCCAGGTGGCGCCGTTTCACCCTTTGTTTCAATTCGAGGGCACGGCGCGGGACGACGTGACCAACGCCACCAACCGCGCGCCGTTTCCCACGCTGCACCTGCTGCGCGAGGACAGCGTCGAGCGCGCGATCGAGACCGCCGGTGGTGACGCCGACGCCATCGTCGAGCGCAACCTGCAGACCCTGCGCGAGCTGGGCGCCGATGGCTGGCGCGCATGGATGGCTGAGCGGTGAACGCCAGGCCTTTCCGGCCTACTTTTGCGCTATGGTGACGGCACCCTCCTGCCGATAATGTGCAGAACCCTTTCCGTTTTCTTCCCCGCTCACGAAGGACACCGGCTGCATGGACGCCAGCAATACCCAGGCCTTTGACGCCTGCCTCCGCGAAGCCCTGGCGCAGACCCGCGAGTGGGTGCCGCGCTGGCTGGGCAAGCTGCACAGCACCCTCAAGGACCGCGAGCTCTCGGCCGGCCAGCTCAGCGAGAAGCAGGGCATGCTGCAGGCCCGCACCACGCTGGAGTCGCACCGTGACCTGATCGCCACCCGTTTTCTCGCCGCGTTCGCCGAGTCGATGGAGAACGCCCTGCCGCACACCGGCACCGGTTCGCGCCGCTCGCCCACCGTGAGTTTCGACGAGCTCGAACTCATGGGCGACGACCAGGTGCAGGAAACCGTGGAGCTCGCCCGCGTGCAGCAGGTCGTCAAGATGGCGGTGGACGAAGAGCTGGTCACGCTGACCTCGCGCATGAGTGGCGCCCAGGGTCTCACGGTGGTGAACCCCGAGGCCAATCCTCTGCGGGTCGAGGTGATCGTGGCCGCGCTGATGACGGCGCTCAAGGGCCTGCATGTGGAAGCCGCGGTGCGCACGCGCTGGCTGCAGGTCGGCGCCATCTCGCTCGGTGATGAGCTGCGCCACCTGTACGCCTATTTGAGCAAGCAACTCGATCGCGCGGGCGTGAAGCCGGCCGGTTACGTGGTGACGCAGACCGCGGCGCCTCGCCGGTTGGTCGCGGCGGCCAGCCCGCGGGACGAAGCGGTCTCGGTGCAGGAAGTGCTGGTCAACGACAACCTGCTCACGCTCGACCATCTCCACCAGTTGCTGGTCGGCAACCTCGACCTCAACGAGAAGTCCAACAGCAAGACGGCGGTGTCGGACAACGTCATGGGCCGCACGCTGGCCAGCGAGGTCGTCACCCTCATGCTCAAGCGCATCGCGGCCGACGAGCGCCTGCTCGCGCCGGTGCGCAACCTGGTGCAGGACATGAAGCCCGCGCTGCTGCAGCTGGCGCGCAGCGAGCCGCGCTTCTTCGCCGACAAGCAGAACCCCGCGCGCCGCCTGCTCGATGCCATCACCGAGCGCAGCCTGGCCTTCACCAGCGAGATGGACCCGGGCTACAACCCGTTCTCCAACCAGGTGCGCGGCATCGTGCGCACCCTGCTCAAGCCGGGCGAGGACCTCGCCGAGCGCTTCCCCAGCCTGCTCGCGGACCTGCACCGCTCGCAAGCGGAGTCCGTGGCGCCCGCGCAGGTGCAGGCGCGTGGCCTGGCGGTGCAGACGCTGGTGCGCGTGGAGCAGCGCAACCTGCTGGCCGAACGCGTGGCGGCCGAGATCCGCGCGCGCAACGACTTCGACAAAGCGCCGGGTGTGGTGCGGCGCTTCCTCACCGGCCCCTGGTCGCAGGTGGTGGCGCAGGCGCGGCTGGAGATGTCCGAGTCTTCACCCGTGTCGCCGGTCGACTCGCCCGCGCGGCGCTATAGCGACATCCTGCCCGACCTGCTGTGGTCCAGCCAGCTGGCGCTGGCCAGCCTGAACCGGCCGCGCCTGGTCAAGGTCATCCCCGGCGTGCTGCGCACGCTGCGCGAAGGCCTGGACTCCATCGACTACCCGCGCGAGCAGACCGAGGCGTTTTTCCAGGCGCTCATGGGCCTGCACGAGGCGGCCTACAAGACCCAGCGCAGCAGCCAGGAGCCGCCGCCCGAGGAAGAACAGCCCAGCATCCAGCCGGAGATGGACGACGAGCCCTGGATGCAGCGCACCGAGGCGCGCGATTCCTGCCTGATGGACGACGTGCTGCTCGACTCGCAGCTGACCTCCACCCAGCCGGCGTTTCTCGAAACCCGACCCATGCAGCGGCAGCGCGACTGGGCCGAAGTCAAGGCCGAGATGGCGGTGCAGCGCACCTCGGACCTGCCGGTGGGCACCTGGGTCGATGTGCTCCAGGACGGTCAGGCCATGCGCTGGCAGATCACCTGGGCCAGCCCGCACGGCACGCTGTTCTTGTTCACCGGCGCGAACGGCCGCTCGCTGTCCATGACCAAGCGCGGGCTCGAACGCCTGCTGGAACAGGATCGCCTGCGCGTGGTGGCCGACCATGGCGTGGTGGACGAGGCCCTCGATGAAGTGGCGCGTCAGGCCTGGCTCAACAGCGCCATGGCGCAGGACAAAAAAGGCCCCTGAGGAACGGCCCTCAAGCCTTGCGCAGGAGCTTCTTGCGCACCAGGTGGATGTTGTTGCGCAGCGCGTAGAGCTCGTCGGTGTACGACAGCGGCACCACCACCTTTTCCACCTTGGCCTCCATCGCGTTCAGCTGCTCCAGCAGCTCCTGCGCGCTCTCGTCGCTGTTTTCGCTGCGCTGCTCCACGTCGCGCAGCTCGGCGTACCAGCGGAACACACGCTTGCGGATGCGGAAGGTGTAGAGCGGCGGCACGATGCGCGAGAGCGGCAGCGCCAGCGCGATGATCAGGCCCATGGCCAGCCACATGCGCTCGATCAGGTTGGCCAGCCAGAACGGCAGGTAGCGCTGCAGGAAGGGCTGCGTGCCGCCCTTGATGGCGCGCTGCGCCTCGGGCGCGATGGGCACCTCGCTGTGTTCCAGGCTGGGGTACTCGCGCGCCCGGCTGAACCAGCTCGCACCGCTGTGCAGGCTGATGGCGGTCTGCGCGAACAGCTGCAGGATGGCCGGGTGCGTGTTCGCCTGCGCGAGCAGGCTGGTGGTGGACGCCACCAGGCGCACGTTGCGCGGCGGGATGTTGTTGGCCAGGTCCACCATGCCCTGCGGCATCACCACGGGGGTGAGGTAGCCGAAGCGGCGCGAGTAGGCCTCGCTCTGCGCGAAGTCCAGCAGGCGCACGCCAGGCGTCTGCAGCAGCATCTGCACCATCAGCGATTCGGGCGCCGAGGCGAACACCACGGCATCGAGCTCGCCGTTGAGAAAGGCCACCGTGGCGGGGGTCTGCTCCAGCTGGCTGAGCGTCATCTCGGAGGCGTTGAGGCGGTTCACGTCCAGCAGCGTGGAGAACAGGCGCGGCACGCCGCTGCCCGGCGTGCCCACGTTCACGCGCCAGCCCTTGAGTTCGGAGAGCTTGCTCACGGTGGGCGACTTGCGCAGGCGCTTGGCGGCGTCCTCCCGGTAGAACAGCCAGAGCGGTTCCACGAACAGGCTGCCCAGGGAGGTGATGGAATCTTCGTCGTCGTAGCCGATGTCGGCCGTGCCGCCCTGCACGAAACCCAGGTCGGCCTGGCCGGTGCGCAGCAGCTCCAGGTTGGCGGACGAACCTTCGGACGGCAGCAGCTCGACCGTGATGCCGTTGCGCGCGAGCGCCTCGGCGTAGCGTTTGCCGAAGGCTTCGTAGGCGCTTTGCGCGGGCCCGGTGGCCAGCACCACGCGGTCCGGCGGGTTGGGCTTGAGCCACCAGTAGGTGAAACAGAGCAGGGCGACCGTGAGGATGGCGAACGGGCCGGCAGACAGCAGCATCTCGCGCAGGGAGAGCAGGGTGTATCGCAGGGTCTTGGGCATGGCGCGACATTAGCATGCCGACCCCCTGCACCTGCTGTGACAGGATGTTCGGCCGGTGTCCGCTTTTCTCCTGGCGGAATCCGCCCAATCTCGCTTTGACGCCCTGGAACGCGCTTCCTACGATGGGCTCCATCGCTGCCTGTGGCGCAGCAGATTCCAACGGAGACACCATGAAGACCCTCGCCTGCGGCGCATTCGCCGCGATCCTCGCCTGCGGTGCCGCGCACGCGCAGCAGGATTTCCCGAACCGCAACGTGACCCTGGTGGTGGGCTACGCCGCCGGTGGCGCGATCGACCAGTCGGCCCGCCTGGTGGGCCAGGCGCTGGCCGCGCAGTGGGGGCAGTCGGTGATCGTGGAGAACCGCGCCGGTGCCAATGGCACCATAGCCGCGGCGGCGGTGGCCCATGCCAAGCCCGATGGCTACACCCTGCTGGTCACGGCCACCAGCCACACGCTCAACAAGTTCGTGGTCAAGGGCCTGCGCTACGACGTCGAAAAGTCGTTCGCACCCATCGCGCTCACCGTCGATGTGCCCAACGTGCTGGTGGTGAACGCCGCTTCGCCCTACCAGAACGTGGGCCAGCTGGTCGCCGCCCTGCGCGCGAAGCAGAAGTCCTTCAGCTACGCCTCGCAGGGCGTCGGGGGCATTCCGCACCTGGCCGGCGAGATCTTCAAGTTGCGCACCGGCACCGACATGCTGCACGTGCCCTACAAGGGCGCGGCACCGGGCATGACCGACCTGGTGGGTGGCGTGGTCGACATGTCGTTCCCGTCGCCTGGCTCGATCACGGCCTTCGTCACGGCGGGCAAGCTGCGCCCGCTCGCGGTCACGTCCAGCCAGCGCTTCCCTCACCTCAAGGACGTGCCCACCTTCGCCGAGGCCGGCATCGCCGACTTCACCATCGGCACCTGGCACGGGGTGCTCGCGCCGGCCGGCACGCCGCCCGCGATCGTGGCGAAGATCAACGCCGACATCAACGCGATCATCCAGACGCCCGAGTTCCGCGACGCCCTGGCCAAGCAGGGCAACGTCGCGGCCCAGCCGGTGACGCCGGCGCAGTTCGCCGCCAAGCTCGCCGGCGAACTCAAGGCCTTCGAGGCCGTGGCGGCGAAGATCGACCTGAGCGCGAACTGAAGGCCGCTCAGGCCCGCACGGCGCCCGCGCGCTGCTGCAGGCGGAAGACGCGCACCGCGTCGTTCATCACCTGGGCCTGGGCCTGCAGGGAGCCCGCGGCGGCGGCGAGTTGCTCGACCATGGCCGAATTCTGCTGGGTCACCGCGTCGAGCTGGCCCACGGCCTGGTTGATCTGGCCCAGGCCCAGGGCCTGTTCCTGCGTGGCGTGGGTGATGTCGGCGATCAGCCCGTTGACCTGTTCGACCGACTGCACCACTTCGGTCATGGTCTTGCCGGTGCTGTGCACCAGCTCGCTGCCGGCGGCCACCTGGCCCGTCGACTCGTCGATCAGCGCCTTGATTTCCCTGGAGGCCGTCATGGTGCGCTGGGCCAGGCTGCGCACCTCGCCGGCCACCACCGCGAAACCCCGGCCCTGTTCACCCGCGCGCGCCGCTTCCACCGCCGCGTTCAGGGCCAGGATGTTGGTCTGGAAGGCGATGCCGTCGATCACACCGATGATTTCGCCGATGCGCTTGGACGAGCGGCTGATGTCGTCCATGGTGTGGATCACGTGCGCCATGGCGTCGTTGCCTTCGCGCGCCACGCTGGCCGAGCGCTGCGACAGCACCGAGGCCTCGCGCGAGGCGTTCGCGCTCTGCTGCACCGTGCTGCTGAGTTCTTCCACCGAGGCGGCGGTCTGCTCCAGGCTGCTGGCCTGCGACTCGGTGCGCGAGGACAGGTCCTGGTTGCCGGCGGCGATCTGGCTGGAGGCCACCTGCACGCCCTCGACCTCGTGGCGCACGTCGGCCACGACGGCCTGCAGGTTCACATTGAGCTGGTTCAGGGCCTTCGTGAGTTCGCCGAATTCGCCATTGGCGTGGCCCTGGATGCGCGCGGAGAGATCCCCCGCGGCCATCTGGTTGGCAAAGGCCACCGCCCGTTGCAGGGGCGTGAGCATCTGCTGGCGCAGCAGGAGCGCGGCCACCGAAGCCACGGCGAGCAAGGCCACGCCGGCACCGAGGTGCGCCATGGCGCCGAAGGGGGCCGCGAGTTCGCCCATGACCAGGCCCGCCGCCGCCATGCCCACCGAGCACAGCGCGATGCGCTTGCCCAGCGTGAGCCGGGTGATGTCCTGCAGCCGGCCAAGCCAGCCGCCCTGCACAACCTGCCCTTGCCGCAGCGAGAGGGTGGGGCGCCCATCCTGGCCTTCGGCCCGCATGCGGGCATAGAGGGCTTCGGCCAGCTGCACCTTGTCGCGGCTGGGCGCGGTGCGCACCGACATGTAGCCCACGGTCCGGCCGTTTTCCAGCACCGGGGTGGCGTTGGCTTCCACCCAGTAGTGGTCGCCGTTCTTGCGCCGGTTCTTCACCAGCGCCGACCAGGGCGAACCGCTGGCCAGGGTGGCCCACATGTCCCGGAAGGCCTCGGTGGGCATGTCGGGGTGGCGCACGATGTTGTGCGGCTGCCCCAGGAGTTCTTCGCGATCGAACCCGCTCACGGCCACGAAGGCCGGGTTGCAGTAGGTGATGCGGCTTTGCAGGTCGGTGGTGGACACCAGCGTGACCCCTTCGGGGATCACATATTCGTTGTGGGTGACGGGCAGGTTGTTGCGCATGGGATGGTCATCGGCCATTGCGGCCGAAACCGAAGGGAAAAAACGCAGCAGCCGGCCCAGACTGGCCGCGGTTTGACGCAGATCAAACCGCGGACCAGCCTCCCCCGCCGGCTCAGGGTGCCGGTTCGAGGCTCATCACGGTGTAGGCGCCGTTGACCTTGTCCGCCGTGAAGCGCACCTTGTCGCCGACCTTCACCTTGCCCAGCAGGGCCGGGTCGCGCGCCTGGAAGACCATGGTCATGGGTGGCATGTCCAGGTTCCTGATCTCGCCGTGCTTGAGCGTGATCTTGCCGGCGGCGGTGTCGACCTTGCGCACCTCGGCCTCGCTGGCCGGCAGCGCGCCAGCCGCCGCATCGCCCGAGGTGGGTTTGAAGCCGCCGGTGGCCGCGCCCGCGTGGCGCTGGAACACGCGCGAGCTGCCGTCGCGCTGCACCAGCAACACGTCGTAGGCGTCGCGCCGATCGCCGTACACCGGGCCGTCCATGCCCGGGCTGCCCACCGGCATGCCGGGCACGGCCAGGCCGATCGCGTCGGGTTTCTCGGCGAGCAGGCGGCGGATCTCGCTGGCCGCCACATGGCCTTCGACCACGTAGCCACCGACCAGGGCGGTGTGGCACGAGCCGTACTTGGCGGGCAGGCCCAGGCGCTGGCGCACGGCAGTGTTGCCGGTGTCGAAGACCTGGACCTGGAAGCCGTCGGCGCGCATGAGCTCGACCCAGTCTTTGCAGCAGCCGCAGTTGGGGTCTTTCCAGACCTGCAGCGCAGGGGTGGCGGGCGTCTGGGCGAAGGCGCCGCTGGCCGCCAGGGACAGGCCGATCGCGGCGCTGAGCAGGTGTCGTCGTTGCATGGGGTGCTCCTGAAGGGGGGCATCAGACCTTGGGCTTGACGCGGATGGTGCCACGCATGCCGGCTTCGAAATGGCCGGCGATCAGGCAGGCGAACTCGAAATCGCCGGGGCGGTTGAAGGTCCAGACGATGTCGCCGGTCTTGCCGGCGGGCACATGCGCCATGTAGGGCTCGTCGTGTTCCATGCCGGGGTGTTTCTTCATCATCTCGGCGTGGGCCCGCAGGTCCGCGCCCGTGCCGAGCACGATCTCGTGCATCACCTTGCCCTTGTTGATGGCGCGCAGGCGCAGCGTCTCGCCTTCGCGCACCTCCAGGTGGTTGGGGCTGAGCTTCATGTCGTCGGTCATGCGGATGTCGATCGTGCGCGTGGCTGCGCCGGGTTCGCCCGCGATGCCCCAGGGCTTCTGCTCCTTGACCACCGCGCTGGCGGCTTTGCCGTGCTGGTCGCCGTGCGCGTGCGCGGCGGGCAGGGACAGGGCCCAGGGCAGGGCGAGCAGGCCGAGCTGGAACTGGCGGCGGGTGGTGGTGTTCGTCGTGTTCATGGTGTGTCCTTTCAAAAATGGAGTCAGTGTTGGTGGTGGCCCGCGTCGGCGGCGGGTTTGCGCACGGTGGCGCTGGCGGGTGAGGATGCTGCAGGGGTCGGGCGCGCGGCCGCGGGCGCCGCGCCGGTCTCGACCAGCCGGGCCTGGGTGCCCGGCGGCATGGCGTAGGGGCCCGGGTCGCTGTAGTCGCCGGCCTTCTGGTCGGCGCGCACCTTGAAGGTGGTGAACATGCCGCCCATCTCGATCGGGCCGTAGGGGCCGGTGCCGGTCATCATGGGGAAGGTGTTGGCGGGCAGCTCCATCTGCATCTCGCCCATGTCGGCCATGCCGCGCTCGCCCATCACCATGTAGTCGGGCGAGGCGCGCTGCAAGGGTTTGACCAGGCCCCGGTGGTCGGCGCCGATCATGGTCGGCACGCTGTGGCCCATGGCCCCCATGGTGTGGTGGCTCTTGTGGCAGTGCATGGCCCAGTCGCCCGGCTCGTCCGCCACGAACTCGATCTGCCGCATCTGGCCCACGGCCACGTCGGTCGTCACCTCGGGCCAGCGCGATCCCTTGGGCGTGGGGCCGCCGTCGGTGCCGCTCACCTCGAACTCGATGCCGTGGATGTGGATCGGGTGGTTGGTCATGGTGAGGTTGCCCACGCGCACGCGCACCCGCTCGCCCAGGCGCGCCACCAGCGGCGTGATGGCGGGGAACACGCGGCTGTTCCAGGCCCAGATGTTCTGCTCCAGCATGGTGTTGACCTGCGGCGTCATGCTGCCGGGCTCGACGTCGAAGGCGTTGAGCAGGAAGCAATAGTCGCGCTGCACGTCCTCGATCAGCGGGTGCTTCTGCCTGGGGTGCGTGACCCAGAAGCCCATCATGCCCATGGCCATCTGCACCATCTCGTCGGCGTGCGGGTGGTACATGAAGGTGCCGGGTCGGCGCGCGGTGAACTCGTAGACGAAGGTCTTGCCTGCCGGGATGGCGGGCTGGTTCAGGCCGCCCACGCCGTCCATGCCATTGGGCAGGCGCTGGCCGTGCCAGTGGATGGTGGTGTGTTCCGGCAGGCGGTTGGTGACGTAGAGGCGCACGCGGTCGCCTTCCACCACCTCGATGGTCGGCCCCGGGCTCTGGCCGTTGTAGCCCCACATGTTGACCATGAAGCCGGGTGCCACCTCGCGCACCACGGGTTCGGCCACCAGGTGGAACTCCTTCACGCCGTTGTTCAGGCGCCAGGGCAGGGTCCAGCCGTTGAGCGTGACCACCGGGTTGTAGGGCCGGCCCGCACCGGTCACGCCCGGCGGCGTCCACGGCGCGGCGGTGTCGGCCGAGGTCTGCTGCACGGCTTCGGGCAGGGCGGCGAGCGCCACGCGGCTCACGCTGGTGGCGGCGACCGCCGTGGCGGCCGCGCCGGCAAAAAAATGTCGTCGGTTGAGGGAGGGGGTCATGTCAGTGTCCTGCGGCGGCGGCCGTGCCAGTGCCGGATGAAGAGGAGGGGGTGTCGGGGCCGGCGTAGTCGGCGCCGGCGAGCAGGGCCTGCCAGTCGGCCTGCGCGAGCCAGTAGCCACGGCGCGCCTGCAGCGCGGCATCGAGCGCGCCCATGCGCTCGCGGGCACTGGCCAGCAGCTCCCAGGTGCTTTGCAGCATGCCGTTGTAGCGCAGCTGGGTGTCCTGCTCCAGGGCGGTCTGCAGTTGCGCCACCACGGTCTGCGCGTGCTGGGCGCTCGCATGGCGCACCTGCAGCGCCGTCCAGGCCTGGCGCGCCATGGAGCGGCGCTCGGCGGCCTGGCGCAGCAAGGCCGCTTCGGCGCTCACGGCGCGCTCCAGCGTGTGGTCGCGCAGCAGGCTCAGGTTGTCGATGCGGGGTGGTGCCGAGTCCGCGCCGGTGACGGTGTCGAGCGCGGCATCCACCGCCTCGTTCCAGGCCTGTCGGCGCGCGGGTGACGGTGGGGCGATGTCGCGCCCGGCCAGCAGCCGGGTCTGTGCCAGCGTGGGGTGGCCGCGCAGCACGGCGGCTTCCAGCGCGGCCTCGCTCACGCCCTCGCCGGGCGAGGCTTTCGCGGGCAACTCCGGCAGGCTGGTGGGCAGCTGCTCGCCGAGCTGCGCCACGGCCTGTGCGTCCCACAGGCCCAGCAGGCGGGCCAGCCGCTCCTGCGCGGCCAGGGTGGTGCTGCGCGCGTTCACGCTGGCCTGCCAGGCGCTGGCCTCGATCAGTTGCTCGCGCATCTGCCGGGCCTGGCTCCAGTTGCCCGCCACCACCATGCGCCGGCCCAGCTCGCTGCCGGTGCGCGTGGCGTCCAGCACCTCGGCGAGCAGGCGCTCGCTCTGGCGCGCGGTCACGGCGTCGATCCAGGCGCGCTGCACGTCCCGCACGTGCGCCGCATAGGCCACGGCCACCTGGCGTTGAGCCAGGGGGTTCATGTCGGCTTGGATGAAGAGCTCCGGCCGGTGCCGCAGCGAGAGCCGCAGCGCCTGCGTGAGGTCCAGGGTCGGCCCGCGCCGGGGCTCGGCGCGGACTTCACCGGGCTGGGCCGATTCCCAGCGCAGCAGGTCGGCGTGGCCGCGCGGAAACTCGGCCACGCGCTGGTTGGCGCGTTGCCAGATCGCGCGCGCCGCCGCGATGTCGGTCGGCAGCGCGGGCAGCTCGGCGTTGCCGGTGGGCGGCAGCACCAGGGGCGGTGCGGTGACGGGGCGGGCCGGGTCGGCCGCGCCGAGGGCGTCGGAAGACTGCGCATGGGCCGACGCGAGGGCCAGGGCACAGCCGATGAAGAGGCCGGCCCGCGCGCGGGTGGGCCCAGGTGGCGACGTTCGCCAGAAAAGGGTCATGGAAATCTCCTGAAAACACAAACCAGCGCCCATCGCGCGCCCTCATCGGGCGGCGGCGGACGCACCTCGGGTATGTGCGCTCAGGAAATGGGTGGCTTGATGCCTTGGTGCGGCTCGGAGCTGACGAAGCGCTCGGCCGGTGGCGCGAGCAGGCCGTGCCGTGGGGACAGGGTGGGCACGGCGGGCACCGAAAGCGCCATCGCCGGGCCGTTGCAGACCTCGCAGCTCTTGTGCGTGTGTTCGCCGCCACCGTCGGCCTGCATGTCGGCACCGTGCTCGGTCATGCCGGCGGCGCCATGGTCATGGCCCTGGGCGTGCCCGGCAGGCATGGCGTGGTCGGTGCCGGCCGTGGCCTGGTGATGCATGGTGGCCTGCGCCGGCGCGACCAGCATCGACAGCGCCATCGCGTCGCCCATCCAGCCGCGAATCGGCAGCAGGGCGATCATGAGGGCGAGCAACAGGTGGCGCATGGACTGGAATGATACGGCGCGGGCCGATTTGGTTCCCGAGGTCAGGGCAACTGCGGCGCGACGCCGAAGCGCGGGGGCGGCGAGGGGAGGATCTCTTCCACCGGCGCGGGGGCCTTGGCCGCGCGCACCGCCACCTGCGGCGGCAGGGTCATGCCGCGCGCCTGCATCACCGCGCGCAGGCGGTCGGGGTAGTCGGTGATGATGCCGTCCACCCCCCAGTCGATCAGGCGTGCCATGTCCTGGGTGTCGTTCACCGTCCACGGGATCACGCGCAGCTCCAGCGAGCGGGCGCGCTGCAGCAGGTGCTGGTCGATGTCGTTGAAGTTGGGCGACCAGAGCTTGCCGCCCGCGGCGGCCACCATGCCGGGTGCGTCCTCGAAGTCGGCCAGCCGCAGGCCGGCCGTCCACTCGCTGCTCTTGAGCGTGTTGCGCGACGACAGGTAGGACAGCGGCATGCCGGGCGCGAGCTGGCTGGCCACCTTCTGGATGCGCCAGTCGAAGCTCTGCAGGCTCACGCGCTGGGTCATGCCATGGGCCTTGATGACCGCCAGCACCGCGCGCACGAAGGTGTCGGGGTGGGGGGATTCGTCCGGGCGGCTGGGGTTGATCTTGAGTTCGATGTTGAAGCGCACCTGGTGGGCGCCCAGCTGGCGCACGCGCTCGAACAGTGCGGCCAGGGTCGGGATGCGCTGGCCGTCCTGCGCCTGCTGCTCGGCGAAATCGCGCGCGTAGCGGCTGGCCGGGTTGATGCGGCCCACGTCCCAGGCGCCGATCTCGGCCAGCGTGAGGCGGTGGAAGGGCTGGCCGCGCGCCTGCAGCCAACGGCCGTCGGCATCGCGCGTGAGGTCGGGGTTGGGGGCGATGTCGTGCGAGATCACCGGCACGCCCTCGGCGCTGAGCACCACGTCGAGTTCGAGCGTGCTCACGCCCACGGCCAGTGCGCGCTCGAAGGCCGCCAGGGTGTTTTCGGGAGCGAGGCCGCGCGCGCCGCGATGGCCCTGCACGTCGAACGCGAGCGCGGCGCTCGCGCACCACAGCGACAGGCCCAGGGCGGTGGTGCAGCTCCAGCGGATCCAGGTCAGGCGTTGCACGCCCTGCGGGGTGGGTTCGTTCATGGGGGCAGTCTGACAGCCTCCCATGTCCGATGCAAGACAGCTCAATGACCGAGGATTTTGGACAGGAAATCGCGGCTGCGTTCGTTCTGCGGGTGGTTGAAGAATTCGGTCGGCGTGTTCTGCTCGACGATCTGGCCCTGGTCCATGAAGATCACGCGGTCGGCCACTGCCTTGGCGAAGCCCATCTCGTGCGTCACGCAGATCATGGTGATGCCCTGGTTGGCCAGCTCGATCATCACGTCGAGCACTTCCTTGATCATCTCCGGGTCGAGCGCGGAGGTGGGCTCGTCGAACAGCATGATCTTGGGCGTGAGGCACAGCGCGCGCGCGATGGCCACGCGCTGCTGCTGGCCACCCGAGAGCTGCAGAGGGAACTTGTGGGCCTGCTCGGCGATGCGCACGCGCTGCAGCTGCTGCATCGCCTTTTCCTCCGCCTCCTTCTTCGGCAGCTTGCCGACCCACATGGGCGAGAGCGTGAGGTTCTCCAGCACGCTCAGGTGCGGGAACAGGTTGAACTGCTGGAACACCATGCCCACGTTCTTGCGCACGCGGTCGATCGCCTTGATGTCATCGGTCAACTCGATGCCGTCCACCGTGAGCTGCCCCTGCTGGTGTTCCTCGAGCCGGTTGATGCAGCGGATCAGCGTGGACTTGCCCGAGCCCGAGGGCCCGCAGATCACGATGCGTTCGCCCCGGGCCACGTCCAGGTCGATGTCGCGCAGCACGTGGAAGTCGTTGCCGTACCACTTGTTGACCTTGTCGAATCGGATGATGGAATCGGACATGTGTGTTTTCTTTCAACGGGCCTTGCTGGCGCTGAGCTGTTTTTCGACCCACAGGCTGTAGCGCGACATCGAGAAACAGAACGTGAAATACACCAGGGTGATGAACAGGTAGGCCTCGATCTTGAAGGGCCGCCAGTTCACGTCGGAGTTCAGCGCGAGCGCCAGCGCGCCGGTAAGCTCGTAGAGCGAGACGATGGTGACCAGCGAGGTGTCCTTGAACACCGAGATGAAGTTGTTCATCATGCTCGGCACCACCATGGCCAGGGCCTGCGGCAGCACGATCTTGCGCTGCGTCTGCCAGTACGACAGGCCCAGCGTGTCGGCCGCTTCCAGCTGGCCCTTGGGGATGGCCTGCAGGCCGCCGCGGATGATCTCGGCCATGTAGGCCGCCGCGAACAGGGTGATGCCCACGATCACGCGCACCAGCACGTCCAGCGTCACGCCCTGCGGCATGAACAGCGGGAACATGAACGAGGCCATGAACAGCACCGAGATCAGCGGCACGCCGCGGATGAGTTCGATGTAGACGATGCAGGCCGAGCGGATCGCCGGCAGCTGGCTGCGCCGGCCCAGGGCCACCACGATGGAGAGCGGGAAGGCCATGAAGAGCGAGAGCGTGGCCAGCATCACCGTGAGCGGCAGGCCGCCCCAGAGGTCGGTGCGCACCGGGCTCAGGCCCGGCACGCCGCCGCGCATGAGCGTGAAGAACAGCACCAGCACGCCGAGCCAGAGCAGCGGCAGCCAGGGCTTCCAGAAAGCGCGCATGCAGCTGAGCACCAGGCCGCCGAGCATGACGGCGGTGGCGATCAGCGGGCGCCATTGCTCGTCGTAGGGGTAGCGGCCGAACAGGATGATGCGGTACTTCTCGGTCACCACGCCCCAGCATGCGCCGATGCCGCGCGCGGCCTGGCAGGCGTCCGCGTCGTTGACGTAGACGGCGCGCAGGAACGCCCAGTGGATCAGTCCGGGCAGCAGGTAGACGATGAGCGCGCCGACGAACAGCGTGGTGAGCGTGCTGCGCCAGTCGGCGAACAGGTTGCGCCGCGCCCAGGGCACGAAGCCGGTGGTCCTGACCGGCGAGGGGCGGGGCGCGATGGGCACATAGGTGTCGGCCATGCTCAGCGCTCCTGGATGGCCACGCGCTGGTTGTACCAGTTCATGAAGGCCGAGGTGGACAGCGAGGTGGTGAGGTAGACCAGCATGATGATGGCGATGCACTCCACCGCGCGCCCGCTCTGGTTGATGGTGGTGTTGGCGATCGAGACCACGTCCGGGTAGCCCACCGCCACCGCGAGCGAGGAGTTCTTGGTGAGGTTGAGGTACTGGTTGGTCAGCGGCGGGATGATCACGCGCATGGCCTGCGGCAGGATCACCAGGTTCATCTTCTGCTTCGGGTTCAGGCCGAGCGCGGCCGCCGCTTCGTCCTGCCCGCGGCTGACCGACTGAATGCCGCCGCGCACCACCTCGGCCACGAAGGCCGAGGTGTAGATCACCAGCCCGATCAGGATGGCCATGAACTCGGGGGTCGCGCTCACGCCGCCGTCGACCATGAAGGCCAGCTGCTCGGGGATGTTCCACTCGCGCGGCATGCCGGCCACCAGCCAACCCACCAGCGCGAAGACCGCGATGAGCGCGATCGGCGCCCACACGCGGTCGGCGTTCTGGCCGGTGCGCTCGAAGCGCTTCTGCACGCCCTGCCGCCACAGCCAGGCCGCCACCAGGCCCACGCCCACGCCCGCCAGCACCTGGCCCACGCCGGCCGAGGGAAACGGGAACGAGAAACCGCCCTTGCTCAGGTAGAACAGGTGGCCCAGGTTCCAGGCTTCGTTGGAGGGCGGCAGCAGCTCGATGAACACCAGGTACCACATCAGCAGCTGCAGCAGGATGGGCACGTTGCGGAACACCTCCACGTAGCCGTAGCACAGGCCACGCACCAGCGCGTTGCGCGAGAAGCGGCCCACGCCGAGCAGCACGCCCAGCAGCGTGGTGAGCACGATGCCGATGGCCGCGACCTTGAGCGTGTTGAGCACGCCCACCCAGATCGCCTTGCCGTAGCTCTCGCTCGGGCTGTAGGGAACCAGCGTCTCGCCGATGTCGAAACCGGCGGCGGCGCCCAGGAAGTCAAAGCCGCTCTGGATGCCGCGCACGCGCATGTTTTCCTGCGTGTTGTGCGCAAGAAACCACACGCCCGCGGCGATCAGGAGCAGGGCGATGGCCTGGAAGATGAGACCGCGCGTGGCCCGGCTGTTGAGCGACCACGTGCGTTTCTTCGGCGGCGGCGCGGCGCTCAACTCAGCGCACCGGCGGGGCGTACATCAGGCCGCCTTGGGTCCACAGGTTGTTGGTGCCGCGCGGCAGGCCGATGGCCGTCTTGGGGCCGACGTGGCGCTCGAACTGCTCGCCGTAGTTGCCGCCGGCCTTGATGGCGCGCAGCGCCCATTCCTTGTCCAGGCCCAGCAGCTTGCCGGTGTCTTCGGTGCCCGCGCCCACCAGCCGCATGATGTTGGGGTTGGTGCTGCTCTTCATGGAGTCGGCGTTGGCCTGGGTGACGCCGTATTCCTCGGCTTCGATCAGCGCGTAGCCGACCCACTTCACGATGCTGAAGAACTCATCGTCGCCGCGCCGCACGGCCGGGCCCAGCGGCTCCTTGGAAATCAGCTCGGGCAGGATCACGTGCTCGTCGGGCTTGGGCGTTTCCTTGGCGCGGATCGAGGCCAGGCCCGAGGCGTCGGTGGTGTAGGCCTGGCAGCGGCCGGCCACGTAGGCGGCGGTGGCGGCCTCGACCTTCTCGAACACCACGGGCTTGAGCGCGAGGTTGTTGGCGCGCGAGAAGTCGGTCAGGTTCAGCTCGGTGGTGGTGCCGGACTGCACGCACACCGTGGCGCCCTTGAGTGCCTTGGCGCTCTTCACGTTGAGCTTCTTGGGCACCATGAAGGCCTGGCCGTCGTAGAAGTTCACGCCGGTGAACGTCAGGCCCAGCGAGGCGTCGCGCGTCAGCGTCCAGGTGGTGTTGCGCGCCAGCATGTCGACCTCGCCCGACTGCAGGGCGGTGAAGCGCTGCTGCGCGTTCAGCGGCACGTAGCGCACCTTGTCGGCGTTGGAGAGGATGGCGGCGGCCACGGCGCGGCACACGTCCACGTCCATGCCGCTCCACTTGCCCTGGCTGTCGGCGGCCGAGAAGCCCGCCAGACCGGTGTTCACCCCGCAGATCAGCTCGCCGCGCTTCTTGACCGCGTCGAGGTCCTTGCCGGCGTGGGCCGGCAGGCCGATCATGGTGGCGGCCGCGCCCAGGCCCAGGGCCGCCAGTTTCAGGGAATGCTGTTTCATCGGGGTCTCTCCAGTGGTAAGTGAAAGGGCAATGGCCGTCCCGCGAAACGCACCTGTTGGGTGCATGTTGCGGTGGCCACCGAAATGTAGACCCGCCTTTTTGGGGTAGGGATCGGGGTTTACGTGGGCGGATCATGCAAATTGCACATGAGGGCATCACGCTGCAGATTCCGTGCCATCACGGTCTCTCGCGCGACAAACGCGGGTTTCGGCGGGCGGAGGCGCCCCGTATGCTTGTCCCACAACACCCATAACGGAGACATGTGATGAGCAGCACCACCGAAGGCGGGCGCGCCGCGTCCACGCCCGATCCGCACGCGCACCACCGCTTCTGGCCCACGCGCCTGCCGCACCGCATCACCACGCCCGCCACCTCGCTCTGGTGCAACCTGGACGTGAGCGCGCAGCGCTACCCGGACAAGCCCGCGCTGGTGTTCTTCGATCACGTGCTCAGCTACCGCGAGCTGCACGCTCAGGTGGAGCGCCTGGCGGCGCACCTGCGGCAGCAGGGTGTGCAGGACGGCGACCGCGTGATCCTGTTCATGCAGAACTGCCCGCAGTGGGTGGTGGCGCATTTCGCCATCCTGCGCGCCAACGCGGTGGTGGTGCCGGTCAACCCCATGAACCGGGCCGAGGAGCTCAAGCACTACCTGATCGATCCCGACGCGCGCGTGGCCATCGCCGCGGCCGACCTGGCCGGTGAACTGCTCAAGGCCAACAGCGAGGTGCGCGAGGGCGACCGCCTGCGCCACCTCGTGGTCTCGCACTACAGCGACGCCATCGGCCCGGCCGCCGAGATCCCACCGGCCTGGGCCGACTGGCTGGGCACGCGCCACCCCACACCCTCGCTGCCCGGCGGCACGGTGAGCGACTGGGCCGAGGCGCTGGCCTGCGGCGGCAGCGCGCCCGCGCACAACCGGGGCCCGGACGACCTCGCCGTGCTGCCTTACACCAGTGGCACCACCGGTCTGCCCAAGGGCTGCATGCACCCGCACCGCACCCTCATGCACAACGCGGTGGGCGTGGGCCTGTGGACCAACAGCACGTCGGAGAACGTGGGCCTGCTGGTGGTGCCCATGTTCCACATCACCGGCATGGTGGCCGGCATGCACGCGGGCGTGTACAACGGCGCGACCATGGTGGTGATGCCGCGCTGGGACCGCGAGCTCGCCGGGCGGCTCATCTCGCGCTGGCGCTGCACCCACTGGACCAACATCCCCACCATGGTGATCGACCTGCTGGCCAGCCCGAACTTCGACCAGTACGACCTCTCCAGCCTGGTGCTGGTGGGCGGCGGCGGCGCGGCCATGCCGCAGGCCGTGGCGCAGCGCCTGCTCGACCAGTTCGGCTTGCGCTACTCGGAAGGTTATGGCCTGACCGAGACCGCCGCGCCCTCGCACAACAACCCGCCCGACCACCCCAAGCAGCAATGCCTGGGCATTCCTTTCCTGGGCACCGACGCGCGCGTGGTCGACCCGATCACGCTGCAGGAAATGCCGCAGGGTGAGGCGGGCGAGATCATCATCCACGGCCCCGAGGTGTTCGACGGTTACTGGAAACGCCCCGAGGCCACCGAGGCCGCCTTCATCACCTTCGAAGGCAAGCGCTTCTTCCGCTCGGGCGACCTCGGCCGGGTGGACGAGGACGGTTACTACTTCATCACCGACCGGCTCAAACGCATGATCAACGCCAGCGGCTTCAAGGTCTGGCCGGCCGAGGTCGAGGCGCTGATGTTCCGGCACCCGGCGATCGCCGAGGCCTGCGTGATCGCGACCCAGGACGCCTACCGGGGCGAGAGCGTCAAGGCGGTGGTGGTGTTGCGCGAAGCCGCGCGCGGACAGACCAGCGAGCAGGTCATCCTGGACTGGTGCCGCGAGAACATGGCGGCCTACAAGTGCCCGCGCACGGTGGAGTTCGTCACCGCGCTGCCCAAGAGCGGCAGCGGCAAGGTGATGTGGCGCCTGCTGCAGGAGCAGGAGGCCGCGAAGGCACCGCCCAGCACCGCCTGAGGTTCAGCCCGACAGCTCCGGGTGTTTCGAGAACAGCTCGGCGACCCATTCCACGAAGGCCCGCACCTTGGCGCTGAGGTGGCGGTTCGGCGGGTACACCACGTAGAGCGGAATGGTGTGGGTCGACCAGTCGGCGAGCACCCGCACCAGCTCGCCGCGCTCGATCAGCGGCACGGCGGTGAAGGCTCCCATCTGCGCCACGCCCAGGCCCGCGAGCACCGCCGCGGTCATGGCGTTGCTCTCGTTGACGGACAGCCGGGTCGGGCCCGTGATCTCCACCGTCTGGCCGTCCTTCTCGAACTCGTTGATGAAGGGGCGGCCGTTGCGCGGAGAGAAGTAGTTCAGCATCGTGTGCTCGCTGCCCAGCTGGTCCGGGTGCGTGGGCGTGCCGTGCGCCTGGAGGTAGGCCGGCGAGGCCACGGTCATCAGCGCCATGTTGGCCACGCGCCGGGCCACGAGCGACTGGTCCAGCAGTTCGCCGCCGCGGATCACGCAGTCCACGTTGTCGGCGATGAGGTCCACCGCGCGGTCGGAGACACCCAGGTCGAGCTGGATGTCGGGGTAGCGGCGGTAGAAGTCGGCGAGCGCGGGAATGATGATGTGCTGCGCCACCGAGGTCCCCACGTCCACGCGCAGGCGCCCGCTGGGGCTGGCCTGGGCGTTGGTCATGCTGGCCTCGATGTCGTCCAGGTCGTTGAGCACGCGGGCCGTGCGCTCGTAGTACGCCGCGCCATCGGGCGTGACGGTCACGCGCCGGGTGGTGCGGTTGAGCAGCTTGACCTTCAGCCGCGACTCCAGGTGCTGCACCATCTTCGTCACCGTGCCCTTGGGCAGGTCCAGCGACTCGGCCGCCTTGGTGAAGGTGCCGGCCTCCACCACCCGCGCAAATACCCTGATCGATTGGATCTGATCCATGCCCTCTGTCCTTGATGTGCTTTGTGGCGGGATTGTTCATGCAATGGAAACAGACAACTGGCGGCAGGTGGCTTTATCCGCAGAAAGGGTGTGTCTATAGTTCAGGCCATGGTTTCAACTGCCTCATCCTCTGCCGCCGTGCCGCCCGCACGCACCTTGTCGGTGCCTGGCAAGCCCCCGCTGGCGCTGCGCGTCTGGGGCGCGAAGCCGCGCGGCGGCGTGGTGCCGCTGGTGCTGCACTTCCATGGTGGCGCCTTCATCTCGGGCGATCTGGACAGCGGCGCCTGCCTGGCCGAGCTGCTGGCGAGCTCGGGCGCGGTGGTGGCGTCATTGGCCTATCCGCTGGCGCCGGCGCACCGGTTTCCCGATGCGGTGGAGGCCGGCTACACCACGCTGGAATGGCTGTTCAAGCAGCGCACACGCCTGGCGGGCACTGGCGCGCCGCTGTTCGTCGCGGGTGAGGAGGCCGGCGGCAACATCGCGGCGGCCGTGGCCATGATGGTGCGCGACCGCGCGCACCCGCCGCTGGCCGGCCAGATCCTCGTCGCGCCCATGCTGGACCCGTGCGGTGCCACGCCCTCGCTGCGCCAGACCATGGGCGAATCCACCGGCTGCAAGTGGATGGATGGCTGGCAGCAGTACCTGCGCGGCCCGATGGACGCGGAACACCCCTATGCCGTGCCCTGCCGCGCGCAACGGCTGGCCGGCCTGCCGCCCGCGCTGATCCTCACCGGCGGCGATGACCCGATGCGCGACGAGGCCCTGGCCTACGCCGATCGCCTGCGCGAGGCGGGCATCGCGGTGCACAGCGGCCTGCTGCCCCCCACCACCGGCTGGCCCGAGTCGCTGAGCGAACAGCCCGCCGGGGAATGTCCGTGCGCCATCGAGGTGCGCGGTCACGTCCGCGCCTTCCTCCAGGCCGCGACGCCCCCGCCGTCCTGACGGACCCGCACCCCCTTTCCCATCCACCTGAAATGCCCACCCCGGTGATCCACCGGGGGCGGCCCCGTTCGCCCTCAAAAAGGAAAAAACATGTCCGACTTGTCCCAATTCAAGCGCCGCGTCTGGTGGCCCACCGCCGCCGCTCTGGCCGCCCTCATCGTCGCGGGCGTCGTGCTCGTCCAGGAAGCGAGCCCGGCCCGGGCCAGCGCACCGGTGGGCGCACCGCCGCCCATGCCGGTCTCCGTGGCCACCGTGGCCGAGAGCGACGTGGCCGCCTGGCAGGAGTTCTCCGGCCGCCTCGAGGCGGTCGAGCGGGTGGACATCCGCTCCCGCGTGGCCGGTGTGGTGCAGGCCACGCATTTCCGCGAAGGCGCGCTGGTGGCCAAGGGCGACCTGCTGGTGTCCATCGACCCCGCGCCCTACGAAGCCGAGTTCGCGCGCGCCGAGGCCCAGGTCATCGCCGTGCAGGCCCGCGTGACCCACGCCAGCAACGAACACGCCCGCTCGCGCCGCCTGTGGGACGACAAGGCGATCGCCCAGCGCGAGCTGGACGATCGCGAGAACGTGCTGCGCGAAGCCGAGGCCAACCTCAAGGCCGCGCAGGCGCAGCTGCAGGCCGCGCGCCTGAGCCTGGGCTACACCCAGGTGCGCGCGCCGGTGGCCGGGCGCATCGGCAAGCTGGAGGTGACCGTGGGCAACCTGGTCGCCGCCGGCCCCGGCGCGCCGGTGCTCACCACCCTGGTCTCGGTCAGCCCGATCTACGCCAGCTTCGATGCCGATGAAAGAACCGTCTCCGGCGCGCTGCAGGGCCTGGCCGGCGGCGCGCGCCCGGCGGTCGAGCGCATTCCCGTGCAGATGGGCACCTCGGCCACCAGCGACACGCCTTACGCCGGCCAGCTGCAGCTGATCGACAACCAGGTCGACCCGCGCAGCGGCACGGTGCGCGTGCGCGCCGTGTTCGACAACAGGGACGGGCGCCTGATGCCCGGGCAGTTCGCGCGCATCCGCATGGGCCAGCCGCAGACCGCGCGCACCCTGCTGGTGAGCGAGCGCGCCGTCGGCACCGACCAGGACAAGAAATACGTGCTGGTGGTGGGCGAGGGCGACAAGACCGAGTACCGCGAGGTCACGCTGGGCGCGCCAGTCGACGGCCTGCGCACCGTGCTCAGCGGCCTCAAACCCGGTGAGCGCATCGTCGTCAACGGCCTGCAGCGCGTGCGCCCGGGCGACGTGGTGCAGCCGCAAGCCGTGCCCATGAACAATGCCCGCGCCGGCACGCCCGAGCGCGCGGTGGCGGTGGCCAGGTCCTGAGCCCACCCCGTGAAAAGAACACCATGAACCTCTCGAAATTCTTCATCGATCGGCCGATCTTCGCGGGCGTGCTCTCGCTGCTGATCCTGATCGCCGGCCTGGTCGCGCTGCGCGGCCTGCCGATCTCCGAGTACCCCGAGGTGGCCCCGCCTTCGGTGGTGGTGCGCGCCCAGTACCCGGGCGCCAACCCCAAGGTGATCGCCGAAACCGTGGCCACGCCGCTGGAGGAGTCCATCAACGGCGTGGAGGGCATGCTCTACATGGGCAGCCAGGCCACGACCGACGGCGTGATGACGCTGACCGTGACCTTCAAGCTCGGCACCGACCCCGACAAGGCCCAGCAGCTGGTGCAGAACCGCGTGTCGCAGGCCGAGCCGCGCCTGCCCGAGGAAGTGCGCCGCCTGGGCGTGACCACGGTCAAGAGCTCGCCCGACATCACGATGGTGGTGCACCTGGTCTCGCCCAACGACCGCTACGACATCAACTACCTGCGCAACTACGCGGTGCTCAATGTGAAGGACCGGCTCGCGCGCATCCAGGGCGTGGGCCAGGTGCAGATCTTCGGCGGTGGCGATTACTCCATGCGCGTCTGGCTGGACCCGCAGAAGGTCGCGCAGCGCGGCCTCTCGGCCAGCGACGTGGTGAGCGCGATCCGCGGCCAGAACGTGCAGGCCGCCGCCGGCGTGGTCGGCGCCTCGCCGGGCCTGCCCGGTGTGGACATGCAGCTCTCCATCAACGCGCAGGGCCGCCTGCAGACCGAAGAGGAGTTCGGCGACATCATCGTCAAGACCGGTGGCGACGGCGCCGTGACCCGGCTGCGCGACATCGCGCGGCTGGAGATGGGCGCGGCCGACTACTCGCTGCGCTCGCTGCTCAACAACCAGCCCGCCGTGGGCATGGGCGTGTTCCAGGCCCCGGGCTCCAACGCGCTCGACATCTCGGCCGAGGTGCGCGCCACCATGGCCGAGCTGCAGAAGAACATGCCCGAGGGCGTGGAGTTCCGCATCGCCTACGACCCCACGCAGTTCGTGCGCGCCTCGATCCAGTCGGTGATCACGACCCTGCTCGAAGCCATCGCGCTGGTGGTGCTGGTGGTGATCCTGTTCCTGCAGACCTGGCGCGCCTCCATCATCCCGCTGCTGGCGGTGCCGGTGTCGGTGGTGGGCACCTTCGCGGTGCTGCACCTGCTCGGCTTCTCGATCAACGCGCTCTCGCTGTTCGGGCTGGTGCTGGCGATCGGCATCGTGGTGGACGACGCGATCGTGGTGGTGGAGAACGTGGAGCGCAACATCGAGGCCGGCCTGTCGCCGCGCGACGCGACCTACCGCGCGATGAAGGAGGTCTCCGGGCCCATCATCGCGATCGCGCTGGTGCTGGTGGCGGTGTTCGTGCCGCTGGCCTTCATCAGCGGCCTCACCGGCCAGTTCTACAAGCAGTTCGCGGTGACCATCGCGATCTCCACCGTGATCTCGGCCATCAACTCGCTCACGCTCTCGCCCGCGCTCGCGGCCCTGCTGCTGCGCGGCCACGACGCACCGAAGGACGCGCTCACGCGCGGCATGGATCGGATCTTCGGCGGCCTGTTCCGTGGCTTCAACCGCTTCTTCCACCGCGGCGCCGAGGCCTACAGCGGCGGCGTGCGGCGCGTGATCTCGCGCAAGGCGCTGATGATGGTGATCTACCTCGCGCTCGTGGGCGTGACCTTCGGCCTGTTCAAGGCCGTGCCCAGCGGCTTCGTGCCGGCGCAGGACAAGCAGTACCTGATCGGCTTCGCGCAGCTGCCCGACGGCGCCACGCTGGACCGCACGGAAGACGTGATCCACCGCATGGGCGAGATCACCAAGCAGAACCCGAACGTGGAAGACGCGATCGCCTTCCCCGGCCTGTCCATCAACGGTTTCACCAACAGCTCGAACTCCGGCATCGTGTTCGCCACGCTCAAGCCCTTCGCCGAGCGCCGGCGCGCCGACCAGAGCGGCGGCGCCGTGGCGGGCCAGCTCAACCAGGCCTACGGCGAGATCCAGGACGCCTTCATCGTGATGTTCCCGCCGCCCCCGGTGGCGGGCCTGGGCACCACGGGGGGCTTCAAGCTGCAGCTGGAAGACAAGGCCTCGCTCGGCTACGAAGCGATGGACGCGGCGGTCAAGGCCTTCATGGCCAAGGCCTACCAGACGCCCGAACTCGCCGGCATGTTCACGAGCTGGCAGGTCAACGTGCCGCAGCTCTACGCCGACATCGATCGCACCAAGGCGCGCCAGCTCGGCGTGCCGGTGACGGACATCTTCGACACCATGCAGATCTACCTCGGCAGCCTGTACGTGAACGACTTCAACCAGTTCGGCCGCACCTACAGCGTGCGCGCCCAGGCCGACGCGCCCTACCGCGCGCGCGCCGAAGACGTGGGCCTGCTCAAGGTGCGCTCGACCTCGGGCGAGATGGTGCCGCTGTCGGCGCTGATGAAGGTGAACTCCAGCTTCGGCCCGGAGCGCGCCATGCGCTACAACGGCTACCTCTCGGCCGACATCAACGGCGGGCCCGCGCCCGGCTTCTCGTCCGGCCAGGCGCAGGACGCGATCGAGCGCGTCGCCGCCGAGACGCTGCCGCAGGGCATCGGCTTCGAGTGGACCGAGCTCACCTACCAGGAGATCCTGGCCGGCAACTCCGCGCTGTGGGTGTTCCCGCTGGCGATCCTGCTGGTGTTCCTGGTGCTCGCCGCGCAGTACGAGAGCCTCACGCTGCCGCTGTCCATCATCCTGATCGTGCCCATGGGCCTGCTCGCGGCCATGACGGGCGTGTGGCTGGACGGCGGCGACAACAACGTGTTCACCCAGATCGGGCTGATCGTGCTGGTGGGGCTGTCGGCGAAGAACGCGATCCTGATCGTGGAATTCGCGCGCGAGCTCGAATTCGCCGGGCGCTCGCCGGTGCAGGCCGCCATCGAAGCCAGCCGCCTGCGGCTGCGCCCCATCCTCATGACCTCGCTGGCCTTCGTGATGGGTGTGCTGCCGCTGGTGCTGGCCACCGGCGCGGGCGCCGAGATGCGCTCGGCCATGGGCGTGGCCGTGTTCGCCGGGATGATCGGCGTGACCGCCTTCGGCCTGTTCCTCACGCCGGTGTTCTACGTGCTGCTGCGCCGCCTGGCCGGCAACCGCGCGCTCAAGCTGCACGGCACCGTGCCGCACCTGGAGGGTTTCGCCTCCGGCGGTGGCGGCAGCGCCCGCGCCGTGCCCGCCGCTCCCCTGACCCATTGAAGACCCGGAAGGTGAATCCCGTGAAACATTTTCATCGCCTGCTGACGCTGACCGCCGCGCTCGTGCTGGCCGGCTGCGCCACCGCGCTGCCGCCCTTGCCGGCGTCGGTGCCCACGCCGCCGCAGTTCAAGGAACAGCCGCGCCAGAACGAACACTGGACCATCGCCCAACCCGCCGAAGCGCAGGCCCGGGGCACCTGGTGGAAGGCGTTCAACGACCCGGTGCTCGACGACCTGGCCGAACGCGCCGCCGCCGGCAACACCAGCATCCACGAAGCCGCGGCCCGCCTGGCCCAGGCGCGCTCGCTGGTGCGCGGCGCGCAGGCCGATCGCCTGCCGCAGATCGGTGTGGGCGCCGACGCCTCGCGCGGCGCCGGTGCCAACACCGCCAACGGCGCCACGCCGGCCACGCTGCTGCAGGCGGGCGTCAACCTGTCGTACGAGCTCGACCTGTTCGGGCGCCTGGCGGGCGCGCGCGACGCCGCCGCGCTGGACGCGCAATCGCGCGAAGCCCTGCTGCAGAGCACGCGCCTGCTGGTGCAGGCCGAGGTGGCCCAGACCTACCTGGCCCTGCGCGCGGTGGACACCGAGCGCACCCTGGTGCAGGACACCGCCGCCGCCTATGCGGACACGCTGCGCCTTACGCAGCGCCGCTTCGAGGCCGGCGACGTGGCCGAGCTGGACGTGATCCGCATCCAGACCGAGTTGGCCGCCACCGAGGCCGAGGGGTTCGCGCTCGGCCGCAGCCGCGCCGAACTCGAACACGCGCTGGCCGTGCTGGTGGGCGAGCCGGCCTCCGGCTTCGCGCTGGCGCCCGCCGACGGTGCCCGGGTGCTGCCCGTGATCCCGGCCGGCGTGCCCGGCACCGTGCTCACCCGCCGGCCCGACGTGGCCGCCGCGCAGGCCGCGCTGCTGGCCGCCCAGGCCAGCGTGGGCGTGGCGCAGGCGGCGTGGTTCCCCAGCGTGTCGCTCACGGCGGCCGCGGGCTATGCCTCGCCCGACATCGGCGACCTGTTCAAGTGGTCGGCGCGCGCCTGGGGCGTGGGCGCGCTGCTGTCGATGCCGCTGTTCGACGGCGGCCGGCGCGAGGCCGGTGTGCAGGGCGCGCAGGCGCAACTCGACGCCGCCGCCGCGAACTACCGCGGCCAGGTGCTCACGGCCTTCCGCGAGGTGGAGGACCAGCTCTCCGCCCTGCGCTGGCTGCAGGACCAGTCGCTGGCCCAGGGCCGCGCGGTCAGCGCCGCGCAGCGCGCCAGCGCGATCTCGGAAACGCGCTACCGCAACGGCCTGGTGAGCCAGCTCGAATTGCTCGACGCGCGCCGCAACGAGCTGATCAACCGGCGGCAGGCCCAGCGCGTGGAGGCCGCTCAGCAGCAGGCCACGGTGCGGCTCATCCGCGCCATCGGCGGCGGCTGGGAGGCGGGCGCCCCCGTCCGGGGCGCCTGAGCGACCTTGGCGGCGGGCCGGGGCCGGCACAATAGGGCATGCCGTCCCCGTCCGAGACCCTCCGCCGCCTCTGGCAGCCGCACCGTGGCCTTTTCTGGCTCATGGTTGGCCTGCAGCTGCTGTCGTCCTGCATCGTGCTGTTCGTGCAGCTCACCGACCCGCCCGATGCGCTGCGCCTCGTGCTCGGTCTGATGGCGCTGACCGATTCGCTGCTGGCCTGGTGGCTCACGGTGCGCCTCTGGCGCGAGTCGGCCCCTGCCACCCCTTCCTAGGAGATGACCGTGTTCGAAGCCCTGCTGATCACCCAACCCGAGTCGGGCTACCGCTGCGAACTCACGCAGCTCGACGAGGCGCAACTGCCCGCCAGCGGCGACGTGACGGTGCGCGTGGACTGCTCCACCATCAACTACAAGGACGGCCTGGCCATCACCGGAAAGTCGCCCGTGGTGCGCAGCTTCCCCATGGTGCCCGGCATCGACTTCGCAGGCTCGGTGACGCAGAGCGACCACCCGAAATGGAAGGCCGGCGACCGCGTGCTGCTCAACGGCTTCGGCGTGGGGGAGACGCACTGGGGCGGGCTGTCGCAGATGGCGCGCGTCAAGGGCGACTGGCTGGTGGCCCTGCCCGACACGCTGAGCGAGCGCGACGCCATGTCGCTGGGCACGGCCGGCTACACCGCCATGCTGTGCGTGCAGGCGCTGCAGAAACACTGGGCCGACGCGGGCGTGGCCGCCGGCAGCGGCGAGGTGCTGGTGACCGGCGCGGGCGGCGGCGTGGGCAGCGTGGCGATTTCGCTGCTGGCCGGTCTGGGCCACACCGTGGTGGCCTCCACCGGTCGGCCGCAGGAAGCCGACTACCTGAAATCGCTGGGCGCGGCCAGCGTGATCGACCGCAACGACCTGAGCGCGCCGGGCAAACCGCTGCAGAAGGAGCGCTGGATCGGCGTGGTGGATTCGGTGGGCAGCCACACCCTGGCCAACGCCTGCGCCAGCACACGCTACGGCGGCGCGGTGGCGGCCTGCGGCCTGGCCCAGGGCATGGACCTGCCCGCGAGCGTGGCGCCGTTCATCCTGCGCGGCATCACGCTTTGCGGCATCGACAGTGTGATGGCGCCCATGGCCAAACGCGAGGCCGCGTGGGACGCGCTCGCGAAGACGATCAACCGCGAACAGCTGGCGTCGATCACGACAGAGATCGCGCTGCCAGACGCGATCGCCGCCGGCAGCCAGATCCTGGCCGGCCAGGTGCGCGGGCGCCTGGTGGTGAAGCTCAAGGCCTGAGGCTCAGCGCGGGGGCACCACCTGGCGGTAGGCGTGCCAGGTGGCGTGGCCCACCACCGGGCCGACGACGATCAGGCCCAGGAACCACGGCAGCATGGCCAGCACCACCAGCAGCGTGATCAACGCGCCCCACCAGGCCATCACGCCCGGGTTTTGCAGGCAGGCGCGGATGCTGGTGAGCGCGGCCGAGATCGCATCGACCTCACGGTCCAGGATCATGGGGATAGAGACCGCGCTGGTGACGAAGATCAGGCCCGCGAACACACCGCCCACCAGGGTGTAGGTGATCAGGAACTCCAGGTTCTCGCGCGCCAGCAGCTGCGAGAGCAGGTTGGCGGTGTCGGTCAGGGTGCTGAAGCTGACCGCGAACACCACCAGCGAGGCGCGGCCCCACAGCATTTCCAGGATGAGCAGCACGCCCGCGAAGATCGCGATCGAGCCCTTGGTCTGCTCCCAGGCCAGCAGCGAGTCCGGCAGCGAGGGCTCGCGGCCTTCCTGCAGCGCGCGGCTCACGTGGTACAGGCCCAGGCACAGGAACGGCCCCAGCAACAGGAAGCCGGCCGAGAGCGCCAGCACATAGGCCGGCGCGGCGCGGAACACGGCCATCAGCGCGTGCCCCATGAGAAAAAAACACAGGCCGTAGAACAGGCCGACGCGGCTGCGCAGGAAATCGCGCCAGCCCAGGCGCAGCCAGCGCAGCGGGTCGCCGGCGTTCAACTCGGCCAGTCGCAGGTCGAACACCGACGGCGGTGGCGGTGGGGATTCTTCGGTCATGGCTTGTCTCCTCGGGAATGGCGCGCCACCTCGTGGGTGGGTGGCTGGTGCGCGGGAACGGTGGCGGGTCGGTGCAGCGGATCGGTTCAGCTGAGCGCGTGGCTTCGCAGGTGCAGCGCCAGCCCGGCGTCGAAGGCGTGCGTGTGCTTGGCGAACCACGAACCCAGTTCGCGCGCCATCTGGCGCACGGTCCCGAGCTGGCCGCCGCGGACCTGTCCCAGGCCCTCGCGCAGCAGGTTGAGCACCACGCGGTGCGCCAGCGCGTGCGCGTCCGCCTGGCCGTGGCCGGTCTCGCGCATCCAGCTGTCTTCCTGGCCGAAATGCGTGGCCACGTGCGACACCAGCTCGGCCCAGGCCTGCGGCAGCTCCGCGTCGCTGGCGGTCTGCGCGCGGGCCAGCCGCGCCATGAGTTCGCGATTCATGTTGTCCAGCGGGTCGAAGTCCAGCCAGAGGGCCTCGGTCCATTGCGCGGTGTTGTCCATCGGGTGCTGCTCCTTGGGGCCCAAGCTTGGCAGCGGCGGCGCGCCGGCGCCTTGATCCAGCGCAAACGCGCGCCACGCCAAGGCCCGACAGGCCGTGAGCCTGCTGGCGCGCCGCTACACTGGGCGGCCATATGACCAGCGAATTCCAGCCCCCTTACGTGCCGCTGTCCGATGTGCACAGCGCCTTGAAAACCACCGGCTTCGCCTTGCTGAGCGCCGAGGCCGTGGGCGAGTGGCTCGCCGCGCGGCCGGTGGACCTGGCCGGGCTGCACACCGGCTGGAACCAGCTGCCGCCCGACGCCTACCTGAAGGACGGCGGGCGCTACCGCAGCCGCCGCCACAGCTGCTTCGTGGTGGAGGACGACCGCGTGCGGCAGGTGCCGCACCGCGCGCACTGGCAGCCGCTGGAGTACAACGCCCTGCACGGCGGCATGCAGCGCTGGTTCGAACCCATGGAGCCGGCCACGGTGGCGCAGCCGGTGTGGAGCCGCCTGCTGGCCCGGCTGGGCGAGGCCGCCAGCGCGCTGCGCGGCGCGCAGCCCTGGAGCGTGGAGGCCCACGTGTTCCGCATCGACACCACCGACGGCATCGGGCGGCCCACGCCCGAAGGCGCGCACCGCGACGGTGTGGACCTGGTGGCCGTGTTCATGGTGGACCGCCACGCCATCAAGGGCGGCGAGAGCCGCGTGTTCGAAGCCAACGGCCCGAGCGGCCAGCGCTTCACGCTGCGCGAGCCGTGGTCGCTGCTGCTGCTCGACGACGCGCGCGTGATCCACGAGAGCACGCCGATCCAGCCGCTGGAAGGCGATGCCCTGGGCTGGCGCGACACGCTGGTGGTGACCTACCGCAGCGGGGCCTTCCAGGGCGACGCCTCAGCCTGACGGCGGCGGTTCGTAGGCGCGGATCGGCGGCAGCGGTCCGTCGAAACGCTCCACCTGAACCGTGCTGAGCTGGCCCGCGCAGCCCTGGGCCAGCGACGAGGTGCCGACGTCCCGGGTGAGCACATTGGGGTTGCCGTGGGCGCACATCGGCCGGCCCTGGGCATCCTGCACGGGGTCGTACCAGGCGCCGGTGGGCAGCTGAATCACGTCTTCGCGCATGTCGGCGCACAGGCGCGCGCTGGCCAGGCAGGCCCCGATCTCGTTGAAGAGGCGCACGGTGTCGCCCTCGCGAATGCCGCGCGCGGCGGCCGCGGCCGGGTGCAGGGTGCACACCTCGCGGCCCTGGCGCTTGGTGGACTGGCTGTGGGCGCCGAAGTCGAGCTGGCTGTGCAGCTTGGAATGCGGCTGGTTGGCCACCAGCCACAGCGGGTGGGCCGCATCGGGCGCGAAGCTCGGGGGCAGCCAGGCCGGGTGGCCGGGGCAGTCCGCGTAACCGAAGCCGGCCACCACGGGTGAGCTGATCTGCACCTTGCCGCTGGGCGTGGCGAGCTTCGCGCCCTCGGGGTCGTGGCGGAAGGCGCGCAGGATGCCGCCGTCGTCGTCCTTCTGCGGCAGCAGGAGCTCGCCGCGTTGCCAGAAGGTCTCGAAGTCCGGCGCCTCCTGGCCCAGGGCTTCGAGCCCGGCGCGCGTGCGCTCGTACAGGTGCGCCAGCCATTGGCGCGTGTTCCGGCCTTCGCTGAAAGCCTGCAGGCCGCCCAGGCGCCCGGCCAGGTCGCAGAAGATGTCGTAGTCGTCACGCGCCAGGCCATGGGGTTCGGCGATGCGGTGCATGGCGACCACCAGCGGGTCGGTGGGGGTCGCGCCGATGTCTTCGCGCTCCAGCGTCATGGTGCAGGGCAGCACGATGTCGGCGTGGCGCGCGGTGGCGGTCCAGGCGATCTCGTGCACGACGAAGGTGTCGAGCGTGCGGAAGGCGTCGGCCAGGCGCTTGAGGTCCTGGTGGTGGTGGAAGGGGTTGCCACCGGCCCAGTAGGCCAGGCGGATGTGCGGGTAGGTGCGGCGCTGGCCGTTGTAGTCGAAGGGCTGGCCCGGGTGGAGCAGCATGTCGCTGATGCGCGCCACCGGAATGAAGGCCTTCACGCCGTTGTCGCCCTGCGGCAGCGCGGCGGCGGGCACCGCGTTGTTGCGCTTGCCGTAGTGCGCCAGCGTGCCCAGCGCGTAGTTGTAGCCTCCGCCGGGCAGGCCGAGCTGGCCCAGCGCGGCCGCGAGCACCGCCCCCATCCAGACCGGTTGTTCGCCGTGCTGCGAGCGCTGCAGCGAATGCGCCACCACCACCAGCACGCGCTGGCCAACCAGCGCGCGCGCCAGGTCGACCAGTTGCCGCTCGGGCAGGCCGCAGATCGGCGCGGCCCAGGCGCAGCTCTTGGGCACGCCGTCGCCGCGGCCCATCAGGTAGTCCTCGAAGGCTTCCCAGCCGTCGCAGTACCGATCGATGAAGGCGCGGTCGTGCGCGCCGTCGCTCACGAGCTGGTGCACCAGGGCCAGCATCAGCGCGGTGTCGGTGCCGGGCACGGCGGGCAGCCAGTCGAACGCCGCCTCGTCGGGCAGGTCGCTCTTGAGCGGGCTGATGGAGACGAAGCGGCAACCGCGCGCGGCGGCCGCGCGCATGGACTCGCGCTCGATGTGCCGGCTGATGCCGCCCGAGGCCACGCGCGAATTTTTCAGCGCCATGCCGCCGAAGGCCAGCACCACGTCGGTGTGTTCGACGATCTGCTCCCAGGTGACGTTGCGCCGCGCCACCTCCTCCATGGTGCCGATGACGTGCGGCAGCATCGGGCCCGAGGCGCCGGCGCTGTAGCTGTTCACCGAGCGCACGTAACCGCCCAGGGTGGTGTTCAGGAAGCGGTGGACCTGGCTTTGCGCGTGGTGGAAGCGCCCCGCGCTCGACCAGCCGTAGGAGCCGCCGAAGATGGCCTCGCAGCCGTGTTGTTGCTGCACGCGCCGCAGTTCGTCCGCGAGCCGGTCCAGCACCTCGTTCCAGGCCATGGGCACGAAACGGTCGTCGCCGCGCCGCGCGTCGGGCCCCGGGCCGTTCTCGAGCCAGCCGCGTCGCACCATCGGCGTGGTGACGCGGGCGCGGTGGTGCAGGGCGGTCCTGAAGTTGTCGATCAGCGGGTTCGGGTCGGGGTCGCCCGCGTGGGGCCGCACGACGAGTTCGCCGTCCTGCCAACCGGCGGAGAAGACGCCCCAGTGGGCGCTGTGCGGGCGCAGGGCGATGTCGGGCTCAGATGAAAACGAGGAGGGCAAAGACACTATTCCGCCTTGAGGTTGCCGCGTTCCACGCCGCGCTTGTAGTTGGCGATGTCTTTCAGCACGAAGTCGCGGAAGGCCGCGCCGGTCAGGGACGAGGCCTGGGCGCCGTCCGCGCCGTAGACGCGTTGCACCTCCGGTGCCTGCATGGCCTGTTTCACGGCCTGGGCGATCTTGTCGACGACGGGCTGCGGCGTGCCCTTGGGCGCGGCCAGACCGTACCACTGCGTCATCACCACGTCGATGCCCGACTCCTTGAGCGTGGGCACCTGGGGCATGCTGGGGATGCGCCTGTCGGTGCTGACCGCGAGCAGGCGCAGCTTGCCGCCGTTGATGGCGCCCATGAGCGGCGTGTAGGGCGCGAAGAAGCTGTCGACCAGGCCGCCCATGAGGTCGGTCATGACCGGACCCGAGCCTTTGTAGGGCACGTGCAGGATGTCCAGGCCCCCTTGCTGTTTCACCATCTCCATCACGATCTGCGCGGCACCGCCCGTGCCGGTGGAGGCGTAGGTCATCTTGCCGCCCTTGGCGGTGGCGATGTAGTCCTGGATGGTCTTGATGGGGGAGTCGCCACGGACCACCAGGCCATAGGGCGTTTCCACCAGCTGGCTGACGAACACGAAGTCGTCGGGCACCTTGTAGGGCAGGTTGGTGCGGATCGCCGGCGCGCTGCCCACGTTGCCGCTCATGGCGAGCAGCAGGGTGTAGCCATCGGGCCTGGCCTGCGTCATCAGTTCGGCGGCGATGTTGCCGCCCGCCCCGGGCCGGTTCTCGACCACGATGGGTTTGCCGATGTGTTTGCCCAGCTCGTTGGCGATGGTGCGCCCATAGAGGTCGCCACCGCCCCCGGGTGGGAAGCCGATCAGCAGGCGGATCGGCTGATCCGGGTACTGGGCCGAGGCCACGGCGGCGAGGCCCATGAGCCCGGCCGCCACGACCGCGCGGGCGCCGCGGCGCAGCAGGGGTGTGAGGTGCATGAAGGTCTCCAGTCTGTTCTTGTGTGGTGTGGTCTTACGCTGCGCCTGTGGCGATCGGGGCGCCCGGCTGGGCGCTCCATTCGCTCCACGAGCCGGGGTAGAGCGCCGCGCCGCGCAGCCCGGCGACCTCCATGGCCAGCAGGTTGTGGCAGGCGGTCACGCCGGAGCCGCACTGGTTGACCAGCTGCGCCGCCGGCCGGCCTTCGGTGATGGCGTCGAATTCCCGGCGCAGCTGCGCGGCCGGTTTGAAGCGGCCGTCCGCACCCAGGTTGTCCTTGAACAGCCGGTTGCGCGCGCCCGGGATGTGCCCGCCGATCGGGTCCATGGTTTCGTTCTCGCCGCGAAAGCGGTCGGGCGCGCGCGCGTCCAGCACCAGCCGCTCGGCGCTGTCGATGTTGGCCTGGACCTCGTCGTACGACACCGTGGTGACCAGCGAGGGTTTCAGGCGGAAGCTGCCCGGGGCGGGCGCGCCCGGCGCGTCCTGGCTCAGCGCGTGGCCCGCCGCTTTCCAGGCGGCGATGCCGCCGTCGAGCACCGCCACGGCCGGGTGGCCGGCCCAGCGCAGCATCCACCACAGGCGCGCCGCGTACATGCCGCCGGCGTTGTCGTACGCGACCACCTGCGTGTCCGCATCGAGCCCGAGGGCGGCCATGGCCGCGGCGAAGGTCTCGCGGCTGGGCAGCGGGTGGCGGCCGTTGCGGCCGGTCTTCGTGGTGGACAGCACCTGGTCCAGGTGCACGTAGCGCGCGCCCGGGAGGTGCCCGCTGTCGTAGGCGCGCTGGCCGGCCTGCGGGTCGGTGAGTTCGAAGCTGCAGTCCAGCACCATCAGCGGTGCGCCGCTTTTCTGGGCGGCCGCGAGTTCGTCGGCGGAGATCAGGGTGTCGAAGGTGATCATGAAGCGGGTGCCCTTACTTGCTGGAGATTTCCTTGAGCAGGGCCGGCGTGAGCGCGGCCTTGTAGCGCGCGATGTCTTCGAGGATGAAGCCGCGGAACGCGTCCATGGGCAGGTTGCGCTCGGTGGCGGCGTCGCGGCGGATGGCGTCGCGCACTTCCGGTGTCGCGAGCGCGCGGCTCAGGTGGTCCGACAGGTGCTTGACCACGGCATCGGGCGTGCCCGCCGGCGCGACCAGGCCGTACCACTGCGTCACCGGCACGTTCACGCCGAGCTCCTTGAAGGTCGGCACATCGGGGATGGCCGGGTTGCGCTTGTCGCCGGTGATGGCCAGCAGCCGCAGCTGGCCCTGGCGCACCTGGTTCACCAGCGGCGAGGCGGTGGCGAAGAAGCTGTCGACCTGGCCGCCCAGCATGTCCGTGATGGCCGGGCCGGAACCCCGGTAGGCCACGTGCAGCATCTCCACGCCGGCCTCCTTGACCACCATCTCCATGCCCATGTGCGCGGCCGCGCCGGCGCCGGTGGAGGCGAAGCTGAGCTTCTGCGTCTTGGCCGCGTCCAGCAGCTCGCGCGCCGTCTTGAAGCGCGAACCGTGCGCGACGAACAGGCCGTGCGGCGCTTCCAGGATCATGCCGATGGGCGCGAAGTCTTCGGGCACCTTGTAGGGGATGCTCTGCGGCCGGGTGGCCGGCGCCACCGCGAGGTTGCCGCTCATGGCCAGCAGCAGGGTGTAGCCGTCGGGCTTGGCCTTGGCCACCAGGTCGGCGGCGATGTTGCCGCCCGCGCCGGTGCGGTTGTCGGCCACGACGGTCTGGCCCAGGCTCTTGCTCAGCGCGTTGGCGATCAGCCGGCCGTAGAGGTCGCCACCGCCACCGGGCGGGAACCCGATCACCAGCTTGATGGGCTGGTCGGGGTAGGCCGCGAAGGCCGGTGCGGCCGCGCCCAGGCCGAGCGAGAGCGCGAGGGCCAGCATGGTGCGGCGGCGAAGGGCTTTGAGGGCAGGGTGGTTCATCGGTTGGTCTCCATTGTTGTGGGGGAAGGAAGCAGCTGTGCCGCAGGCAGAGAATCTCAGTCCCGCAGCCAGGACTGCTGCTGGGCCACCACGCGGTCCACCGTGGCGCCGCATTGGCCGAGGTACTGCAGCGGGTCGGTGAAGTCGCGGATCTCGTCGTCGCTCAATTGCGTGAAGAGGCCTTCGTGCTGGCGCATGGCGTCGGCGAAGTCGAGCCGGGACGTGATGCCGTGCATGGAGGCCTCGTAGATCCACTCGTGGGCCGTCTGCTTGCCCACGCGCTCGGAGAGCTCCAGCATCACGCGCTCGGACAGCAGGTAGCCGCGCATCTTGTCGAGGTTGGCCGCCATCACGTCCGCGTTGACCTTCAGGCCGGCCAGCAGGTTCCTGGCCTGGAACAGCATGGCGCCGGCGATCAGGCAGCACTCGGGCAGGGCCTTCCATTCCATCTTCCAGGCGATGCCGTCGCGCTCGCTTTCCTGCACCATGCCCTCGACCATCATGGCGGCGTTGTAGCGCAGCGGGCGCGAGAGGCCGGCCAGGTTTTCGGCGGAGGTGGGGTTGCGCTTGTGCGGCATGGTCGACGAGCCCAGCTTGCCGTCGGAGAAGCCTTCTTCCACCTCGCCGAATTCGTTGCGCTGCATGTTGAACAGCTCGTTGCCGATCTTGGAGAGCGTGGCGCCCAGCATGGCCAGCAGGTTGGCGTACTCGGTGAAGCGGTCGCGCGCGGGCGCCCAGCTGATGGCGGGTGTGCCCAGGCCCAGCTTGGTGAGCATGAGCTGTTCGAGCTCCTGTGCCTTGGGGCCCAGCGAGGCCTGGCTGCCCACGGCGCCGGCCAGCATGCCGACCAGCACGCGCGGCGCGGCCTGCACCAGGCGCTCGTGGTGGCGCCCGAGCTCGTCGAGCCAGATCGCGCACTTGTGGCCGAAGGTGATGGGCAGGGCCTGCACGCCGTGGGTGCGGCCGGCCATGGGCACGTCCCGGTGCGTCACGGCCAGGCGGGCCAGCTCCTGGCCGACCGCCTTCAGGTCGCGCAGCGCCACGGCGTGGAACTCCTTGAGCTGCAGGGCCACGCCGGTGTCGACCACGTCCTGCGTGGTGGCGCCGTAGTGCACCCATTCGCCGTTGTCCTTGCTGCAGCGGGCCTGCAGCTGCTTGAGCGCCGGCACCAGCGAATGCTTGATGCGGCGGATCTCGGCCGACATGGTGGCGATGTCGATGTGCTCGACCCGCGCCTGCTGCGCGATCTCCTGGGCGGCGGCGGCCGGGATGAGGCCCAGCTCGGCCTGGGCGGCGGCCAGGGCGGCCTCGAAGTCGAGCCACTTCTGGATGCGGTTCTCTTCGCCGAAGATGCGGCGCAGCTCATCGGTGCCCCAGAGGTGCTGGAGCGATTGCATGTCGAAGACGGAAACGGGCATGGAAATCCTGAAGGGTTAGAGAACGGGTTGGGGGACGGGCAGCGCGCGCGGCAGCACGCGCCCGGGGTTGAAGGTGTTGGCGGGATCGATCGCCTGCTTGATGCGCGCCATCAGCTCCAGCGCGATGGGCGGCTTGTGGTGGAGGAAGGCGGCCTGCTTGAGGCGGCCGATGCCGTGTTCGGCCGAGATCGAGCCTTGCAGGCGCGCGGTGATGGCGTGCACCGTGTCGTGGATCGTGTCTTCGTGGCGCAGGAAGTCGCTGTCCGGCATGCCCGGGGGCTTGCTCTGGTTGTAGTGCAGGTTGCCGTCGCCGACGTGGCCGAAGCAGACCACGCGCACGCCGGGCAGCAAGGCCTGCAGCGCCGCGCCGGCCTCGGCGATGAACTCGGGGATGCGCGAGACGGCGACCGAGATGTCGTGCTTGATGGACGGCCCGTCCAGCCGCTGGGCCTCGGGCACGTGCTCGCGCAAGGCCCACAGGTCGTGGCTCTGCTGGCCCGAGCGGGCCAGCACCGCGTCCAGCACCAGGCCTTGTTCGATCGCCTGGCCCAGCACGTCTTCCACCGCGGGCGAGGGGTCCATGCGGGTGGAGGTTTCCGACACGTCGAACAACACGGCCCAGCCGTACCCGCCGGGCAGGGGATCGCGCATGCCCGGTGTGCCGTGCGCCAGCACCTGGTCCAGCGCCTGGCGCCCCATCAGCTCGAAGGCCGTGACCCGTTCGCCGACCGCCGCGCCCAGCTCGGCCAGCAGCTCCACGGCGGCCTGCGGATCGCGCACGGCCACCCAGGCGGTGACCACCTGCCGGGGTGGCGCGAACAGCTTGAAGGTGGCGGCCGTCACGATGCCCAGGGTGCCCTCACCGCCGATGAACAGCTGCTTGAGGTCGTAGCCGGTGTTGTCCTTGCGCAGGGCGCCCAGGGCGTCGAGCACGCGGCCATCGGCCAGCACCACCTCCAGGCCCAGGGTCAGGTCGCGCGTGTTGCCGTAGCGCAGCACCTGCTCGCCGCCGGCGTTGGTCGACACCACACCGCCCACCGTGGCGCTGCCCTCCGAGGCCAGCGAGAGCGGGAACAGGCGCCCTTGGGCGGTGGCGGCTTCCTGCGCCGCCAGCACGGTGCAGCCGGCCTCCAGCGTCATGCTGTTGTCCAGCGGGTCCACGCGCCGCACGGCGGTCATGCGGTCCAGGCTCAGCAGCACCTCGCTGCGCGAGGCGTCGGGTGTGGAGCCGCCCACCAGGCCCGTGTTGCCGCCTTGCGGCACCACCGCCACCTGGTTCGCCGCGCACGCGGCCACCACGCGCGACACCTCCGCCGTGCTGGCGGGGCGCACCACGGCGCGCGCGGCGCCGGGAAAGTTGCGCCGCCAGTCACCGACGTAACGCGCGGTGGCCGCGTCGTCCGTCAGCACATGGCTGGCGCCGACGATCGCGGCCAGTTCGGCAACCAGGGGGTCAGGGGCATTCGACATGGTGGGTGTGTTGGGTTTGTTCATTTCATTCAATGAACTATGATTCAATGAATGAAACTATAAATCCGACCACCCCCGCTGTCAACCGAGATAATCCGCAGTCGCGGACACCCACCATGAAGCCAAGCAAAAACCACCCAGCCCCATCGGTCCTTCCTGGCGAGCCGGCGGACGCCAGCGCCCCCAAGCCGCCCGCGGGCGTGCTCGAGCGCGGCATCTCCATCCTCGAATGCTTTCGCGAGGACCGCCTGCGCATGTCCCTGCGCGAACTGGCCGAGTGCACCGGGCTGGACAAGGCCACGCTGCTGCGCCTGCTGGGCGTGCTGCAGCGCGCGCGCATGGTCCACCGGTTCGACAGCGGCAGCTACGCGCCGGGCCCGGCGCTGCTGCACATGGGCATGCTCTACCGCAGCACCTTCGATCTGGGCACGCGCCTGCAGCCCGTGCTGCACGCGGTCATGCAGCAGACGGGTGAGACCGTGGCCTTCTACATCCGCAGCGGCGACGACCGCGTGTGCCTCTACCGCGAGAACACGGTCAAGGAGGTGCGCCACCATGTGGAGGTGGGCACGCGCCTGCCGCTGGCGGCGGGCGGCTCATCGGCCCACATCCTGCTGGCCTTCACCGGCAGCCCCACGCCGCACCAGGCCGAGATCGACGCCAAGGGCTACGCCATGACGCGCGCCGAACGCGTGGACGAGATGGCCTCGGTGGCGCTGCCGGTGTTCGACGGCGATGGGACCTTCCTGGGCGCCATGGTCGTCATCGGCCTGGCCTCGCGCCACAACATCGTGGCCCAGCGCAAGGCGGCGGACATCGTGCGCCAGGAACTCGCGCTGCAGGGCTTCGCCAGTGCGGCGCCCAATGGCTGGCGCGTGCCGGCCGCCTGACGCGGCCCTGCTCAAATGCCGAAGAGGTCGGCGCTGGGCCGGCAGGGCGCCTCGTCGTTCGACTCGTCCGCGAAGGCCCCGCACCAGCGGGTCAGCCGCGCGGCCTGCGGGTCGGTCATGGCCGGCGCGAAGGCCCGCATGCGCGCCTGCAACTGCGCCCAGTCGAAAGGGTCTTCGGGGTCGCCCCGGCGCAACTCGCGGTAGGCGCTCAGGCTGCGGCCGTCCTTCAGCGTGACCGTCACGCGCGAGGGGCGCTTTTCCGGGAAGCCGTGCTGAAAGGCCTCGTCCGTGCTCACGTGCACGCGATCGGCCAGGGCCAGCAGCACGGGCGATGACAGGTCGGGCGTTTCCATGTCGGCGATGCCGAGCCGACCCTGGATCAGCAGCGTGGCCACCACGTAGCGCAGGCAGAACGGCGTCTCCGCGGGCTTGGTGGGCCAGTGCACGCCGGCGATCTTGAGCGCGTGCGGAAAGATGACCACCTGCACCGACTCGATGTCCTGCACGGCAGGCGCATGCTGGTCGAGGATCTCGCGGGTGGCGTCCAGCGGTGTGAAGAGCTGGGCGCAGCAAGGCCAGGCCTTGATGGTGGCGGTGTTCAGGCGCTCGCGCGCGTCCAGGTCGCTGTCCAGCGCGGTCAAGGAGCCGTCGCCACCCAGCAGCGCGTAGAGGCCGCGCCGACCCGTGACGAATGCGCGCGCGCCGGGGAAACCTGCCTGTGCCGCCCAGGCGGCCATCAGGCCGTTGCGCACCGCGAAGCCGGGATGCAGCGATTTGGCCTCGTGGGCCTCGTCGTCCACCAGTTGCCACAGGCCGGCCGACTGCGTGGCCGCGATGCCCAGGGCGTGGTGCAGCTGTGCCTGCGGCAGGCCCAGCGCCACCGCACTGGCCGCCGCCGCCCCCACCGTGCCCGCCGTCGCGGTGGCGTGAAAGCCCGCGGCGTGGCGGGTGCCCAGGGCCTCGCCCACCCGCAGCGCCACCTCGTAGCCGGCCACGATGGCGTCCGCCGCGCGGCGCATCGACAGCGCCTGCGTGGCCGCCAGCGCGAGCACCGGCGAGATCGCCACCACACCCGGGTGCAGCATGGCGGCGCGGTGCGCGTCGTCGATTTCGCGCAGGTGCGCGATGCCCGCATTGGCGAAGCCGGCCGCCAGGGGCTGCGCCGGGGCGCCGCCGAACACCGGCGCCGGCCCGGGGCCGGGCACGCTGGTGCGGGCCAGCGCCCTCAGCGCCGAGGCGCCGGGCATGCCGACGGCGGCCCAGCCGGCGGTGAACCAGTCCAGCAGCGCCTGGGCCAGCCGCTCGCGCGTGGCGTCAGGGAGGGGCCGCTGCTGAAGGCCGGCGAGGTGGGCGACCAGGGTGGACTCGGGGGTGGAGGGCATGTGGTTGGTTCATTAAATGAAATGTGTTTCATTATATAAACCGAGCCGACAAGAACCGATGCGCCGATTCAGACGCTCACCCAGCCCCTGAACCCGCGCGAGGCGTAGTACGACTGCACGCCGTTGTGGTACGTGAACACCTGGTCGTAGCGCCGGTCGCAGAACAGGGCGCCCCCCAGCTTGCGGATCTCGGGCGGCGTGGCCACCCAGCTGGAGGTCTTCAGGTCGAACTCGCCGAACTGTTGAAGCTGGCGGTACTGCGCCTCGGTCAGCAGCGACACGCCCATGGCCTGGGCCATCTCGGCCGCGCTGCCCGCCGGCTTGTTCTCCTTGCGCGCGGCCAGGGCTTCGCCGTCGAAGCACAGGCTGCGGCGCCCCGCCGGGCTTTCGGCGGCGCAATCGCAGAACAGGTAGGCACCGTGCTCGTCCGCCGCGCCGATGACGTCGGGCTCGCCGCCCGTGCTCTCCATTTCGGCCAGCGTTTTCAGCTTGTCGGGCTTGCTTTGAAGGCGGGCCAGCACGTCGGCCCAGCCGACCTTGGCATGCCGCTTCATGTGCTTCTCGAACCGCTGCTTCAAGGTGCGCAGCAGCTCGTCGCGTTGTTCGGCTTTCATGTGGCGCCCCCTGTGTTCAAACCCGTTCGAAGATCGCGGCGATGCCCTGGCCGCCGCCGATGCACATCGTCACCAGCGCGTAGCGGCCCTGGATGCGCTGCAGTTCGTGGAGGGCCTTCACGGTGATCAGCGCGCCCGTGGCGCCGATCGGGTGGCCCAGCGAAATGCCCGAGCCGTTGGGGTTGACCTTGGCCGGGTCCAGGCCGAGGTCGCGCGTGACGGCGCAGGCCTGCGCGGCGAAGGCTTCGTTGGCCTCGATCACGTCCAGGTCCTTCACCGTGAGGCCGGCCTTCTGCAGCGCCAGCTTCGTGGCCGGCACCGGGCCGATGCCCATGTACTTCGGGTCCACGCCTGCGTGCGCATACGCCACCAGGCGGGCCAGCGGCTTCGCGCCGCGCGCCTTGACCGCGCCGCCATCCATCAGCACCACGGCCGCGGCCGCGTCGTTGATGCCCGAGGCGTTGCCGGCGGTCACGGTGCCGTTCTCCTTCAGGAACACCGGCTTGAGCTTGGCCAGGTCGTCCATCGTGGCGTTGGCGCGGAAGTGCTCGTCGGTGGCGTAGGCCACGTCACCCTTCTTGCTCTTGAGCATCACGGGCACGATCTGATCCTTGAACAGGCCGGCCTCGGTGGCGCGCTGCGCGCGGTTGTGGCTTTCCACGGCGAGCCTGTCCTGGTCCTCGCGCGTGATGCCCCACTTGGCCGCGATGTTCTCGGCGGTCACGCCCATATGGATGGTGTGGAAGGGGTCGTGCAGCGCGCCGACCATCATGTCCACCATCTTGGTGTCGCCCATGCGCGCCCCCCAGCGCATGTTCAGGCTGGCGAACGGCGCGCGGCTCATGCATTCGGCACCGGCGCCGATGGCCACGTCGGTGTCGCCCAGCAGGATGCCCTGCGCGGCCGACACGATGGCCTGCAGGCCCGAGCCGCAGAGGCGGTTGACGTTGAAGGCGGGCGTGCCTTCGGCGCAGCCGCCCTGGATGGCCGCGACGCGCGAGAGGTACATGTCTTTCGGCTCGGTGTTGACCACGTGGCCGAACACCACGTGGCCCACGTCCTTGCCTTCGACGCCCGCGCGCGCGAGCGACTCGCGCACGACGAGCGCGCCGAGCTCGGTGGGAGGCTGGTCTTTCAGGCTGCCGCCAAAGGTGCCGATGGCGGTGCGAACGGCGCTGACGACAAAAACTTCTCGCTGGTTGCTCATGGAGGTCTCCGGGTGATGAAGGGGCACCTTCCATCGTAGCTCGTTGCCCGAGAGGAAGTCGCGGGCCGGCTCACCGCTGCAGTGGGTGTGATGCTGGGTTAGATGGTTGGCATCGCTGTGAAGCTCCCGGAGTCGCAGATCGCGGCTGCGAGCCATTCGTCAGTGAAGTGTTCTTGGGTTGGAGGTACGAAGACGGTTGCGCCCGGTGATTCCACGGGGTCTGGGAGCGCTGCCATGTGGTTGAACAACAGGGCCATCTGGGCGATCCTTGCGTCTTCAGCCGTGGCAGCCGCAGCGGCGAGCAATGCCTGCACCGCGGCGTCGGGCAGTGGCACGCCGTCGCCCGCGAACATGACGTCCGCAGCCCGCGTCGCGTTGCCATCCGACCACGTCACCGCCGAGGTGCCGAAGACCACGTTGCCCTGGTTCATCTCGGGCTCGCCTTCGCGCGTCAACGAGATGCTGCGAAGCCCTGCCGCCTCAAGAGACAGGAACTCGCCTTCGTCCTGCACGCCATTGCCGTTGCGATCCTGGAACAGGCCAAAGTCCTTCCATCGGTCATCGGCCGAGGTGATCTGGCCATCGCCATTGCTGTCGTGGGCCACAAGGCCTTCCAGGTCCGTGCGCGCGCCAGGCAGGTGGCCGACAAAGCTCACCTCGTGGTCGATGTCCACGCGGCCGTCCTGATTGGCATCGAGCACCAGCACCGCATCGGAAGGCGCGGCCCAGCCCATGCGGTCTCTGTGACCATCGCCATTGATGTCCATGAAGACCTTCGAATCGGCCGGCCGGACCAGCTCGATGCCGTCGTTGGCGAGGTCGATCACGACCGGATACCACCCGCCCGAAGGAGGGGAGCCGCTGTGTGTCGCAGCGATCGCCACGGTCGTGGAAGCGCCTTGCCCATCGGTCACCCGGATCGTGAACGGATCGCTGCCGCTGTAGGTGTCACCCCGGTGGGACAGGTATTGCCAGGCGCCCGTCTGCGCGACCGACGCACCCGGCACCTGAGCCGCATCGTAGATGTCGAGCGCATCGGCCGTCAGATACCGATTGGCCCATGCATGGCCGTGCACAGGGCCAGAGCCCATGCTGAAACTCAGAAGCGAGGAATCACCGTCCGGATCGAAGGCCACCACCGCGCCGTTCTGGCGATAAGGATGGTCCATGGAACCCACCCAACCTTGCTCGGCATCGTAGAGATTCAAATCCCTTGGATCGAACGCAACGGGGCGCATGTGCCCGTTGCGGTAGAAGCTGGCGGTGAGAGTGGCGCCAGAGGACGTCATCAAGCCGTTCCAAGAATTGAGGAGCGCCGCTCTGTCCTCCGAGTAGATGGGCAGGTAGGCGGGAAACTCGGCATTGCCGTTGAATTCGTAGCCATAGACCGCCCGGTCATACCAGACGTCTTCGATGATGGGCGCGTCGTTGACCGACTGCACCGTGAGGAAGGCCCGCGCCCAGGTGCTCGCGCCTTCGGGGTCCGTCACCTGGTAGCGGAAGGAGGCCGTGCCGTGGAAGTCGGCCCTTGGCATGAAGCTCACGTTGCCCCCGGCGTCCAGGGACGCGGTGCCGTTGGACGCATCGGCGACGGCCGTCACCCGAAGCCCGAGGTTGGCCACGGCCGGGTCACCGTCGTCGGTGTCGTTGGCCAGGAGTTGCGCGGCCGCGATGCTGAAGCGGATGTCCTCGTACCCGGTGAAACTGTCGTCCGTGAGGGTCGGTGTCTGGTTGATGCGCGAGAAATCGATCTGCGCCGTTGCCATGCTGCGGGCCCCCTCCGGGTCCTCGATCCAGTAGTCGAACGAGCCACGGCCCGCGTAGCCGGCCTCGGGCACGAAGGTCACGCTGCCGTTGGCGTTCAGCGTCGCGGAGCCGTGCTGAACGTTGGCGATCTCGGCGATGCGAAGCCCGTCGGGGGACTCCACATCCGTGTCATTGGCCAGCAGGGCCGCGGGCGTGAGGGTGTAGGTGATGTCGCGCTTGCCCCAGATGAGTTCGTCATTGGCCAAGCCATAGCTTGACTGCGCTTGATGCCCCGCTTTGAACTGCGCCGGCCAGTTCCCGCACCACGGCATTGCGCTTTTCCAGGCCACCTGCCTTTTCCGCGTGGGCGAGTCGCGCGTCCAGATATTTGTGAGTCGCGAACCAGTATTTCGCGTTGCGCTTCTGCCAGCTCGCTACCAGTGATTGAGGTGAGTCGCTTCGCCCTACGAGCGAAAGGCAGTCTCGACCGACTCGACCTACGACAAAGTTCGCTGTCCCGATGTACGCAATGGAGGCATCTCTGGACTCTGTTACCAGTGAAGCCTCTGCTGACGCAGCCTGCGTGGTGGTCGTAAAGGGCTTCGTTGTCTGGGCGCATGCCGCCAGAAGACATGAGAACAGAGCAATGACAGTTTTTGAAGAATGCGTCACCCGAACCTCCCTCGTGAGTTGATAGAGGTTCGATTCTGTTGAGCGAGCAAGCTATGTCGATCCCACAAAACAGTGAGACGCACCGCTTATTCGCCGCTCGCACGCGCCATTCGCGCGGCTTATGCGACGTTCAAATAGAGAGCTCTTGTATCGAGTAGTTTCTGCGGGCCGCCACCGACCCGCCTAACTCAGAACATCTGCCGCGCCACCACCCGCAGCTGCGTGCCGCTGCCGTCCTTGCCCGGTCGGGTGAGCAGGATCTCGCCCATGGCCGGGGTCTGGCCGGTGAGGGCGGCGACGTTGATGTGGTGCGTGACCAGCGCCAGGTTGCGCGGGGCCGACCAGCCTTGCACGGCATCGAGCACCGCGCGCGTCTGCTCGTCGCGCTCGTCGGGGCTGAAGAAGGCGTTGAGCGGCGCCCAGACGGTGTTCTTCTTGAAGGCCAGCATGGCGGTGTCGACACAGCGGCACCAGGCGCTGGAGCGCACCTCGTTGATCTTCACGCGCTCGCGCAGAAAGGCTTCGTGCATCTTGTTGGCCTGTTTGCGGCCGGTGTCGCTGAGCATGCGCTGGGTGCGGCAGTCGCCGAGCGTGAAGCCCGGCGGGTCGCCCGCGCCGGGCTCGGTCTGCGCGTGGCGCATCAGCAGCACGCAACCGCCTTCGCGCAGCAGGGTCCAGAAGCCCGCGTCCTGCGTGAAGGCGAGGGTGGGCAGGGTGGTGAGGGCGAGGGCGGTGGCCTGGGTGAAGTGGCGTCGTTGCATGGGGTCTCCCGGTCGCGGTCAATCGCGCACGTCGGCGACGGGGTTGTTGCCGAAGTCGGACCGGTCCAGCCAGGCCAGCACGCTCGCGGCGGCGTCTTGCGGGGTGCTGAGCTGGCCCTGGCTTTTCAGGTCCTTGAAGCGTCCGACGTCGGGGAACGCGGCCGGGTCGCCCGAGCGCAGTTGCGACTGCATGTCGGTGTCGATCACGCCCGGGGCCAGCGACACCAGCCGCGCGCCATGTGGGCGCTGCGCTTCGTCGAGCGCGCTGCAGCGGGTGAAGTGGTCCATGCCGGCCTTGGCGGCGCAGTAGGGCGCCTGGGCTGCCATGGCGCGCCGGCCCAGGCCCGAGGAAATGTTGAGCACCTTGCGCGGGCCGCGCCAGCCGGCGTCCACCCAGGCGCCGGTGGCGCGCAGGAAGGCGGCGGTGAGCTGCATGGGCGCCTCCAGGCCCACGCGCAGCGCGTTGGCGAGGTCGTCGGGCGGGCAGTCGTCGATGGGGCCGATGCGCGGGATCACGCCGGCGTTGTTGATCAAGGTGGCGCTGGCGAAGCCCTGGGCGGCTTGTTCATTCAACCAGTCCTCCAGGCGCTGCGCGGCGCCGGTGGTGTCGGCGAGGTCTTGCGCCCATTGTGTGAGGGTGGCGTCGAGTCGCTGGGCTTCGTCAGCGAGCTGGGTGTTGATGTGGCGTGAGATGCAGAGCAGGTGGCCGTTGGGCCGCAGCGACTGCAGGGCCATGGCCAGGCCCATGCCGCGCGAGCCGCCGGTGAGGATGGTGAGTTGGAGTGGGGTGGTGGTCATGTCAGAAGGGGCAGGGGCTGTGGAAGTGCACGGTGTCGCCGTGCTGCGGATGGGGCAACGAGAGTTGGTGGGCGTGCAGCAGCAGGCGCGGGGCGCGGGCCTGCTGTTCGGGGGTGGCGTACAGCATGTCGCCGAGTATGGGGTGGCCGATGGCTTGCAGGTGCACGCGCAGTTGGTGGGTGCGGCCGGTGACGGGTTCGAGTTCGAGCCGGGTGGTGTGGTCGTCGTCTGTGGGTGCTCCGGCGAGGCGCCAGCGGGTGACGCTGGGTTTGCCGAGTTCGGCGCTGACGATGCTGCGGGGCCGGTTGGGCCAGTCGATGGTGAGGGGCAGGTCGATGGTGTTCCAGCCGTTGTCGGGTTGGGGGTTGCGCAGGGTGCCGGCGACGACGGCGGTGTAGCGTTTGTGGACTTTCCTTTGTTCGAAGGCGCGGCTGAGCTGGCGTTGGGCTTCGATGCCTCTGGCCATGACGACGAGGCCGGAGGTGGCCATGTCGAGCCGGTGGACCACGAGGGCGTCGGGCCATTTCGCCTGGGCCCTTGCGCTGAGGCAGTCCTGCTTGTCGGGGCCTCTTCCGGGGACGGCGAGCAGGCCTGCGGGTTTGTCGAGGACGATCATTTTTTCGTCTTCGTGGATTACGTTTAGGGTGCTCACTCGCTGCACCTCGCGGGCGCGTGGGCGCACGGCGCTCTGCTCCGCGGGTGTCCCCCGGCGGCTGGTGCCGCCTCCTCCTTGACCCCGCTGCGCAGAGCGCCGTGCGCCCACGCGCCAGAAGGAATGCGGGCGAGCAATGTTTCGTCTGCCAACGAGGTCATCGGCGACCGGGGGGGACGGCGCAGCGAAGTAAAGGAGGAGAACCGGCGAAGCCGGTTCGGGGGACATGAGCGGAGCCGTCCCCCCCGGTCGCCGATGACCGGACCAGCCGGAGAAAAAGAGCACCACATCCACACATTCTCCAGGCAAAGGACAATACGCAGCATGCTGCTGCTGGCCCCCATGGAAGGATTGCTCGACGCCACCCTGCGCGATGTGCTCACGCGCACGGGCGGGATCGACCGCTGCGTGAGCGAATTCATCCGCGTGACCAACACCGTGCTGCCCGAGCGTGCCTTCATCCGCGTGGTGCCCGAACTGCTCAATGGCGGCCGCACCCGTGCCGGCGTGCCCGTGCGCGCCCAACTGCTCGGCTCCGACCCGACCCTGCTCGCGGAAAACGCAGAACGCCTGGCCGGCCTGGGCCCGCACGGCATCGACCTGAACTTCGGCTGCCCCGCCAAGACCGTCAACCAGAGCCGGGGCGGCGCCGTCCTGCTCGACGAACCCGAGCTGGTCGGGCGCATCGTGGCGGCCGTGCGCCGTGCCGTGCCGGCCCACATGCCCGTCTCCGCCAAGATGCGGCTGGGCTACAACGACGACGAACGCGCCGAAGACTGCGCCCACGCCATTGCCGAGGCCGGGGCGGACGAACTCGTGATCCACGCCCGCACCAAGGCCCACGGCTACCGGCCTCCCGCCTACTGGGACCGGCTGGCCGAGGTGCGCGCCTCGCTGCCACCGGCCCACCGGCGCCTGCCGGTGATCGCCAACGGCGAAATCTGGACCGTGCCCGACGCCGTGCGCTGCCGCGAGGTGACCGGCTGCGAACACCTCATGATCGGCCGCGGCATGGTGACCGACCCCGGCCTGGCCCTGGCCATCAAAGGCCTGGGCGGTGTGCCCTGGTCGGTCCTGCCCCCGCTGTTCGAGATCTTCTGGCGGCAGGTGAGCGCCCGCGTGGAGCGCCGCCACCGCTCCGGGCGGCTCAAACAATGGCTCAACTACCTGCGCAAACGCTACCCCGAAGCCCAGGCCGCGTTCGACGAACTGCGCCTGGTGAACGAGCCCGACGACATCGAGGCCTGGCTGCGTCGGGCCCAGGGACCGGACATCCTTACCACAGAGTCGATCCGGGCGCTGCCAGCAGAAATGGCGCCGGCGTGTTAACTTCCGGCCCCGGACCCGAACCACGACGCCTGTATGACCTCTCTCGAACAACGGCTGGCCGCCCTCCCAGGAGACCGTCTGCGCGGCATGCGTCGCGGCATTGAAAAAGAAAGCCTGCGCGCCCAGCCCGACGGCAAACTGGCGCTCACGCCACACCCGGCCGCGCTGGGCAGTGCGCTCACGCACCCCCACATCACCACCGACTACAGCGAGTCCCAGCTCGAACTGATCACGGGCGTGCACGACAGCGTCGAGGCCTGCCTGGCCGAGCTGACCGAAGTCCACCAGTACACCGTGCGCAGCCTGCGCGCCCAGGGCGACGAGATGATGTGGGCGTCGAGCATGCCCTGCGGCCTGCCGCCCGACGAAACCATCCCCATCGGCCGCTACGGCTCGTCCAACGTGGGCCGCGCCAAGAGCGTCTACCGCATGGGCCTGGCGCACCGCTATGGCCGGCGCATGCAGACCATCTCGGGCATTCACTACAACTGGTCGCTGCCGGGCGTGGACAACGACGGCTACTTCGCGCTGATCCGCAACTTCCGCCGCCACGCCTTCCCGCTGCTCACGCTGTTCGGCGCCTCGCCCGCGCTGTGCTCCACCTTCGTCGAAGGCCGCCAGCACGAGCTGCAGAAACTGGGCGACACCGGCACGCTGTACATGCCGCACGGCACCTCGCTGCGCATGGGCCGCCTGGG